>ENA-OPZD01000036-OPZD01000036.1-human-gut-metagenome-genome-assembly--contig:-NODE-36-length-73270-cov-4.328890_pt1 | contig 73270 bp, 84 predicted proteins | sample MGYA00242479_ERZ504495 | MGnify/ENA primary metagenome ERZ504495 (study PRJEB26092, sample SAMD00036286) | human gut metagenome | host: Homo sapiens | study: EMG produced TPA metagenomics assembly of... | reverse complement strand
CCCCCACCCCCAGGATCTCGAAAGGAATCACCATGTCAGCCATCAAGATCTCGCCCTCAATCCTCTCCGCCGATATGGCCAACCTCGCGCGCGACTTGGACCGCATCTCGTGCGCTGACTATACTCCACGTCGACGTTATGGATGGGCACTTCGTCCCCAACCTCAGCTATGGCACGGCCATCGTCAAGGCCTGCAAGTCCACAACTGACATTCCACTCGACGTCCATCTCATGATCTCGAATCCCGATGACACGGTCGACTGGTACATCGACGCTGGGGCGGACCTCATCACCGTGCACTATGAGGCATCAACCCATCTTCATCGCACCATCTGTCACATTAAGGATCGTGGCTGCAAGGCGGGCGTCGTGCTCAATCCCGCCACGCCCGTCTCTGTTCTTGAAGACATCCTCGACGACCTCGACATGGTGCTCCTCATGAGTGTGAACCCCGGGTTCGGAGGCCAGAAGTTCATCCCCCGCACGCTCGACAAGCTCCGCCGCCTGTCCGCGATGTGCCGCGAGCATGGCGTTAATCCCCTCATCGAGGTGGACGGAGGCATCGGGTCGGGGAATGCCGAGGAGGTCGCCGCCGCAGGCGCAACCGTGCTCGTCGCCGGCTCCGCCGTATTCGGCGCTTCCGATCCCGCGGCGGCCGTCGAGGCCATTCGCCATGCCGGCGAACTCGGATACGCGAAGATTGGTGCCTAGAAGATGCCGCCTCAGAAGTACGTCAACCTCGATTACGCCGCCTCGACTCCCATGCGACCCGAGGCGATCAAGGCCCAACAGGCATATGATTCCTCGCCGCTCGCGGGCGTCAATCCCAACTCCCTCCATTCGCTTGGGCGACAAGCGGCGATTAAGCTCGAGGACTGTCGCCGCACGATCGCCCACAGCCTTGGCGCACGGGTGCGATCCAGCGAGATCATCTTCACCGGGGGAGGAACGGAGGCAAACGTCCTCGCACTGCTCGGCATTCCGGATGCCGTGCGACAACGTTGGCGCACGCGCACGCGTGTCATCGTCTCGGCAATCGAGCATGATTCCATCCTGGACAACATCGCTTCGCTTCGGGCTTCCGGCTTTGAAGTCGATCTTGTCAAGCCCGATCGAGCCGGTCGAATTCTTCCCGATGCACTTGCGGCGGTGATGGGAGACGATGTCGCCCTCGTGTCAGTGATGATGGCCAATAATGAGACGGGCGTCGTGCAGCCCATAGGCGAACTCGCCCGCGTTGCACACGCACATGGCGCACGCATCCACGTCGACGCAATCCAAGGCTGGCTCCACACGCCATTCGATGTCAACGAGCTCGGGGTCGACGCGCTTTCCATTGCGGGCCACAAGATCGGCGGACCCGTCGGAATCGGTGCGTTGTACCTCAAAACCAGGACGACCATTCGGGCCCGTTCCTTTGGCGGAGGCCAGGAGGTGGGGCTCAGGCCCGGCACGCAGGATCTGCGCGCCATCATAGCGCTCTCTGCAGCCACTTCTGCGCTGCTTCCCAATGTTCGTACCGATGCCGTTCGCGTGGGCATGATGGCGAATAAGCTCTACGCGGCACTTTGCGAGCACCCCCGTATTCACGCGACGATGGGGGATTGGAGCACCATCGATCGACTTCCCGGCATCGTGAGCATCTACGTTGAGGGCATGGACTCCGAAGAGCTCATCCTCCAGCTTGATGGTCGCGGCTTTGAGGTCTCCGCCGGCAGCGCATGTTCGAGCGGGAGCCTTGATGCCAGTCACGTCCTGCTCGCCATGGGGGTTCCCCGCGAAGATGCCCTCGGCTCGCTTAGGATCTCGTTTGACGATCGCGTCGACGAGCGCGATCTCGATCGCTTTGCCCGTGCCGTGTGGGAAGTGGTGGGATAGATGCTCGTCAGTGAACTTCTTTCGTACCTACTCGATAGGTTCCCACGTGAGGACGCCGAAGCTTGGGATCACGTTGGTCTTTCCGTCGGAGATCCCGATGCAAAGGTGGAGGGGGTCGTCTGCGCACTCGATGCCACGGTCGACGCGATTTTTCGTACCGCTGAGTTGGGAGCTAATGTCTTACTCACGCATCACCCTGTGTACATTTCCGCTCCCGATTGCTTCGCGCCCGCCTCGTCCGTGCGCCCAAGCTCGTCCGCCGCGGTGTACGAGGCGGCGCGTCATGGCGTGAGCGTTATTTCCCTCCACACTAATCTCGATCGTTCCAAGGAAGCACGCCAGGCCCTTCCCGCCCTTATGGGCCTGAGTGCCTTTTCCTCACTCGAACATGTCACCGAACCCGATGTGCCTGGCCTTGGAGCCGTTTGCGAAATCGAACAAACCTTTTTGGGTGATTTCGCGTCTACCGCTCAAAGCGTCTTCGATACGAGTGCCCATGTTTGGGGGCGATGCCGCCTCTTCGGTCTGTCGCGTTGCTTTCATGGGAGGTTCGCTTGGTGATTTCGGTGAGCAGGCACTCGCGTGCAACTGCGATGTCGTTGTCACCGGTGAACTCGGTTACCACCGGGCGCAAGACCTTGCGCTCCGTGGGCTTTCTGTTGTCCTACTCGGTCACGACCGATCCGAGCAACCGTTTTGCCGCATACTTGCCGATGCGACCGCGAACGCAGGTGTCGCCCAAGACCGTATAGATATCATTCCGCTCCCACACCAGTGGTGGGTGCCTACACAAGGAGGATGCGCATGAGCATGGGTTCCGACCTTCTCAAACTTCAGGAGACCGATCTCGAGCTCGAACGTGAGCGCATCGCGCTCAATAATCTGCCGCTCATCGCGGAGCTCGCGAAGAAGCGTTCGGCCCACGCAAAACTCAAGGCAGAGGCCACGCGCCTGCTCGCCGCGCGCAAGGACGCCCAAATCGCCTTGGACGATCTTAATGAGGCCGAGCGTGCATGTCACGAGGCGGTGGAGGCAGCCCGGACACGTCCCATCGACGCCAGCGACCACCGTGCGCTCCTCGATCTTGAGGAGGAGCTCTCGCTTATTGCCAAGCGTCTCGATAAGATCGAGTTCGATCGACCTGCTGCACGTCAAGCCCTTGCCCTTGCACGGGAGCGTGAGCAAAAGCTCTCCGATTACATTGCGCGGTTCGAGGCTTCGATCATCGAGGACACCAAGGCCGCCCGTTCTCAAGCGGCCGATTTGCAATCCTCAATCGACGAGCTGATACGCCGGCGTGAGCATTTGCTGGGTCGCTTGCCCGAGGACGTTCGCGATCTGTACGAGCGCGGGCTCAGCAGGTTCAAAGGGCTTGCCGTCGAGCGCATCGAGGGCAATGTCCCCACCGTCTGCCGCACCGCGCTTCAGCCCGCGTCCATGGATGCCCTGCGCCATGCCCGCGACATTGCCGAATGCCCCTACTGTCATCGCATCATCGTGCTTGATTGCGAGGAGTAGCCCATGGCGAAAACGGTCTTGGTCTGCGTCACCGGATGCATCGCCGCATACAAGTCCTGTGAAATCGTGCGTGGACTCCAGAAGGCGGGTGTTCGCGTCAAGGTGTGTATGACGGAGCATGCGACCTCTTTTGTGGGGCCGACGACGTTTCGCGCGCTCACGCATGAAGAGGTCGCCGTCGATTTGTTCGACAATCCGTCCGACCCCATCCACCATATCTCGCTCGCCAAAGAGCCCGATGCCGTCCTCATCGCTCCGGCCACGGCGAACGTGATCGCGAAGATCGCGCATGGAGAGGCCGACGATCTGCTCACCACGACCGTCTTGGCCTGCAACGCGCCGGTTGTCGTGGCGCCTGCCATGAACGTAGGCATGTGGCAGGCGGACGTCACACAGCGCAATATCGCCGCGCTCGAGGAGCGCGGATACGACATCGTCCGCCCGATCTCCGGATACCTCGCCTGTGGAGACTCGGCGAGGGAAAGCTTGCCGATGTCGAGGATATCGTCGCTCGAGCCTTGCTCGCCCTTGAAACATCCGAGGCGCTCGAGGGGGAGCGGGTCCTCATCACCGCCGGAGGGACCCGCGAGGCCATCGATCCCGTGCGATATATCGGGAATCGCTCGAGCGGCAAAATGGGACACGCCCTCGCGCGGGCGGCTCATGCAATGGGAGCCCATGTGACCCTGGTGACGGCAGCTGCAGGCCTATCGATTCCCTTCGGCGTAGAGGGCGTTCATGTGGAGAGCGCGGCACAGATGCACGCCGCGGTGAACGAGCGCTTTGATGCATGCTCGATGCTCATCTGCGCCGCCGCCGTCGCCGATTACACCCCGGCGCATCCCGCCGATCAAAAGCTCAGCAAGGCTGATGGCGAGCTCAAGCATATCGAGCTCATCAAGACCCAGGACATTCTCGCCGATATGTCAGCTCGTAAGGGGAACCGCATCGTTGTCGGCTTCGCCGCTGAAACCAACCACCTCGCCGAGCGTGCGCACGCCAAGCTCGCTCGCAAAGGTTGCGACGCCATCGTCGCCAACGACGTCTCCCGTGCCGACTCGACGTTCGGTTCAGATACGAACGAGGTGCTCTGGGTTACGCCCGACATGGCGGACCCCCTGCCATGCATGGGCAAACAGGCCCTCGCATTCGAACTGCTCAAGCGCGCACAGGCACTAAAATCTTAGGAAGTTGCAAATTTATCCTTGCATCTATGCCGAGCTTTGGGTAAAGTACTTCCTTGCTTCGGGACGTAGCGCAGCTTGGTAGCGCACTTGCATGGGGCGCAAGGGGTCGCTGGTTCAAATCCAGTCGTCCCGACCACGGAGCATGAGAGGGCGGCCTTATGGTCGCCCTTTTTCATTTGCGGAAGGCTTATCCGGTCGTAAAGCGGGTATCATCCTCCCAGTGTCTATATCGTTACAAGGAGTCGCGCGTGGCTGCTGGCAAGATCGGAAAAAGATCAAGAAGGAGCTCATCGGCACCTCCGATTACCCTTCTAACAAGATCTTCACCATCTCCAACTTCATTACGTTCACGCGCCTTATCCTCACCGGTGTCTTCCTCTTCCTCTTCGTTACCGATTACAACCGCTATGTCGCACTCGTCATCTACGCCGTCGCCGCCTCGACCGACTGGCTCGACGGTCAAATCGCTCGCATGACCAAGACGGTCAGCTGGCTTGGGAAAATGCTCGATCCCATTGTCGACCGTGCCCTGCTGTTTTGCGGCGTGGTTGGCCTCGTGGCTCGCCATGAGCTGCCCTTATGGATCTGCCTTGCCATCGTTGGGCGCGACATCTATCTGTTCCTCGGCAATTTCGTGGTCAAGCGCTATCATCGTCGTCCCATCGACGTCGTCTTCATCGGCAAGCTCGCGACCGCGTTGCTCATGAGCGGCTTCACGCTTATGCTCCTGGGCCTTCCCGTCCTCGATGGCATGGGCATCGTTTCCAGCTCCATCACCTGGTTGCCCGGCCTCAATGGTGAGGCGGTGCCCCTTGGCATGTACTTCGTATATGCAGGCGTATGCTGCTCGCTTCTAACCGGCGTGGTCTATACGACCAAGGGAATCGCGGCCATTCGCTCGGCCATCGCGCATCCTGAGGACGAGGACGAGGATTTCCTCAACCCCGAGATCGACGAGGACGAGGAGTCGGCAGAGGAATAGTCTGCGTATTCCCACTGAACGCGTGCCGCTTGCGCTAGAATGAAACGATAGTTGACGATACTTCGGATGTATTCCGATTTTCCAGTAGGGGGTTCCCATGGCAAACATCGAGCAGAACGAGACCACGCGCGTCTTTCGCATGCCGAGCAGCGATGCCACGGCGCCCGACCTCATGAAGAGCGCCTCGCTGGTCGTTCCGGTCCTCTCAATCATCAAGGGCCCCAGACCGGCAACGTCTTCGAGCTCGATGCGCCCGAGATCACCATCGGTCGCGATCCCGCGAACACAATCTTTCTCAACGACATGACGGTGTCGCGCAGCCATGCGAAGATCCTGCGCAACGAGGCGGGTGTCCTCATTGAGGATCTCGGCTCCCTTAACGGCACCTGGGTTGATGGCGCGATCGTCAATTCCGCCCTCTGCATGATGGCTCTTCCGTGCAGATCGGCACCTTCACGCTGATGTACCACGAGAGCACCGTGGAGCGCATCGAAACCGGTGAGTAGCTTGGCTGAGCGCAGCTACCTCAGCATTGGGCAGGTCGTGAACCTGCTCCGCGGTACATACCCCGACCTTTCAAACTCGAAGATTCGCTTCCTGGAAGACGAGGGGGCTCATCACGCCGCACCGCACTCCTAAGGGCTATCGTCAGTACTCGAAGGCGGACGTCGACCGTCTCGAGGTTATTTTGCATCTGCAGAAAACCAGGTATATGCCACTTTCCGCCATCAAGCAGAAGTTGGACAGTGCATCTGACCTTTCGACCCTCGCATTCGAGGTCGGCCTGCTTACGGATGCGCCCATGAAGGTTGCCTCAAAGGAGACTCGTCAGAAGCTCCATCCCATCGAGGACGTCCCAGATATCCTCGGCGTCGACATTGCGTTCTTGCGGCAGCTTTCCGATAACGATCTTATCCGGATTGTTCGCAGCCCCCAAAACCGGGAACTCATCGACGGTCGGGACTTCGAAATCATCCGTCATTGTGCAGAGCTGTCGCGCTTTCACATCGAGCCTCGCAATCTGCGGCAGTACGTCAATGCAGCCAACCGTGAATCCGCCCTATTCGAACAGGTTCTCATCGGTATGCTCGGTACCGACGATTCTGATGACAATCGAGAGGCGAAGCTCGATCGCGCGTTCAAAACGCTTCATGACCTCACGGACGGAGTTCGTACCGCGCTGTTGCGTAACCGCGTCTTCGAGTCGCTTAACGCCGTGGTCGAGGATGCCGATGTCGATGCCATCGACGATGAGATCACGCGCGCGGAGATGGCAGCCCAAAGCAACTCCGCCGTCCTTCCATATGCCACCCCCGAGTCGACCACGGGCGTGGCTCCACTCGATGCAACCGAACTTGCCGCCCAGCCCATTCGCGTGACGCCCATTACAGCCGAGTAGAAAGCACAGGATTATGGAACCGTTCGATTACGCCGCTTACATCGCCGATATCCCGGATTACCCTGAGCCCGGCGTCGTATTCAAAGACATCACGCCGCTCTTTGCCGACCCTGTGGCCATGCGCCATACCGTCGAGGACATTGCCGATCATTTCAAAGACGCGGGCGTCACTAAAGTGGTCGGACCCGAGGCGCGTGGCTTCATGATTGGCGTACCCGTTGCTCTCGAGCTTGGAGCCGGGTTCATTCCCGCACGCAAACCGGGCAAGCTGCCCCGCGAGACCTACTCGGTGAGCTATGAGCTCGAGTACGGAACCGATACCCTTGAGATTCATAAAGACGCCATTCAGCCCGGTGACCGCGTGCTTATCGTAGACGATTTGATTGCGACCGGCGGTACCGCGGCGGCGGCCGGAAAACTTGTGCAAGATGTGGCGGCCGAGCTAATAGGGTATGCTTGTATCTTGGAGCTATCGTTCCTCGATCCTCGCAAGACGCTTGCGACTGCGGGAGATCAAGAGCTGTACAGCCTCATTCAGGTATCGTAACGAACGCGCGCCTTGCCGCTCGTATCGAGGAGTTTTCATATGACGCACTCTAAACGCAGCCTTACCGCACGTCGTGCCATCGTCGCCGGTCTTTCCGGCATCGTTCTTATGTCCGGCGTTCCCACGTTCGCCTTCGCCGACACTGAGTCTGATCTTGCAGCGGCCCGCGAACAGCTCGAGGAGATTGGACGTCAGACAGAAGAGATCACCAATCGTCTTTCTGAGCTCACGTACTCCCTTGAGGAGACTCGCGGTCAGATCGATGAGACGAACAATGAGATTGCGGAGCGCCAGCAGCTGCTTTCCACGTTCGTCTCCTCTGAATACAAAGGCGGTCTTGCCGGACTGATCGAGATTGTGCTTTCCTCGACGTCCTTTGATCAGTTCGTCTCGAGTGTGACGTACATGAACAAGGTGGCGAACACGCAGGCCGAGACCATAGCAGAGGTTAAGACCCTCAAGGAGGAGCTTGATACCAAGCAAGCCGAGCAAGAGGAGAACGTCAAGGAAACTCAGGCGAAGGTCGATGAGCTCAACGCGCAGCGCGCTGAGGCCGCGTCGGTCGTGAGCTCGCTCGACGCAAAACTCCAGGAAGAGCTTGCCGCCGAGGCGGCCGCAAACGCTGCCCTCCAACAGGGGCTTAACGCGAGCCAGGGCGACCAGATCGATGACGTCCAGAACGTCGATACGCCCTCCAACAACAATACGCCCGCTCCCACACCTTCGCCTGCGCCGACACCGGAGCCCGATCCCGAGCCCAACTATGTTCCGAGCACCGGTAACGCCATCGTCGATCGTGCATGGAGTTGGGTTGGCAAGGCTGAATATGTATGGGGAGGGTGCGCTCCCGGCCAGTTCGACTGCTCCGGCTTTGTGAGCTACTGCCTCACTGGTCAATACCGTCGTCTTGGTACCACCAATACGTTCATGGGCTGGCCGCAGGTGAGCAATCCCCAGCCGGGAGATGTGTGCGTCAATTGGGGTCACACCGGCATTTATATCGGTAACGGACAGATGATCCACGCGGCCACCTATGGCGTCGGCGTCGTCGTCGGCCCTGTCCAGGCTGGTATGATCTACGTTCGCTACTAACATCTCGAACAATGCACGTGGACGGCGGAGGGGGAGTGCTCCTTCCGCCGTCTCTCTATACCGGACATTCGTCATACAACGCGAAAGGATTCATACATGTCATGGGCTCTCATAGCGGACTCCAGCTGTAATCTACGCGCATACCAACCCGCAACGGCGGATTGCGCCTTTGCGTTGGCTCCGCTCAAAATCGTAGTTGCAGGCGAGGAATACGCTGACGATGCCTTCCTCGATGTTGCCACGCTCAACCATCGGGTGGCCGCCGAGCCCTCCGCATCGGGTAGTTCATGTCCGAGTGCAGGGGAGTGGGCGGAATTGTTCCGCTTGGCGGACAATGTTATTGCCATCACCATCTCGGCGAACCTTTCCGGCAGTTTCGAGGCCGCTCAAATGGGTCGCAATCTCGTGATGGATGAATATGCCCGCGACCATGATGGTCAAATCGCTGGGAAGAACATCTTCGTTCTCGACTCAAAGGCTGCCGGAGGAAAGCTCGAGCTTATCGTTCAACTTCTAGATAGGTACCTAACGAATAATCCTGATGCTACATTTAACCAGGCAGTATCGTATGCTGAACAGCTACAGGCAAGCTCTCAGGTGCTCTTTTCGCTGAGCAGTTACGAGAATCTCACGAAAAATGGACGCATGCCCAAAGTCGTCGGAGCCCTCGCCAGCGGTCTTTCCATCCGCATGCTCGGTACTGCGAGTGCTCAGGGGACGATCAAGGTCGTAGCACCAACGCGTGGTGACAAGAAAACGTACCGCAAGATCATCGAAACCATGCGTGCTGATGGATATCGTGGCGGCATGGTCTATATCGACCATGTTTTCAATGAGGACGGTGCCTCGGCACTCAAGGATGCGATTGTTACCGAGTGGCCTCATGCCGAGGTGTTCGTCTTACCCTGTGGCGGCCTATGTTCGTACTACGCCGAAAAGACCGGCCTGATCATTGGGTACGAATGGGCGCACCGTCTTTGACATCATCAACAGACGAAAGCGAGAACCCCCGCAACGCGCGGGGGTTCTTTATTTAGATCGTCATCTACTTTACATAATATATATTATCGTAATTCTGAATAATGTATCACATACTCAGACCGAGAGACACACCATTACGACCAAACCCGATTAGATCCTGCCAGACTCCTCGAGGTAAGCATAGGCGGACATGGCCGCAATGGCACCGTCAGCCGCCGCGGTGATGACCTGTCGCAAGGACTTGGAACGCATATCGCCAGCGCAGAATAATCCGGGAGTCTTCGTTGCCATTGATTCATCGGTAACGACGCCACCGTCTGAACCAAGGTCAACATAGGGAGCTACGATTTGGGTAGCCGGATCATGGCCGACGGCGACAAATATGCCAACCGAGCCTTCGTCGAACATCTCGGCGTGCGTCTCTCCCGTGGCATTGTCTCTCAATACGATGCGGTTGATAAACGTCGAACCGCTCACTTCGATAATACTAGTTTGGTACCTAATGGTAATGTTGTCACGCGTGAGAAGTCGCTCTACCATGCCCCGTGGAGCCCGGAACACATCGCGTCTCACGACAAGTTCAACGTGCTCGGCGATAATGGAGAGATACATTGCCTCCTCAACAGCGGAATTGCCGCCACCGATGATAAAGACGTGCTTTCCGCGATAGAACATTCCATCACAGGTGGCGCAATACGATACTCCCCTTCCGCGGAACTCATCCTCACCTACGAAGCCTCCAAGTCGGGGCGTAGCTCCGGTCGCCACGATAAGCGCAGGGGCTTCGAGCTGCTCCATATCGGTGTTGACGATGAACATGTCATCTTTGCGGTCGATCGACGAGACCGATCCGTACGTGGACTGAGCGCCTGCATGCTCGGCGTGCTCCTGCATCTTCTGGCCAAGTTCGGCCCCCGAGCAACTGCCTAATCCGGGGTAGTTGTCAATGATATCTGAGGTGGCAATCTGTCCGCCAGCCATCCCATGCTCGACAACCAGAACGTCTAGGCTGGCTCGTGCGGCGTAGAGGGCAGCGGAATAGCCTGCGGGACCTCCACCGACGATGATGAGGTCTTTCGTGGAATCCATAGCCGGTACATCCTTTCGGTACGTCGTTTCTTTGCTCTTACCCGATAGCGCCGAGCTCTTGCAGGGCGGGACGTACAATGCTGTTAGCAAGCAACCAGGGAGACGCCCACATGACAACTGAACGCCTCGACAATCTTGGCGATAACGTGCCGCTCAATTCCCGGGGGACGGTATCACCGGCAAGCGAAGCCCCACGGCCCGTTATTACCATTATGCATGCCTCGGTAGGTTCCGGACATCGCGCGGCAGCCATGGCAATCGCACAGGCGGTGGAAAACATGCGGGGTGCACATGGCGTACCCGATGATGTTGAAGTTGATGTCCTCGACGTACTCGATTTTGGGCGCATCAAATTCGACGGTAACAAAACTGCGGCGGCGTCACGGGCGCACGAGGCCCATCTACGATGTTACGTGGCGCTATACGCTCACGGGCAGATTGCTCTGGGGCGGTGGATCGGCGTGGTCCAGAATCATGTTCCACTCATTTAACGACTATGTGACTGAGAAGCGACCCCTTGCCGTCATTTGCACACACATCACCGCCGCAAATACCGCCGTTGGAGCCCGCATGATGACAGGTGTGGAGTTTCCCGTCGTCTGCGTCCCCACCGATTACGAGATAGAGGGTTGGTGGCCACACAAGGAAACCGACCTCTTTTGCGTCGCGACCGAGTTCATGGCGGAGACGCTCCGCCCACGAAAGGTGCCCGAGCGCTGCATTGAGGTCACGGGTATACCCATCAGACCGGGATTCAGCGATCCACGCGATCGTGAGCACGATTGCGAGACGTTCGGGGTGCCAAGCGACAAGACCTTGGTGCTGGTCATGGCAGGTGCCGCCCTACCCCAGCCGTATGTGCGATTCCGGGCGGCCATGGAGGAGACGCTTCCCTACCTGCGCAGCTTCGAGAGTATGCACTTCGTGTTCCTGCCGGGTAAGGACATTGCATACGCGAAGCACCTGCGCTCTGTGTTCGAGGGCATGAAGCTTCCCAACGTCACCGTACTCGATTACGTGGACGACATAGCGGCCCTCATGCGGACCTGCGATCTGGCGATTCTCAAGTCCGGCGGACTTACCGTGACGGAGTGTCTGTGCGCCGAGCTGCCGATGATCTTGCTTGGAAAATCGTATGGGCAGGAGAAGGCGAACACGACGATGCTCACGTCTTTCGGCGCGAGCATGCATGCTACCACCTCACGCGAGCTCATCATGCAGTTGAGGCATCTCCATGATAATTCAGAGACGCTCCACGGTCTCCTCGTCAACGCTGGCGCACTCCGCCGTCCCAATGCCGCACAGGACATCGTTTGCAGCACGATGCGGCTGGTCGGCGTGCCGTGTGATCGCGAGCAACATTTCGCTGAATTCTACTGGGGTGGAAAACCCGCGCATATACGGTAGAAAGATGCCCTCGCGGACAAATGACCGCGAGGGCATCTTGTATTGACGCATAAAGCCTTCTACGTGCTTACCGCATTTCTACACGAGCAGGAAGTACGCAAGGAACGCGGCGGCGGCGACCCACATGAGCGGACGAATCTTCTTGAGGTTGCCCGTCACGGCAGCAACGACCACGTAGGCGATGAAGCCAAGACCGATGCCGTTGGAAATCGAATAGGTGAACGGGATACCGACGATGATCATGAAGGTCGGGAAGCCCTCGAGGATGTCCGACCAGTCGACCTCGGTGACCTCGCTCATCATCAAAAAGCCGACGTACACGAGGGCGCCACAGGTGGCGGCGGAGCTGATGCAGCTGATAACCGGGGAGAAGAATGCGGCGAGCAGGAAGAGAACGCCTGCCGTCACGGAAGTAAGTCCGGAGCGACCGCCGTCGGCAGCGCCGGAGGCAGACTCAACGAACGTGGTGATGGAAGATGCGCCGAACACGCCACCCGCAGCTGCAGCCACGGAGTCGACGATGAGGATGGGCTTGATGTCCTCAACCTTGCCATCCTCGGTGAGGAACTCGCCCTGCTTGGCAACGGCCATGGCGGTGCCCATGGTGTCGAAGAAGTCGCTCATCATGAGCGAGAAGGCAAAGAGGAGCAAGGCGGGAGTGGTGAGGGCCTTGACGACGCCCATGACGCCATCGCGTCCGCCATGAACGGGCGCCGAAGGTGGAGAAATCGAGCGGAGCGACGATGCTCGAGGGAGCAGCGGTCACGCCGAGCGGAATGCCGAGGACGGAAGCGATGACGATGCCCCACAGCAAGGCGCCCTTCACGTTCATGGAAGAGAGGACGACGGTGGCGACGATGGAGATGAGGCCGACGAGGAAGACCGGGTCGGTCACCTTGCCGAGGGCGACCATGGTGGCCTCGTTGGCGACGATGATGCCGCCATCCTTAAGGCCGATCATCGCGATGAAGAGGCCGAGGCCGATAGAGATGCCGTGACGCAGGGACACGGGAATGGCATCCATGATGGCCTCGCGGAGACCGCACAGCACGAGCAGCAAGATGGCGATACCCTCGATGAAGATGATAGCCATGGCAGTCTGCCAACCGAGTCCCATGGCTCCGCAGAGCGTGTACGCGACGATGGAGTTGATGCCCATGCCCGAGGCGCAGGCGAGCGGACGGTTCGCGATGAGGCCCATCGCGATCGTCATGACCGCGGCACCGATGCACGTGGCGGTCACCGCGGCGGCGACGGGAACGCCACCGGCGGAGAGGATGAGCGGGTTCACGACGATGATGTAAGACATCGCCAGGAACGTGGTCAGTCCCGCACGCAGCTCAGTGGCCACGTCGGACTTGCGCTCCCCCAACTTGAAAAACTGGTCCATAGATAATTCCCCCTATACGACTGGACCGACTATTTCGAACCGCTCGACCCGAAACCGCCGCTACCGCGATCGGTCTCGTCGAGTTCGTCGACCTCTGTAAGGTGCACGACGGGCACCTGCTGGATGACGAGCTGGGCGATACGCTCTCCCCGCTCGATGTGAATGGTCTGCTGGGAATCAAGGTTCACGGCGATGACCTTAAGTTCGCCGCGATAGTGGGCATCAATGAGCCCCGGGGTGTTGGCGATAGTGAGACCGCGCTTGAGAGCCATACCGCTCCTGGGCTGAACAAACCCGGCGTACCCATCCGGAATTGAGATGGCAAGGCCAGTGGGGATGAGGACGCGCTCGAAGGGCGCGATGTCGACGCTCTCATTGGCACGCAGGTCCAAGCCCGCATCACCCTCATATGCATAAGCGGGTAACTCGACGGTTGGATCCAGGCGCTTGACGTTCACGTTCAACATGGACATGTAATCACCTCAGCTTATCGAGTTCGGATAGGAACTCATCGATGTCTTGGAAGTCACGATACACGGACGCGAATCGGATGTAGGCGACCTTATCGATCTTCTCGAGGCGCTTGAGGACCATATCGCCAATATCATGGGAGCTGACAGCCGAACGCGCCCCGCCCCTCAGTTCCAGTTCGATGTCATCAATGAGCGCGTTGAGCTGCGTGAGATCGATGTCGCGTTTGGAAGTTGCGCGCATAAGTCCCACGAGCAGCTTATTGCGGTCGAAAGGCTGCGTGGTTCCATCGCTCTTCAGCACCTCGATGGGGTCCTCGCATCGTTCGAATGTGGTGAACCGGTATCCGCACGATCGGCATTCACGACGACGTTTGATGGCGTTCGAGGAATCCTGCATACGCGAATCTATCACACGCGTGTCATCATGGCCGCACTTCGGACACCGCATGGCATCGTCTCCCCTCACATCCGACAACTTCGCTAGGATACCACGCGTTGAGGGCCGTAATGCTAGAAACACAAGATATGGTGAGTTGTAATAGTTCTAGCCTGCAGAGGGAACGACCAACTCCATGCCAGGGTGAAGCGAAGCGCTGGTAAGTCCGTTCCAGTCCCTCATGACCTCGACGGCTTCTTCGATTGCGAGCCCATCCACGGGGTTGTCCTCCGCGATGCTCCACAATGACTCTCCGGCAGAGACCGTTACATTTTTAGACGTCAGCGTGTCGACGAAGGCCGCATGACTCGCATTCCGAGCCTGGAAAACTGTGGACAGGATGGAAGCACACGCTACGATCAAGACCAATGACGCGACGCCGAAGAGGATAAAGCGAGACCGCGATGAAGGTGCCGGACGATCCCGCGCATAGACATCGGGTGCGGCAACTTGGAAGTGACCGGGCTGGATGTGTGAAACAGTCGACACGCCGCCAGAGACGACGCTTAAGGCTGGTGTGGAGGGTCGGTCCAACGTGAGGGCCAGGGATCCGTAGGTAAACGATGTGGAAGTCATATTCGCTCCTCCCGCTCTGCATCTTGTCGCCTTTGGTTATATCGAGCCGTGCGGACAAAACTTCTGGCACAAGAACGAGTGTTCGTGTATTATTATCTTCGAACAGTTGTTCTTGTCAAGAGAAATGCGAACAGATGTTTGTATTGAGAGGAGCGGTTATGGCCCGCAAGATCACGAAGCGTCAGCAGCAGATCTACGACTTCATCCGTTCATATCAAAAGGAGAAGGGCTATCCCCCGAGCGTTCGAGAGATGGCCGCCGCCGTCGGCCTCTCCTCCCCTTCCACCGTTCATGCCCATTTGAGCGCGCTTGAAGATCTCGGGCTCATCAAGCGCGACGCGACAAAGCCGCGCGCCCTCGAGGTGTTCAACTCTGACGGGTCGTCGGTCAAGCTCGATGAGGTCAAGGAAGTCACCACGCGCGGTACGGTTTCACTGCCGCTCGTGGGTCGCGTCGCCGCTGGGCTGCCCATTCTGGCCGAGCAAAACGTCGAGGACACCTTCACCCTTCCCACGGAGATCGCGACCGATTCGTGCTCCTTCATCCTTGAGGTCCACGGTGATTCTATGATCAACGTTGGCATCTACAACGGGGACTACATCGTGGTGCGTGAGCAAAAAAGCGCCATGAACGGGGAAATAGTCGTCGCCATGATCGACGGGGAAGCGACCGTCAAGACGTTCTACAAGGAACGTGGGCGCGTGCGTCTACAGCCGGAAAACGATTCCATGGAACCCATCTACGCCGACAACCCCACCATCTTGGGTAAAGTCGTCGCGCTCATGCGTCGATTTTAGACATCGCATGCGCCATGATGCAGAACGAGCCGTCGCATCATGAGAATAATCGTAGTGCAAGCGTTGGTGAACGCGTGCTTCGACGAGCTTCGCGGTGCCGTCATCATATTTATCCCCTCATACCGTTTAGCCTGCTCTACACGGCGAGTGCGACGTTGGCATGGTCTTGGCAACAAAAAGGCCGTACGTACCCAAATTGGATACACCGTGAACATATCCCGATATTGGCATGGATGGGAAGGCATTCGTTGATCATCTATGCAACGCACCAAGTGCTGCTGCTGATGGTGTTGGAGACTGTATTTCAGTGAGATCGACCGTCAAACGATAGCACGATGCTATTCCGTTCGAAATGGCTGTAGACGCGCCGCGATACGTGCGGGAACACGGCAGACCATGCTGACATGATCATCGAAAAAAGCCTCCGAAAGCACCTGCCCCTGCTTGCGGATCGCGGCAATTAAGGCGCCCTCGCGATATGGAATCTCACATGAGACGAGAGCATCAGATGCAGCGGCCTCACGTGCGATTCTCGTTTGCAGGTCCTGCAAACCTTCGCCCGTGAGCGCGGAGAAGAACACCGCATCGGGGAAACGCCTCTTCAACGCTTCGATATGATCGGAATCGAGCAGATCGATCTTGTTGAACACCGTTACCGCGGAACATGCTCCCGCTCCAACCTCTCTAAGAACATGCTCGACCGCATCGATTTGCCGGTGGCGGTCATCATCTGAGATGTCAACGACTTTAAGGATGAGATCGGAGTCGCGAACCTCCGATAAAGTCGATTTGAAAGCCTCAACGAGTCCATGTGGGAGTTTTTGGATAAATCCCACGGTGTCGGTGATCGTAATGGCGCGCCCACCGGGAAGTTCATATGAACGCGTCGTTGGATCGAGCGTCGCGAACAGCTTATCCTGGGCAAGCACATCAGAGCTCGTCAGACGATTCAGCACGGTCGACTTTCCGGCATTCGTGTATCCGGCAAGAGCCACCCGGAAAGCAGGAGAGTTCGCTCGCCACTTTGATTGAACCGCTCGGCGTTTTTCGAGCTCCTTGAGCTCATGGCGGAGCGCGGAGATGCGATTGCGAATCATGCGACGATCGACCTCGAGCTGGGTCTCGCCCTGACCAAAGCGGCTACCGATGCCGCCACGGGTCTGCTCCTTGGCAAGATGGCTCCACATGCCGCGAAGACGTGGGAGCAGATACTGGAGCTGGGGCAAGTTGCACTTGCAAACGTCCCTCACGCGTTCTGGCATGGAGGCCGAAGATGTCGAGGATCAAGGCCGTGCGGTCGATGATCTTGACGGGTTCACCAAGGGCACGTTCCAGATATGATTGCTGAGATGGACTCAAGTCATCGTCGAAGATGACGACATCGGCATCGAGGCGGTTGACGAATCCGCGAAGCTCCTCCACTTTCCCAGATCCGATATACGATTTGGGAATCGGCCGATCGAGCTTTTGGGTCAAACGCGCGACGACCGTGCGCCCGCGGTATCCGCAAGACGCTCCAGTTCGTCGAGTGACCTATCGATGGGCCAGGCGTTATCACGCCAATCGACTCCCATGAGGATCGCGCGCTCAGGAACAGGAGCCGTGGAGACGGGATCAAAACGGCTCATCCGTGCATTGCCTCCGAGAGAATGAATTCAACGGCACCCGCAAGTCCCCGCTCGTCCATGTCGATCCAACGCATGCGCGCATCACGGCGACACCAAGCGAGCTGACGCTTGGCGTACCTGCGTGAACGACGTTTGATAAGATCAATTGCCTCATCCAGAGTGCACGCGCCATCGATGTAATCGATGATTTCCTTATAACCGATCGCTTGACGCGACGTAAGGGATTCGCGCGCCCCCTCCTCCAAAAGCCGCTCAACCTCAGCAAGAAGGCCTTGTTCCATCATAAGATCAACGCGGCGATCGATGCGTTCGTATAAGCGCTCGCGATCCATGGAGAGTGCATATGTGACGTGGGGAAATGCTTCACGGGGGTGCGAAAAGCCAGATGCCTTCTCAGCATAGGAAACTCCCTCGTCCGCCATTTCAAGTGCGCGAATCACGCGCTTGACGTTGTGCGGATGAATCACCGCGGCGCTCTTTGGGTCACGGCGAAACAAAAGAGCGTGGAGGCCCTCGTCTCCCAGCTCCTCATGAAGGGCAAGGTAGGAGGCGCGGCGGTCATCGTCGATCTTTCCTTTGGGAAACTCCATGACGTCGAGAGCCGCCCTCAAATACAGCCCGGTGCCTCCGCAAAAACCGGAGTGCGTCCGTCCTCCTGAAGCCGTGCTATCTCTGCGCGAGCGTCGCGTTGATACAGCGCAGCGGAATATGGTTCACTCGCGCCAACGAGGTCGATGAGGCGGAGGGGAACCAATCGCTCCGATACGGGCGTCTTGGCCGTACCGATATCCATGTTGCGATACACCTGCATGGCATCGGCAGAAAGGACCTCGGTGTGCAGGGCACGAGCAACGCGGTCGGCAACGGCGCTCTTCCCCACCGCCGTGGGCCCGGTGATGGCAATGATGGGGCTCATCGTGGCTCGCCCGTGGACAACCCGGAAAGATACCAGGTGCGTGCCACATCGATGTGAACGTCGAGCACTTTACCGACGAGTTCACGCGGATCGACGCCATCTGGAACGGGGCAGTGAACCGTTTGGTTCCAGGGACTCTTGCCCTGCAAAACGCGATCGTTCTTCTTCGAAGTTCCCTCTATCAACATGGGAACCGTGGTGTCGAGTGCATGCTGGTTATACTCGAACGCGGTACGCTCGACATGCTTGACCAGACGATCGAAACGCTTCTGGATAACGGACCTCGGCGTGGGGTCAACGATCTTGGCGGCGGGCGTGCCATCGCGTTTGGAGTAGATGAAGGTGAAGGCTTGCGCAAACCGGGCCTCATCCACGAGCGTTACCGTTTGCTCGAAATCTTCATCAGTCTCACCGGGGAATCCGACGATGATATCGGTTGTAAGCGCGATATGGGGAATACGATCGCGCACGCGATGCACGAGGTCGAGATATTGCTCACGCGTGTACTTCCTATTCATGAGCTTGAGTATGCGCGAGGAACCGGACTGCACGGCAAGGTGCAGCTGCGGCATGACGGCGGGAACCTCCGCCATCGCATCGATGGTCTCGGGCAGCAAATCCTTGGGATGCGATGAGGTGAAATAGATACGCTCAATGCCCGTGTCACCCACACGACGGAGAAGTTCGGCAAAGCGCGGTGCGGAACCTTGGTCGCGTCCATAGGAGTTAACGTTTTGCCCCAGCAGGGTCACCGAACGCACCCCTTGACGCACCAGACCGGTGACTTCATCGACGACTTCGTCCATCGGACGGCTCTTCTCGCGCCCGCGCACATAAGGAACGATGCAATAACTGCAGAAATTGTTACATCCTGTCATGATGGGAACCCACGCATGATAGGCAGTCTCGCGATGCCAGGGCATATCGGTGGCAGAGCCCGTGTCGATTTCCTCAACGCGGACATGGCGGGAACCGTCAATAAAAGCGTCAGCGAGAAGTTCGCCCACATGAGCGATTGAATGGGTTCCGAAGATGACGTCGACGTTATCGAGATTGGTGAGAAGACCCTCGCCATCACGCTGGGCGATGCAGCCGCCCACCGCGACCACACGATGCCCGCTCGGCGACTTAGGAAGGCTCTTGCAAGAGGAGCACTGGCCGTACAGACGCGTATCCGCCGCCTCGCGCACGCAACACGTCATGAAAATGACGATATCGGCATCCTCGGGTCCGCTCGCCTGAAGGCAGCCGAGCGAGTCGAGCAACCCGCCCACGCGCTCGGAGTCATGGAGGTTCATCTGACAGCCGAAGGTGCGGATGAAATACGTCTTACCGGAGAGGATGGAGAGGTCAGTCATGAGCAAACCTGCTTACAATCGTCGGAGAAATCGAACGCGTCGGCGTTGGAGATCGAGATGTGATGCACATACACGGAGAGCCTGATGGCCGTGCGGGATTCACCGTTGATGAGGATGTCGGAGAAAACGGGGGCACAGGAGATGTCAAAACCCGTAGGTATCAAAAAGCCCCGCGCGATTGCCATGGCCTTGATAGCCTGGTTGACGGCGCCCGCTCCGACGCATTGCATATTGACGGGAACGCCATCTTTAACCATGCCCGCAATGGCACCCGCAACCGAGGCGGGCGACGACTTACTCGAGACCTTGAGGAATTCCATGTGCGTTTCTCCAGCGTATAAAGTGCATTTAGTCAGATTGATTGCAAAGATACCGCAGGGCAGGACGAAGGGCAAGCAGGTGGACCGTCAGGTCTCATCCTTGCCGATATCGAAGGTGACGGTAATGCGATCGCGCGTAACCCGGATCTTGGGATCGTGTACGAGCGTGAGGTAATAGCGAGACGCGAGTTCCGAGAACTCCCTCTCCATGCTGCGCGAGAATGAGGCAAGGTCATCCTGGGCGATTTTAAGGCCTCGCCTGTCGCGAGCAAGATCGACCGGTGCCGGAGTGTGAGCGGAGTCCGTCTTCTCACGTAATAGGCGCGAAGCGACGCTACGAAGAGAGGGGGATCGAGCCGCCGAGAATGCGATGAGCAGTTCGCTCGGAGATCTCGATGCCAACAGATGCTGCGATACGTATGAAATCTGACGCGTCGGCGGCACAGGCCAACCGGTCAACGACCGGGAGACGATCCTCGGAATCGATGAAGAGAAGTCGCGTAGTATCCACGCGCGAAAGTGCGTGGGCGTACAGCGTCGCGGCGATCTCAGTCGGAGAGCCAAGATAGACATCGCAGTCGTGTAACTCTTCACAGGCGAACTCGCAAACCGCGCGGGCGATGTTGTGGGGGCCACGCACACATGCAAGGACACCTTGCTCGTCTTTTGCGGTCTGGGGCCATGTCGACTGATCGGCGCGCTCGGGAAGCGTGTTGGTATCGGCGACAATGCAGAAGGAGGATCCGAGGTTCACTCCGGAAGCAACCACGCGGGAAGACCGGGTGTTCTGGCGAATGGAGAAGAGGGCCATACCGCGACCATGAACGCCCCATCGGTCCATTTTCATGGACTCGAGCTTTGACGTGACGCGAGCGTCGAAGATTCGTTCCCGCATCTCAGTGGGGACACCGGAACCATCGTCGAGGAAAAGGAGGGTGCGAGCACCCTCCTCCTTCATAGTAGCGACGTAAATCGACTTGGCACCTGCATCACGGGCATTGCGAAGCATCTCGACGACGATGTCCTCAACATGCTGGATATCGTGCTTCGCCTGGCGACGCTCCGCTTCGGAAACCCGCAGGCGCACGAAGCCATCACCGAGATTCTCCTCAACACGAAGATTGCCCTCTCCCGACATGGAGGCGATAAATGAGATGAGGTCGTTACCGTCTGCCATAAGGTTCAGCCTACTTGGCGATATCGATGGCGCGGCTCTCGCGGATCACGACAACGCGAACCTGGCCGGGATACTCCATCTCCTCTTCGATCTGCTGGGCGATGTCGTGAGCCAAGACAGTCGATTCGGCGTCGGAGACCTTGTCGGGCTGGACCATGACGTGGACCTCGCGGCCCGCCTGCATGGCGTAAGTGCGCTCGACGCCGTCATGAGAGTTGGCGATCTCCTCCAGCTTCTCAAGACGCTTGATGTAGTTCTCAGCGGATTCACGGCGTGCCCCAGGGCGAGACGCCGAAATGGCGTCACCTGCCTGAACGAGGACGTCGAGGACCGTATTGGGATCGGTATCGCCATGATGTGCCTCGATGGCGTGGACGATCGCGGGCTTCTCGCCGTAACGGCGCGCGAGCTCGGCGCCGATAACCGCGTGCGGGCCCTCAACCTCGTGGTCGATGGCTTTGCCCAGGTCGTGCAACAGGCCGGCACGCTTAGCGGTCAGGACATCGACGCCGAGTTCTGCGGCCATGATGGCGCACAGATCGGCGACCTCGAGCGAATGGCGCAGCACGTTTTGTCCAAAGGACGTGCGGTAGCGAAGGGCACCGAGCGTCTTGACGATCTCGGGATGCAGGTCGTGAATGCCCATGTCGAAGGCAGCCTGCTCGCCTGCCTCGCGCACACGCTGCTGAACGAGGTCTGCGGCTTTCTGGTACATCTCCTCGATACGGGCCGGATGAATGCGGCCATCGGCGATGAGATTCTCCAGTGCCACGCGTGCCGTCTCACGACGAACGGGATCGAAGCTGGAGAGTACGACGGTTTCAGGCGTATCGTCAATGACGAGATTGACGCCGGACACCTGCTCGAACGTACGGATATTGCGGCCCTCGCGGCCAATGATGCGGCCCTTGAGGTCATCAGAGGGAATGTGCACAGACGTGACCGTCACCTCTGCGGTGTGGTCGGAAGCGCAACGCTGGATGGCGAGAGAAATGATTTCCTGAGCGGTCTTATGGCACTCGGCCTTGACCTTCTGCTCGGACTCGCGAATGATCGTAGCGGCCTCATGCGTGACCTCGCCGCGGACCTTGTCGAGCAGCTCGGCATGCGCGTCATCGCGCGTGAGCTCCGAGATACGCTCAAGCTCACTTGTCTGGCGAGCGAAGAGTTCCTCAAGCTCACGGGAGCGCTTGTCGATTTGGCCCTGCTGGCTGGAAAGCTGATGCTCGCGCTTGTCGAGGGCGTCGTTGCGCCGATCAAGGGACTCCTCACGCTGCATTACGCGGTTTTCCAGAACGCGAATCTCCTTTTGCGCTGGGCGTCCTCTGCCTCGGCGGCCTGCTTGCTCTGGAGGATCTCCTCCTTGGCTTCGAGCAGGGCCTCTTTCTTGAGGGTCTCGGCGGTGCGCTTGGCATCGGCGACGACCTGCTCGGCCTCGCTGTGCGCGCTCTGGATCTTTGACTCTGCCTCGCGAACGCTGCCGTTCTTGGAGTTGCGCATGACCATGACGGCCACAACGACACCAAGAATAAGGCAGACGGCGCCGACGAGTATGGACTCAACGGGCATGACGACTCCTTAAAGTGATTCAAGTGCGAAAACCAACGCCGGCAAAAGCACGACGCGGGACATTTGCAGGATATGGTCCACCAAAGGGGATATGAAATCATTCCGATAGAAGATATCGTCAATCTCATCACCGAGGATGAGCGCATAGCAAACAAATGACGTATCTATCCTACGTTGAAGCAGGGGAATTGTCAAAAGCGTGCTCAGTCTTCGGCATCCATTCGCAGACGAGCGGCGCAGGCGGCGACGGAGTAGGAGAAGCCCTTACCCATGAGGTGCCGAACGAGCTTTTCGAAGGCACGCGCTTCGGGTATGGTTTTGCGTTCCAAAAGCCCGAGGGCGCGCTCGACATCGTCCTCTTCGGAAAAGAACTCGTCGGGGTAGCCAGGGATATCATCGCGCGAAACACCACGGAGCGAAAGCTCTCGTTCTATCTTGGACCTCCCCCACCCGCGCCGCTTTCGCTCCTCAATGAAATAAGTAGCGAAGCGGGCGTCATTGATGAACCTGAGCCGAGAGGCCCGCTCGATGCATGCGTTGATCTCCTCATCCCGATACCCGTAGAGTTTCAGCTTGTCGTGCAGCTCGCCCGTTGCGTAATCGCGACGAGAGAGCATTTCGATCATGAGCGTAAAACAGACGCGCCCCTCAAGTTGGTGAATGGAATCGAAGGCTTCGTCTTCCTCAAGGGGAAGCGCTATGGGATCGCCCATGAGGAGACGGCCCACGCGAACGGGCACGACAATCTCGCGCGTGCTCCCGTTTTCCATGTGGCAAAAGACTTCTGCCATGGGCTTTCTGGGTGAAAGCGAACTCGAGGCGCGCTTTCGATCAGGAAGGCGCACCTCGATATCGGTCATAAGCAATGACATGTGGGGGCGCTACATGGCCTCGGGGGCGTCATGGACATCCCCGTCTTGCTCAACAATTGTTCCCACGGGCTCATCCTCGAACTCAAGTCCACACATAACGCGAACCTTATGATCGAGCTCATTCATGAGCTCAGGGTTCTTGCGGAGCTTATCTTTTGCGGCTTCGCGGCCTTGACCCAGACGATCGCCATCATAGGTATACCAGGCACCTGACTTGCTGACGATCTCATATTGGACCGCCATATCCAAACGGAGCCCTCTTTGGAGATGCCGGTTCCATACATGATGTCGAACTCGGCGGTGCGGAACGGCGCGGCGACCTTGTTCTTCACGACCTTGGCACGCACACGGTTGCCCACGATCTCATCTTTGACCTTGATACTCTCGATACGACGGATATCGATGCGAACACTCGAGAAGAACTTGAGCGCGCGACCACCCGTCGTCGTCTCAGGATTACCAAACATGACGCCGATTTTCTCGCGCAACTGATTGATGAAGATGCACGTCGTGTTCGACTTCGCAAGGGAGCCTGCGAGCTTACGCAGAGCCTGGCTCATCAGACGCGCTTGCAAGCCAACCGTGGTCTCACCGATCTCGCCCTCGATCTCGGCACGCGGCACGAGCGCGGCGACGGAGTCGATAACCACGACGTCGATCGCACCCGAGCGAACGAGCATGTCGCAGATTTCAAGTGCCTGCTCGCCCGTATCGGGCTGAGATATCAGAACCTCGTCGATATCGACGCCGATGCGCGCGGCGTACGTGGGATCGAGAGCGTGCTCGGCGTCGATGAACGCGGCAACGCCGCCCATCGCCTGCGCTTCGGCGAGAATCTCAAGGGATAGCGTGGTCTTACCGGAAGATTCGGGACCGTATATCTCCACGATGCGTCCGCGCGGAACGCTCCGATGCCCAAAGCGGCATCGAGCGCGAGGGCACCCGTCGGGATCGCCTCCACCTCGAGTTCGGGACCCCCGTCCCCATACCGCATAATGGAGCCATCTCCAAATTTTTTCACGATCTCAGCCTTGGTGACCTCGATCATCTTCTCACGCTCTTTGCCCGTGGTGCGCTCGTGGATCACGCGCGCCGGCCCTGAGTTCTTGGCCATTGATCCTCCTTGATGTTGTATGGTTTGATAGTACGCGAACGGATGTTCGTGGTCAATACCATCTGAGGAAATCATATGCGGTGCATCCGACAGATCGCAGGGCATGTTCCGACTGCGGCCTGACACGAAATGGCGTGACTTCTCACAACGGCAGGTAGGGCAGCGCGACCAGACGTCAACTCGAGGCTATGGGCAGTCAAAAGACCTCGTAATTCACATATACGAGCAGCAGTTGATCAACTCATCCAGCGCAAACAGCGCGGCACGTGCGCGTACCTCATTGCGGTCGCCCTCGAACGAACAGCGCACACAGCGTGTCGCCCCGCGATCGCATACTCCGATATATACGGTACCGGCGGGGTCGTCCTCGGTTCCCCCACCGGGGCCGGCATACCCCGTAAGGCTGACAGCAATATCCGCATCGAAAAGGGACCGGGCACCTTCCGCCATCGCGCGGGCGCACGGTTCGCTCACGGCCGTGAACTCCTTGAGCACCTCGCAGGGAACGCCCAACATGCGATGCTTGACCTCATCGCAATACGTGACCGCGCCACCGCGAAGCACGGTGCTGGCACCGGGTATCCCCGCGATGCTCGAGGCGACCATGCCCGCCGTGCACGACTCGGCCGTCGCGACCGTCACACCCCGCGCGGTCGCCTTCTCAACCAATTCTTGAGCACGGTCGACGATTTCTCGATCCAGCGTGAGTCTATCCATGACCCTTCCTTTCGATGACAAAGGACCGCTCATGTGATTCGCCCCGCGCCCACAAGAGGGCACAGGGCGAATCACATCAAATCTTAGACAGCAGTCCTACACGCGGAAAATCACGTGGCGGGCGTCCAGAAGTACTGGGCACCCGAAACGACGGTGAGTACCACGGCAGCTACCATTGTAGCCCTGGCAACAATCTGGACTATGAGGGCGACCTGCGAAACACCAGCCGGAGAGGTCCAGAACGTCAGAGCGATGGCAAGCAGGAAGGCGCACAGTGACACCATGGTAACGGCGGTCTTACATTTACCGAGCTTATCCGCTGCGATGACCTCGCCGTTGGCGCTCGCCACCATACGAAGGGCGCTGACCAAGAATTCACGCAGCAAGATGATGAAGACGAACCACACATTCACGAAGCCGTGCTCCAGCAAGATAAGAAGCGCGGAGAACACGAGGAGCTTGTCCGCGATGGGATCGAGGAACTTACCGAAATCGGTAACCTCGCCGCGCTTGCGAGCCAAATCGCCGTCGACCTTGTCGGTGGCACTCAAAATCAAGTATAGAGCGAACGCGAAAAATGCCCAGGTGGCAGCAGCGGTCGAGGCGGAACCGTTAGACCCCTGCATGGCGCTGAACGAAGCCTCGCTCGCGATCATGAACAGCGGTATGAACACGATGCGCACGCAGGTGATGACATTGGCGGGCGTCCAGATGCTCGTGATCTCCTTGCCCTTGGCGTTTACGGCCATGCGCTACTCCTCAACGACCTCTCCGACGAGCTCATAGCAGAAACTGTCGGTAAACCTTACCTTTAGAATATCGCCCACGGCAGCCTCGGACACCTCGAGATGGACCGCGCCATCGGAGTCGGGGGCCTGGAACCACGCGTGGCCGATGAGCTCGGGGCCTTCATCGGTCTCCTCGATACCATCGACGATGACCTCGGCGACCTCGCCCACACGCGCAGCGGTCGCGGCAAAGCCGAGAGACTCGGCAAGGTCCATGGCAGCCTGCGTGCGCTCGAGCTTAATGTCTTCGGGAACCTGGCCTTCCATCTTCGCAGCGCGCGTACCTTCCTCGGGCGAATACGGAAAAACGCTCGTGTAATCAAAGCCCTCTCGGTCCATGAAGGCGAGCATCTCCTCAGCCTCCTCGTCGGTCTCACCAGGGAAGCCGACCAAGCTTGTGGTGCGGATGACCATGCCGGGAATCTGGGAGCGCAGCGTTGCGAACAACTTGGAAAGCTCTTCCGTCGAGCCGCTCCGGTGCATCGCCTTCAGAATGCGCGCATTGCAGTGCTGCACGGGAATATCGATGTACGGCAAGATCTCGGGCGTATCGCGAATGGCAGCAACGAGCTCATCCGTCATCCCCTCGGGCTGCAGATAGAGCACGCGCACCCAAACATGATGGGGACGAACAGCCTCTGCGACGGCGACCATGAGCTGGGCCAAGTTGGCAGGCCCTTCGACCTCTCCCGTAAAATCGCTCCCCCAGATGCCCGTATCCTGGCCAATCAGTACGATCTCGCGCACACCGCCCGCAACGAGGTCGCGAACTTCGGCGAGAATGCTCTCAGCCGTACGAGAGTTGTACCGACCGCGGATATAGGGAATCGCGCAGAAGCTGCAGAAGCGATCGCAGCCATCGGAGATCTTGACGTAGGCGACGGCGCTCTCCACCGTGCGCTTGACCGTAGGAATGAACGGAAGCGAATCGCGCTCGATGCCAAGGACTTCGTCCATGACAGCGACGATTCCGTCCTCCTCATCGGTGCGGACGAACGCGGCAACCTCCGGCAGCTCTTCGGGAAGCTCGTCGCCGTATCGAGAGGGAACGCAGCCGCACATGACGATCCTTGTGTCGCGGACGCATCGGCGACATCCTCGGCGAGCGCCAACGTGGTCTCAATGCTCTCAGACGTGGCCGAGGCGAGGAACGAGCACGTGTTGATGATGACCGCATCGGCGTCTGCGGCCTCGAACACCTCCTCGTAGCCCGCACCGTTTAAAAGCGAGCGCATACGGTCGGTGTCGACTTCGTTCTTGGCGCAGCCGAGCGTGATGTAAAGAATAGAGGCGTGAGCCATCACATGGTCCTAACGATAGTTGGTGAACTGAAGCGGCTGGCCATAGTCCTGATTGCGCAAAAAGCCGATGACCTGCTGGAGGGCATCCTTCGAGGCGCTCGAGACGCGAAGTTTATCGGCCTCAATGGTGACCTTGACCTTGAGCTTCTGGTCCTTGATGTCTTTGTTGATCTTCTTGGCAGTCGTCTGGTCGATTCCCTCGACGATATGGCCGAGGAGACGGACGGAGCCACCGGAAGCCGCCTGGGGATCATCCCACTTGACCGCCTTGACGTCGACGCCGCGCTTAATGAGCTTGCCCGAAAGCACATCGATGATCTGTCGAGCGACGAAATCCGCGGGTGCGTTGAGCGTAAAGAGCTTGTCGGCCTTGGAAAGCTCGATTGTGGCACCCGAATCCTTCAGATCGTAGCGCTGTGCAAGTTCACGTGAGGTTTGCTGGAAGGCGTTGTCGACCTCCTGCATATTGACTTCGGAAACGACGTCGAAGCTGGAATCTTTTGCCATGGTGCGGCTCCTTATCTCATGCGCCCGTTCGGGCGGGGTTACTGCGACTCGCTGGAAGAACTGCCATCGGAAACGGTGATGCCCGCCTCTTTAGCCTCCGCTGCGCTCATGTCTGGCGTGCCGTCTCCATCGCTGTCGATGACCTTCTCGTCGGATTCATCCGTTTGGGGAGCGGTGATGGACACCTTCCCGACACCGGACACCTTGGTATCGTAGCGGACTTTCTCCCCGTTCTTGTAAACGGCAACGTCACTCGGGGAATCCGTGGTGATGTCGATCTGGCTGGATACGGTGAACTCCTGCTCAAAGGGGCCAACGACCTGCTTGCCGAGGACGATCTTGCCATCGAGCTTGACTTCGACCCAGGCAACCGTGCCCTTTTCCTTGAGCGCGACCTTCACGACCGTCTCCGTGGGCTCGCTACTCGCGGAATCTTTGCCATCTGTCATGTCGCCGCCTTCTGAGTCCTGAGAGCGCCCGCCTTGGAATCAGAAGAGGACGTGTCCTCAGTGCCGTCGTCTTGACCCGTATCGACCTGGGAGGTGCTCGGCGCACTCGAACCCGCCTTCGCATCTTCCTTGGGCGTGCACCCACGTAGGAGAAGAGTCACGCAAAGAACGATCAAGACCAGCAGGATGGCACCAGCAGCCAAGAGGATGCGTGGATCGAATGAAGGCTGGGGGGCGCGGTGCGGAGCGCCACCGGAACGCGGAGGCCTTCCGCCCCCACGCGCCCCATTCCCTCGACGGGGATCGCCATACGAATCGGAACGATTGCGTTGCTGACCATATGCCGCCCTGCGCGGATCGCGCGGGTCGCCGGCATATCGCGGGCGGCGACCGCCACACGGCGCCATCCCGTCGGACGAACGGCCACCGGGCCCGTAGGCACCCTCCCTTCCATTCGTGCGAGAACGAAGCGAGGGGTCATATCCCCTATCCGGTGAGGGACGGCGGCTGGTGGCCGGTCGCAACCGTGAAGAGGACAGGGGTTCATGCGATGAATTGGCCTCGGACACATACCCCGCTTGCGGCGGTCGCTGTGCAAAACGCGATGTCGTCGTCGAGTTGACCATCATATACCTGCCCGATGCGTTCGAGCTACGCGGGCTGGCATCTGCGGCGGCATCCTGGAAACGTCCCACGCTCCCACCACCGTGCTCATACTCATGAAGCGCATCGAAATACGCCTCGATGACGTCACGCGGGTTGAGACCGAGATAACGGGCATAGCTCGAGATCATCCCCTGGGCATACCCGCGCGGGGGCATGGCGGCGAAATTCTCCGTTTCGAAGTACTCTATGATCTGCGGACGAATTTTTACGATATTGGAGACCTGCTGGATTGAGGCGCCCATCTGACGACGGCGCTCTAGAAGCATGTCGCCGAAATGACGGCTCATTTACATCCCTCCAAAAATCTCATCTTCGCTCAAGGGTTCCTCGACGGCGCGAAGAGCCGCAAGCCCCTCCTCGTCGTAAAGGACCTCGCGAGGCTTAGACCCATCGGGTGGCCCGACGATGCCCTTCTCTTCAAGCATATCCATGATGCGCCCAGCACGGGCATATCCTACTTTGAGACGACGCTGCAGACCGGAGGTCGAGCCGAGCTGGGTCTCGACGACGATCTGTGCCGCATCCCATAGCAGGGGGTCATCTTCGCTCGGGGCCTCGTTATAAAATCCTCCCCCGCCGCCGGACATCGTCGCCGGGGCGACTGCAGAGAGGATCTCCTCGTGATAGTCGGGCGCGCCCTGCTCCTTGACGAATTCGACGACACTGTTGATCTCATCGTCCGATACGAAGCAGCCTTGGATACGCTTGGGCTTGCCCCAATCAACCTTGGAGAACAACATATCGCCGTAACCGGTGAGCTTTTCGGCACCCATCTGGTCGATGATGACGCGACTGTCGATTCCCGTCGCGACATTGAACGCGATGCGATTCGTGATGTTCGCCTTGATGAGGCCCGTCACGACGTTTGAGCTGGGGCGCTGCGTGGCGACGATGAGGTGGATACCCGCCGCGCGTCCGAGCTGGGCGATGCGGACAATCGAAGCCTCGACGTCCTTGCCAGCCACCATCATGAGATCGGAGAGCTCGTCGATGATGATGACGAGATAAGGCATCTTGGCAGGCGGATTGTCGTAATGCTCGAATGCTCCCGCCGCTTGCTTCTCATTGAACGTCGAGATCTTGCGGACCCCCAGGCGCTCAAACACCTTGAGGCGCCGCTCCATTTCGGACACCGCCCACTGCAGGGCGCTCGCCGCCTGCTTGGGCTCCGTCACGACGGGAACATACAGGTGCGGCAACCCATTGTAGCCGGATAGCTCCACGCGCTTAGGATCGACCATGATCAGGCGCACATCCTCGGGCAAGCTACGCATGAGCAGGGCCATGATAATGGAGTTGATCATCACGGACTTACCAGAGCCCGTGGTACCCGCGATGAGCAGATGGGGCATCTTGGCGAGGTCGGCCACGATGGGCTGGCCCTCGGCATCTCTACCGATCGCGAACTCGAGCGGACCACCCTGGACGTAAGGCAGCACGTCGCCGAGATTGACGTTTTGCCGTTTCGCGTTGGGAATTTCGATGCCCACGAGCGAGGTGCCGGGAATCGGGGCGAAGATGCGGACCGATTGGGCGGCGAGCGACAGCGCGATATCGTCCTCGAGATTGGAGATACGGCTCACGCGTTCTCCCTCACCGGGCTGCACCTTGAAGGTGGTGACAGTAGGGCCCGATATCCAACCGACAACGCGGGAATGAAGGCCGAACTCGTTGAGGGTGGACTGCAGGGAGTTGGCAGTCTGCTCAAGTTCCCCCTCAGACGAAGCGGAAGATGCGGAATGAGGATTATGGCGCAGCATGCTGAGCGGAGGCAGCTGCAACTCTCCCTCTGCCGTGGCGGTATCGTCCGAGGCGTCACGCACGGAAGACATGGCGGCCTGCTTTGGGCTGTCAGCAGAAGCGTTGGCGTTCCTGAGGAACTCGGGAATTGCCGGCCCCTTCGGAGTATCCGCCGCATCGAACGGCGGAATTTCGGGATCGACGGCGTCGGAGGCATCATCGGCTGCGGCGTCCGGTTCGCAGTCCCGCTTCTCATCGATGAACGTGTCACGAACGGGAATGAGCGTCGTTTTGGCCTGCTCTGCGGCGACCTGCTCACTCACATCGACGAAGGGGTCTTCATCAACCTCGTCATCGACGGGCGGGCGAAGCACACTCGTCTCGCGCGCGCCCAAGAACGTGGTCTCGGCAGTATCGAGATCATCGAAAAGCGTTTGCTGATCGGCTGCAGCACCACCGCGGGAGGAAGGCATGCGACGCTGGGCCTGGGCGTGCTCGGCGTCCTCGCCCCACGGCATGTCATTCACATCCACACGACGGCGCTCGGCGAGTCTCCGCGCACGGTCTGCGGCCATCTCGAAAAAGGAACTCACGGAGAACCCAATTATCACAAGGCCGACGATGACGAGGCCGACCAGGACCACCATCGAAATCGTCTTGCCGAGCGCGGCTTGAAGCGCGCTGGCGATGAATGCACCTAAATAGCCACCGGACGTAATAAGCGCGGCGGTCTCGAACATGCCGGCGGTTGCGTAATCGGTTCCAGGAACCATAAGCGAAAGCATGGAAAGCACACAGACGAACATAAGCCCGCCGCCGGCGAGCGTGCGCACATTCAGCGGGGTCTTCTCACGCAAGAATAGACCGCCGGCGAACATGAGGAGTACAAACGGCAACACATAGGCACCAAGGCCGAAACCGAGGTGGTAAAAACTGGCTATTGCGTGCGAGACGGGTGCCGAAGAGGGCGAGACGACGGCGATGAAGGATACGACGGCGACGACCGCGAGCACGATCCCCGTGATATCGCGACCGACGGATGAATCCATCAACGGCTCGAAGGCGGGCTCTTGCACGGCCGCCTTCGAACCATTCGCGCGAAGGTTGCGCGACGGTTGCTTGGCACCGGCGCGCTTGCCCGCGGCACCTCCCTTTTTGTTCGTGGCTGCGTTTGCGCGAGGCAACCTACACCTCCATGACGACCGGAATGATCATCGGCCGCGTGCGATTGTTGTTCCAGATGAAATTGGATAACGCGTCGCGGACAGCCTTGCGGATGGCATCCGTACCCGAACTGGAGAAGTTGAACGAACCCTTCTCGATCGCGCGCTGGATGGCGGCGGAGGCGTCGGCGGAGAACTGGTCATCGATGGGGAACGAGACACCGCGTCCAGAGAACTCGAGATCGCCGATCTTCTTGCGCTTCATATCGAGCATGGCGACGACGGTGACCATGCCATCGCTTGCCAGTTTCTGACGGTCGCGCAGCACGATGGGATCGGTGTCGCCAATGCGGAGTCCATCGACGTACACGACGCCGGACTCGACGGCGCGCCCGCGCTTGACGCGGCCATCGCGCATCTCGAGCGTATCGCCGTTATCGACGACGAAGATGTTCTTGGACGGAATGCCCATCTTCTGGCCGAGGGCGGCGTGCGCGCGCAGGTGCACGGCCTCACCGTGCACGGGCATGAAGAAGGTGGGCTTGGTGAGGGCCAGCATGAGCTTGAGCTCCTCCTGGCTCGCATGGCCCGAGACGTGCACCAGCGCACGGCTCTTGTCGTACACGTCGCAACCGAGCTTGGCCAGGCTGTTGACGACCTGTTGAACGGCCTTCTCATTGCCGGGGACAGGCGTTGCGGAGATGATCACCGTATCGCCCTCATGGATGGAGAGCGTCTTGTGCTCGCCGTTGGCCATGCGGGAAAGCGCCGAGAGCGGCTCGCCCTGGGAGCCGGTGCACATGACCACGATCTTATCCTCGGGCAGACCATTGATGTCGAAAGCATCGACAAGGTCGTGCTCGTCAACGTTTAGGTACCCGAGCTCACGGGCGACACGCGTGTTCGTGAGCATGGAGCGACCCGTGACCACGATCTTGCGGTTGCACTTCTTGGCGGCGTTGCAAATCTGCTGCAGACGATGGATATGGCTCGAGAAGGACGCGACGAACACACGTCCCTTGGCGTTCTTGATGATATGCAGCAGCGAGGGACCGACCTCCGCCTCGGATTTGGTGAAACCAGGGACCGTGGCGTTGGTGGAGTCGGACAGCAACAGATCGACGCCCTGCTTACCAAAGCGGGCGATGGCGCCATAGTCGGGCGTCACACCGTCGATGGGCGTCTGGTCGAGCTTGAAGTCTCCCGTATGCACCACGGTGCCCGCCGGCGTCTTGAGAAACACGCCGAGCGCGCCGGGAATGGAGTGCGTCGTTGAGAAGAACTCGATCGAGAAACAGCCGAGGTTGACATGGCTGCCGCCCTTGACCTCACGGAACTTGGGCGCGCGGATGCGAAACTCGGAGAGCTTTCCCTCGATGAAGCCGAGCGTCAGCTTGCTCGAGAAGATGGGGACCTTGGTGTTGAGGTCCTGGAGAAGATACGGCAGGGCACCGGTATGGTCCTCGTGGCCGTGCGTGACGATAATGCCGCGCAGCTTGTGCTCGTTCTCGAGTACATAGGTGTAGTCGGGCAGGACCAGGTCGATACCGGGCTGATTGTCGTCGGGGAACATGAGGCCCGCGTCGATAAGAACCATGTCCTCACCGCACTCGAAGGCGGTCATGTTCTTGCCAATACCGTCAAGGCCGCCCAGGGGAATGACCTTGAGCGCGGCAGAAGAGGTCTTCTTGTTGTTTGCCATAAGCGAATTGTTTCCTTTCGTTTGAGCTTCATACAAAAACGATGGGGCGCACCCATCGTACTGGTCGAAATAACCAACGTCGGTTCGAGAGGTCCGGCGCATTCCGTTTAATTGTAACGGGCTTGCAACAGCAGGGCAAAAGTCCACCAAAAGAACTACGCCCCTCCAGGACCGGGAGGGGTACCGAAAAGCTTTCACCTCAATCATCACATCAAATCGCAATTGATTGAGAGTGAATTGTCAGAGCTCCGCCCTCGCACTTATCATTCCGCGCGCAGTTCGCGCAAGCGCTGTTTGAGCACGGAATGATAGGTACGAGGGCGGAGCGACGGGATCAGACCCAGCTAATCGCTACTTGCGGGCCATCTCGCCGATGTTGGCGATGCCGGCAAAGACCGATTCAAAGCGGTTGAGGAGGCGCAGGCGGTTTGCACGCAAGGCCTCATCCTCATCCATGACCATGACTTCGTCGAAGAACGCATCGATAGGCTCGCGCAGGGCCGCAAGAGCGGCGATTACCGCAGTGAAGTCCTTGGCGGACCGTGCCACATCGACGTTGGCCTGGGTGGCATCCGTGGCCTCGAGCAAGACTCTCTCAGCATCGCCCATCAGCGCGGAATCGACCTCGCTGCCAAGCACGGCATCGGCAAGATGGGCGGCGCGGGCATAGGCGGTGGCGAGGTTGTCAAACGCCTCGCGATCGTTGGCACGGGCGTCCTCAAGGGCGTGGGCGAGCTGGAAGTACTGCGCAGGCACAGTGACGCTGCCAGCGGAAACGGCGGCGACGGTATCGGCGGAGACCTTCTCATCGCGGACCATCTGCTCCATGCGACCCTTAATGAAGGCGCACACGGAAGCTTCCACCTCGTCCTTGTCGAATGCAAGTCCCTGCTCCAAGTACCCATCGAGCGCAGCTCGACAATCGCCTCGTAGCCGCAGCCCAAACGATCACGAAGGATGTTCAGCACGCCGATTGCGGAACGACGAAGCGCGAAGGGGTCCTTGGAGCCGGTGGGCGGTTCGCCAATGGCGAACATGCCCGCGATGGTGTCGAGCTTGTCGGCCACGGCGACAACGCATCCGGCGATACCTTCGGGCAGCTCGTCTCCGGCAAAACGCGGACGGTAATGATCGCGAATCGCAGCGGCGACAGCAGGCTCCTCACCCGCGGCGGTGGCGTAGTACCCGCCCATCACGCCCTGCTGGCTCGTGAACTCGACAACAGCCGAGGAGACCAGGTCGGCTTTAGCGAGATGAGCGGCACGCTGGGCATCGGAGGCGGCATGCGCGCCCAAATGCGCCTCGTTGGCGATGGCGAGCGCCAGGTCCTCCATACGGTCGGACTTTTGCAGGACCGTACCGAGCTTCTTTTGGAAACCAACGTTTGCCAGGCGAGCACGGAACTCCTCAAGATCGATTTTGAGGTCCTCGTCGTAGAAGAACTTTGCATCGTACAGACGGGCGCGCACCACACGCTCGTTGCCGTCGACAACCGTTTCACTCACGGCCGGATCGGCATTCGAGACGACCACAAAAGCGCGGGTGAGCTTACCCTCCGCATCGTAGGTGGGGAAATAACGCTGGTTGGAGAGCATAGACTCGCAGATGATCTCGGAGGGCACGGCGAGGAACTCCTCGTCGAAATGGCCAACCAGAACCGTGGGCCACTCGCAGAGGTTCACAACCTCATCGAAGATTTTCGTGGGCGTGTCCACACGCACGCCGAGCTCGTCCTCGACACGAGCGATACCAGCGCGGATGACCTCCTCACGGCGCTCGGCCGAGAGCACATGCGCCGCTTCGAGAACCTGCTCGTAGGACGCGGCGCTGGAAACAACGTTCTCACCAGGCGACAAAACGCGATGACCGCGCGTGGTGGAGCCGCTCTTCACGTCGGCAAAGGAGACGGGTACGACCTCCTCTCCGAACAGGCAGCAGATCCAACGCACCGGACGCACGAACGTGGCATGCTCGCTCCCCCACCGCTGGCTACGGTAGTTAGGCCACTGAATGGCAGGGATGAGATCCTCGCACACGCGGGTAAGAATCGAAACAGCGGGCTCGGAAGGCGTGTTCTGCTCAGCGAAGACGTACTCGGTGCCGTCTGCGTCCTCGCGGCGGACGAGCTCCGCGGCGGTCATGCCATTCTTGCGGGCAAAACCCTCGGCCGCCTTGGTGGGGTTTCCCTCGGCGTCGAATGCGATCTTTGCGGAAGGCCCGCGGAGAACGGAGTGAATCTCCTCCGTCGCCTCGGCGACGTCTAACACCAATGCAGCGAGACGACGCGGCGAAGAAATGATGCGAACGTCACCATGGGCCAGTCCAGCATCGTCCAGACCCTTGGAAATCAGGGTTTTGAGCTGCTTGACGGCGTTGTTGAGCGGAGCGGAGGGCATCTCTTCGACGCCAAGCTCGAATAGGAAATCACGGGTACCGGCCATTTACGCCACCTCCCCCTTCTGATTGGAAGCCTCGACGGCGGCATCACCGGCGACCTCGGCGAGATACGACTCACAACACGCCTTGGCAAGCGTACGCACACGCAGGATATAGGCTGCGCGCTCAGTTGCCGAAAGCGCACCGCGTGCATCGAGGATGTTGAAGCTGTGCGAGCATTTCATGACGCAGTCGTACGCAGGCAGCGGAAGCTTGGCATCGAGGCAGCTGTGGCACTCGGCCTCGAAATCATCGAACTTCTGACGCATCATCTCGATGTTTGCAATCTCGAAGTTGTACGCGGAGAACTCGCGCTCGTTCTCGAGGAAAACGTCACCGTAGGTCATGGGCGTACCATCGGGCAGGTAGCTCCACACAAGGTCGTACACGCTTGTGACGCCCTGCGCGTACATGGCGATACGCTCGAGACCGTAGGTGATCTCGACGGGCACCGGATCGCACTCAATGCCGCCAACCTGCTGGAAGTACGTGAACTGCGTGACCTCCATGCCATCGAGCCAGACCTCCCAGCCCAGACCCCAGGCACCGAGCGTCGGGCTCTCCCAGTCATCCTCGACGAAGCGCACGTCATGCTCGGCAGGGTCGAGACCGATGGCGGTGAGGGAATCGAGATACAGCTCCTGGGAGTTCTCGGGGCTCGGCTTGATGAGCACCTGGAACTGGTAATAGTGTTGCATACGGTTGGGATTCTCGCCGTAACGGCCATCGGCGGGGCGACGGCAGGGCTGCGGATAGCAGGCGCGCCAGGGCTGCTTACCCAAGCTGCGCAGGAGGGTTGCGGTATGGAAGGTACCGGCACCGACCTCGGAGTCATAGGGCTGCATGACGGTGCAGCCGTGGCCGGCCCAATAGGCCTCGAGCTTGAGGATCATGTCCTGGAACGTCAACGCATTCGGATTCATCTTGGCGTTGCTCCCCTTCAATCGTACGGTCAAACAAGTGATTATTTTAGCAGGATTACCGGATATGGCGTGCCACCTGCGACGCGTCCCCGATACGTGCTACAAGGTTCCAATTCGGTCAATCGGCCAATAGCGGAAGAAGGCGATGCCAATGAGGTTCTCCTTAGGCACGGGACCGAAGTAGCGCGAATCGGCAGAATTCTCCCGGTTATCACCCATGACCCAAATGTAGCCATCCGGAACGGTATAGGGAAAACTCACCTCGACGCCAGGCGCCTGGGTCACGAGCTCATAACTCGACCCCTGGGCATAGGGCTCATCAAGCGGAGATCCATCGATGTAGACGACGCCATCGATCAGGTCGACGGTCTGTCCACTCTGCGCAATCACGCGCTTAACGAGAATATCGTGCTCGGTGCCGGCAACTGGATTCTCGAATACGACGATCTGGCCGTCCTCGACATCGTGCCCCAAGTTCAACGTGAGCTTTTGCGCGAAGATGGTATCGCCCACCTGTATGGTGGGCTCCATCGACCCAGTTGGAACGGTAAACGGGGATAAAACGAAGGTGCGAATGAGGGCGAACACCGCGAAGGCGATGAGAAAGACGCCAACCCATTCGGCGATGGTCGAGAATATGCCGCGACGTCAGACATTAAGCCTCCCCTGCCTTGGAGCCATGGAAACGTGTGATGAGCTCAGTGGCGAGCACGCGCTCGCCATTTGTAAGGCGTGCGGATTCGATCAGGTCGGGACGCCACCGGCACGTGCGCTCGAGGGCGCTTGCGCGGCGCCAGGCATCAACCTTGGCATGGTCGCCTGAAAGCAGCACCTCGGGCACGGCGTTACCGTTGAAGTCGGCGGGACGCGTGTACTGGGCATACTCGAGAAGGCCGCCATCTTCGCAGGTGGAAAATGATTCATCGACGCTTCCCATGTCATTGCCGAGGGCGCCCGGCAAAAGACGGATGATGGCGTCACTCACCACAAGCGCGGGAAGCTCGCCGCCCGTAAGGACGTAATCGCCAATCGAAAGACGCTCATCGGCCAGGGCGTAAGCACGCTCGTCCATGCCCTCATAGCGACCGCATACGAACAAGATGCGCTCGACGCTTGAGAGACGCTCTGCGACATGCTGGGTGAACGGCACGCCGCAGGGCGTGAAGAATACCACGCACGGACGGACATCACCGCGAGAAGAGATGTCGGTGATGGCGTCGTGAAGCGGCTCGACCTTCATGAGCATGCCAGCACCTCCGCCAAAGGGCGCATCGTCAACAGTGCGGTGACGATCGTGCGTCCAATCGCGCAGGTCGTAGCTCTTGAAGTCGAAAAGGCCACGAGAACGAGCGCGTCCCATAATCGAGGTGGACATATAGGGTTCGAAAAGCTCGGGAAAGACCGAGAGGGTCTCGATGAGCATGAGCACTCCCCTCGTGATTTACAGGTCGAGCAAACCGTCCATAACGCGAACAGAAATGGGGCCCTCCACCGGAATCGTGCTGACCACATCATCGATGACGGGAATCAGGACCTCGCCATGATCGGGGCCCTCAACGACCCAGACGTCATTCGCGGGCGTCTCCATGACTTCGGCGATATGCCCGAGCGAACCATGGCGCTCGTCAACGACCAATCGGCCAACGAGATCTTCGAATGCGGCGTCAAGCGGACCGAGTTCGAAATCGGAACAGCTGGCGAGGACGTAGCAACCGGCAATACCCTCGGCGGCATCCAGGTCATGCGCGCAAGAAAAGAGCACGCGGCCGCCATCTGCCGTCTCGGACACCGCTTCCACGGTCGAGATTCGCTCCCGCTTGAGGGCGGGGGGCGTCAGATGGACGCGCATCCCTTCGCTGAGTAAAAAGGGAAGGCCTCGCAGCGGAGCCACGAGAACCTCCCCCTTGGTGCCATGTGGACGAACCACACGGGCTATGTTCTTATACGAGGCCGTCACGACGTTAGCCCATGACCTCGACCTCGACAGAAGTGTCGAGTCGAGCGGCGAGGGCACGCGCGAGCGTGCGGATGGCCTTGATGGTGCGACCGTGACGTCCAATCACCTTGGCGACGTCGCCCTCGGCGACGGTCACCTCAATGGTGGAGGAACTTGCACCGTCGATGACCTCGAGACTCACACCGTCAGCATCATCGACGATGTTGACGACCAGATACTCGACCAGATCGGCGATGCGATCGGAGACGAGCTCTCGCCCTCATCGAACTCGACGGTCTCGTCATCGAAGGTCTCGGAGATCAGATCCTCGGACACCGTTACTCCTCGGTGGCCTCAGCGGCGGCAGCAGCCTCTTCCTCGGCCTTACGAGCAGCCTCCTCGGCCTCCTTGGCAAGCTGCTTCTTGGACTTCTTGGGGGCTGCAGCGGCCTTCTCACCCTCGTTGGCGGCCTTCACCAGAGCGGCGACGGCGTCGGTGAGCTGAGCGCCCTTGGACTGCCAGTCGGCGATCTTCTCAAGGTCGAGGGAGATGGTCTTGGGGGTGGTCATGGGGTTGTAACGGCCAACCTCCTCGATGGGGCGACCATCGCGACGGGTGCGGGAATCGGCGACGACGACGCGGTAGTACGGACGCTTCTTGGAACCATGACGAGCGAGGCGGATCTTGACAGCCATGCAAACTCCTTCTTCTGCGCAGCTTCTCACTGCATTCCTTACCAGGACAAATACTTTCGCCCAACGACTTGACGGGAAGCATTTGAGACCGGCTTCGTGCAGATAAGTCGCAAGCAATCCAATATCTTATCTAAGATTTGCGGGAATGCAAGGGTGGAATCTTGCTTTCACGCAGCGTACATCCCGTGTTTTGGCTATACTCATCGTATGAGCAATATCGAACATACATACGGTTCTTTTGAAGACGACGTGTCCTTTGGAAACGTGCCCCTTTGGCATGGCAACGACGAAGCCCTCGATTCTGCGGCGTTTTCCGATGTGCTCTTTGGCACATGGAGTGCCCCGCCATCGGGCTTTTGGACCTCGATGCGTTTTTCGCGAGCGTGGAGCAGCTCGATCATCCCGAATGGCGCGGCAAGCCGGTTATCGTGGGTGGCAGCCCCGAGAAACGCGGCGTGGTCTCCACCTGCTCGTATGAGGCACGTACGTACGGCGTCCATTCCGCCATGTCCTCGGCGCAGGCAACGCGCCTCTGCCCCGATGCCATTTGGACGCCAGGGCATTTCGCGCGTTATCGCGAGATGAGTACGCAGGTCATGGCGATTTTGGCAGACGAGACTCCCTACGTGGAACAAGTGTCCATCGACGAGGCATTTTTCGACATCTCGCCTGGACGTTTTACCCGCGAAAGCCCAATAGCCATCGCCCGTCGGATTTCTGACCGTGTGGCGGAGCTGGGAATCACCTGCTCAATTGGCCTGGGCCGTAATAAGACAGTGGCAAAAATCGCCAGCGAGCGCGAAAAGCCACGCGGTCTCACCGTGGTGCTTCCCGGCACCGAGGAAGGCTTCTTGGCACCACTGCCCGTCCGAGCCATGAGCGGCATCGGCAAGGCTGCGGAAAGTGCCCTTCATAAAGTGAGCATCCGTACACTCGGGCAGCTCGCTGGAGCCTCGAATACGCTTCTCTCCCCCATCTTCGGCGTCAATGCCGAGCTGGTGCGTCTACGCGCTGCTGGACGGGAAGTGAGCGAAGTCTGCGCTATCGATGCGCCCGAGGACGTGAAGTCGGTGAGCAACGAGCGGACGTTCTCTCGGGACCTCACGGATGTAACAGACGTGAAGGCGGCGATCCACCTGCTCTCCGAATCCGTAGGGCGAAGGTTGCGCCGTAAGAACCTCGCGGGCCGAACCGTCACACTCAAGCTCAAGTACTCCTTCGGCGAGGGGCGGACGATTCAGCGCAAGCTCACCCATGCGACCGACGACGAGAACGTGTTCGGAGCCGTTGCCTGCGAACTGCTTGAGAGTATCTGGAGCGTGGGCACGCACGTGCGCCTAGCCGGTGTAGGCGTGAGTGACTTCGGCATCGACGGTGCCGGTATCCAGACCGATTTGTTTTGCGAGGTTGACGAGCGGGGCGCCATGGCGAGCGACAAGCGCGATCTGGCTGTGACGCTCGACGCTGTGCGTGAGAAATTCGGTACCGATGCTGTCAGCTTCGGCCGCGCCACCCGCTTCAACGGCGACCTCGTCGACCCTGCCAAGTTCCTCAACCAAAACAAACCGACCGACTAGCCGGCATGGTGCAAGTGGGGTACGTCCCCAATTGCACCGCACGGCCGGAGGGCCCTACAGCTCGACGACGGGAGCATCGCCCCAGAGCTTTTCCAAGCGATAGTACTCGCGTGCCTCAGGCGTAAAGGAATGCACGATAACCGAGCCGTAGTCCATGAGGATCCAATTGCGCTCCTCGCGCCCCTCAATGGAGAACGGATGCTCGCCGCAAGCTTTGGCAACTTGCTCCTCGACCTCATCGACGATCGCATCGACCATACGCGTATTACTGCCGGTGGCAATCACGAAGTAATCGCACACGTCGGACAGCTCGGTAAGATCGATGATGCAGATGTCCTCGGCACCCTTGAAGGAGGCGGCGTCAGCCGCAGCGCGAGCGACCTCGATCGCGGGCACGCCAGAAGAGGAAAGCGAGGCGGAGGAGCGATCAACGGAGGCAGGGCCCTCCCCATCCTCAACGGGCTTGGCGTTCAAGCCGGCGGCATACTCAAGAAGCTGGGCATCGGTCATATCAGACATTGAATACCTTTCATGTTTAAAGCGTGCCAAGGGATACGTCCCCACATGACACACGGGCGCTATCTCGAACGTTTCACTGCGTACGCATTATAGATGTCAATTGCGGTTGGGTACAGATAGCGACCTGTGGAGATAACATACACAAGCCCCTGGGCGAACGTTTGGAAGAACAGTTCTTCCAGTGGCGCTGACCCCACCAGAGCGCGCAGACGCTCGGCATAATCGCCACGTCTACCCGGTTCGATCGCATCGGCAATGAACACGACCATATCGAGCGGGGTCATGTCGATCGCCCCTACCGTATGACGGGCGACCGCCTGGCACACCTCGGGAGCGATGCCTTCAAAGATATGCGGCAGCTCGTGGGCGGCGACGGGCCCATGCAACAGGCCGACCGCGCGCGTGGGAGATCCGGTCACCTTGACGCCGTATTGGGCGGCACGGGCAAGCAGGCTCATGATCATCCAGCACCTTGTCCCAATCATGCGTAAGCCCGGCAAATGCGGCATGGTATTCGTCCACTTCGTAGGCACGAGCGAGGTCCACGGCCGTACGGGCAACGCCGAGCGAATGCTGATAACGCCGAGGCTTTTCCTTCATTCGAACCTCGAGCATGTTGCGAACGCGCTCGAGCTCGGCGGTCTGATCATGCACCATGGCCATTGCCGCTCCCCTCCTGTACGTACAGATCGTTCTTGCGAATATACCCCATCACGGACTCACTCGTCAGATAGCGGACGCTCTTTCCCGAGGCCACGAGCTCGCGAATGTTCGAGGAGCTGATGGCGAGCGCGGGAATCTCGATGTAACGAACGTCGAAATCGATGCCCGAGGCGGCGATGCGCGACTTAGCGGTCTCGATGTCGTACCCCGGGCGGGTCGCAGCGATCAAAGTCGCGAGTGAGGCGAGACGGTCGGCATCGTGCCATGCCAGAATGTCGATGATGGCGTCGGCTCCGGTAATAAAATACAGCTCGACGTTATCTGGATAGTGCCGGCGAAGCTCACTCAAGGTGTCGACGGTGTACGTGACGCCCGGACGGTCGATCTCGAAGCGGCTCGCGTAGAACGCGGCGTTGGCCGCCGTCGCCAGGACCGTCATGGCGTAACGGTCCTCGGGGTCACTCACACGCTTGTCCTGCTTGAACGCCGGCGAACCAGCAGGCATAAACAGGACAAGGTCCAAGTCAAGCGCCTCGCGAGCCTGCTCGGCGGTCACCAGGTGCCCGTAGTGGATGGGGTCGAACGTGCCGCCCATGATGCCGAGGCGATAGATTCGTTTGGAATCTGAGCCAAGCGAGGGCAGCAAGCGGCTGGGAGTCTCCATCCTACTCAGCATCCTCGGTATCGCCGCCGAGAGGCGCATCGTCAAGATCCACAACCTCGACAAGGCCTTCGAGGTCGTTGAACTCATCCTCGGCATCGTCATCCTCAATGCCCTCGAAGTCAAAGGCGTAACCCAGGATGCGTACCTCGTCGCCGTTCTTGCATCCCGCCTTGATAAGCGCATCGTCCACACCCATACGCGCCATACGGTGCTGGAGATAGATGATGGCCTCCTCGTTCTCCCAATCGGTCTGCACAACCATGCGCTCAACGTTGGTGCCGGTGACGCGCCAGGCACCCAGCTCCTCCTGCTCAACGTGGAACCGCTTGTCGCGGGCCTTACGAGCACGCTCCCACTTCTCATCATCAAACGCAGGAGCAGCCGCCTGCTCCTCGGCGAGGGCGCGACGCAGCTCACTCACGCGCTCACCGCAAGCGAGCATGAGCGTTTGAAGGCCGGCGCGGTGAGGGCGGAGAGCGGCGAAGAACTCGTGCCCGTCGGCGAGCCGCTGCCTGCTTGAGGGCCTGGACGCGATCTTGCATACCGCTCGCATCGCACTTATTGGCCACGACGATCTGCGGGCGATCCGCAAGCTCAGAGGCGTACCGGCGCAGCTCATCGTTGATAATGCGATAGTCCTCGAGCGGATCGCGTCCCTCGTAGCTGCCCGTGATGTCGACCACATGCAAGATGAGCGCCGTACGTTCAACATGACGAAGGAACTGGTGACCCAGACCCTTGCCCTCGGCAGCGCCCTCGATGAGACCGGGGACGTCGGCAACCACGTAGGAGTACTCGCCCGCGCAGACCATGCCGAGGTTCGGCACGAGCGTGGTGAACGGATAGTCGGCAATCTTGGGACGAGCGGCGCTCATGCGGGCAATGAGGGAAGACTTACCAACACTCGGGAAACCCACGAGTGCGGCATCGGCCATGAGCTTCATCTCAAGTTCGATCCAGTGCTCGATGGCAGGCTCGCCCTTCTGGGCGAACGCGGGGGCACGGCGCGTGGAGGTGACGAAATGCGGGTTACCCAAGCCACCCGTGCCACCCGGGGCCACGATGACGCGCTCTCCATCATGCGTGAGGTCGGCTATCTCATAGCTCGCTTCCATCGTGCTGGGATCGAGCTCACGGATAACCGTACCCATGGGGACCTTCAGCACGAGGTCGCGACCATCGGCACCGTCCTTTTTGGAGCCCTTGCCATGCGTGCCCGCCTCGGCGCGGAAGTGGTGCTTGAACCGATAATCGATAAGCGAGGAAAGCTGGGCATCGGCCTGGATGACGACGTCTCCGCCGTGACCGCCGTCGCCGCCGTCCGGGCCGCCTTTGGGCACAAACGCCTCGCGGCGGAACGACATGCAGCCCGCGCCGCCGTCGCCGCCCTTGACGTTGATGCGGCAAATGTCGGTGAACTGGGACATGGCGCCCCTTCCTTGTAAGATCAATCGAATATAGCCACGCGCGTGCCAATGGGGACGTACCCCTTTGGCACGCAGCGCATCAATGTATCCCATAGTAAAAGACTGCGCCACAAAGGCGTGCGTCCCCAGTGGCAGAACTCGCGGGTACACATAAAAACAAGGCTCCCGCACCAAGCGAGAGCCTTGCTCAAGATGCAAATGCAAAAAGGGTGAATTACGCCTCGACGGCAGGGTACACGTTCACGCGATGCTTAAGACCCTTGGTGAACTTAACCTTGCCCTCGACAAGCGCGAAGAGGGTGTCGTCCTTACCACGGCCGACGTTCTCGCCGGGGTGGATGTGGGTGCCGTTCTGGCGGACGAGAACCTCGCCGGCCTTCACGGTCTGACCGTCAAAACGCTTGGTGCCCAGACGCTGGCCGCGGGAGTCGCGACCATTGCGGGAGGAACCGAGACCTTTTTTGTGTGCCATGTCAGGTACCTGCTCTCTAACTACTTACAATGGTGCGTCTACTCGGCGATGGGAGCTCGGGCTCCTCGACCTTGGTGGTCTTCTTGGCGGCACGGGACGTGGCCTGGACCTTGGTGATCTTCAGCTTGGTGAGCTGCTGACGATGGCCCTTGAGACGGTGATAGCGCTTACGCTTGTGGAACTTGTAGACGAGCTGCTTCTCGCCCTTGAACTGCTCCAGGATCTCAGCAGTGACCTTAGCCTTGGCGAGCTTGGCAGGATCCGTGACGATCTTCTTGCCGTCGTTGAGGAAGATAACCTCGAGCTCGACCTTGGAACCGGTCTCGCCCTCGATCTTCTCGACGGTGATGACGTCATCGGTGGCGACTTTATACTGCTTGCCGCCAGTAGAAACGATTGCGTACATATTCTTGCCCTTCATGCATCAGTTGTGCAACAGTCGGATATGGTATCAGGTGGTTTGTGGCACGTCAACGGATTAATACAACGTTTTCCCTGCATATTCACAGGTTCGACAAAGCCTCCGCTGCGCTACGCGCCGTAAGGCTCCCCTCTGGTGCCTCAAGCTCATGGCCCAGCGGGTGGACCTCACTCGCGTCGTCTATGCGGATACGCTGCGAGCAGCGCTCGACATTATACGACGAAATAGTCATGAGCTTCTGAATACCGGTGGAGACGATCTCCTCGTCGACGCCCGGCTCAAGCCCACGTAGCGCTTGATCGAGGGCGGCCACGATAATCTCGGGGCGAAGCGAGCCCTCGTTGTCGCAGCGTGTGTTGAGTTCGAGCCAGATGCGACCATCGGGCATAACGCGGTGGCTGCAGCCCTTGAGCAGATGGCGAACGTCCAGGGATTTGGTCTTCTTGCCTCGACGATACGGGATCTCGGCGCTTTGGTCATACCACCCAGAGAGACCTGCGAGACCGCCTCGTCCGTCACGGAAAACCCGGGGTTGACGAAAACCTCAAGTAGGTAGTGGACTTCGTTGATCTCCGCTGTGAGCGCCGGGCGACGAAGCTCCACGTACGCCGCGCCAAGGGGACGCAGGTCGACGGGGGCAGCGCCCTGCAGGAGCTTCAGCGCGACCTCGGCGGGAACAAGCTCCGTCAGATACACGTCGAAATACTCGGCCGTGGAGGACGTGCCCACGGGCAGCGCGGAGGTGTAGGCGATGCGCATATGCGGCGAAAAGCCCTGGGTAACCGCATAGGGAAGCTTGGCGCGGCGCACGATCTGCTCGACGGTGTGGATCAACTCGAGATGCCCCAGATACTTGAGGCGCCCCAACTTGGGATAGGCCACGCGGAGGCGGAAAAGCGTGGGCTCGGATGCGTTCGTCATGCGCGCTCACCAACCAAGACGTTATCGGCTTTCAGGGTCGGGCACACACCGCAGCCCGTGCAGGACTCGCGCGTGCAGTCGGGCGTGGTGACGCCCTCGAGGGAGCGGCGATATTCGCGCAGGAGGAACCCGCGGGACACGCCGGGGCTCACATGCTCCCAAGGAAGGTGCCAATCGAGCTCGAAAGACTCCTGGGCGAGCGCCCTCAAGTCCATACCGAGTTCGGCAGCCGCCTCCTCCCAGCGCTCGAGCTCGAACTGTTCGGTCCACGCGTCGAAGCGCTGGCCGAGCCTCCAGGCGCCTTCGATGAGGGGGGCGATATCACGCCCGCCGCGGCTCATGACCGCCTCGACGAGCGAGGTAGCGGCGTCATGGCAGTGGATGCGCACGGCACGGTTCTTGACCGAGTGGAACAACAATTGCTGGCGGCGCTTCACCTCTGCGTCGTCGAGCTGCGGGCACCACTGGAACGGGGTGTGGGCCTTGGGGATGAACACCGACACCGAGATGGAGACGGAGATGCCGCCACGCTGCTCCTTGGGGACGACCTCGCGCGCGATCTCGAGCGTGTGGTCGGCGAGCTCGGCGATGGCGACGATATCCTCGTCGGTCTCCCCCGGCAGCCCCATCATGAAGTACAGCTTGATGCGACGCCAGCCGGCCTCGAAGGCCGCGCGGGTGGCGCGCTCGAGGTCCTCCTCGGTCACGTTCTTTGTTGATGATGTCGCGCATGCGCTGACTGCCCGCCTCCGGTGCGAAGGTGAGACCGCCCTTCTTCTCCCCCGCCACGGCGGCGGCCATGTCGACACCGAAGGAGTCGAGGCGCTGCGACGGCACGGAGATGGAGATGCCGGTATCGCCTAGTCGCCTGTTTAGGCGGTTCAAGATCTCGGCGCACTTGGAATGGTCGGTAGTGGAGAGGGAGTTGAGGGAGACCTCGTCGTAACCCATATGGGCGAGCCCGCCCGTCACGGCGGAGACCACCTGGTCGGCGGAGCGCTCGCGCACCGGGCGGTACGTCATGCCGGCCTGGCAGAAGCGGCACCCGCGGGCGCAGCCGCGCAGCACCTCGACGCACAGGCGGTCCTGGACGATCTGCATGTAGGGGACGACGGCCTGGGGCACGGGGTTGGTGGCGCCGAAGTCCTTGACCACGCGCTTGTAGACCACGGGCTGCACGTCCTCGCCCTCTCGCGGGACCGTGTAGCCGTGAGGCGAGCAGGGCTCGTCGTGGCGCACCTCGTAGAGGGAGGGGACGTAGACGCCGCCGATCTTCGAGAGCTCGCGGAGCATCTCGTGACGGGAGGCACCAGCGTCGCGCAGCTCGCGATGACGCTGACAGAACTCGACGATCTGCTCCTCGCCCTCGCCGATCATCATGCAGTCGAAAAACGGCGCGAGGGGCTCGGGGTTGTAAACGGACGGTCCGCCGCAGATGACGATGGGGTTGTCCTCGCCGCGGTCAGCCGCATGCAGCGGAATGCCGGCGAGGTCGAGGCCCTCGAGGTAGTTGGTGCAGGCCATCTCGTGCGGGACGTGGAATCCCACCACGTCGAAGGATGCGATGGGCGCCGCGCCCTCAAGTGAGAGCAACGGGATGCCGGCGGCCCGCATCTCATCGGCCATGTCGACCCAAGGGATGTAACCGCGCTCGCAGGAAAGGCCCTCTGCCTCGTTGAGGTTACGGTACAGGATGGCAATGCCCTGGTTGGGCAGACCAACTTCATAGACATCCGGGTAGATGAGCGCACAGCGGTGCTCGGCCTCGGGCTTATACAGAGCACCCCATTCGTGGTTGATGTAGCGCGTGGGCTTCTCGACGCGTGCCAAAAGTGGCTCGAGCTCCGAGAAGCGGTTTTCGTAGGCAACGCGCACGGCGATGTCTCCTAACAGGTCGAAACGGATACACGGGTTCCGGTGTGTATCGGGCGTGGGTGCCATTTGGGCACGCCCGACCACATCTCCGGTCGCAGGGGCTTACGCCCGCACGGGGTCCTGGCGGGCGACGACAAGGCCCTTCATACGCCCCACGGCTCCAGATACGGCGTCGTTCAAGCGCGAATAGTCCACATCGCGCTCGTACAGGATGCAAAGCGCACGGCCGATGCCGTAGGTACCCAGGCCGCCCACCATCGCCTTGACCAAAAAGCTCGCATGCCCTGCCTGTCTGACCAGCACGCGTGTGCCGGCACGCATCGCCAAAGCCGCCATCAGGATACCGGCGGCTTCATACGCCCGCTCAAATCGCATCGGCTTACCGAAAATCGCGGCAAGTTGCAGCATCATGCCCATCTGCGCGACCGTCATGACGGGAAAATCGGCCCCGGGCATGAAGAACAAGGCGCCCGTGGCAAGGTTGCCGAGCGAAGCGGACGCGATAACGCGATTCGCCGCCGCGATACGCATGAACGGGAAGTTCGCGGCGAACGCACTCTGCTTCTCGGTACGCTCGAGGATCCAACGCGCGAGCGTATCGAGCAGATACGTCTTATCGGTGGCGGCGATCAGGCCGAGCATGCGTGTGTCATGGCGAATGAACGGAACTTCGACGCTTGATTCCGAAAGCACCACGACCGGCGCACCACAGACCACAAGCTCCTGCACATGCTCCTGAAGACGCACGCTGCCGCACGAAAGAACAATCGACACGTCGGTGTCATCTTTGGCCGACGCAGGCGCCTCACCCAGGCGCTCCACGCGCACGAGCGCGGAGGTGGTCTGTGGAACAAACGCCTCCCGGATCGCGTCAATCAGGAACGGAGTCGCGGTTGCATCAACGAACACCGCGACGCGCACAGAAACATCTGCCTCTCCGCGAACGGAGGCACCGAGCTTGACCGTATTCAAGATCGAATCGATGGGAATACCCATAGAAACCTACTTTCTTTCAGCGGCAAAAGTCCGAAGCTAACGGGCCTTGCCGCGTGAGCGCCAGATGGACTGGACGATGCCGAACGCGGCGCACTGCATCAGCATGGACGATGAGCCGAAGCTGATGAAGGGCAAGGGAATGCCGGTGATGGGCATGAGCCCAATGCACATCCCCACCTCCTCCAAGAGCTGAAACGTCCACATGCCCACGATGCCGATGCAGGCAAGTTGCAAGAACAATGAATCCGACTGATGGGCGATGCGAATGGTGCCGAAGATGAGCAAGGCGAAGAACGCAAGCAGGACGAGCGCCCCCGCGAAGCCGAACACCTCGGAGAGCAGGGCGAAGATGAAATCGGTATGCGCCTCGGGCAAAAACCCGCGCCGGATTGCGAGGCGTTGCCGATGCCCTTGCCAAAGAAGCCCCCCGAACCCACGGCGATCATCGATTGCAAGAGGTTATACCCAGACTGGCTCGTATCGGATTCCGGATTGATGAACACCAGCAGGCGATTCATCTGATACTGCTTGAGCAGCACGTCCTTGCCGAGCATGCTATCGAGAACCGAGTCGAGCGCGAGCAAGAGCGAAACGGCTCCGACCAATAGAGCAATCGTGCAAAGCACCCACTCTTTCTTCGGTCCACTCATCATGATGATGCACGCCCCGGAGAAGAACACGACCAAACCACTGCCCAAGTCGCCGGCGACGACGGCGGCCCCAAAGGAGTGCGAGCATGCCGCAGAGCTTGGCGTACTCGCGCACGCTGTCGATACGCCCGTTGTACTGCGCACCGAGGGACGCCATGAAAAAGATCGTGATGATCTTGGCGAGCTCGACCGGCTGGAAGGTCAACCCAATGAGCGGAATCTTGATCCAACCCGTCATGCCTTTGGCGTTGTACGACAAGCCGGGGATATAGGGGCTGAACAGCACGATGAGGTCGACCACGAGCAAGATGGTGGTCATGCCCGCCAGGCCGGAAAAGTCCGAACGCCAGCAGAGGAACGCGAGGATGGCACCCAAGCCGATGCCCACCAATTGGCGCGTAAACGACGCTTCGGCGATGGTGAGCGATGCGGTCCAGATCACGAGTGAGCCATACGCCAGCAGGCAAAGCCATGCAACCAGTACGGGGACATTGACCTTTTGACGAAAGCCGCCCCTATCGGAGCTCATGTGCTTATTAACACGCGAAAGGGAATCGAGGGCCAAAAGAATCACCTACCTCGTGCTGTCGCCGGCCGTGTAGGCGGCGTCGTCGGGGGAATCGTACAGGGCTCCCAAGACTGTGCGAACGGCCGGCATGGCACACGTCGAGCCAAATCCACCACGCTCAAGCATCGCGCACACCACGTACTTGGGATCGTCGAAGGGGGCATACGCGATGAACCAGCCGTATGGATCCTCGCCGTCCTTCTCGCCCGTGCGGACTTGCCGGCGACCTGGACGGGAAGGTTGGTGAAGTGGGCGGCGGTCACCGCGGATTCCTCATAAATCATCGAATGGACGCCACGGTACGCCACATCCAGCGCCCCGGCCGTCGAGATCTCGGCCGTCAGCCGCTTCTTTGGCTCATACGTGTACGCATCGCCCTCGCGTCGCGCGCGACGGCGGAGAGCAGGACATGGGGGTCCGACTCCACGCCACCCATGGCGAGACCACAGTACGCAGTGGCCATCTGCAGCGGAGTGACGAGGATATCGCCCTGGCCAATGGCGATGTTGGTCATATCACCGGCGTTCCATGCACGCTGGTCGGCACTCCAATCCTTGCGGTACTCCTCTTTCCAAGCAGAATCGGGCACACGCCCCTCGGCTTCGGAGGGGAGGTCGATACCCGTCTTGGCACCAAGACCCCAGCGGCGGTACATTTCCTGCAGGCCCTCTGGATTTTTCTCACTGTAGAAGAAGTTCTTGCCCAGATCGTAAAAGACCACGTCACACGAATCGCGGATTCCCGTCTCAAGGTTGCGCGTGCCATGGCCTGTCTCGAGCCAGCACTTCTTGCCCCATGCCTCGCCCAAGCCGGTCCACCAGCCGGTGCAATTGGAAGACATGTCGGCCGTGTACACGCCGTACTCCATGCCCGCAAGCGAGGTAAAGGGCTTGATGGTGGAGGCTGACATATACAAACCGCCAATTACACGGTTGAGCAGCGGATGATCGCCCTCGTCGTCATTCAGCTCATTCCATGTATCTGATGACACGCCACCGACGAACACCGAGGGATCGAAGAGGGGCACTCGCGAGCCCCAAGATCTCGCCGTTCGTGCAATCCATGCACACGCACGCCCCACACGTGGGCTCATAGCCGGTCTGCTCGGCGACTTCCATACCGAGCTTGAGGCCCTCCTCACACGCACGCTGGATCTTAAGATCGATGGTGAGCTTGATGTCGCTGCCTGCCTTTGCCGGCACGGCGCCCGCCTGCCCGGTAACGTTGCCATCGGCATCGACCTTGACCGTCTGTTCGCCGCGAATGCCCTGCAGCAGGCTCTCGTAATAATACTCAACACCCGCCTGCCCCACGATGTCGCCCGACTGGTAATCGATGGAGCCGGCTCGCTCCTCATCCGAAAGGTTCTCCTGCGCATCGAGCTGCTCTTGCGTGACTGTTCCGGTGTAGCCCACCACGTGACATGCGAGCGTACCGTTGGGATACGAACGCTCGGTGCGCTCCGCCACGCTCACACCGGGAAATTGATCGATGTGCTCAACAACGTAGGCAATAGTGGAACGACGAACGTCGCTCGCGATGGTGTGGGGGCTCTGGGCACCCTCGGTGTTGTCCTGGATGTTGCGGAGTACGGCCATATAGGGCATGCCCAGCACGTTGGCAAGATGACGAACGACCACCGTGTTCTCGGCAAGATCGCGATACGCCACAAGCGCAAGCGAAGCGCGATTGTCCACAATGGCCTCACCGTTGCGATCGAGGATGCGTCCGCGCGGAGCGGGCGTGGTAACCGTGCGCGTCTGATTTTGCTCCGCGAGCTTGTCATAATGGTCGGCGGAGACCATCTGCATGCTCCACAGCTTGGCGATGATAGCGGCAAAAACCGCACCGACACCCGCGGTGAGCAGTTTGAAGCGTCCATTCGACTTCGTGCCGGACGTACTGCCCTCACCCTCGGTGGCGCGCGGTCGGGTACCGTTGGCGGTATCAAAGGTGAACTTACCGGAATAGCCCTTGAGGAAGAGCAGCGATCCAATGATGGCGACGACGAGGATAACGCCGGCGATGATAACGATGAGCTGCGCGTCCATACTCATCTACCTCAAGCTCTTATAGCGCTTGCCGGCGTACGACAGGCCGCGTGCACCACGTCCGCCTTTGCCGTGGCCGCCGGACGACCGGCCCCCGAGCATAAGGAAGGGCACGCACGCGAGGAGATCAAGCACGCTGGAGGCAAGACCATGCACGCCAATGGAGAGGAGTAGATTGGTCTCGACGCCCATGAGGAACAGGCCGAGCGCGTACACGACGTTCACCACGACGACGGCCAGGACGACGGCGCGGATCGTCTCCATGCCAAGCCCGAAGACAAACCGCGCGACATGAGAGCAACAGCGTATCCCGTGATTGCCAAGAGCAGCGCCATGAAACCGATGGGAGACGAGGTTGTCAGGTCATAGAAGAGGCCGGAAAAGAAACCTATGTACACAAGCGAACGGGAATCTCCCGAAATCGCCAGTGAGACCGTGAGCGCGAGCATGAAATTGAACCGTCCCCCAAACAGGGAGACCTGCGGGGCGATGGCGAGGTGAAGCACGGCGCAGGCGGCGATCGTGGCGATGAGGGCCGAGCGCGTGCGACCCGAGTTGTTGAGTTCGAGTGCCATATCCCTCCCCTATTCCGTCGTATTCGAAGATTCGGATTCGGAATCTCCAGAGTCCTGGCCATCGGAGGAGTCCGATCCGCCTTGGGGTGAAGCGTTCGCAGTGGCGACGTCGTCCTCCGACGCGATCTGGTCCTCGCCAACCGACGTGATGACCAAGACCTCCTCGTTGTTTTCCGCCGAAGAAAGCGCACGTACCACGATGGTGTAGTACACCGCATTGGCATCGCGATCGATGGACGCAACGGTGCCGAGAGGCAGCCCTTTGGGGAACGTGCCGCCAATGCCCGACGTGATGATGATGTCACCGGTGGACACCTCGCGTCGGCGACCACATACTGCAGCCGAAGCGTACCATCGGCCTGGCCCTGCAACATACCCTGGGCACGAGAGCTTTGGATCATGGCAGAGATCCCCGACTGCTCATCGGTAATGAGCCGGACTGTGGAGGTGTTTGCGGAAACCTCGATGATCTGACCGATCACCCCGCCGGAGCTGCAGACGGGCATTCCCACTTCAAAGCCTGAGTTAGAACCTTTGTCGATCACGACCGCATTGCTCCATGCGTCCCCGGTGGACCCGATGATACGAGCCGCCGTAGACTCAAGGCTGTACGTGGACTGGAGGCCGACGAGCTTTTCCAGACGCTCTGCCGTCTCTTGAGCCTCGGAAAGTTCAGCGACTCTTGCAGTGAGCTCCTCATTTTGCTTCTTGAGTTCAGAGAGCGTGTCGGAGGAAGCAGTCGCGTTCTGCGTGATATTGCCAAGGGCGTTGAAGGGAGAGGCGATGGCGCTGCCGAGCATGCGCACGGGAGAAGTGACCGTCATCGCGGCGCCACGAAGCGCATGGATGGGGCCCTCGCTGCTCTCACGCAGGTAAAACGTAAGCAAGAGGAGCGAGATGACGCATAAAACAATCAACGGGCGACCACCCGTTGATTGTCGTGAGCTATGTACATTTGAGGAGTACTTGGGTTTATGTGCCACAAGCCACCCTTTCCTTGCAACTAGGCGTTGCTTTGAACAAAACCGCCATCAAATGCGTTGGCCTCGAGGACGCGGGCACAGCCGTTCACGACGTTGTCGAGGGCTGTGGGGCTCACGTTAACCGCGACGCCGGTCTCGTCACGCAGACGCACGTCGAGACCGCGGAGCATGGCACCGCCACCCGTGAGCAGGATGCCGTAGTACATAAGGTCCGAGGCGAGATCAGGCGGCGTGGCGTCAAGCGCGTCCTTAACGGCCTTAGTCATCTCGTCGAGCGGCTTGTTGAGCGCGCGGCGGATCTCTTCGCTCTCAATACGGACCGTCTTGGGAAGACCGCTGATGACATCGCGGCCATTGACCTCGACATCGAGCTCGTCTTTAAGCGGGACGGCGGAACCGACCTTGATCTTGATGTCCTCTGCGGTACGCTCGCCGATAGCGAGATTATAGGCGTCGCGGACGTGTTGCAAGATAGCCTGGTCGAACTCGTCACCGGCGATGCGGATAGATTGGGAGACAACGATGCCGCCCATGGCGATGACGGCGACCTCGGTGGTACCACCGCCGATATCGATGACCATGGAACCCGTAGGCTCCTCGACGGGCAAATCGGCGCCGATGGCGGCAGCCATAGGCTCTTCGATAAGATACGCCTGACGGGCACCGGCCTGGATGGTCGCCTCAAAGACAGCGCGCTTCTCGACAGAGGTGACGCCCGAGGGGACGCACACGACCACGCGGGGGCGCGGAGTCCAGGGGTAGCGCTTTTCACTCGCCTTATCGATGAAGTAGCGCAGCATGGCCTCGGTCACATCGAAGTCGGCAATGACACCATCCTTGAGCGGACGGACTGCCACGATGTTACCGGGGGTACGACCGAGCATGCGCTTCGCCTCGATACCGACGGCGAGAATACGCTCATCGTTCTTATCGATGGCAACCACGGAAGGCTCGCGGATGACGATGCCCTTGCCGCGCACCGAGACGAGCGTATTGGCCGTACCGAGGTCGATCGCCAGATCCCCGTCGTACTGACCGAAAAACATGTCCATCAAAGAAAACAAGTCTGCTCCTACGTCAAACTCTTGCGTGCACGTATGGCAAAAGTGTACCGTGCGTCCCCATCCGCCACGAGACGTGCATGAGGAACGCACGGCTTACACACTTCTAGTCGGTGGAGGTCTCCGTGTTGAAGTCGGTGGAGACGCTCGAAACGGCCCAGCCCAGGCCCTCACGAACGAATCCGACCTCGTACGTCATATCCCCGCCGTTCTTGAGTGCGACCTTGACCGTGGCGGTGGCCTCACTCATGCCAGCGTCCATGCCCTCGATGGTGGGCGTGGCATCCAGCGGAATGGAAGCGGTGATGATGGACTTCTGGCTCTCGTCAAGTCCGGAGGCAAGATACTCGCTGGCATCGGATCCGTCGGTCGCGGCCTGGAACAGGCCGGTCAGCACATCTTGTTGCGAGGGGAAACCGAAACCGCGCGTGTACGCGAAAGCAGCGCCGCCGCCAGCGATAAGGAGAACGACGAGCAATGCGATGAAGACCTTGAGGCCCGTGTGACGGCGCTTGCGGCGCACCTTGGTCTCGACGCGGTCCTGCTGGACCATCTCCTGCTCGGAGAGCGTGAAGAAACCGGTATCGGATGGATCGGGCATGAAGCTGCCGGACTGGCCGAGCGGGTCGAGCGGGTCGATGTCGGTGCTGTACGCATTCGTGGTCGCGACCATGGCCGAAGAGGCGGATAGCGTGTCACGAGCGCGCTCGTACGCATCTGCCTGCTCGGGCGTGAGCTGATAGATGCCGTCGACGGTGGCGGTGCCAAAAGCATCCACAGCGTCGCTGAAGCGGTTGGCGGCCACATACGCCTGACCGAGACCGGCGCTGATGGCACGGGTGTCGTCACGTGGACCGGCGAAATCAAGGGCGGTACGATACGACTCGATGGCGTCTTCCGGACGCTGAAGCGCGACGAAGCAGTCCCCGAGGTTCGCAAGGGCACCGGCGGGAGCGGGGTTGGCTCCGTCAATGGCGGCCTGACGATAGGCAACGCCCGCCTCGGTGAGGTTGCCGAGCTTCTTCAGGGCGTCACCGAGTCCGAGATACGCCTTGTAAGGTGTGGCGTAGCTGGCATCTTGCGTCGCGGCGGAGAAGGCAGACACGGCGGAGCGAATATCGCCCGAGGCGACGAGCGCCTTGCCCTGGTTGGTAAGCAGAGCGCCCCGCTTGCCGTAGGCACCGTCCTGCAGGGCCGCGCCGTACGCCTCGACAGCTTCGGCATAACGGCCAAGGCGCATGAGCGAGTTGCCGCGCAGGTGATCTGCCTCGCCTGCGAGCTCAGAGGGGTCTTTTGCGGCGGCGAACAACTGCGCAGCGGAGGCGAAATCCCCCGTACGATATGCGTTGCGCGCCTGTTCAAGAGCTTGGATGTTCACGAATGCTCCTCTTTGACGAGCGGATGGTGTCGGACGGCCCGAATGCGGGCAATTGGACGCTATGCCCCGTGGACGATATCGACCTTCACGATCTCATCGCCTGCGCGAAGTGCGCCGATAACGTCCTTGCCTTCGACGGTGGCACCGAAAACCGTGTACCCGGAATCGAGGTTGTGCTGCGGACCAAGGCAGAAATAGAACTGGGAACCAGCGGAGTTGGGATCCATGGATCGAGCCATGGCGAGCGCGCCGTCTTCATGGCTGTTGCGCGGATTGGTGGAGAACTCCTCCTGGATGCACCAGCCGGGACCGCCCGTGCCAGGCTGGCCATCGGGACCAGCTTGACCGGCGGCAACCTGCTCACAGGTCATGTCACGCGTGTTGGGACAGCCGCCCTGGATCACGAAGCCCGGAACGTAGCGGTGAAACTTGAGACCATCATAGAATCCCATGGTGGCGAGCTCGCAAAAATTGGCCACATGAATAGGGGCTCCATCACTGTCGAGCTTTACGCGGATGGTACCCTTGCCAGTCTCGATCACGGCGACCTCATCGCCTGCGATCTGATACTCGGGGGTACGGGTCTTCCTATGGAACATGGGTGTCCTCCCCTGTCATCGTTGCATACAGGGAATATCATACCACGCACCGCACCTGACGAGCTGGGTGCTTTATTTCTCTACCGGCTTCCAGGCGTTCACGTTTTCCTCGAACTGCACGACGTCGACCGCCTTGCCGTTAACTTTCTCGACACCGCGCAGCGGAGCCAAGATCTCATCCTGGTGGTCGGCGGGACGCTCGCCATCGGGTAGTGCCAGGTTGATATCCCAAGAACGGCACAGGACGTCCACGCGGTTATACGTCCAGGTTGCGAGCTGCTTGAGATGATCGACGTCCTCACTATACGCGGTGTCCTCGGCCAGCTCGAGCCCATCGAGCTCATCAAGGATCGCCTGAATGGAGTCGCGCAAATCATATGCACCCTGCGCCGCAGTCTGCCTCGTGGCAAGATCCTTTGCGAGGTATTGCCCGTTATACGTGTCGACAACGGGCCCGATCTCATCTTGGAACGCGATGATCTGGGCATATATGGCACTCAGCCGCTGAAAGGCCTCTGCCTCCGAGACCGTGGAATCGCTGACCTGCTCCTGACCGTCCTCGTCGCCCTCATCCGACTCCTGGGCATCCGCAGCTTCTGCGTCCTCGTCCTGGGATACCTGACGGCTCGGGAACATGTCGCTCGCGGCGCGGTCGAAGGACTCATAGAACCCAGGCATGACGCCCATGGGATCGGTCGCGACGAACCACGCGCCACCGGCGACGAGCACGAGCATGGCCACGAGAGCGATCCAGCGCCCACGCCGAGGTCTGCCATACGGGTCGTCCCCCTCCACAGCCTCCACCTCATCGAGCGGTAAAGCCTTGCGCACGGCGGCACGAGGTGCCGACGCACCAGAGGCGGCCTGCGCGCCCGCGATGTCATCGAGACTCATCACGCTCGTCGCCTCAGAGTCGAACGGCTGCGCGAGCACATCGGGAATGCCCGCACCCGTAGGAGCTGGAACGGCCTCCGCGATCATCTCGGACGTCACACGCGGAAAACTCGCGGTTTTACCCGCGGCGAGGTCGGAGGCGGCTGAATTCTGCGAGAGGATGCCCGGTGCCGGTCGCCCGCATTTAGGGCATGTGCGGTCCTGAGGATTCAACCGGGCGCCACAGCCCTCGCAAAAATGAACTCGGAGACGGAAGAGGAAGCGGGTACCGAAAGGTCGGCGCCGCACGCAGGGCACATGTTCGACCCGTCCTTGACGGTGGCGTTGCAGATGGGGCAGATCACTGGTCCTTCTTCCGGGTGGTCTTGGGCATCTTCACGCGGATGCCGCCGTTTGCCTGTTCTACACGATACCGCTTTTTCCGGACAGAAGGACTGCCACCGGACACCTTCACGCGGTCACGACGAGCAGGGCTCCCCGTATGCCGCGCTCGAGATGCGGGCTCGACGCCCTCCTCGGCATGTTCCTCGGCACGGACGAGCTCACGCATCGCCGCGCGCTTCTGCGCCCGAGACCGCACCTCCGCCGCAACGCGACGCAGCGAGCTCCCCGTCGAGCTCACGTGCCTGGATCGGGATGCGCCCCCACGCCGTACGCTCACGCGCACACCGCGACCAAAACCAGTCGCGAGCCGCGTGGTGCGCTCTGGCGAGCGCTCCATGAGATCGGCCAGACGGTAGAAGATACCGCAGCCAAGGATGGAGAAGACCACGGTGAGAACGGCGCTCCACACCGTGAGCCGCGCGATGGAGAAAAAGTTGGGAAACACGACCACGCCCACGGCGATCCCGGCGGAGACGAACGTGAACAATAGACGGCGCAGCAGAGTGAACGGCACCGATATGCGCCAGATAAGGCAAAGACCCACCGAGCAGGTGGTGATGACGCACATGGTGGAGAGCAAACCCTGTTCAAAGCCGAACGTTCGGGAAGACAAGATGCAAAGCAACGAGGTGACGAGTACACCCACAGCCGCGGGAAGGGCCTTCTTGAGCACATTGACGAGGAAGCTTCCGCGCACGCGCGACCGATTGGGCTCGAGCGCAAGCACGAAGCTGGGGAACCCGATGCAGAAGAAGTTGATGAGCGTCATGGTGATGGGCTGGAACGGATACGGCGGAGCGATGACGCACATGGCCGCAAGACCCATGGAGAAGAGCGTCTTCGTAAGGAAGAGCGCCGCGGAGCGCTGCAGGTTATTAATGGAGCGACGCCCTTCCGCAACCACGGCGGGCATGGCAGCGAAGTCGTTGTCAACGAGCACGATCTCGGCGACGTTGCGAGCAGCGTCGGATCCAGCGGCCATCGCCACCGAGCAATCGGCCTCCTTGAGGGCCAGCACGTCGTTCACGCCATCGCCCGTCATGGCGACGGTGTGACCACGCCGCTGCAGGGCGACCACGAGCTCGCGCTTTTGCTGCGGGGTCACGCGGCCGAAGACGTGATAGCGGTCGACGGCGGCATCGAGCTTGGCGGACGTGTCGAGCGTCGTTGCATCCACAAACGCCTCGGCGCCAGGGATGCCGACCACGCGTGCAATGGACGAAACGGTGCGCGGATCGTCGCCGGAGATGACATTCAAGGTCACGCCCTGCTCGCAGAAGTACCGTATGGTCTCGGCTGCGGAGGAACGGATCTCATCGCGAATGGTGACGAAGCCCAAAGGACGGGCCTCTCCGATCATGTCGCCTTCGTCGGTGAAGCCGTCCACGCGCGCCACCACAAGCACGCGACAGCTCGAGGCAAGCCGGCTGACGGCAGGCTCAAAACGCGAAAAGTCCCCGGACGCCAAAACGAACTGAGCAGCGCCCATCACGTACGAAAGCTCCTGGTCCCCCACCACCAACGTGGCTCCACTCCACTTTTTGGCAGAGGAGAACGCCACAGTGCGAACGGCCCGCGGCACCGCGGTCTCATCGGCGTAGCGCGCAAGGATCGCCGTGCAGGTCTCGTTCGCATCTGCCGAGGTCGCACGAGCGATACCGGACAGCGCGCAATCGAGGGCGGCGATACGCTCGGCATCGGGCGACGCCCCTGCCGGGAGCTTGGCGCCATCTTCGCGCGAGCAGGCGACGACCGATCCATCGGACTCGGCGAGGTACGTACCCTCGACCTCCATTCGGCCGGAAGTGATGGTACCCGTCTTGTCCAGGCAAAGCACGTCCACGCGCGCCAGCGTCTCGATGCAGTAGAGCTGTTGGGCAAGCACCTTGCGCCTGGCCAGTCGAATGGTGGCAATGGCGAGGACAGACGAGGTGAGCAGCACGAGCCCCTGCGGAATCATGCCGAGCAAGGCGCCGACCGTGGAGAGGATCGCCGCCGAGATGGCGCTCCAGGACTCACCAGACGTAAGCCAGCCCATAATGGTCGAGAAGGAATTCGGGTCAAGGGCGCACCAGGCACGATATGCACTATTCGCACTCGCACAGAACAACGCGATGCCAATTGGGACCATGAACACACTCGCGAACCGAACGATGGCGTTGAGCGCGTTCATGATCTCGGAGTTGACCTTCTTCACGTACTTCGCCTCATTGTTGATGCGCGCCACGTAGTTGTCGGCACCGACGTGGATCACACGCGCCACCACCAGGCCCGCATCGATGAAGCTTCCACTCATGAGCTCGTCACCCGAGCGTTTATGGATGGGATTGCTCTCACCGGTGAGAAGGCTCTCGTTGACGTGACACTCCCCCTCGACCACTACGGCGTCGGCGGGAATCTGGTCGCCGCGCCCGAGGCGAATGACGTCGTCGAGAACAATCTGGTCCAAGTCGAGTTCGACGAGTGCACCGTCACGCAGGGCCGTGGCTTTTTTGAGGCAAGCAACGTGAGCTTGTCGACCATGCGCTTGGATCGGAGCGCCTGCACCACGCCGATTCCCGTGTTAAGGAAGACGATGCCCAAAAACGTCAGGTTCTTCCACGCGCCCGTGATGATGACGAGTGCCGCCAGGATGACGTTGATGAGGTTGAACAGGGTGCAGATGTTCTCGATGAGAAGCTCTTTGACGGATTTGGTCTTGAGCTCCGTGTTGACGTTCACCTTTCCCGCTGCGATGCGCTCCTCGACTTCGGACGCGGTGAGCCCGCGCTCGCCAAAGGGGTTTTGGGCGTCCATGGTGTTCATACGCTCCCATCGCTTCGTTCGTCGCGGAGGCGACTCATATGACGAAGGCCACGAGCGCCTAGCGCTCGCGACCCCCGGGATTCGAACCCACACGGGTTCGAGGAAAATTAGAATGGTGCGCCATATAGGGTTCGAACCTACGGCCTTCTGCTCCGGAGGCAGACGCTCTAATCCACTGAGCTAATGGCGCGCAACGGCAAACATTATACCCAAGGCAGCACATGGCGGTGCCCGGAATAGAGAATCTTTAAGATTCGCCGCCCTTCACCGCCCTTCGTCACGCGCATGAGCCCCAAGGCCGCCGAGGTTAGCGGACAGCACGAGATTTGTCGCCCATGTAACCATTTGGTTCACCGCGCACGCCCTCGAATCGCACGCGGTCAAGTCAGGTACACTCAAATGTAAACTTCCATATACTCTGCCGGCACCTCCGGCTGCTTGAAACCGAAAGGACCAGCACGTGATTGCAATCCTGCGCAAAAACGCCTCGGAAGACGCCGTAACCCGTATCGTCTCCTGGATCGAGGGCAAGGGTCTCACGGCGCACGTAAGCCGCGGCCAAAACGAGACCATCATCGGGCTCGTGGGCGACACCACCAAGATCGACCCGTTTCTGCTCGAGTCCATGGACGTCGTTCAACGCGTTCAACGCGTGTCGGAACCCTTCAAAAAGGCAAACCGCAAATTTCACCCTACCGACACGGTCGTGAACTGCGGTGGTGCCATGGTCGGCGGAGGCAACTTCCAGGTCATCGCCGGTCCGTGCTCCGTCGAAGGGCCGAACCTCATTCGTATCGCCCGCCGTTGCAAGGCCGCAGGTGCCACCATGCTCCGCGGCGGCGCGTATAAGCCCCGTACCTCCCCGTACGCGTACCAGGGCATGGGAGAGCACGGACTCGATCTTTTGCTCGAGGCCAAGGCGGAAACGGGCATGCCCATCGTGACCGAGGTCATGGACGTGCGCGACGTCGAGCTGTTCGTCGATCGCGGTATCGATGTCATGCAGATCGGCGCCCGCAACGCGCAGAACTTCAACCTGCTCAAAGAAGTAGGTCGAACCACTACGCCCGTCTTGCTTAAACGCGGTATTGCCGGCACTATTGACGAATTGCTCATGGCGGCCGAGTACATCATGAGCGAGGGCAATGACAATGTCATGCTTTGCGAACGCGGAATTCGCACGTTCGAGACACGGACGCGCAACACCTTCGACCTTAACGCCGTGCCCGCGCTGCACGAACTCACGCATCTGCCCGTGGTGGCAGATCCCAGCCACGCCACCGGCTACACCCGCTACGTGGAGCCCATGGCGCTCGCTGCGACCGCGGCGGGAGCGGACGCGCTCGAAATCGAGGTGCACGATGATCCTGCCAATGCATGGTCAGACGGAGCGCAGGCCCTCACCCCCGATCAATTCGACCGTGCCATGGAGCGCATCCACGCCGTGCGCTCAGTCGTGGCCGACATGGCTCGCGAGGAGGCGTAGGCTCCCCATGAACCAAACCGAACTGAACGTTGACGAAGACGTACGTGACACCGTCGCGAATCCGACCATAGGCATTGTGGGCCTCGGCCTCATCGGCGGCAGCTTCGCCCGCGCCTATGCTGCGGCGGGCTGGCCCGTCCGCGCATGGGACGTGGACGCCGACACGCTCGCCATCGCGCGCATCGATGTCCTCGCCGGATTCCTCCGCACCCACGACGACCTAGCGGCGTGCGACTTGATCATCCTCGCGGCATACCCCGACGCCTGCCTGGATTGGCTGCACAGCCACGCTGAGGAGCTCGGCGAACTTGCACGCTGTGGCAAGGCCCCTATGGTTATCGACGCCGCTGGTGTAAAGGGCCATGTATGCTCCGAGGCGTTCGGCATCGCCGCCAAGCACGGTTTTCGTTTTGTGGCGCGCATCCCATGGCGGGAACCGAGTTCTCCGGATTCGCCTATGCGCATGCCGGCCTGTTCAACGGTGCGCCCGTGGTGCTCACACCACCCGAGCTGAACGACATCGATCGGCTCGACATGCTCGACCGCATCCACGACCTGCTCGCTCCCTGCGGATTCGGGAGGTTCTCCATAACCACGCCGGCCGCGCACGATCGGGTGATCGCCTTCACGAGCCAGCTCGCCCATGTGGTGAGCAACGCCTACGTCAAGAGCCCCACGGCGCAGGAGCACCACGGGTTCTCGGCCGGCAGCTACCGGGATCTCACGCGCGTGGCGCACCTCAATCCGCATATGTGGTCCGAGCTCATGATTGAGGATGCCGATAGCCTCGCGTATGAGATCGCGACGCTTCAGCGTAACCTCGAAGACGTGCGTCGCGCGCTCGTCGATCGCGACCGAGATGCACTCGAGGCCCTGCTCGCCGATGGTGACCGCATCAAGCGCGCACTCGACGACGAAGGGGAGCGGATGTAACCCGCCCCGCTTCCGGCTTTCATCCACCGGCCCTAAGCCCCTGAGGGCCCGGGCCCCGGCACGTAAGGAGAACAACATGGCGATTCCCGCCTACACGCTCGATATCGACACTCCTCAACCCTACCAAGTGCATGTGGGCACCTTCCTGCTCGAGCAAGTTGGGCAGATCACGCGCTCCGTGGTGGAGACCGCCGAGCGCGCGACTCGTCATCACCGACTCCAACGTGGGCCCCCTCTACGCCGCTCCCGTGATCGACGGCCTCGAGGCGGCGGGATTCGCCACCTCTCTCGAGACCTTCGAGGCAGGCGAAAAGCACAAGCGCATGGAGACGCTGTCGACGCTGCTCGAACGGGCGGCCGAGGAACAGCTCTCACGGCGTGACGTCATCATCGCCCTCGGCGGCGGCGTTGTGGGCGACATGGCGGGCTTCGCCGCAGCTACCTACATGCGTGGTATCGCGTTCGTGCAGGTACCCACTACGTTGCTCGCCATGGTCGACTCGTCCGTGGGCGGCAAGACCGCCATCGACCTTGCACACGGCAAGAACCTCGCCGGCGCGTTCTGGCAGCCGCGCGCCGTCATCGCCGACGTGGGATGCCTGGGCACGCTCAGCGACGGCCAGTTCGCCGACGGATGCGGCGAGGTGATCAAGCACGCCATGATCGCCGATGCCGAGCTCTTCGAGGAGCTTGAACTCACCCCGCTCACGCCCGCATTGCTCAAACAAGACTTGTCGCGCGTGGCCTGGCTCATCGCCCGCAACATCGACATCAAGCGTGCCGTAGTCGTGGAAGATGAGCGCGAGAGCGGTTTGCGCAAACTGCTGAACTTGGTCATAGCATCGGCCACGGTGTCGAGGCCGCCGAGCAGTACCGCATGGGCCACGGAACCTGCGTGGGAATTGGCATGGTCGCCATCGCCAGCGCAAGTGTGACCGCGGAGATTTGCCCCGAAGACGTCCCCGAGCGCCTGGCTTCCCTCCTGGTACGCCATGGGCTCTCACTTGCGTTCGACGCTAGCGCCGACGAGGTGTATGCGGAGGCACTCCACGACAAGAAGCGCGCCGGCTCCTCGATTGACCTTGTGGTGCCACGCGGCGTCGGTGCCGCGTCCCTGGCGCCCACGCACCTCGATGAGTTCCGCCGCATCCTCGAGGTGGGGCTCACCTGCACGCATGCGCTCAAGAAACAGCTCGATGAAGAGCCTCCCGCGCGGGAACGGGAGACGGAGCTCAACACCGCGAACGCCGATCACATCGACGCCCGCTCATACGACCCGCAATCTCAAAACTAAGGAGGATGGATGCTCGCCCGAATCAACCCCAAACCGCTCTCCGGCACCGTCCCCGCCATCGCCTCGAAGTCGATGGCGCACCGGATCATCATCGCCGCCGCCCTCGCCAACGGCGTCACGCGCGTTGCCTGCGACACCACGTGCGCGGACATCGACGCGACTATTCGATGCCTCGCCGCGCTCGGCGCCCGCATCACCCTCATCGAGGGGGGCTACGAGATCCACCCCATGCCCAAGAGCCTCGAACACGGGCTGTTGCGCGCACTCGCCGGCGGCACGCTCGATTGCGGCGAATCCGGCTCCACCCTGCGCTTCATGTTGCCCGTGGCCTGCGCGCTGGGAGCCGACGCCACGTTCGTGGGCGCAGGACGCCTGGGACAGCGCCCGTTGGCTCCGCTCTCCGACGAGCTCATGGCGGCAGGCTGCACCCTTGAAGGCATGGGGGGCTTCCCCCTACGCGAGACGGGTCGCATGCGCCCGGGTCGCTTCGAGTTACCCGGCAACGTGAGCTCCCAGTACATCTCGGGTCTGCTGCTCGCCGCACCCCTTCTTGACGGTGACACCCAGGTCGCCGTAACCGGTACGCTCGAGAGCCGTCCCTACGTCGACCTCACCATCGATGTCCTCTCTTCCTTTGGCGTCAACGTGAGCATCGAAGAGGGCGCCACGCCCGGCGGCCTTCCCCTCACGGTATTCAGCGTGGCACGCCAGGGCTACCGTACGCCCGGCGTCATCGCGGTCGAGGGAGATTGGTCGAACGCCGCATTCTGGCTGTGCGCGGGCGCGCTTGGCAAGCATTCCGTCACGGTGCGCGGCGTCTCGTCCAACTCCATCCAGGGCGATCGCACCATTAACGCCGCCCTCATGCTCTTTGGGGCAAAGGGCCAGCGCAACGCGCGGACGGCGACCATCCGTCCGGACCGTCTGCGCGGCATCGAGCTCGACGCGCACGACATTCCCGACCTCGTCCCTGTTCTCTCGGCGGTAGCCGCCTGCGCCGAGGGCACCACGCGCCTCACCGGCTGCGCCCGCCTGGTACTCAAAGAGTCCAATCGCCTCGTCACCACCGCTGAGGAGCTCTGCAAGCTGGGCGCGGACGTTCGCGTAGAGGGAGATGGCCTGGTCATCGAGGGCAGGGAGCGCCTCGCGGGCGGACGCGTGAACAGTCATAACGACCATCGCATCGCCATGATGGCCGCCATCGCCGCCGTGCGCTGCGACGGCCCCGTCGAAATTGAGGACGCCGAGGCCGTGAACAAGAGCTATCCCGCGTTCTTCGACCACTACCGCCTGCTCGGCGGCGACGTCGAGCTCTTCGACGAGTAACGTTTGGTGCAATTGGGGACGTACCCCAATTGCACCAAAACGCGCTATTTCTAGGAGGTGCCCATGGCTTCCGTCTACGGCAACATATTGAAGCTGTCCATCTTCGGGCAATCCCACTCCCCCGCCATCGGATGTTCGCTGGACGGCATTCCCGCTGGTATCGATGTTGACTTTGAGCGACTGCAGGAGTTCCTGAACAGCGCGCCCCCTGGTCGCGATGAGACCTCGACCACGCGTCGCGAGTCGGACGCGCCCGAATTCATCGCGGGCGTCACCGATGGGCACACCAACGGGGCACCCATCGCGGCGATCATCCGCAATGGCAACACGCGCAGCCAGGACTACGACGAGCTACGCCGCAAGCCCCGCCCCGGCCATGCCGATTGGCCCGCCCAGGTCAAATACGGCGGGTTCCAGGACGTCGCTGGCGGAGGCCACTTCTCGGGGCGCCTGACCGCGCCGCTGTGCATCGCTGGCGGGATCGCACTGCAAGCGCTCGAGGCACGCGGGTGCGCATAGCCGCGCACATCGCGAGCCTGGGCCCGAGGCGATTCAGGACACTCCGCTCGATCCCATGAAGCCCAACGAGGTACAGCTCGCCGCCATCCTCGCCAACCCCCTGCCCTGCGTAAGCGCGGCCGCCGCGCAAACATGCGCGCCTGCATCATGGAGGCGAAAAACGACCTCGACAGCGTGGGCGGCGTGATCGAATGTGTGGCGTACGGCGTTCCCGCGGGGCTCGGCGACCCCATGTTCGACGGCATTGAGAACCGAATCGCGCGCATCGCGTTTGGCATCCCCGCCGTCAAGGGAGTCGAGTTCGGCGTCGGCTTTGGAGCCGCCGAACTACGCGGCAGCGAGAACAACGATGCGTATCGGGTGGAGGACGGGCGCGTTTGCCCGCAGTCCAATAGCGCGGGGGCATCCTCGGCGGCATCACCACCGGCCTGCCCGTGGTATGGCGCATGGCCCTCAAGCCCACGCCGTCCATCGGGCGACACCAACCCAGCGTCGACCTCGACCATATGGAGAATGCCGACCTTGTGGTGCGCGGGCGCCACGATCCTTGCATCGTCCCGCGCGCCGTCCCGGTGGCTGAGGCCGCCTGCGCCCTTGCCCTGTTCGACGCGCTCCTCGAGGCCGAAGGCACGTCTGCATTCACACACCAAACGCCCCGAGCTGAATAACGCTGGTGTTACATACCATTGGGCGTGCCACCTGCAACGCGCCCTTTGGCACGCCCAATGACACCCCGCAACCCCCGATCGCCAAAGGAAACACATGGATCTCGCCGAAGTTCGCACGAAGATAGACGCCATCGACGCGCAAATGCTCGACCTGTTCTGCCAGCGTATGGCACTCGCCCGTGATGTCGCGCAAAGCAAGATCCGCATGGGCAAGGCGGTCTTCGACCCCGCGCGCGAGCGCGCCAAACTCGCCCATATAGCCGCACAGGCGCCCGAAGGCCTCGAAAACCAGGCCGTCGCCCTATTCTCCCCTGCTCATGAGCATGAACAAGGCAGCACAGCTGAACATCATGCAGGCCCAACGACCGGACGCGGTCTCAAAACGAGTCCGCGCATCCTTCCTGCCGCTCGAGAGCGCATTTCCCTCTCGCGTCTCCGTGTGCTGTCAAGGGGTCGAAGGAGCCTACAGCCAAATCGCCGCCAGCAGGCTGTTCTCGATTCCCGACATCAGCTTCTCCCCCACCTTCGACGGAGTGTTTCGCGCCGTTGTCTCGGGTGCATGCGAATTCGGCGTGCTGCCCATCGAGAACTCCACAGCGGGCTCCGTCAACGCCGTGTACGATTTGCTTGGCTCCTACGGATGTTCGATCGTGCGGGCGCTGCGGCTGAAAATCGACCACAACCTGCTCGCCCTCCCCGGCGTTGAGCGCGATGAGATCAAAGAGGTCATCTCCCACAATCAGGCACTTAACCAATGCGCTGGCTACCTCGAGAACCTCGGTGTGCGGACCACCGTATGCGAGAACACCGCCCGCGCCGCCGAGCTCGTCGCCTCTTCGGGCAGGCACGACCTTGCCGCACTTTCGTCGTTGCCATGCGCCGAGCTGTACGGCCTGAACGCCATTGAGCGCAACGTCCAAGACTCCGATGCCAACTACACCAGGTTCGTCGTCATCGCGCGGGAGCCCGCCGTGTACCCAGGTGCCAACAAGACGTCCATCCAGCTCACGCTCAAAAGCGAACCTGGCGCCCTGTATCGCGTGCTGGAACGCATCTACGCCCTGAATATCGACCTCGTGAAACTTGAGAGCCGCCCCGTCCCCGGAAGTGACTTCGAGTTCACGTTCTACTTCGACCTCGCATGCCCCGCTACGAGCCCTGAATTCAGTGCACTGCTCGACGGCCTCGACGACGTCTGTAGCAGTTTCCACTATTTCGGCAGTTATCTCGAAGTACTCTGATCCCACCGCGTGCCAAGGGGGTGTCCCCGTTTGACACGCTCGACTCATAATCAACCACGTGCGTCCACGAAGGAGCAGCCATGAATGTCATCAAACGACCATACGGCGTTTTGGGCCGCGTACTCGGACACAGCTACACCCCTGTCATATACCGCGAGCTCGCTGGACTTGACTACCGTAAATTCGAGCGCGAGCCCGATCAGCTCGAGGACTTCGTTCGCTCCGATGTGTGGGAGGGCTTCAACGTCACCATCCCCTACAAGAAAAAGCTCGTCCCCTACATGGACGAACTATCCGATATCGCCCAACGCATGGGTAACATCAACACGGTAACGCGCCTCGCGGACGGGCGTCTTCGCGGCGACAACACCGATTACTACGGATTCAAGGTGCTCGTAGAGTCCCTCGGCCTCGATCTGGCTGGCAAAAAAGCCGTGGTGTTCGGCGGATCGGGCGGAGCCGGCTCCACCGCGATGATGGTCCTTGCCGACTTGAAGATGAACCCCGTGTCCATCGATCGCACGGGCGAGAACAGTTATGCGAATCTGGACCTCCATTCCGATGCCGCCCTCGCCGTCAACTGCACGCCCGTGGGCATGTTCCCCACATGCCCCGCCGCGCCCTGCTCTCTCGACGCGTTCCCTAGGCTTGAGGGTCTCGTCGACATCGTGTACAACCCTGCACGCACGGCCCTCATGATGGAGGCCGAACGCAGGGGAATCCCGTACGCCGGAGGACTTCTCATGCTGGTTGCCCAGGCAGCGCAGGCAGTCGAGCGCTACACGGGCGAGGTCATCGACATGGAGAGGATCGTCGACGTGACGCGCCGACTCTCCGCTACCGAGCAGAACATCTCCCTCATTGGCATGCCGGGATGCGGCAAGACACGCGTAGGCGAGCATCTCGCGAAGCTGCTCAAGCGCGAGCACGTCGACATCGACCAAGCCCTCGCCGATGAGCTCGGCATGAGCTGTGCTGAATTTATCGAGCGCGAGGGAGAGGCGGCCTTCCGCAGCCGCGAGACCGAAGTGCTCAGCCGCGTTGCCGGACAATCCGGACTTGTCATCTCCTGTGGCGGTGGCATCGTCACGCGAGAGGAGAACTACCCTCTGCTTCATCAGAACAGCCTTATTGTCATGCTTGACCGTCCGCTCGAAGAACTTGCGACCAAGGGACGTCCCCTCACCGCCAAACACGGCATCGAGGAGCTCGCCCAGCAGCGCATGCCCATATACCGCGCATGGGCCGATCTCACCGTTAGTTCTACCGACTGCGCCGCAAACACCGCCGCTGCACTCATGTCCGCCCTCCCACGGATGCTCTAGCATGCGGCATGAACGCTGCTTCGCCGTACCATTGGGGTCATGCCCCTTTTGGCACGCATCCGCAAGCAGCGTGTGCCAAAAGGGCACGTCCCCAATGGCACGTTCCGCCATCCGTCCAAGAAGGGAATGTACCCATGAAGGCACTCGTGATCAATGGACCGAACCTCAACATGCTCGGCATCCGCGAACCTGGCATCTATGGGTCGGACAACTACGAAACGCTCGTGCAGATATGCCAGGACGCGGCCGATGAGCTTGGTTTTAACGGAATCGAAGTATTCCAGTCCAACCATGAGGGGGCAATCGTTGACCGTATCCAAGAGGCATACGGAAGCATCGACGGCATCGTCATCAATCCCGCTGCATACACGCACACGAGCGTAGCGATCCTCGACGCCCTCAAAGCAGTCGCCATCCCCTCGGTTGAGGTTCACATCTCCGCCGTTGAGGAGCGTGAGGACTTTCGGCAAGTATCCTATGCCGGAATGGCGTGCTTCGCGCGCGTCACAGGTGAAGGCCTTTCCGGCTATGCGCACGCTCTTGAGATCCTGGCCAGTCATCTGAAGGAAAAACAGGCCAGTATCTAAGCCCCGAATTCATTTTGGGACCAAGGAGAGATGTTGCTTCGATTGTTTCACTTACAAAAATCGACAATGTGTACCATTTCGACACGGTTCAGAGAGAGAAGGCCGGATAGATCCAATTAAGTCGTACGACTTTCCCACCGACGGAGTCAAAACGACCCTTCAATTTGCGGTTTTCTCTAACAGATGTTCATTATTTTCTTCCAACTTTGGAGCAATCAAGAACAAAAAGCGAACCATGGAACCCCGCTAGGTACACATAGTCGATTTTTGTAAGCACAGGCGTGACGAATCGCAAATTTTGATCCGTTCTTGTTGAGGCATTGCGCGAAACCTGAAGAGAGCCCCTGCTCATTCAGTTACGGCCGTCTACATACTGAACCACACCACACACAATATGGGCCCGGGGGTTTATCCCCGGGCCCATAGTCGCACTATGCAAATTCGACGAAATCGAACGAGTCGCTACTCAGCCTCGTGGTGACGACGCGGGGCACGGCCACCGTTGTCACCGGGACGACGCGGACGGTCGCCACGCTCGCGACGGGCGGGACGGTCGAATCCACGAGCACCGGTGTCGCGGGCACCGCGGCCCGGACGGTCACCGCGCTCGCGGCGCTCGGCGCGGCCTTCGCCCTCACCGCGGCCGGATCCAGCCGGGGCCTCGGGCTTCTCAAGGCGATCCAGGGAGATCTTGCCGCGGTCGTCGATCTCGATAACCTTGACCTTGACCTCGTCTCCGACGTTCAGGACGTCCTCGACCTTCTCAACACGGCCCTGGGCAACCCGGGAGATGTGCAGCAGGCCATCCTTACCGGGCAGCAGGTTCACGAAGGCGCCGAAAGGCTGGATGGAGACAACGCGACCCGTGTACTCCTCGCCCACCTCGGGAACCTTGACGATGAGCTCGATGCGCTCGATGGCAGCGGCCACAGACTCGCCAACGCCACCGACGTACACGGTACCATCCTCGTGGATGTCGATAGAAGCGCCGGTCTCATCCTGAATGCCGCGGATGGTCTCGCCACCCTTGCCGATGACGTCGCGGATGTTGTCGGTGGGGATCGTGATGGTCTGGATCTTAGGCGCAGAAGAACGGGTATCCTCGCGCGGGCAGGGCACAACCTCGAGCATCTTGTCGAGGATGTAGGCGCGGCCCTCTTTGGCCTGCTCGAGGGCGGTACGCAGGATATCGAACGTCAGGCCGGTGGCCTTATTGTCCATCTGCAGCGCGGTGATGCCCTTCTCAGTGCCGGTGACCTTGAAGTCCATGTCGCCCAGGAAGTCCTCGAGGCCCTGGATATCGGACAGGACGACGGTCTTGCCCTCCTCCTGGATGAGGCCCATGGCAATACCGGAGACGGGGCGCTTGATCGGCACGCCGCCGTCCATGAGAGCCAGGCAGCTGCCGCAGGTGGAAGCCATCGAAGAGGAGCCGTTAGACTCCATGACCTCGGACACCACGCGGATGGCGTAGGGGAACTCGTTCTCATCGGGCAGGACCGGGATCAGGGCTCGCTCGGCCAGGTTGCCGTGGCCGATCTCGCGGCGCTTAGGCGTGCCCATGCGGCCGGTCTCGCCGGTGCAGTAGGGCGGGAAGTTGTAGTGGTGCATGTAGCGCTTGCCATCGACGGGCTCGATGGTGTCGAGGCGCTGACCCTCGTTGAGCATGCCGAGCGAGAGTACGGAGAGCACCTGGGTCTGGCCGCGCTGGAACAGGCCGGAACCGTGAACCAGGGGCAGATAGTCGCCCTTGACCATGATGGGGCGGATCTCGGCGGCGGTGCGGCCGTCGACGCGCTCACCGGTCTCGACGACCATGCGGCGCATGGCGGTCTTCTCGAGTTTCTTGAGGTTCACCGGGATCTCGCGCTCCCAAGCGACCTGCTCCTCCTCGGTGAACTCGGCCTTGATGGCCTCCTTAAGCTCGGCGACCTTATCCTGGCGAGCGAGCTTGTCGGCGTCGCGGAGAGCCGCGGCCATCTCGTCGTAGTGGGCGAAGATGCGGTCGTGGACCTCCTCGACCGGCTGGTCCAGCGGGTACTCGCGCTTCACAATCGCCCCGTTAACCTGCTCCCACTCGGCCACGAACTCGAGCTGGGCGTCGCAGAAGGCGCCGATGGCCTCCTGGCCAAACTGCATGGCGGCGAGCATGTCCTCCTCGGACACCTCCTCGGCGCCGGCCTCGACCATGGAGATGAAGTCGCGGGTGCCCGCGAGCTCGAGGTCGAGGTCGGAGTTCTCGCGCTCCTCATAAGTGGGGTTGACGATGAACTCGCTGGTCTCCTTGTCGCGGCCGATGCGCACGCAAGCCAGCGGGCCCTCGAACGGCACACCGCCGAGCGTCATGGCAAGCGAGGCGCCATGACGCAGATCACGTCGACGGGGTTCTTCTGGTCGGCCACGAGGGAGGTGGCGACGACCTGGACCTCGTTGCGGAAGCGTCCGGGAAGGACGGGCGGATCGGGCGGTCGATCATGCGGGCGGTGAGGGTGGCCTTCTCGGAGGGACGTCCCTCGCGCTTGAGGTAGCCGCCCGGGATGCGACCGGCTGCGTACATCTTCTCGTTGAAGTCGACGGTCAACGGGAAGAAGTCGTAGTTCTTGCGCTCCTTGGAGACGACGACCGTGGTGAGCACGGTGGAGTCGCCTGCTTGACCAGCGCGGCGCGGTCGGCTGCTTG
>ENA-OPZD01000034-OPZD01000034.1-human-gut-metagenome-genome-assembly--contig:-NODE-34-length-74910-cov-9.337323_pt1 | contig 74910 bp, 67 predicted proteins | sample MGYA00242479_ERZ504495 | MGnify/ENA primary metagenome ERZ504495 (study PRJEB26092, sample SAMD00036286) | human gut metagenome | host: Homo sapiens | study: EMG produced TPA metagenomics assembly of... | reverse complement strand
CGCCAAGGGCGGTTTTCTGGTTGTGGCGGGGCTGGGGGGTGGATTGGGGTGGGGGCGAACATGTTCGCGGAGGGGTGCGTTGACGGTGACGTGTTGGCGACGGTGAACATATCGGCGGCAGGAGAAGATAAGCTGTTCTCAGGGGAACCTCAGCACAACAAAGGAGTTACGCATGCGAGATTTCATTTTCCATAACCCGGTGAAGATCTACTTCGGCAAAGGCAGGCGCGCCATATCGCACAGGAGGTGGAGCGTGTCGAGGGCGCCGTTCTGGTGGTGTATGGCGGCGGATCGATTAAACGCAACGGTGCCTATGACGATGTGATGGCTGCGCTGGCAGGAACCGGGCGCAAAATCATCGAGCTGCCCGGCGTTACGCCGAACCCGCGATTGGACAAAGCGCTGGAAGGCGTACGACTGGTCAAGGAGCATGGCGTCGGCCTGATTCTGGCCGTTGGCGGTGGCTCGGTAATCGACTGCGCGAAATTTATTTCGTTGGGTTCCGGCATCGGTGACGATGAGGATTTGTGGGATGACTACATCGAAACCGGCAAACCGGCACCTGAAGGGCTGATTCCGGTTGGCGTGGTGCTCACCACCGCGGCAACGGGCTCGGAAATGGGAGATGCGGCCGTGCTCACCAATTGGGAACGTAACCGCAAGCTCGGCTATACGTCGTTCCCGCTGATGCCCAGGTTCTCCGTGCTGGATCCAAGCTACCTGATGACATTGCCCGCCGAACAGACGGTGTATGGCTTCGAGGACATGTTCTGCCACACGTGTGAGCAGTATTTCTCCTATCCGGTGGACGACAACCTTTCCGACGAAATCGCCGAGGGAATCCAACGTCATATTCTGCGTTCGTGGCGAGCGTGCTTGTCCGATCCGAAAGATTATGAGGCTCGCTCCAATGCAATGTGGGATTCCACGTTGGCTCTGAACCGCATTATCTCGCGCGGCAAGGAAGAGGATTGGGTGACGCACGGCATCGAGCACGCGCTGTCCGCATACACCGATATCGCTCACGGTGCTGGTCTGGCTGTGGTCCACCCGCATTGGATGGCATACGTGTATTTGGTCAACGATGAGGTGACGGCTCGCTTTGCCCGCTGGGCGGTCGACGTGTGGGGTGTGACGCCCACCGGCAAAACCGATCGCACGGTGGCCGAGGAAGGCATTGATCGCTATGTCGATTTCCTGCGTCGCGTAGGTGCGCCGCTGACTCTTTCTGAGGCCGGCGTGCCCGACGATCCCGCCTCTCTCGACAAGTACGCCGATCATGCCGGTGAGGCCGGCGGCTCATTCGTGCAGATTCACCGTGACGATGCCCGAGCGATTCTCGAGGCATGCAAGGAACCGGTGTCGTTCTGACGGTTGGACTAATCCCGTGATTTGAGCCGCCGCGTGCTGTCCCGCACCACCAAAGACGTAGAAAGAACCACGCGCTTCTGAATCTTGCGTCCTTCATTGGTATCGATGACCATGCGGGCTGCAGTGGCGGCCATGTCTTGCAATGGCTGGCGGACCGTGGTCAACGCCGGGCCCATGTACGCGGCGGTCTGTATATCGTCGAATCCGATAACGGACAGATCTTCGGGGATACGGATTTTCAGTTGACGGGCCGCCTCGTAAACGCCCATGGCCTGTAGGTCATTGCCTGCAAAGATGGCGGTCGGGCGACTTTGTTCGTCTTCAAGTAACGCCATGGCTCCTTCGTAACCGCCTGGCGTGGTGAAATCGCCTTCGGTGATGAGTTCGGGAGAGGTGGGGATATTGCGTTCGGCGAGGGCCGCCGAATAGCCGTCAAGCCGGGCACGTGAGCAGAGCATTTCATCCGGTCCGGTGATGATGCCGATGCGCTTGTGGCCGAGTTCCAGCAGATGACGGGTGGCGATGACGCCGCCCATCCAGTTGTCCGCCTGTACGGAGAGATCATCTAATGCCGGATTGCCGGAAGGGTCGAAGACGACGAAAGGAATGCCGTGTGATTGGAACATGCTGCGTTCCTTGTCCGTCAAGTTGGAGAACACCAGAATAGCGCCAATGGGCTGGCGGTCGATGATGCCTTCAACCCAGGAAGAGTCGGGGTGCTGCCGGTCGCCACTTTCCGCAACCATGACATTGATGTTGTGCGGCTTGGCCTCCGTGATGATGCCCCTGAGCACCTCCAGCGCCCAAATGGTCTCAAAATCCCGAAATACCACCTCGATGGTGCGTTGTTTACGGGAGAGGGAGACGCGGCGAATGTAGCCGTTGTCTTTCAGGGCTTTGTCAATGGCCTGCCGGGCCGCCTCCGAAATATCCGCCTTGCCGTTCAGGGCTTTGGACACGGTGGCCAGTGAGTAGCCAGTCTGTTTGGCGATGTCTGCAAGTTTGACCTTGTTCTCGCCGTTGCTTTTGCGCTGCTCTGCCGACGCCATCATTGACCGCCTTCATCAGAGAATGTTGATATCAGTATATTCGAAACTTTCGTAAAGTCAATTTGACGATAAAGAATGGTATGTATAGATAAAAAAGGTTGGAATTTCAACGATTTTGATAGTAAAAAAGCCGATATAAATTTCGTTTGACCGTCAAACTAAGGCTCTCTATGATAGAGATATCGAAAACATAAAGCGGGTTTTCGGTAAAGTTGAAGAAGGTTGATGGAATAGGTGAAACGGCGAGGTTTCACTGAAAACATCATTAATTACCAGCTGTTAGATATGTAACCGGCTGATATACCTTTCGAAACTTTCGTAAATCGCGGATCGGTTTCATGCTGGTCAAGAACAATAAGGAGACGATAATGAAGTTCAAGTCCGTGGCCGCCGCACTTCTGGCGGCGGTAACCTGTGTCAGCATGGCCGCTTGCGGGAGCGGCGGCGACACGAATGCCGATGGCAAGGTGGAAATCACCATGTGGCACAACTCCACCACTGGCGACGGCAAGGCATACTGGGAATCCGCCGCCAAGGCGTTCGAGAAGGAAAACCCGAACGTTACCATCAAGATTGAAGCCATTCAGAACGAGGATATGGATGGCAAGCTGCAGACCGCTCTGCAGGACCCGAATTCCGCCCCCGATATCTTTATGGCGCGTGGTGGCCAGAAGCTACGTGATGTGGTCGAAGCTGGGCAAGCCATGGACCTGACCGACAAGATCTCCGACACCGTCAAGAACCAGATGGCCACTGCTGAAGCCACCGGCACCATCGATGGCAAGATCTACAGCGTGCAGCAGTCAGTGCTTCCCGGCGGCATCTGGTATTCCAAGGATCTGTTCGAGAAGGCCGGTATTACTGAAACTCCGAAGACCTGGGATGAGTTCAAGACCGTGGTGCAGAAGCTGAAGGACGCCGGCATCACGCCGATTGCCGTAGGCGGTAAGGACGCCTGGCCGGCCGCCCACTGGTGGTACTGGTTCGCACTGCGCGAATGCTCTGCTGACACCTTCGACAAGGCCCAGTCCGATAAGGACTTCAGCGATAAGTGCTGGACCCGTACCGGTGATGATGTGCAGGCGCTGCTCGACCTCGATGCCTTCAACGATGGCTTCCTGACCACTCCGGCCCAGCAGGGCGCAAGCTCCTCCGCCGGCCTGCTCGCCAACCACATGGCAGCTATGGAACTCATGGGCGGCTGGGAGCCCGGCGTGATCAAGGACCTGACTCCGGACAAGAAGGACATGGCCGACCTCGGCTACTTCGCATTCCCGACCATGGACGGTGGCGAAGGCGATCCAACTGCCATCATGGGTGGTTCCGATGGCATGGCCGTGGGCGAGTGGGCGCCTGAAGAGGCTGTGGACTTCCTCAACTTCGTCTCCGAGAAGGATGGCAGGAGAAGTACGCTGAGGCGTTCTCCACCATCCCGGCCAACAAGGAAGCCCAGGATGTGGTGACCAACGAGGCTCTGAAGCAGGTGCTGACCGTCTACAACGACGCATCCTCCGTGTCCATGTGGCTCGACACCGTGTTCGGTCAGAACATCGGCAACGCACTCAACGAAGGCGTGGTCAACATGATGGCCGGTCAAGGTTCCGCCCAAGACATTGTCAAGGGTGTTGAAACCGCTGCGGCCAAGGGCTGATTCGCTCTGCCCCGACCGTAATTCCCGGGCCGCGGCGAATGCTTGCACAGCAACAACCGCGGCCCAATTTGTTTTCTTAGGAAGGCCTCAACAATGTCAGTTTCAGCAGGCGCGAAGGTACAGCGCCGCACGTCGGGCTTAAGCGACAAGGTTCGCAAACGTATCGAAATCACCATCCTTTCGCTTCCTGCCCTGATCATGTTCCTCGGATTCGTCATCCTGCCGGTGTTCATGGCCGGCTACTACGGATTCTTCAAGTGGAAGGGCTATGGCAAGCCCACCGTCAACGGCCAGTTCATCGGTTTTGAAAACTACAAGGTCATTCTGACCGACCCGAACTTCCAGCAGGCATTGGGACACACGCTATTCGTGGTCGTCGCTTCGCTCGTCATCCAGGGGCCGCTGGCCATCCTCTTCGCCCTGCTGCTCAACCAGAAATTCAAGGGCCGCGCACTGATTCGTACCCTGATTTTCGTGCCGTACGTCGTTTCCGAAGTCATCGTTGGCACCGGCTGGAGTCTCATCCTCCAGACCACAGGCGCATTGAACGCGCTACTCAAGAAAATAGGACTTGGCGGGGCGGACTGGATCTCCGATCCGAAAATCGCCATCTGGACATTGATGTTCATCATTTCGTGGAAGTACATCGGCTTCGCCGTCATCCTGATGATTGCCGGCATGCAGTCGATTCCCGAAGACCTCTATGAAGCCGCGAAGGTGGATGGTGCTGGATTCTGGCGTCAGCAGTGGAGCATCACCCTGCCACTGCTCGGCCCCACCATCGTATCTGGGCATTCATGTCGATTATCGGTTCTCTTCAGCTGTTCGACTTGGTCTACATCATCTGGGGCCAGTACGTGTCGTCTACCGCAGGAACGTCCACCATGGCAACCTACATGGTGCGCGAAGGTCGACTCGCCAACAACTATGGTTACGGTTCCGCCGTGGCGTGGTGATCTTCATCATCTCGCTGGTCATTGCCTTGACCTACCAGCGGTTCGTACTTAACCGAGATCTCAAGGTGCGCTCACCGACGAGAAGGATGCCAAGCGTCGTGCCAAGCGTGCGGCGAAGGAAGCGGCCAAGCTTGCCAAGGCCAATGGCAATGCCGCAGCAGTTGCAAATGAGGTGGTTTCACAATGACGACCGCAGTCTCCCCGTCCGTGGGCAAGGGCAAGAACAAGACCTATGATCCGTATGCATTGAGAAAATCCGCAAAGACCCCGTGGGGCAACCCGGTCGTCTACTTCTTCTCACTGCTGCTTGTGGCGCTGTGCGTTGGCCCGGTGCTGTACATCATTATCGGCGGCTTCCGCACCAATGCGCAGATTACGAGGGACCCGGCCGGCTGGCCCGATCCATGGAACTTTGAGAATTACAAGACGGTGTTCACTTCGAACATCTTCTGGCCGGAACTCGTCAACTCCCTGATCGTCTCCATTGGCACAATGGTGGGCATCGTGGTGCTGGCCTTGATGGTGAGCTTCGTCATTGCCCGATACGAGTTCAAATTCAACAAACTGCTGTACTCGCTGTTCGCCGCCGGCATGATGTTCCCCATCACCGTGGCCATCACCCCGTTGTATCTGCTGCTGCGCAATCTGCACCTGATCAACTCGCATCTGGGCATTATTCTGCCCCAGATAGCATTCGGCCTGCCACAGGCCATCATCATCCTGGTGCCATTCCTCAAGTCCATTCCTAAGGAACTGGAAGAAGCGGCAGAGCTGGACGGCTGTTCTCGCATCGGCTTCTTCGGCCGTATGGTGCTGCCGTTGAGCTGGCCCGGCGTGGCCACCGTCGGCATCCTGAGCTTCGTGAGCAGCTGGAACGCCTACATGCTGCCGCTGTTCCTGCTCAACGATTCCAGCAAGTACACCTTGCCGCTCGGCGTGCAGATGTTCAGCTCCCAGCATTCGGTCGATACCGCTCAGGTACTGGCCTTCACCTCGCTGTCGATGATCCCCGCGCTGATCTGCTTCACCATTTTCCAGAAGAAGATCGTTGGCGGCCTGACCGGTGCTGTCAAGGGCTAGTCGCAGCAACCATAAACGTGCCGTGGAAAGGTACATGGCTCTTTGGGCCGATTCCTTTCAACCTCTTCCTTTCCTCCTTCCCACGGCACCCATTCTTTTCAATGAGGAGAAAACCATGAAGATCTCCAATCCCGTACTCCCCGGATTCAACGCAGATCCCTCGATGATTCGCGTCGGCGACACCTACTACATCGCCAATTCCACATTTGACTGGTGGCCGGGAGTCCGTTTGCACGAATCCCGCGACATGGTTCACTGGAATCTGCTGCCCGGGCCCTTAAACCGCGTTTCCCAGTTGGACATGAAGGGCAACCCGTCTGGCGGCGGCATCTGGGCGCCTGACCTGTCCTACGCGGACGGCAAATTCTGGCTCATCTACACGGATGTGAAGATCGTCAACGGCGCGTTCAAGGATTGCGCGAACTATCTGGTCACTGCCGAGGACATCCGCGGCCCGTGGAGCGAGCCAATCCGTGTCAATGGCGTGGGCTTCGACGCCAGCCTGTTCCATGATACCGATGGACGCAAGTATCTGGTGCAGCAAACCTGGGACTTCCGTGAATATCATCATCCGTTCGACGGCATCACCTTGACTGAATTCGATGTCAAGACCATGCAATTGAAGCCGGAAACAGCCCGCACCATCTGGCGCGGCACCGATGTGAAATTAGTCGAAGGGCCGCACCTCTACACCATCAATGGCTGGTACTACCTGTTTTGTGCGGAAGGCGGCACCCAATACGAGCATCAGGAGTCCGTGGCCCGTTCGCGAACCTTGGATGAGCTTTCGTTCGAAAGCATGCCGAGCAATCCGTTCATCTCCAACTTCGATACCCCCGGCACCTACCTGCAAAAGCAGGGGCATGGAGCACTCGTGGATACGCCCGGCGGCGAATGGTATTACGCTTCACTGTGCGGCAGGCCCTGGCGGCACGAGAACGAGCCGGCTCATGGCGTGCGCGGCTGGTGCACGCTCGGCCGAGAGACTTCGATTCAGAAGGTCGAGTGGGATGGCGATGGCTGGCCGTATGTGGTCGGCGGCCATGGGGGAGAGCGTTATGTCGAAGCCCCGGCCGACGCCATCGCAACTGAGGCCCCTACGGATCATAGCCAGCATGACGAGTTCGAATCGAGCGAACTCGACCTCAACTGGAACACCCTGCGTGTGCCATTCACCGAGACCATGGGCCGCGTGGGCGGCGGCTCGCTGACCTTGCGTGGTCAAGGGTCGCTGGCAAACCTGTTTGAACTGTCGCTGGTAGGACGCCGTTGGCAGGCGTTCGATTTCAACGCCGAAACCAAGGTGACGTTCGAGCCGAGCAACTACATGCAGATGGCCGGCCTGACCAACTTCTACAACCACCTGTGCTGGTCATGGGCATTCATCACCTGGGACGAGAAGCGAGGGCAGCGCGTAATCGAAGTCGCCCAGAACGATTTCGATACGTACACGTCGTTCCTCAAAGACACAGCCATCGCCATTCCTGATGACATCGAATCCGTATGGTTGCGAACCAAAGTGCGTACTCGTACCTACACCTACGAGTATTCGTTCGATGGCAAGACATGGCATGAGATTCCGGTGACGCTGGACGCCGCCGTGCTCTCCGATGATCATGTGGCCCAACGTTATGGCGGATTCTTTACCGGCGCGTTCGTCGGGTTGGTGGCCGTGGACCTTTCCGGATACGGCAAAGAAGCCATTTTCAGCCATTTCGATTACATGGAAATATGATGACGCCAGGCGGCTTTCCTGATAATCAGGGAAAGTCGCCTGACTATTCGGCACTGGGGAATGAAAGGCGACACTTGTGGCAAGCGACAATGAACATTGCGGCGACCGTGGCCGCGAATGTACCATAACCGTCTCCAACCCGGTGTTGCGTGGCATGTACCCGGACCCGTCCTGGATATGGGATACGACGCGCGAGGAAATCGTGCTGGTCAACTCCTCGTTTGAATTGGTGCCGGGGTTGCCCATTCATACGACCCGTGATCTTGTGACGTGGACGCACACGGCGAATGCGGTGGATGAGGCGATGTCTCATCGACTGCTCATTGATGGCGTCGAGGATTCCGGCGGCCTGTACGCGCCGACCATTCGCCGTATCGGCGGGCGATATGTGATCGTATGCACCGTGGCCCGCGTGAATGAGGTGAAGGCGCTCGCTGCGGGATGCTCGCAGAAGGATATTGATAACTGCCGTGACGCCCAAGGCAATTTCGTCATCGAGGCCGATGAGTTGACCGGACCATGGCGCGGCCCGTACTGGGTGGCCGGGGCCGAAGGCATTGATCCGGACATCTTTGAAGACGGCGATGGCACAGTGTGGTGGACGCAAACGCGCCCGGCATTACACCCGCAGTGGGATGGTCAAACCGAAATCTGGACGCAGCCCATCGCCCCAGGCACGTGGACGTTGCAAGACCATAAAACCGTGATTTGGCGCGGCTATGGCATGGATGCGGTATGGGCTGAAGGGCCGCATTTGTACCGGGTGGGCGATTACCTCTACCTGATGACCGCCGAGGGCGGCACCAGCTTCGAGCACAGTGAGATGATAATGCGCACGCACGCACCGCGCGGATTCGCGGCGGCGCTCGCCGGTTTTGAGAAGAACCTGCTGCGCAAGATATCTGGATTGAGCCGGCGCGTGACGGTGAACGAAGCGTGGTGGGCCGCGATGACCGGCTGTTTGAGGCTTGCAAACGCAATCCGATCCTCACACACCGTCATTTGGGAGCGGGGGAGCCAGTCCAATGCGTTGGGCACGCCGATCTGCTGCTGCATCCGACCGTCGGCTGGCTGCTCGCGTGTCTTGGCGTACGCGAGACTCCGGGCGAGGAACCCGGAGAAACGTTCAGCTACTGTGGCCGGGAAACGTTCGTGGCACCGGTCGTATGGCAGCACAATCCGGTCTCGTGGAAGCTGGACGGTGGGGAGCCGAATAAGCGTATCGATATCGTCGATCCCGGTTGGCCTGTCGTGGCTCCGGGGCTTGGCCGGCTTCCCGAGAAGTTGGTCGTGGACGTTGACGAGGATGGATTGCCATGTGCAGTGAGGGGTGTGGACTCTGCGAGGTGTGATTGCGCTGCTGGTGATAATGCCGCATGCTCTGCTGAGCTCATCCAGCTCGACGATACCCGCCTAGTCGGCGTTCGAGGCCGTGACGATTACCGGTTCCTGCGCGTCGACGGGCAGGAATATGCCGCGTTCACCCGGCCCGAATACACGATGATGACGCATCAGGATTCCACCCATGTTGTCATGGTCATGGCGGAAGCGGAATCCGGCCAATTGACGGCCGAAATCACCGATAGGGGAGATAAGCGGTGCATTGCGCTTGGAGCGCTTGGGGCCAACGAATGGTTCGGATTGCGCTTGCATGGCAATCGTTTGGAATTCCTTGCCGGGCAGCCTGCACCTGACAGCATTGATGAGGGAACAATGCCTGATATTGCACTAATTGCGCATGCGGACGTTACTTATGCTCGTATCATGGCAGATTGTGATGCGCGATTCCTCAGTACCGAATGGGCCGGCGGATTCGTGGGTTGCTGATCGGCGTAAAACGGCGGTAATGGTCTCAGCCCGCTCTACAATATTGTACAATCATATTGTTTAATCGTTAAACAAATGCAAGGGGGCAATCGATGGCGCACGATCTCGAACAACTCAAGCAAGATCACCCGGATGTGGCGAAACTGTTCGCCGATGACTGGTTGCAGTACCGTAAGTCGGAGATTTTGCCGGAACTTACGCGCGAGGCGCAGTCCACGTGCGACCGCATCAATCGCATCTACTTTGAAGACACCGCCGAAGCTGAGCGACTGTTCCGCGAACTCGTGCCCGAGGCCGGCGAGGGCGTGGACTTCCGCCCGCCAATCCGGCTTGATTACGGGCTGGGCCTGAAAATCGGAGACCGTACGTTCATCAACATGGACCTGCTGATTGTGGGCGGCGGCCCGATCTCCATCGGCTCCGATTGCCTGATCGGCCCGCGCGTGAGCATCTATACGCCAAACCACGCCATCGCCCGCAAGCCTCGACTGGAAGGCTGGCAGCACAACGCCGACGTGACCATCGGCAACAATGTGTGGCTGGGCGGCAATGTGGTGATCTGCCCCGGCGTCACCATCGGAGACAACTCGATTATCGGTGCGGGCGCAGTCGTCACCCACGACATTCCCGCCGATTCCATCGCTGTGGGCAATCCGTGCCATGTGATTGCCGAAGTCCCGGATGACTGGACTCCTGAAGAGCGGGCCGCTGCCGAGGGTCGGTAGGTTTGCTGCTCTGGCCAACTGTCACGGCGAAACCGGGATACAGGAGAGAAAGGAACAATGCAATGACGCAATATCATGTTTCCGCGCAGGCGGCGAAGACGAACGGCGCCGGCAGCGCGGCCGACCCGTTTCTGACCATCGGCCAAGCGGCGGCCATCGCCCGAGCCGGCGATGAGGTGGTTGTGCATGCCGGCACCTATCGGGAATCTGTCGACCCCCGATTCGGCGGAGAGAGCGCCACGAACCGCATCGTCTACCGCGCGGCCGCGGGCGAACCGCGCCCGGTAATCACCGGCTCCGAACGTATCGACACATGGCAGCCCGAAGGCGATGGCGTGTGGAAAGCCGTAATCCCGAACGCATTCTTCAACGGATACAACCCGTACGTGGAAACCGTATTCGGCGATTGGACCGTATACCCGGACCCAAAGGTCGAGGTACGCCACCTGGGCGATGTGTATCTGAATGGCAAATCCTTCTACGAAGTCGCCTCGCTGGACAAGGTGCGCAACCCACAGCGTTGGGATACCGGCCGTGACGCCGCCACCGATTCCATCGTGCCGCTGATTGATCCGGATGCCACCGTGAACGTGTGGTGCTGTGCGGTCGATGATGAGGCCACAACCATTTGGGCCAATTTCCATGAAGCCGACCCGAATGCGGAACTTACCGAAATCAACGTGCGCGAGACCTGTTTCTACCCGAGCCGCCCGTTCGTCAATTACATTACGGTCTCCGGCTTTGAAATGGCGCAGGCGGCCTGCCCTTACACGCCGCCGACTGCCGATCAGGTCGGGCTGGTGGGCCCGCATTGGTCCCGCGGGTGGGTTATCGAAAACAATCGCATTCATGACGCGAAATGTTCGGCGATCTCGCTGGGCAAGGAGATTTCCACCGGCGACAACGAATCGACGCGCACCCATCGTAAGTCCGGGTACCAATACCAAAAAGAGGCCGTCTACAAGGCGCTGCATGCCGGCTGGGAGAAAGGCGTAGTCGGCGGGCACGTGGTGCGCGGCAACGTAATCTACGACTGCGGCCAGAATGGTGTGGTTGGTCATATGGCTGCGCCTTCTCGCTGATTGAAGGCAACCACATATACCGCATCGGCGCCAAGCGCGAGTTCTTCGGCTGGGAAGTGGCCGCCATTAAAATGCACGCAGCCGTCGACACGGTGGTGCGCGGCAACCGGGTGCATGATTCGGTGCTGGGTATGTGGCTCGACTGGCAGGCGCAGGGCACCGTGGTGGATTCGAACGTGTTCTACCGCAACACGCGAGATGTGATGACCGAGGTGACCCACGGGCCGATTACGTTTATGAACAACGTGTTTGCCTCCGAGTTCAGTTTCGACGATTATGCGCAAGGCGCGGCGTTCGTCAACAATCTGTTCGCCGGTCGCATTCGTCACACCGCCGTCTTGGACCGATCCACGCCATACCATTTCCCGCACGTCACCGATGTGGCCGGCGAGGCATTCGTCTACGGTGGCGATGATCGGTACGTCAACAACCTGTTCTTGGCTGTGGACGATTCCGCCAAACCGTTGTGTACCGCGGATGCCGCCGGTGCGGCCGGTATGGCGGAAGCTGGAACCGCGTTCTTTGACGGCTATCCGCGCTCGCTTGAGGAGTATGAACAGCTGATTGAAGAGGCTGGCCTTGGCGATGAGGAGTTGTATCGCAGCGTGAAGCAGCCGGTATTGCTGGCTTCGAACGCCTATGTTTCGGGCGCGAAGGCCGCTTCCGGCGAAGCCGAGGCCGTGGTGAGTGGTGACGGCTCTTCGTTGGCATTGCGCGAAACCGATGATGAGCTATGGATGACCGTTTCGTTGCCCGAATCGATTCGGTCGGCAACTGGACCGGTGATCTCCACTGCTGATCTTGGCCAACCGCGTATTGTCGAGGAGTATTTCGAGAATCCTGACGGTTCGCCGATTGTTGTGGACCGGGATATCACCGGTGCTGCGCGCGGCGCATGCTCGGCTCGAGGCCCATTGGCGGCGTATGGCGATGGGGAAGTGCTCATCTGGTCGAAGTGACGGGATCGCGGTTTCGACTGTTGCCTCTGCCTCGGCCTTTGTGTGGCACTGAGTGGGGCTGGGCTGCCAGTATTTGGCAGGCCGGCCCCTTTTCGATTTGCATTGGTAACAAATATGATATATGGTTAAATCATTAAACTAAATACTGTAAGTCCATGCATACCTACGCAACGTCAATGGAGATACTGCTATGCGCGCACATCATGTTCTGCTGCTGTCGCTCTGCCTGTTGGCCGCAGCCTACGCCGTACTGCTATTCGTTTCACCAGCCGCTGCGCCGATTGGCGTCACGCTAACCGTTGTTGGTCTGGTGCTGGTCTCGACGCGCTATGCGTGGCGCGCCAAATTCCTGGCTCTATTCAACGAAGCATGATTTGATGAATCTTCTTCCTCTCTTCTCCTTTTAAGCCCGGCCGCTCGCCGGGCTTTTTCTTTTGACCGAGGTCGAAGTGGGGAAGGGTGTGCTATGGGCACTTTCGTGTCGGGGGTGCCGTGTTCTCGACAACGGCCTACCGACTTGGGGTGTATTTCGACAATATGATTCGGCGATGTGCCTCAGCGGATATGTGCGGCCAATGAAAAAGCGGGATACCGATGTCGATATCCCGCTTTCAGCGAATAGGTAAGGCCAGAGCTTACTTCTTCCTGGCTTTCTTGACGCGCTTGGGGGTGGGAGCCATTTTCTTGGGTTCGAAGAACGGCCACTTGTGCAAAGCCCAGGCGTGCAGTGCGGGGATCTTGGCAACGGCGAAGCCGATGACCAGACCGATTACCATGGCCCAGGTCTCCAGATCATGGCCTGCGACCAGCAAGCCGATGAACACTATGGCAACGATGAAGCTCACCATCTGCGAGGCCTTTGACTGCTTGGCGGTCACCAGGTCGGCCTTCATGGGAACAAGCCCCAGAAACAGGCCGCAAGGTATGCAGATGACGGCCAATATCGCGCTGAGGGTTATTGACAATGTGGTTGCATCCATGATGTTCCTTTAGTGCTGTGGGTTGTGGTTTTCTTTGGCGTCTGCGGTGTCGGTGTCTGCGGTGTCGGCAACGTCGTCGTGTTCGTTTTCTTCGGCTTGTTCGGCTTCGGCCTCGGCGTCCGTGCTGTCGGTTTCGTCGTCATCAGCCGCGTCATCCTTGCCGGGCTGGCGCCACCACAGGATTAGCGCGTTGGCCGCGCAGTAGATGGCCGCGATGCCAATGCATACCAGAAAAATGATGTTCGAAGTGCTGATGATCGTGCCGTCGTTCATCGACTCTTTGACAGACTGCCATATCCACATCACGCAGGCGACGGCGGTCAGGGCGTACAGCATCATACGGGAGCGGTCGTTCATAGGATCATCTCCAGACTTGTTCAAACGACTTGATTATAGCCGTATTTGTGGATTGCGTGGGAAACGAAAAATGCCGCCATGTGTGCTTCAGCGAGGAGCGCGGTATAACAGCGGCTCTTCGCGATGCTCGCCATGGCGGCATTCATCAGGAATCGTTATTCAGTTGTTATCTCATGGATTTGCTGGCAGCGTATCAGCCGCGGGCCTTGGCGTACGCCTCGTACACGGCTTCGGTGGGCTCGCCGGTCTCCACGCCCTCGATGGTGAGCTGCCAGGTCGGCGGTTCGGCCTCGCCGGACAGCACCCAGGCGGCCTGACGGGCGGCGCCGATGGCCACGTATTCGTCGGTGGCCGGACGGGTCACGTCCATGCCGAGGATTGAGGGGGCCAGCGTGCGGATGGCCACGGACTTCGCGCCGCCACCAATGAGCAGGATGCGGTTGATCTCGGCGCCCAGCGAGCGAATCAGCTCGAGGCAGTCGCGCTGGGAACACAGCAGGCCTTCGACGAACGCACGGGCCAGATTCTCCTTGGTGGTGTTGTGTAGGGTCAGGCCAGTCAGCGAGGCGGTGGCGTCCGGACGGTTCGGCGTACGCTCGCCGTCGAAGTACGGCACCAGGGTGATGCCGCCGGCACCCGGCTCGGCCTTGAACGCCAGTTCGGCCAGTTCGTCGTAGTCCACGCCTAGGGCGGCGCGACCGGCGTCCAGAATGCGCGAACCGTTGATTGTGCAGGCGAGCGGCAGATAGTGGCCGGTGCAGTCGGCAAAGCCGGAAATGGCGCCGGTCAGGTCGTACACCGGGTTTTCAGCGATGGCCGCGGCCACGCCGGAAGTGCCGAGCGATACGGACACATCGCCCACGGCCATGCCGAGGCCCAGCGAGGCCATGGCATTGTCTCCGCCGCCGGGGCCGATGATGCAGCCGCCTTCAACGTCCTTGCCGGCAATGGCGGGGTCGGCCTTGACGGCGGCTGCCTCACGCGGCCCAGCACGGTGGGCAGCACAATGGCGTCGGCGTGGGCCTTGGCGGCTTCCTCGCCCTCGGCAGGGGCCAGCACCATGGCGATGAGATCGCGGCGGTACTCGTCATGCGCGGCATCGTAGTAAATGGTGCCGGAAGCGTCGGAACGGTCGGTGAACAGGGCTTCGAGATGAGCGTCCTCGCCCTCGGCCACCGGGCCATAGCCGGCGATACGCCAGCTCAGCCAATCGTGCGGCAGACAGACGGCGGCAATCTTCTTGGCGTTCTCAGGCTCGTTCTCGGCCACCCACGCCACCTTGGTCAGCGTGTAGGAGGCGACGGGGGAGGATCCGACGGCCTTGACCCAGCGTTGCTTGCCGCGGGCGGTCACGTCGTCCGGTTCGTCGCCCTCGGCCGGAGCTGCACCGAGCTTGTCGATCAAGGCGGCGGCCTGCGGGGCGGAACTGGTGTCATTCCAGAGCATCGCATCGCGAATCACGTTGCCCTGCTTGTCGAGAATGACCATGCCATGCTGCTGGCCGCCAACCGCGAGGGCCGCGACATCGTCAAGCCCGCCGGCCTGCTCGGCGGCCTTGGTGAAGGCCTCCCACCAGAATTCCGGGTTGACCGAGGTGCCATCCGGGTGCTTGGCCTGCCCGAACCGAACCTGTTCGCCGGTGGCGGCGTCCGTGATGCGGACCTTCGTTGATTGGGTTGACGTATCTACGCCGGCAACCAGTACTCTCGTCATGCATTCCTCCTCGATGAGGGTCGCGCTCAAAAGTTTCGGCGCGCCATAGCCAATAAGTTAGACGATTAAACTATACTGTATCTCAACGTTCGATTGCAAACGGAAACACGCGAAGGTGCGGTCCGATTCAATCGTTTGACGCACAATATCATGGTGTGATAGACGGATGTGAGCGCCTGTGCGGCGCTCGAGACTAGGGGTGCGAGGAGGTAGGGGCCAATGGCAAATCTACGCAGGATCAATCAGGAGGATCTGCGCAACCATAACCTGTCGGTGACGCTTGACACCTTATTGCGTGCGCAGAAACCGATGAGTCGTGCCGATCTGGCCAAGGAGACGGGCCTGACCAAGGCCACGCTCTCGCTGTTGGCCTCGATGCTCATTGAAAGCGGCGTGGTGCAGGAAGGCGAGCCGGTCGTTTCCACCACATATGGGCGGCCCAGCACGCCGCTGGAGATTCGCGGCGGATCCATCGCCGGCATCGGCCTGCAGATCAACACCGATGGTTACGGTTGCCTGGCACTCGATCTGAACGGCGACACTCTCGGCCGGGAGTGGGTGAGTGAGGATATGACCGGCACTGACCCGTACGAGATCTTCGCCAAGCTCGATGCGATGACTTTCCCGTTGGAAAGCCGGCTCAAACGACGCGGCTGCAAGGTGGTGGGAGCCGGGTTTGCGCTGCCGGGCATCGTCACCGACGACATGTGGCTGTTGGTGGCCCGCAATCTGGGTTGGGAAAACGTCAACCTCACCCGGTTCAACGTGGTGCGCCGGCTGGATGTGGTGGCCGGCAATGAGGCGAAGATGGCCGCCATCGCTCAGATTCCGGGGTATGCCACCGAACGTGCGCCCTTCCTGAATGTGGTGGACCGCACGGACTCCTTTATTTACCTGTCTACCGATATCGGCATCGGCGGCGCGGTGGTGCGCGACGGCGAAGTGGTGATGGGCTCGCACGGATTCGCCGGCGAGATCGGCCATCTGTCCGTGGCGATGGATGGGCCGTTGTGCAGCTGCGGGCGTCACGGGTGTCTTGAGGCGTTTGCGGGCCGTCGCGCTTTGGTCGAGGCTGCCGGCATTGCCGAGGATGGGGATGCCACCAGCAGCGAGGCCATCGATATGTTCCTCCAGCGTTGGCGAGCCGGGGATTCGGATGTGGCCAAAGTGGTCGATCAGGCCGCCGATGCGCTGGTTTCCGCCATCGCTTCCGCCGTGAATCTGGTGGATGTCGATACGGTGCTGTTGGGCGGACTGTGGACGCACTTCGGCGACGAGCTGGCCACCGTGCTTGAAGGCCGGCTGCGTTCGGAAATTCTGGGATACCCGAATGTGAAGATTCGCGTGTTTGTGCCGCCGGTGGCGCTGCATCCCTCGCTATATGGCGCGGCCGAAATGGGCTTGCGACGGTTCATCGAGAACCCGTTGGGGTACATGGGGGAGAAGTAGCGCCGGGAGATGCTGCTTGTTGCTGGCGGGTACATGGTATGGGTGCATGGCGCGCGTGCCGGCGTTAGCGGGCTCGTGCTACACTTTGGCAAGTTGGCTGTTTTACGCAGCGAACGTGGGGCCGTAGCTCAGTCGGTTAGAGCATGCGACTCATAATCGCCCGGTCCAGGGTTCAAGCCCCTGCGGCCCCACTCTTTTGCGTCTCTCCTGCGGCGGCGTAGCGCGTCTTCACGTCCAGATAGGCGCGTACAATCCCTTAGGTTCCGGTTCACGTCTTGCCATAGGGGCATGACGACCCGGGTCCCCCGAATCCATAGGAGACGTAAAATGCAGCAGGGTATCCATCCTGATTACCACCCCGTTGAGGTGACGTGCTCGTGCGGCAACACCTTCGTGACCCGCACCGCTGGCAAGGAAGATCACATGTTCGTTGACGTGTGCTCTCAGTGCCACCCGTTCTACACCGGCAAGCAGAAGATTCTTGACACCGGTGGCCGCGTTGCTCGCTTCGAGAAGCGCTACGGCAAGAAGAGCAAGTAGCATACTTCACGCAGTCCGATTAGATTTGGCATGCTCCGGCATACCCGATCGAGGACTGGCGTTTTTGTATTCTTTGACGAGTTTTGTTGCAGCATTGACCTGCGCAATCGAATAATCGAACAGAACAGCACCATGCAGAAGAAAGTGTGTTATGGCAGACGAACAGTTCCCGGCGGCGGCAACCGCGCTTGAGGAGTACCAGTCCATCGAAGAACAGATGGCAAGCCCCGAAGTCGTGTCCAACCCGGACAAGCTGCGCAAGCTGGGCCGTCGTCACGCCGAACTGGGTGCCATCGTGGGTGCCTACAAAACCTGGTTGCAGGTGAAGGACGATCTGGCAGCAGCTCAGGAGATGGCCGGCGAGGACGCCGACTTCGCCGAGGAAGCCAAGCGTCTTGAAGCCGAACTGCCCGGCGTCGAGGAGAAGCTGCGCACCGCGCTGATCCCGCGTGACCCGGATGATGCGCGCGACACCATCATGGAGATCAAGGCCGGCACCGGCGGCGAGGAAGCCGCACTGTTCGCCGGCGACCTGCTGCGCATGTACACCCGTTACGCCGAGAAGCGTGGCTGGAGCGTGAACGTGCAGTCCGAGAACACCACCGAGCTCGGCGGCGTCAAGGACGTGCAGATCGCCATCCGCGCCAAGGGCACGCCCGCTCCCGAAGACGGCGTGTGGGCTTCGATGAAGTACGAGGGCGGCGTACACCGTGTGCAGCGCATCCCCGTCACCGAATCGCAGGGCCGTATCCAGACTTCCGCTGCCGGCGTCATCGTGTTCCCCGAGGCCGACGAGGATGACGACGAGATCGAGATCGATCCGAAAGACCTGAAAATCGACATCTTCATGAGCTCCGGCCCCGGCGGCCAGTCCGTGAACACCACGTATTCCGCCGTGCGCATGACCCACCTGCCAACCGGAATCACGGTGAACATGCAGGATGAGAAGTCGCAGATTCAGAACCGTGCCGCCGCGTTGCGCGTACTGAAGTCCCGCCTGCTGGCCATGAAGCATGAGCAGGAGGCCGCCGAGGCCGCCGACATGCGTCACTCGCAGGTACGTTCGCTTGATCGCTCCGAGCGAATCCGCACATACAACTTCCCGGAAACCGTATCGTCGACCATCGCACGAATTACAAGGCTTACAACCTTGACGCCGTGCTCGACGGCGACCTGCAGGCCGTCATCGATTCCGACATCCAAGCCGACGAGGCCGACCGTCTGGCCAATCAGAAATGACTTTGCCGGATGGCTCCCCTCTGTGAGGGGAGCTGTCAGCGAAGCTGACTGAGGGGAGCCTAATGTCCGATCAACGGAGACCGCCAGTGCTTATTACCGACATCATCAACCAAGCCTCTTCGCAATTGCGCGAAGCGGGTATTGAGACGCCTGAGCATGATGCCAAGTTGCTCCTTGCCGAGGCGGCAGGCGTTGAACTGCGCGACGTCGACAGGGCTCTGCTTATGGGGGAGGAACTTGGCACAACCGGACAGCTTGCCGTCTTCCGTGCCATGCTCGACCGCCGTGCCAAGCGCGAGCCGCTGCAATACATCACCGGGCATGCTCCTTTCCGCTACCTTGACCTGAAGGTCGGTCCCGGAGTGTTCATCCTCGTCCGGAAACCGAAACCGTGGTGCAGGCCGGCCTTGACTGGCTGACAAAAACGGCATGATCCATCCTTGTGTGGTCGATTTGTGCGCCGGCTCCGGCGCGATTGGGCTGTCCGTTGTCAGCGAGGTGCCCGGCAGCCAGGTGTGGGCGGTGGAGCTGTCGCCGAACACCGCCGAATGGACGCGAAGGAATCTGTCGGAAACCGCGAAAAAGTACCCATCCATTGCCTCGAATTACCATCTGGAAATCGCGGATGCCACGTCCTTCGCCACATTGGCCCAATTGGACGGCACCGTCGATATCGTCATCACCAATCCCCCCTACGTGCCGCAGACCGATATTCCCGAGCAGCCGGAAGTGCGTGATTGGGATCCGGAATTGGCTTTGTATGGCGGCTCGATGGACGGTACGTTGATTCCCGAGCGCATTATCGAGCGGGCCTGCCGTCTTCTCAAGCCTGGGGGCGTGCTTGTCATGGAACATGACGTGACCCAGGGGGATCGTCTCGTGGCCTTTGCCAGGGCCACCGGATTCGCTGCCGCATCGACCGGCCAGGACTGGACGGGTCGCGACCGCTACCTGTTTGCAGTGTCCTAAGCCCCACGAATCCCACATTTCCTTGGGATTGTATTCTCGTTTCCGTAATTGCGCTGTCTCATAATAAGAACAATTTATTGCGGGTTCAAAGCCGGTCTGGTTATAACAGTCCGCGACAAACATCGGATGAGAGAGACGTGAATGACGGTCACAAGCCGTGTGATGTAGTTCTGTGGTATGCGAATTATGTGAGTGGAACGTCTCACGCGCACATCCCGCGCGTTGGTTGACAGATGAACGATGTTGAAATATCCCAAGGAAGAAGGAAGAGGATGAACGTGAAGTTCTCCACTAAGTTCGTTGCGGCCAGCGCGGCCGCTGTTATGGCGTTGTCCCTCGCGGGCTGCTCCGGCGGCAGCATGGATGATTCCTCCAGCTCCAGTGCCAAGCCTCCGGCGACTCCATCACCATCGGCACCGTGACCACCAACTCCGGTACCGCCGCCGCTTACGGCGAGGCCGAGGTCAAGGGCTTCGAGCTGGCGGTCTCCGAGATCAACGCCAAGGGCGGCATCAACGGCAAGAAGGTCAAGCTCGAGTCCATGGACGACAAGGGCGACGCCACCGAAGCCTCCAACGCCTACAACAAGCTCGCCGGCGACAACAACGTGCTCGCCGTGGCCGGCCCGACCATTTCCGCCACCACCGCAGCCGTGGCCCCGCTGGCCGACCAGTCCAAGCTGGTCACCATCGCCCCGGCCGCCACCTCCGACTCCATCGAAACCGGCAATTACCTGTTCCGCACCTGCTTCAAGGACTCCTACCAGGGTGAGGTGGCTGCACGCTTCGCCGCCGAGAACCTGAAGGTCAAGAAGGTGGCCGTGCTCTACGGCACCGGCGATCCGTACTCCTCCGGCGTGGGAGAGGCCTTCGCCAAGGCCGCCGAAAAGCTCGGCCTCGAAGTGGTGGACAAGGAAAGCTCCTCCTCCGCCGACGACACCGAGTACTCCGCCCAGCTGCAGAAGATCCAGGCTTCCGGCGCCGAGCTGCTCTACGCTCCGTACTACTACTCCGTGGCTGGCCCGTACATCATCCCGCAGGCCCGCTCCGTGGGTTTCGAGGGCTACGTGATGGGACCCGACGGATACGATGGCCTCAAGCTCACCGGTGACAAGTCCCAGTACAACAAGACCTACTACACCACCCACTACTCCGCCGACGACAACACCAACACCAAGGTGCAGGACTTCATCAAGTCCTACAAGTCCAAGAACAACGCCGAGCCGAACACGTTCGCCGCTCTGGGCTACGACACCATCTACATGATCAAGCAGGCCATCGAGAAGGCTGGCGAGAACGCCACCCGTGAGGATGTGCGCAACGCCGTGGCCGGCATGACCTTCGACGGTGTGACCGGCAAGTTCACCATGGACAAGTCCGGCTCGCCGACCAAGTCCGTGACCGTGCTGGAAATGAAGGACGGCAAGCCGGTGTACAACACCACCGTGCAGCCCAAGTGAATTCCATGAATTCCCACCGCATAATCACGATGTCCTAGCATGACTTCCGCATGAACAGGAGAGCGACCGGTTTTGCCGGTCCTCTCCCTTTCGTGTTTTCATGGGCTCGGATGCATAAGGACAGCCGTCGATATGCGGATATCGCCAGGCGCGGGCGTATCGCGCCATCAATCGCAAGACATACGAATATCTCTACGCGCGCAGCGGTAGAGAACCACAACATTGATAGAAAGGGGGAGCTATGACCGATCAGATCATCATGTTCATCAGCCAGCTGTTCAACGGTCTGAAAATCGGCAGCGTGTACGCGCTGGTGGCATTGGGCTACACCATGGTCTACGGCATCATCCGACTGATCAACTTTGCCCACGGCGATTTCATCATGGTCGGAGCTACGTGCTCATGCTCACCATTCCGGCCATCGTGGCCATGGGACTGCCGCCTGGGTGGCGGTCATTCCCGCCATCCTGGTATGCGTGGCCGTCGGCGTGATCGTCGAAAAGGCCGCCTATAAGCCGGTGCGTGAAAAGGGCAACTCCATGACCGCCCTGATCACCGCCATCGCCATGTCGTTGCTGCTGGAGAACGGCTCACAGGCCATCTTCGGCGCCGACTTCCAGACCGTCCCGACCATCTTCCACCTGCCGTCCATCGCGTTCGGCAAGCTCAAGCTGCCGGGAGACACCCTGCTGACCATCGTCATCGGCCTGGTCATCATGGTGGGCCTGCAGCTGTTCGTCAAATTCACCAGGCAGGGCAAGGCCATGCGCGCCGTCTCCGAAGACAAGGAGGCCGCCGTGCTCATGGGTATCAACGTGAACTCCACCATCGCCCTGACATTCGCCATCGGCTCCGGTCTGGCCGCGGTCGCCTCGCTGATGTACTGCGCCGCCTACCCGCAGGTCTCGCCTATGATGGGCGCCATGCTGGGCCTGAAGGCGTTCGTCGCCGCCGTGCTCGGCGGCATTGGTTCCATCCCGGGCGCCATGATCGGTGGTCTGGCCATCGGTCTGATCGAAAGCCTGACCAAGGCGTATATCGGCACCATCACGGCGGGCATCATCACCTCGGCGTTCTCCGACGCCATCGTGTTCGCCATCCTGATCATCGTGCTGCTCGTCAAACCGTCCGGCATTATGGGCAAGAACGAAGGGGAGAAGGTCTGATCAGATGAAGAAGACAATGCTTTCCACCAAACAGTCCTATCTTGTGTGCTTCATCGGCATCCTCGCCGCGTTCGGCATCGTGATGGCGCTGTGCGAATCCGGCTTGGCCGACTCCTACATCAAGGGCATCATGATGACCGCGTGCATCGCCATCATCATGACCACCTCCCTGAACCTCACCATCGGCGTGCTCGGCCAGCTGACGCTGGGATGCTGCGGTTTCGAGGCCATCGGCGCCTACGTGGCCGCACTGACCTCCAAATACATGGTCGCCGCCGGCATTGCCATCGACCCCACCGCCCGCTTCCTGCTCACCACGCTGATCGGCGGCGTGGTGGCCTGCGTGTTCGGCATCCTGATCGGCATTCCTGCCCTGCGACTGCACGGCGACTACCTGGCCATCATCACGCTGGGCTTCGGTGAGATCATCCGCGTGATCATCCAGAACCTCAAGGTAGCCGGCGGCATGGGCCTCGACAAGGGCGCCGCCGGACAGGCGCTGATCGGCATCGAACGCACCGCCAACCTGTACGTCGTGTTCTGGATCATGGTGGTCACCGTGGTCGTGCTCTTCATGTTCGGCCGCTCCCGTTACGGCCGTGCGGTCAAGGCCATCCGCGACGACGAGATCGCCGCCGGCGCCTCCGGACTCAACACCACGTACCTCAAGGTGCTCGTCTTCGCGATCTCCGCGTTCTTCGCGGGCATCGCCGGCGGTATCTTCGCCCAGTACATCGGCTCGCTCAACCCCACCATGGCCGGTTGGCTCAACTCCATCAACTACGTGATCATGGTGGTGTTCGGCGGCATGGGTTCGCTCACCGGCTCGATCGTCTCCGCCATCGGCCTGACCATCCTGCCCGAGCTGCTGCGCGCCTTCGCCGACTACCGTATGCTCGCCTACTCGGTGGTGCTGGTGCTCGTCATGATCTTCCGCCCGCAGGGCATCTTCGGATCCTGGGAGTTCTCACTGCCGCGTCTGGTCAACCGCATGCTGTTCCGCGGCGCCGCCGGCAAGGGCGCGAAACCCGCGGCCAGCGCCAAGCAGCATGACCAGTCCGACGACAAGACCGTGAAGGAGGCCTCACGATGAGCGACGCAACCCAGCCCATCCTCAAAGCCGAACATCTCGGCATCACCTTCGGTGGTCTGAAAGCCGTGTCCAACTTCAACATGACCATCAACAAGGGCGAACTCATTGGCCTGATCGGCCCCAACGGCGCCGGCAAGACCACGGTGTTCAACCTGCTGACCGGCGTGTACAAGCCCACCGAAGGCGAGTTCTGGCTGGACGGAACCCGGATGAACGGCAAGAAGACCTATCAGGTCGTGCGTGCCGGCATCGCCCGAACCTTCCAGAACATCCGCCTGTTCAAGCAGCTCACCGTCGAGGAGAACGTGCTCGTCGCCTTCGATGAGTCGTTCACCTACCACATGGGCAGCGCCATCTTCCGCACCCCGGGCTTCTGGAAGCAGGAGAACGAGATGCACGAGAAGGCCATCGACTTGCTGCGCATCTTCAACCTCGAGGGACTGGCCACCACCCAGGCGGCCAACCTGCCGTACGGCCAGCAGCGCAAGCTCGAGATCGCACGCGCCCTGGCCACCGGCATGAAACTGCTGCTGCTCGACGAGCCGGCCGCCGGCATGAACCCCACCGAAACCGAGGATCTGCTGCACTGTATCAACACGATCCGCGACCGTTTCGGTATCGCCATCCTGCTCATCGAACATGACATGAGCCTGGTGATGAGCGTATGCCAGCGCATCCAGGTGCTGGACTATGGCCGCACCATCGCATCCGGCACGCCGGAGGAGATCGCCAACAACCCGCAGGTCATCTCCGCCTACTTGGGCAGCGACAACAACGATGACGCGGACGGCGATTCCACCACCAAGGCGGAACCGGAGCCAAGCATTGCCAAGACACTGACGGAAGGAGCGCGCTGATGCTGGAAATCAAGGATCTATGCGTTTCCTATGGCGCGATCGACGCGGTCAAGGGCATTAGCCTCAAGGTGAACGACGGCGAGATCGTCTCCCTGATCGGAGCCAACGGCGCCGGCAAGACCACCACCCTGCACACCATCACCGGTCTGGTGCCTGCCAAATCCGGCAGCATTACCTATGATGGCCACGATCTGCTCAAAACGCATGCGAACAAGATCGTCACGCTGGGCATGGCCCATGTGCCGGAAGGCCGCCACGTGTTCACCCGCATGAGCGTGCAGGAGAACCTAGAGATGGGCGCGTTCAGTCTCAAAGACCAGTCCAGTCTGGGTAAGGATCTTGAGATGGTGTTCGACTACTTCCCGCGTTTGAAGGAACGTCGCCGCCAGCTGGCCGGCACGCTTTCCGGCGGTGAGCAGCAGATGGTGGCCATGGGCCGCGCCTGATGAGCCATCCGAAGACCATCCTCATGGATGAGCCGTCGATGGGTCTGTCCCCGCTGCTGGTCAAGGAGATCTTCGACATCATCGTCACGCTGCGCAAGCGTGGCATCACCGTGCTGCTCGTGGAGCAGAACGCGAAGATGGCCCTGTCCATCGCGGATCGCGCCTACGTGCTCGAGACCGGCAAGATCACCATGGAGGGCAAGGCCTCCGACCTGCTGCACGACGAGAAGGTGCGCAAGGCGTACCTCGGCGCGTGACGTCTCACATTACTATGCTCCCGCTGGCGGGAGCTACCTCACGAAGTGAGGCTGAGGGTGGTATCGGAGATTCCGGCAACCACCCTCAGTCAGCTCCGCTGACAGCTCGCCAGCGGGAGCATTCATATATCACTGCGCGTAATACTGTAGCGCGGAAGCATCCTTATCCGTAATCTCGCGAATCGGACGGGCCGGATTACCCACGGCCACGGTGTGCGGCGGAATATCGCGCGTCACCACCGAGCCGGCACCGATCACGCAACCCTCGCCGATCGTCACGCCGCCGATTACCGTCACATTGCCGCCAAACCAGCAGTTCGAGCCGATGACAATCGGCTTGCCATACTCGCAGTCGTATGCGGAACCATCAGGTGCCTGCCTCACGTTACGATCCTGCCAACGCAACGGATGCATCGGTGGCAGCAGCGAAACGTTCGGGCCGAACAGCACGTCGTCGCCAATCGTCACCGGGCAACAATCCAGCACAGTGAAGTTGAAGTTGGCGAACACGCGCTCTCCGATGGTGATGTTGCAGCCATAGTCGAAGAAAATCGGCCCCATCACGTCAAGGCCGGCACCGTGGCCGGGCAGCAGCTCATCGAGAATCGCGGCACGGGCGGCATGATCGGTACGCGACGCGGCGTTGAAGCGCGCGCACAGGTCGCCGGCCTTCTCGCGCAGGGCATTCAATTCAGGGTCTACCGAATTGTACAGTTTGCCGGCGAGCATCTCCTCGCGCTCGCTGGCGCGCGGCATACGCAGTTCGACGGGAGGCATGGTGGTGGATTCAGCATTGATTTCGCTCATTGAACACTCCTGTAATTTCGCGAAAGAGCATGGATGGACTCATTGTATCTACGGTCTGTGCGTGTGGGGCGAATCGGAAAACGGCAGTACGGCAAACGAGCGATGATGAACTATGCAAGTCGGGGCGCAATGGTGCAATGGTAGATTGTGAATACACAAGCGAACGGAGGTGGCGTGAGCGTGGAAGGCGGAACAACGCTGAAAGTCACGGATGAATCGCTGGCACAGGCGGCGCGTGTCATCCGGGATGGTGGATTGGTCGTCATTCCAACGGATACGGTATATGGAGTGGCGTGCGATCCGCGTAATAAGGCCGCTATCGACCGTATCTACCGGCTCAAGCGTCGCCCGCGCTATAAGGCGTTGCAGGTACTGCTCGCATCCACCGACCAGCTTGATGAGCTCGGTCTCGACCTGCCGTCCCCGCTGAATCGTTTGTCGGCGGCGTTTCTGCCTGGCGCGTTCTCGCCGATTGCCGTAGCCCGGCCCGACTGCACGTTGGAGACTTTGGCCGACACCGCCGATGGTCGCCCCGGCACGCAAGGCATCCGCATCCCCAATTCGGCGCTGTGCCTCGCGATTCTCAAGGCGACTGGCCCGCTGGCCGCGTCCAGCGCCAACCGTTCCGGCGACGAAAGCGCGCAGACCGTCCAGGAGGCGGTTGACGCGTTCGGCAGCGAAGTCGACCTGTATCTGGACGGCGGTCCCACCCAAGGCCATGTCTCCAGCACCGTCGTCAAAGCCGATCCGTACGCGCGCGACGGCATCGAGATCCTGCGTGAAGGCGTCATCGCCCAAAACGTGATTCGCAAGGCCCTCCACCTCAACGGCGGTGGACTCGGCGCATGAGAATCTACCTACTGATTGCCGCCATCGCCGGTGGCGTCACCTGGCTGGTGACTCCGCTGATTCGCCACGTCGCCATCGAAATCGGTGCGGTTGGCGAGGTGCGTGCCCGAGACGTGCACACCATTCCCACGCCGCGCATGGGTGGCCTTGGCATGCTGATCGGTTTTGCCGTGGCTACCGTATTCGCCAGTCGGCTGCCTTTTCTCTCGGGATTGTTCAACGGCAATTACCAGATGTGGGTGATTCTTGCCGGCGGCATCATGATCAGTCTGCTGGGCATGGCCGATGACCTGTGGGATCTCGATTGGATGCTGAAACTTGCCGGTCAGCTGCTGATTTCCGTATTCGTGGCTTGGGGCGGATTGCAGATCATCTCACTGCCTTTGGGCGGTTCGCTGATTACCGCCTCGCCGAGTCTGTCCATGGCGATCACCGCATTCCTGATTGTCGCCTCGATTAACGCGGTCAATTTCGTTGATGGCCTCGATGGCCTGGCGGCCGGTATCGTGGCGATTGGTGGCATAGCGTTCGCCGCCTATTCGTATATCATCGCCCGGTCTTCCCCGAGTTATGCTTCGTTGGCCACGCTGATCGACGTGATGATGGTGGGTATCTGCGTGGGCTTCCTGCTGCATAATTGGCATCCCGCCAAACTGTTTATGGGTGATTCCGGTTCGATGCTGCTTGGCTATCTCATCACCTGCGCTTCGATTGTGATGACCGGACGTCTTGACCCGGCCTCGATTCATGCCAGCATCTATCTGCCGGTGTTCATGCCAATTCTGCTGCCGATTCTGGTGTTGTTCCTGCCTGTGCTCGACATGTGTCTGGCGATTGTGCGGCGTTTGGCCAAAGGCCAGTCGCCCATGCATCCGGACCGTATGCACCTGCACCATCGCATGCTGAAGATCGGGCATTCGGTGCGTGGCGCCGTGCTGATCCTGTGGGGATGGGCCGCGCTGATCGCATTCGGTTCGCTGACGATTCTGTTCTTCAAAGCGCAGCATGTGGCCGTGGGCATGCCCATCGCCGTGGTGGTGCTGACCATAGCCACGATGTACCCCTATCTGCGGCATCGTATTCCCGAGATCCAAGCCGAGAACCTGACGCTCGAATCCGCACGCAAGAACGCGCAGCATGCTACGGTTAAGTCGCAGTCTGCAGTAGGGGAGAGCCGGGATTCGATTGGCTCTCAGGCAGCGGATTCGATGACTGATTCGCCTGCGGATTCGCGGGACTCGCAGGCGGGTGAGGTGCAGGACCCGGCAGCGGATAAGTGAGCGCTCACAAGCGTGTGTCGTGAAGGTCAGCGCGTGTTCATATAGTGTTTGTATGGCTACAAACCTCGATGAATTGAACGCCCAATCGGCGTATGCTCCCCTTCCTCCGATTTTCGCCAAGCTCGGCCTTGCTTATGATGATGTGTTGCTGCTGCCGAACGAGACGGATGTCATTCCCTCCGAAGTGGACACCAGCACTCATCTGACTCGCAAGATCGTGATGAAGGCCCCGGTCCTCTCCGCTGCCATGGATACCGTGACCGAGTCCGAGATGGCCATCGCCATGGCTCGTAACGGTGGTATCGGTGTGCTGCACCGCAATCTGTCCATCGACGACCAGGCCGCTCAGGTCGATGTGGTCAAGCGTTCCGAGTCCGGTATGATCACCGACCCGCTGACCGTCAACCCCGAGGTCACTCTGGCCGACCTCGACAAGCTGTGCGGCAAGTTCCACATCTCCGGTCTGCCGGTTGTGGACAAGGAAAACAAGCTCGTCGGCATCATCACCAACCGTGATATGCGCTTCATCGCCTCCGAGGATTACGACACCCTGAAGGTTAAGGATGTCATGACCAAGGAGAACCTGGTCACTGGCCCGTCCAACATTTCCAAGGACGACGCTCACCGTCTGCTCGCCCAGCACAAGGTTGAGAAGCTGCCGCTCGTTGACGAGGAAGGCCACCTGACCGGCCTGATCACCGTCAAGGACTTCGTCAAGACCGAGCAGTACCCGGACGCCACCAAGGATGAGCAGGGTCGTCTGCGCGTGGCCGCCGGCGTCGGCTTCCTCGGCGACGCCTGGCAGCGTGCCTCCGCTCTGATGGAGGCTGGCGTGGACGTGCTCGTGGTCGACACCGCCAACGGTGAGGCCCGTCTGGCACTCGACATGATTTCCCGCCTGAAGCACGACTCCGCCTTCGACGGCGTGCAGATCATCGGCGGCAACGTCGGCACCCGCTCCGGTGCTCAGGCCATGATTGAGGCTGGCGCGGACGCCGTCAAGGTCGGTATTGGCCCCGGCTCTATCTGCACCACCCGTATCGTTGCCGGTGTCGGTGTCCCGCAGCTCACCGCCGTGTACGAGGCTGCCCAGGCCTGCCGTGCCGCTGGCGTGCCCTGCATCGCCGACGGTGGCATCCACTACTCCGGTGACATCGCCAAGGCCCTCGTGGCTGGCGCTTCCTCCGTGATGCTCGGCGGCACGCTCGCTGGCTGTGAGGAAGCCCCGGGCGAGAAGGTGCTCCTGCACGGCAAGCAGTACAAGCTGTACCGTGGCATGGGCTCCCTCGGTGCCATGGCCCCGCGCGGCAAGAAGTCCTACTCCAAGGACCGCTACTTCCAGGCCGACGTGACCTCCAGCGACAAGGTCGTGCCGGAAGGCGTGGAAGGCGAAGTGCCGTACCGCGGACCGCTGAACGCCGTGCTCTACCAGATGCTCGGTGGCCTGCACCAGTCCATGTTCTACATCGGCGCCCACAACATCGCCGAGATGCCGGAGCGTGGCAAGTTCATCCGCATCACCGACGCCGGTCTGCGCGAATCGCACCCGCACGATATCGTGATGACCACCGAAGCCCCGAACTACTCCGGCTTCCACAACAACTGATCGGTTGATGCCCGCTAGCTTGCGCTAGTTAGGGGTTGATTCCTTGTGAAAAGGGTCTGCTTATGCAGGCCCTTTTCGCGTATGTGGCTCGAGATAGCTTGTATGCGCTGGGGTATAGTCTGAACTGTTCTTGTAATAACGGGTGACATGACGAAAAGAGGCTTACCATGGTCGACAGCCATGATGCAGAAACTTACAGCGCAAAGGATTCGCGCCTGATTTGGATTGACTGCGAAATGACGGGCTTGGATATCTTCGGCGGCGACGAACTCGTCGAGGTGTCCGTAGTGCCCACTGACTTTGACCTGAATGTGCTGGACGAGGGCGTGGATTACGTCATCAAGCCGTCCGAGAAGGCCGTGAACCATATGAACGATTTCGTGCGCCAGATGCACACCCGTTCCGGCCTGATCAACGAGTGGGAGAATGGCCTGAGCCTGGCCGAGGCCGAGCAGAAGGTCACCGAATACGTGCTGCGCTTCACGCCGGAAGGCGTGCGCCCGCTGCTGGCCGGCAACACCATCGGCTCCGATAAGAAGTTCCTCGACCATTACATGCCGAACCTCATGAGCCACCTGCATTACCGCAGCGTGGATGTGAGCACATTCAAGGAGCTCGCCCGCCGCTGGTACCCGGCCGTGTACGAGAACCGCCCGCCAAAGAACGGTGGCCATCGTGCTCTCGCAGACATCATCGAGTCCTTGGACGAGCTGCGCTACTACCGTAAGGCGTTTATGGCTCCCGCCCCCGGCCCGGACGATGCCGCATCCAAGGCCATCGCCGCCGACATCGTAGCCACCAGCATCCTCAATAAGTAGTCCGCCGTACTTGGCTCCCCTCCCTGAGGGGAGTCTAGAGAGGTTGATATGCGCCAAACCGAAGCCCTGGCCATTCTGAACGCCGGCGCGAACGTGTTCCTGACCGGTGCGCCCGGTGCCGGTAAGACCTATGTCTTGAACGAGTTCATCCGCCAGGCTCGGGCCGACGGCGCCAGTGTAGCAGTCACCGCGTCCACAGGCATCGCCTCCACGCATATCAACGGCCAAACCATTCATTCGTGGAGCGGCGTCGGCGTGGCCACCGCCCTGAGCGCCAGCCTGCTCAAACTCATCAAATCCCGGCGCAAACGCAAGATTCAGGCCACGGACATCCTCGTCATTGACGAGGTTTCCATGCTGCACGCTTGGCTGTTCGACATGGTCGACCAAGTCTGCCGCGAAGTACGCCGTGATCCACGCCCGTTCGGTGGCATCCAGGTTGTCTTGTCCGGCGACTTCTTCCAGCTGCCGCCGGTTTCGGTGTCCGGGCGCAACCGCGACCTCATCGCCCCCACGCCCGAATTCATCGCTAGTCGCGAACGGTATGCCCGTGCCGGCTTGAACCCCGAAGGCTTCATCACCGAATCGCTGGTATGGCCCGAACTCAACCCGGTGATCTGCTATCTGACCGAACAGCACCGTCAGGATACCGGCGAACTGCTGACCGTGCTCACCGACATTCGCGAAGGCGACGTGACCCAGTCCGACCGTGACGTGCTCGTCACTCGTCTGGGCAAACTGCTCGAGCCCGGCCAGGTCGCCGTCCACCTGTTCCCGGTGAACCGGCAGGCCGACAATCTCAACGACATGCGCCTGAACCAGATCATGCTTGATCCACACGAGTTCCACGCCGAGACAGCAGGCCCTGCCAACCTGGTCGACCGACTCAAAAAGAACATGTTGGCCCCCGAGCGATTGATACTCAAGGAAGGCGCGGCTGTCATGGCCCTGCGCAACGACACCGATCGCCAGTACGTCAACGGCTCGCTCGGCACCGTGCGTGGCTTCGCACAGGAGAACAAGGGCGGCTGGCCGATCGTGGAATTCGAGAACGGCAACATCGTCACCATGAAACAGGCCACATGGGAGATGATGGACGGCGACACCGTGCTCGCCTCCGTCTTCCAGGTGCCGTTGCGCTGCGCGTGGGGCATCACCATCCACAAGTCGCAAGGCATGACGCTTGACCGTGCGGTCATGGACCTGAAGCGCACCTTCGCGCCAGGCATGGGATATGTGGCGCTGTCCCGAGTCGAATCGCTGGGCGGCCTCTATTTGGCCGGCGTCAACGAACGCATGTTCCTCGTCTCGCCCGATGCCGTGGTGCTCGACGGCGACCTGCGCGAAGCCTCGGCCGCGGCCTCCGACCAGTTGGCCGATGAAGGTGCAAACGCGTTCAAACCCGCCGAGCCGGACGAATTCGGTGCCAATCCCGACGATGACTTCGCCCAGGACGCGTTGTTCTGATCTTTAGAAGCGCTCCGTAGCAGCTACCATGGAATAAGAGGTGGTAGTTATGGTGCTATCCGAGATATTTCGTGGAAACAATGAGGTTCGCGAGGCCGCCCGAGCCGGTGTGCAAATCGATACGGTCAGTGTGGCTAGTGCGTCAGATGCAGCAAGCGCGGCAGACGGCAGCGGCAAAATCACTGGCGCAATACGTCCGTCAGCGGTGGCCGGTTCGTTTTATCCGGCTGACCGCACCGCGCTCAAACAGCTAATCAACCAGCAGCTCGATTACGGCCGAAAGCTTCTGCAACAGTTGGAGCCCACACTTCCAGCGGGGGTGCCGAGGGCGGTAATAGTGCCGCACGCCGGATACATATATTCCGGCACGGCAGCTGCGCTCGCTTACGCGCTCTTGGAGCGTGGGCGGGGGAGCGTGACTCGCGCGGTAATCGTAGGGCCGACTCACCGCGTGGCCGTGCGAGGCGTCGCCTGTTCCACGGCAGCGGCGTTTGAAACGCCGCTGGGCACTGTGCCGGTAGACATTGCAGCCGAGCGTAAGGCTCTGGGCCTGTCTGTCAATGAGCCATTGCGCTCCGGTACACATGCCCGTCCGGGCGCGCCGGCTCCCGCAATGATCGTCAATGCCCCAACCCACGCACAAGAACATGCGGTAGAAGTGCAGATTCCGTTCCTGCAGACCGTGCTCGGCCCAGACCTCACTATCGTGCCGTTGAACGCGGGCGATGCCACGCCACAAGAGGTGGGTGATGTGTTGCGTGCTTTGTGGGGTGGCCCGGAAACCGTCATCGTGATTAGTTCGGATCTCTCGCACTATCATCCGCACGAAGTCGCCCGCGCGTTGGATGACCAGACCATTGCGGACATTGCGGCTTTGCATCTGCCGATTCACCCTCGCCGGGCCTGTGGCGCATACCCGATCAACGGCCTTCTGGATGTGTTAAAAGGCCGCAAGGACATGAGGCTCTTCGAGCTCGGCTGTTCCACTTCCGGCGACGACGGCGTGGTGGCGCTCGCCGGCCAACCTCGCCCCGCAATGCGAGACGCCGACGAGCCGGTAGTGGGATATGTCTCGTTTGCCGCGTGGGAATCCAAGCCGGAAGCAGATGCTCTAGCCGGTGCAGATGACTTAGGCACATCGGGTACGCCATCCCACGGTGAGGTGCTGCTGAAACTTGCCCGTGCCGCTATCCGGGAACGGCTGCATATCGAGCATCCGACCGCCGCTGATTCGACCGCGTCCATTCTTGCCGCAAACCCATGGCTGAACGAGCCCGGTGCCTGTTTCGTCACCCTGACCGAGGGTGGCCGGCTACGCGGGTGCATTGGTTCGCTGGTCGCCCACCGCTCGCTCGGCAAGGACGTGGCCGAGCACGCAGTGGATGCCGCCACCCGCGACCCACGTTTCACCCCGGTCACCGCCGCGGAATACCCGCTGCTCAACGTGGAGGTATCCGTCTTGGGTGAGCCCGAGCCGATTACAGTGAACTCCTGTGACGCCGATTCGCGCGGTACCGGCTCGAAGACCGCGACTCTGGCATCGCTGCAATCCGGACCTCAGACCGACGCCGTCAAACGGGACGGCAGCAACGTCGAACGCCCGGTACGTTCGCGCACTGAACTTGAGGAAGTATTACGCCCCGGCAAAGACGGTCTGATTCTCGCCGACCGTCGTGGCCGCAGCGCCACATTCCTGCCACAAGTGTGGGATGAGCTGCCCGATCCGCACGATTTCGTCGCTCACCTGCTCGCCAAAGCCGGTATCCGCCCTTCCTACGACTGGACCGATAGCGAAATCGACTGTCAACGCTACGAGGTGACCGCCTATGCCGAGCATTAACGCAGCAACCATATCTCCTCCCGCTGGCAAGAGGTGGCGCGAAGCGCCGGAGGGTGGTCATCGGGAATCGTGCGGTCATACGGCGTCAGTCACAGATGTTCGTAACCCCGCCATAGCCCGCTGGCAAACGCAATTCCACGACGGTACCAACCGCGCTCGCTGCGAACTATGCCCGCGCCGCTGCGTCCTCAAGCCCGGCCAACGCGGCTTTTGCTTCGTCCGCTCAAACCACGACGGACTCATCGTCTCCGACACCTACGGCCGCAGCTCCGGCTTCGCCGTGGACCCAGTGGAAAAGAAGCCGCTCAACCACTTCCACCCCGGTTCCAGTGTGCTGAGTTTCGGCACGGCTGGCTGCAATTCCGGTTGCCGATTCTGCCAAAACTGGGATATTGCCAAAGCCCGCAGCTTCGACCGGCTCGGCATGGAAGCCAGTCCGGAGAAAATCGCGCAGGTCGCGGCCGACCGGGGCATCGATTCGGTGGCGTTCACCTATAACGATCCGATCGTGTTCGCCGAATATGCCATCGACACGGCCGAAGCCTGCCGAGCGCTCGGCATCCATCCCATCGCCGTGACTGCCGGATACATGAGCGCCGAAGCCCGGCCCGACTTCTACGCGGCCATGGACGCCGCCAACATCGACCTCAAAGGCTTCACCGAAGAGTTCTATTGGAAAGTGACCGGCACTCATCTGGCCGATGTGCTCGAGACCATCGACTATGCGGTCAACGAGGCACGCACACCAGAAGGCGAACACGTGTGGGTGGAGCTCACCACGCTACTCATCCCTGGATTCAACGATGACGACGCCCAGCTGCATGCTGAATGTACATGGATACGCGAGCACTTGGGTCCGGACGTGCCGCTGCACTTCTCCGCATTCCACCCCAGTTACCGCATGATGGACGTACCGCCCACCCCGCACGAGACTCTGACCCGCGCCCGAGACATCGCCCTCGAAGAGGGACTCAATTATGTGTACACAGGCAACGTGCATGATCGTGAAGGCGATACCACGTATTGCCCAAACCCTGAATGCCGGGCCAAGCTCGTGGAACGCGATTGGTATCGAATCATTGCCAATCGTTTATCTGCCGGATACGGTGGCAATGGGCACTGCCCCGTATGCAGGACTGCTATCGCCGGACGTTGGTAATCTGCCTCAGGTCGCCCGCGCGATTCACCGCAGATCGCCAATACGCGCGGCAATCGTCCTCATCGATTTGAGGCTCGCCTCATAGCGCGCGGCTGCCACAATCAGAATGATGCCGCCCAAAGCAAGCCACAATGCCGGCCAGCTACGCAGCATCGGGCGTACTTGCGGCAAACGCACACCCACAATCAGCGCGGCCGCTCCGGACAGGCCGGCGATAAGATCCACCGGGGCATACGGTTGCGGGTTGGTCCATGCAAGACCGAGGAGTATTACGCCGGCAAGAATGGTGGCGCATGTCTCAATAACCTGTGATGCGGTCAGCCGTCCCGACGAACGCCCGAATCGCTCTTGCGCGACTGATGGTTGGTTCGGCTGGGCCATTGCCGGATTCGGGTAGGGGCAGGGAGAAGCATAGGCCCGGCCCGGCTGTTACGGTTGATACGGGCAGGCCGCTTGTTCCGGGACCGACATAGGCGATTGCGCAAACGGTGGCATGGCCATTGGCTGTTGCGATACCGCTTGTTGTGGAACTGCCGTTGGGAATTGCGGGGGCTGCAGCAGAAAATTGCGGGGCCCATGCTGGGGCCGGTTGATACACCGGCTGCTCCGAGGATTCCGGCTGATTCCCCTGTTGCTCGGTCGGTTGCGTCATCGTGCCCTTCTACCCTTCTAGCCGTCATTGTTGCACGAGTGAGTCCGAATGCCAAGATGAAGGTCGGAATAGTGCGAATAGCAGGCGGGCTTGTCGGTTCACGCGAATATCGTGGAACACATGACTTCCAATACCCTTCGTATGTCAACCATGTTCCTGCGCACCCTGCGCGAGGACCCCGCTGATGCCGATGTCGATTCAGCCAAGCTGCTGCAGCGCGCCGGCTATATCCGCAAGGCCGCACCCGGTATCTGGACCTGGCTGCCGCTCGGTCTGCGCGTGCTGAACAAGATCGAGGCCATCATCCGCGAGGAGATCAACGGCATCGGCGCCCAGGAAGTGCACTTCCCGGCCCTGCTGCCGCGCGAACCCTACGAGGCCACCCATCGCTGGGAGGAGTACGGCGATAACATCTTCCGTTTGAAGGATCGCCACGAGGCCGATTACCTGCTGGCCCCCACCCACGAGGAGATGTTCACCCTTCTGGTCAAGGACATGTACTCCTCTTACAAGGACCTGCCCGTCACCCTGTACCAGATCCAGACCAAGTACCGCGACGAGTTCCGTCCGCGCGCCGGCCTGATCCGTGGTCGTGAATTCGTCATGAAGGACGCCTACTCCTTCACCATCGATGAAGAAGGCATGCGCAAGGCCTACTATGACGAGCGCGGCGCTTACGAGCGTATCTTCCAGCGTCTTGACCTGAAGTACGTACCTGTGTTCGCCATGTCCGGCCCGATGGGCGGCTCCGCATCCGAGGAGTTCCTGGCTCCGATGCCGATCGGCGAAGATACCTTCGCGCTGGCACCTTCCGGCAAGGCATGGAATGTGGAGGCCCTGAGCACTCCGGAACTACCGGAAATCGATGCTTCCACCACTCCCGCCGCTTCCAAGGAAGCCACCCCGGATGCCAAGACCATCGATAACATGATCGAGCGTGCCAACGCCGACCACCCGCGTACTGATGGCCGTGAATGGCAGGCTTCCGACATCCTCAAGAACGTGGTGATCACCGTCAAGCACCCTGAGGATGAAGAGCATGACGAGCCGTGGCGTGAAGTGATTGTCGTCGGCGTGCCCGGCGACCGTACGGTGGATATGAAGCGACTGGAAGCCCAGTTCGCGCCCGCCGAACTTGAGGAAGCCACTGAGGAAGACCTGAAGCAGCACCCCGAACTGGTGCCCGGTTACATCGGACCGATGGTGCTTGGCCCGCAGGCCGAGGCTGCTGGCGTGAAGAACCCGGTTCGCTACCTGATCGACGCGCACGTGGTCAAGGGTTCCGCTTGGTTCACTGGTGCCGATGAGAACGAGGTCGACTACTACAACCTGGTGTACGGCCGTGACTTCAAGGTCGACGGCGTGGTGGAAGCCGTTGAGGTTCGCCACGGCGACATGAGCCCGGATGGTTCCGGTCCGTTGAGCTTCGAGCGTGGTGTGGAAATCGGTCAGGTGTTCCAGCTGGGTCTCAAGTACTCCAAGGCACTGGACCTGAAGGTGCTCGACCAGAACGGCAAGGCCGTGCCGGTGTGGATGGGCTGCTATGGCATCGGTGTTTCCCGCGTGCTGGCCTGCATCGCCGAAACACACCACGACGAAGCCGGCTTGGCTTGGCCGTCCGTGATTGCCCCGGCCGCCGTGCACGTGGTGGCCACCGGCAAGGACGCCGTGGCGTTTGAAGGTGCCGAGAAGCTGGTCGCCGAGCTTGAAGCCAAGGGCCTTGAGGTTATTTACGATGACCGCAAGAAGGTGTCTCCGGGCGTCAAGTTCAAGGATGCCGAGCTGATCGGCGTGCCGCTGGTCGCCGTGGTCGGCCGCGATTACGTCAACGACGGCACCATCGAACTGCGCGACCGCAACGGCGAAAACAAGGTCGCCGTGCCCGCCGCCGAAGCCGCCGACGCGCTCGCCGAGCGCTTCGCCGCCCTCAGTTGAGTCCCACTTACTCAGCCTCGGCGTTAATCGCATCAAGCGCCATTCTGCCCAGTCGCAGAATGGCGCTTTGCTGTGGATAACCGAAACTTATCCACATTCTTAAAAATTCAACTGCGTCACAGTATCCACATTTGCCAGTTGCCCTTGTGCACTTCAAACGTCATGCCTCACAGTGGAGGTACCGCTGGGGCGTGCAAGCCGGCAATGAAGCCGGAGACAGGCTCCGGCGGTCCACATCCAAACAACAGGCCAGCAGGCTGAGGAAAGGACCGATCATGGCAAATCAACAAGCAGCAGTGACCGTCACCGGCTTTGTGGCCGGTGATCCGACACTAGGCGGAACCGAGAGCTTCCGCGTGCTGACATTCCGTATGGGCAGCACGCGCAGTCGACTCAACCCGACTACCAGACAATGGGAGGATTACGGAACCGCATGGGTGGGCGTCAAAGCGTTCCGTGCTTTGGCCGTGAACGCCGCCAGTTCGGTTCGCCGCGGTGACCGCATCATTGTGGTCGGCTCACTCATCACCGAGCAGTGGACCAATGAGCAAGGCGAACCGCGCAGTAGAACCGTTCTCGAAGCCACCAACATTGGGCATGACCTGACCTTCGGCACCACGTCGCTGATCAAGCCACAGCGTGCCGGTAATGGGAACGGAGGCAATGGTGGCAACGGTAACGGCAATGCCAACGGTGCCGTCGAAGGTATGGATGGCGGAAACGGGCAACGAGCATCGTCGCCGTACGTTAGGCCAACGCAATATGGCGCGGGCGGTGCCGCATCCGGTGTGGGTATTGACCCGTATGCGACCTCGTCGGAATCTGGCCCCGTCGAATTTGGGGTCACCTCCGATTCCGGCCAATCGCCGTCGCCATCAACCGAGTCCGCGGCCGTGGCCGATGCCGTCATGTCGCAACCGGACGCCGACACCAATCAACCACAGCCCGTGGCCCAACAAACCTACGTCGACGGTTTCGCCGAATCTTCCGATCCCAGTGATTCCGAATTCTGAGTGCCAACCATACATCATGAAAAACCGCTGTGTTCGCCTGTAATCGAGGCAAACACAGCGGTTTTCCTTTACATAACGGGGATTACCAAATACGCACACGGTCCTTGGGCGCGAGCCACATGGCGTCGCCTTCGGTCACGCCAAAGGCATCGTAGAAGAGGTCCACGTTGCTGGCGATGCCGTTGGTGCGGAATTCGGCCGGAGAATGCGGGTCGATCTGCAGGTACTGTTCGGCCAGCTCGTCGCGGTTCTTGGTGCGCCAGATGGAGGCGTAGCTCAGGAAGAAGCGCTGCAGGCCGGTGAATCCGTCCATTTCGGGGGCGGTATCGAGCAGTGCCTTGATGGCGGCGGGGGAGCCGTCTTCTTTGGCGTCGGACTTACCTGCCGCCTTGCCGAGCGCGAATGCATACGCCTTGAGCGCGATGTTCACGCCGCCCAAATCGCCGATATTCTCGCCGATGGTCAGCGCGCCGTTCACGTGCGGTGCCTTATCGGGATCGTCAGCGTACTTCTCGGCCAGCTGCAGCGGCACAAAGCTGTTGTACTGGGCGATCAATGCGCCGGTACGGGCCTCGAAGTTCTTGCGATCCTCGTCGGTCCACCAGTTGTTGAGCTTGCCGTCGCCGTCGTACTGCGAACCCTGATCGTCGAAGCCATGGCCGATCTCGTGGCCGATCACTGCGCCGATGCCGCCATAATTCGCCGCATCCTCGGCCTTCGGGTCGAAGAACGGGGGCTGCAGAATCGCGGCCGGGAACACGATGACGTTCATGCTCGGCTCGTAGTAGGCGTTCACCGTCTGCGGATTCATCAGCCATTCGTCCTTGTCGACCGACTTGCCGACCTTGGCCAGCTGATAGCCGGTCTCGTACAGGTTCGCGGCCTTGGCGTTCTCGGCGGGCAGCGCATCCGCGGAAACACTCAGCGCCGAATAATCGCGCCAGTGGTTGGTGTAGCCGATCTTCGGCGTGAACTTGGAGATCTTCTCCAGAGCCTTGGCCTTGGTGTCCTCGCCCAGCCAATCGGAATTGGTGATGGACACGCGGTAGGCGTCAATCAGATTGGCGACCAGCTCTTCCATGCGGCGCTTCGAGCTTTCGGGGAAGTGCAGGCGCACGTATTCGCGGCCCACATCTTCACCACAAATGCCGTTGACCAGGCTCACCGCGCGCTTCCAACGATCGCGCTGCTTCTTGGCACCGGAGAGCACCTTGCCGTAGAAGTCAAAGTTGGTGGTGTCGAAGTCGCGAGGCAGGGAGGAGGCGAAGCCAGAATCATGTGAACACGGGCCCACAGCTTAAGGTCGGCCAGATCGGCCTCGGCCCAGAACGCATCAAGACCAGTGAGGAAGCTCGGCTCGTGCACAATGACGCGCGCGAACACAGACTTGAAATCAATCGGCTGAGCCTTGGCGGCTTCGGTGGCGTCATAAGCGGTCTGCCAAGCGTCGATCCAAGAACCGAGATCGAAGTTTTTCAGCGTGGCGGCCAGATCGGCGTAATCGGTGGGGTTGTAGGTCTTCACCGAGTCGCGCGTGGCCACATTGTCCCAATGGTTGGCGGCGATCTTGGTTTCCACGGCAAGGAAGTGGCGGGCCATGCCGAGCGCGGCTTCGCTGGGAACCGTGGCGGGAGCATTGCTCTCGTCATCGCCGGTGTTGGCCGGCAGTTCATCGCCACCGTTGGATTCGGCGGCGGGCGCGTATCCGGCGTTCACCAGCTGGGTGGCGACCATCGCCACGTATGCTTCGCGCACGGGGACGTAGTGGTCCTCGCGATAGTAGGCTTCGTCCGGCAGGCAAAGGCCGGCCTGCTCAAGGTGGGCGATGTTGCGGTCCGGGTCGCCCGGGTCGCCGTAAACGGCCAAGCCGAACAGATCGGGGCCGCCGGCTGGGTTGATGGTGCCGAGCACGCGCGTGAGTGCGGCCTTGTCGATGGCGGAATCGATGAGGTCAAGCTCGTCGCGGATTGGGTCAAGCCCGGCGGCCTCTATGGCGTCGGTGTTGAGGAATGAGCGGTACAGGGCCTCAGACTTGACAGCCGGGCAGTCGTCGGCGTCGAGGATGTCGCGTACTTGGTTTTCGGCGTCTTCGGCAAGCTTGTCGAAGGAGCCGTAGCGCGAACGATCGTCGGGCAATCGGTAGGTGTCGATCCATGGGCCATTCACGTAGCGGAACAGGTCGTTGGTCGGCTTGATGACGGAGGAGAACGATGCCGGGTCGATGCCCGACGTCAGCGTTTCGGTTTCGTTGGTCATGGCCCTAAGCCTAATCGCGGCGGGGGAGAAGCGTTGATGGTGCAGATATTGCGTTATGGGCATTGCGCTGTCAGTGAACTAGACAGATTGCCTAATTGTGGTGATGGTTCGAATTAGACAACTTGTCTATCATAGTATGTGGAATCTGAACATGGACCTTGAGCTAAGGAGTTACGATGAGCAATCCGAACGAGGACCAGTGGAATGGCCAGACGGGCCAGCCCAACCAGAGCCAGCCGAACCAGCCGAATCCGGCGGGTCAACCGGGCCAACCGCAGTATGGTGCGTATGACAGCAATCATGGCGGCCAATATCCTCCGCAAGGTGCGCCGGGAGCGCAAGACACTCAGAATCAGCATGCGCAGAACGGCCAGCCACAAGGCGAACCGAACCAGAACCCGTACTACGGCCCGTACGCCTACAATCCGAACTATGGCCCGAACGGCCAGCCGGCATGGGGGCCGGACGGTCGGCGGTATCAGGCGGACGGCCAATCGAATAGCCAAGCGGACGGGCAGCCGAATGGTCCATGGGGCGATCAAAGTCAACCCGGCTGGCAGCAGACCAACTGGTATGTCGGCAATTTCAGTCCATTCCGCCTGATCGAGGAATGGCTGCCGGAAAAAGCCAAGACCAAGATTCGCATCATTTACGGCGTGGTGGGCGTGGCCGCCATCGCCTTGGGCGCTGCGCTGTTGCTGGTGCCGAACAAGACGCTGGCTTTGGCCGCATTGTTGCTCGGCGTGTATTTCGTGATTTCCGGCGTGGTGCGCATCGTCAGCGCTCTCGTGGAGCCGGGTCTGCCGGGCGGCTGGCGTGTGCTGGACGTGTTCGTCGGCATTCTGCTGACCTTTGGCGGCGTGGTGGTTGTGCGCAACTACGGCATGACCGGTCAGACGCTGGCATTACTCATTACTTTGATGGTCGGTTTCGGATGGATTATGGAAGGCGTGCTGTCGCTGGTTGAATCGTGGCGTATCCCGCATTCCGGCTGGGCCATCGCCTATGCCATCATCTCGATTATCGCCGGCTTCGTGGTGCTGATGAGCCCGCTGAGCTCCGCCGTATTCATGATTATCTTCGGCGGATGCGCCATGGTGGTGATGGGGATTACTTCAGTGATTCGCGCGTTCACTTTCGGCAAGCGTCGCAAGTAATCTCACGCTTCATGCAACCAGTCCCCAGACAATCAATCCAAAGCGCCCGTGCAGGCTATGTGCTGCCGGGCGCTTTTTCTCGGCCTTGGCTATTAATGGGCTGCGAGTGGATTTCAGGTAGGCTTCTGGCGGTTGACCTCGGGCTGGTCTAGAGTTGAGAACAAGTCTCAACAAGGTAGAAAGAATCTCATGATCGAACTGAAAACCCCTCGTGAAATCGAGGAAATGAAGCCGGCTGGTCGTTTTGTCGGCGGCATTCTGAAGGAACTGCAGGAGACCACCAAAGTTGGTACCAACCTGCTCGAAATCGACGAGTTCGTCCACAAGAAGATCGTGGACCGCAAGGGCGCCGAATCCTGCTATGTTGACTACGCTCCTGACTTCGGCACCGGCCCGTTCGCCCACTACATCTGCACCTCCGTCAACGACGCCGTGCTGCACGGCGTGCCGTACGACTACAGCCTGAAGGACGGCGACCTCGTCTCCCTCGATCTCGCCATCTCTGTGGACGGCTGGGTGGCCGATTCCGCCGTCAGCTTCGTGGTCGGCAAAGACCCGGACCCCGAAGACCTGCGCATCATCAAGTGCACTGAGGAAGCGCTCGCCGCCGCCATCGACGTGGCCAAGCCCGGCAACCGTCTCGGCGACATCTCCAACACCATCGGCGACGTCGCGCGCGAATACGGCTACCCGATCAACCTCGAGTTCGGCGGTCACGGCGTGGGCCACATCATGCACGGCGATCCGCACGTGCCGAACGACGGCCGCGCCCACCACGGCTACAAGCTGCGCGAAGGCCTGGTCATCGCCATCGAACCGTGGTTCCTCAAGACCACCGACGAGATCTTCCAGGATCCGAAGGACGGCTGGACCCTGCGTGCCTCCGACGGCTCGCGCGGCGCCCACTCCGAGCACACCATCGCCATCACCGAGAACGGCCCGATCGTTTTCACCGATCGCACCAACCTCTGATCGGCGTTTGGCGTATGGTAGGTGCCTGATTGGCCTGTGATGGGCGATCAGCGTCTCATTAGCCGTCCGTCTGTTCGCGGTTTTCCCGCGAATTCGAGACGTAACAAGCCGAAGTGCGTTTGCTTTGATAGCATGAGCGCACTTCGGCTTTCGTGTATCGACCGGCATTCGCCAGCGGTAACACAGAAGACATAGAGTACCGAACACTAGTGTTCGCGAACGCGTGAACGTTAATGTTTGGGGTAAGTGGTTCATGAAGAGGAAGGTGCGCGAATGGCAACGGCACAACTTGATGTCGATTCGAACAAGTTCAACCTGCCCGTGGTTAAGGCTAGTGCAGGGCCGGATGGCATCGTCGTTTCCAAACTGCGCAACGATGGCTGGGTAACGCTTGATCCCGGATTCCTCACCACCGCGCAGTGCGAATCGAAAATCACCTACATCGACGGCAAGCATTCGATTTTGCGCTACTGCGGTTACCCCATCGAGCAACTGTGCGAGAACTCCGATTTTCTGGAGGTGGCGTGGCTGCTGCGCCACGGCGAGCTGCCGAGCAGGGCTGAGTATGAGCAGTTCTGTGCGGACATCAATCACAAGACGATGGTTGGCGAAGACTTCCGTACCTTCATGGGTTCGTTCCCGCGCTCCGCTCACCCGATGAGCGTGCTTGCCTCCGCCATCAATGCGCTGGCCACGTTCTACCCGGACACCACCGATATTTCTGACAACGACCAGCTTGATGAGGCCGCCAAGATCATCATGGCCAAGGCCCGTACGATTGTGTCGTACATCTTCCGCCGTCGTCGCGATGAGCCGATGCTGTACCCCGATTACGCGCGCGGCTATGTGGACGACTTCCTGCGCATGTGCTTCGCTGTGCCGTACGAGCCGTTTGAATCCGACCCGCTGTATGTGCATGCTTTGGGTCGTTTGTTGATTATTCATGCCGACCATGAGCAGAACTGCTCGACCTCGGTGGTGCGTATCGCCGGTTCCGCCCACGCCAACCTGTATTCGGCGGTGGCCGCTGGCGTCAATGCGCTGTCTGGTCCGTTGCATGGTGGTGCGAATGAGGCCGTACTGCGCCAATTGAAGGCGATTCGTGATTCCGGCAAGTCTGTGGCCGAGTTCGTGCGTGATGCCAAGGAGAATGGCCAGAAGATTTCCGGCCTTGGCCACCGTGTATACAAGTCGTATGATCCGCGCGCGGCGATTGCCAGGAAGTATCTGGAAAAGATCATGGAGCGCGAAGATACGCAGAAGCTGCCGTCTGACGAGCGCGCGCTGTTCGCCGTGGCCACCGAGCTTGAAGATATTGCGCTGAATGACGAATATTTCGTATCGCGCAACCTGTATCCGAACGTCGACTTCTACACGGGCTTGATTTATCGGGCGATCGGCTTCGATCCGGCCATGTTCACCACGCTGTTCGCGCTGGGCCGCATTCCCGGTTGGATTGCGCAGTACCGTGAGATGTTGGCCGACCCGAATACCAAGATCGGCCGCCCACGCCAGGTCTACACCGGTCCGGTCGAGCGCGATTTCGTGCCGATGGACGAGCGGTGATTGTTGGTTTGAGAAAGCGCTTCGCTGGAGATTCCAGTGAGGCGCTTTCTATATGTACAGCGCAAACCAGCTATGCTGCGACGGCTGCATAAGAACTAGCAGGGCTAGTTCTGAAATTGAAATAATGTGTGCGGTATCGAGGCGCACCGAGGGAAGGCGTACGAAGGTACGTCGACCGAGGGGCAACGAAGATAACGCTCCATTATTTCAATTTCAGTTCTTGTGCAGCTTGGCGTTGAGCTCAATTCCCACCTTGCGGTAGCGGGCTTCGATGCGGCCGTTCACCGAGTTGCGGATAAACAGAATGTTGTCTTTGCCGGAGAGCTCAGCACCCTTGACCACTTCCAGCGGTTCGCCAGCGGCGGCCTTGGCCTTGTCCCAGATGGTGATCTTAGTGCCGGCGGTGATGTACAGACCGGCTTCGACGGTGCAGTTATCGCCCAGAGAGATGCCGATACCGGCGTTGGCGCCGAGCAGCGAGTGCTCGCCGATGGAATTGCGCAGCTTGCCGCCACCGGACAAGGTGCCCATGATGGAGGCACCGCCGCCGATGTCGGAACCGTCACCCACGACCACGCCTTGCGAAACACGGCCTTCGACCATGGAGACGCCGAGCGTGCCGGCATTGAAGTTCACGAATCCGGCGTGCATCACGGTGGTGCCGGAAGACAAGTAAGCGCCGAGGCGCACGCGGTCGGCGTCGCCGAGGCGCACGCCGGTGGGCACTACGTAATCGATCATGCGCGGGAACTTATCCACACCGAACACGTTGACAGTGGCGGCAGGAGCTGCGGCAGGCAGTCCGGCCTGGGAGGCGAAAGCGAGAGCGGCTTCGGTGGAGGCGCGTTCGACGTCGGCCTTGCGCAGCGTGAAGTCTTCAACGGCGAAGGGGCCGTAGTTGGTCCACACCACATTGGCGAGCTGGGCGAAGATGCCGTCGAGGTTCAGCGTGTTCGGCTTGGCCATGCGCATGCTCATCAAATGGAGCTTCAGGTAAGCGTCCGCGGCATTACTGATCGGCTCGTCCAACTGGCTGACGACGAATACCGGCACGCGGCGAATGCCACGGGCGTCGGCCTCATCGTGAGCCAAAGTACCGAAATTGTGGTTCGGGCGATCGGACTCGGCCGGTGCCTCACCGAGATTCAGTTCGGGGTACCAGACGTCCAGGGTGGTGCCGGCGGCGTCTACGCTGGCCAGACCCCAGCCCCATGCGGTACGCTCTTCGCTCATAGTTGCTCCTTATTGTTGTACGCGCTAGTGCACGCTTGTGGACGCGCGATGCGATTAATGATTCCCACCTTAGCCTTATGTGCGCCTAGGTGAGGGACGATGCCCGCGAAATGGCTTGAAATCGTATTTCCCGGTAAAAAATTACCGAGTGTGATTGGCGATGGGATGATAGGTTCTCCGGTGAAATTCGCTGGTGAACAACTCGACAAGGAGGTGTGCGATGTGATGTTGCATCATTCGGGAGCATAGGCTGTGGCCATGCGACGCCCGGCATCATAGAGTTTGCGCTTGAGCGAATCGGGCTCAAGAATCACTACGCGGCCATCCCAGGAATACTGCAATGCCCACCAGAACACAGCGCGTTCGGGAGCATCGACGATGACTTCGAACTGTGTGCCGTCCGGTGAATGTTTGATTTGAGGGTCGTCGAACCATTCGAACACGTTGTTGAGCATGGATTCGTCTCGTACGGCCATGCGGATGCGAATCGGGGCATCGGCTACGGGGTATGGACGGTGGCGCATGAAGTTCACTGCGTCAAAATCAGCTGGTGCTGGTTTTTCCAGTGGCACTGTGCCGTTCCTGCCTTTGGCGCTGACGTTGGCGATTCGGTTGACCACGAAAATGCGGAGGTTGTCTTCGCCATGCAGGTGGCAGATGAGGTAATAGCGTCCGTTCTTGTACACCATCTGGTAAGGGTCGGCGGTGTAGGTAATTCGGCCTGCACCCGTACGGCTTTTATGCGGTATCAAGGTGCCATCCGGTCCGTAATCACGGTATTGGAAGGTTACGCCGTGGCCTTCTTCGATGGCTTGATTCAGCTGGTCGATAGTGGATAGGAACTCACCGTTGATATGCGTGTAGGTGGCCACATGGTCCAGGTAGCCTACTGCCTGCCCGGCGGCGCCTGCGAGCTCGCGGATTTTACCGATGAGGTCGTCCATGGTGTCGAGGCTGATGCGAGATAGGGTAAGACTGTCTAGCAGCAGTCGCATTTCGGCGGTGGACAGGAATGCATCAAGATACCAGCCGGGTTGTGGATTCTTGCATTCGATGCCGGCAAGATCACTTTCGGCGAGATGCCCGATATGTCTGCCGAGAAATTCCGTGGCGGTAAGCTTTTTGAGCTGATTTCGTATGGTCTTCTCGGTCGGCAGCTCGCTTGGATCTTCCAGCTGGTGTTTACGGGCAAGTTCATCGAGTATTTGCCGCACGGTCAGGCCATGCCCAAAGTAGCTGTGACGCCACAGCACCTCGAAGATTTCGAGGGTGGTGTTCCCTGCATAGGATTTGCGTTGCGCCGGCTTGTCTGCATCCATACATTAAGGCTACCGCGCACTTCGTCTAGGATGGAAACGTTGGGTTGAAATGCATTCGCTGGAAAGGAGGCTCGCCCATGAGCAAAGGGTATGGTGTGTTTGGCCATGTTCCCGATAATGCGGATGACGATGACCTCCTGCCTTATGAGGATGATGATTCCGGCGTTTCCTGGGGCCATGCGTTGCGTCGTCGCAATCCTTGGAAAAGAGGAGACGACGAAGATGCCGATTACGACGACGGTCGGTATGACATAGATGACACTGATGACACTAATGGGGGCAGGGGCATCTATGCCGGTAAAAGCGGCGGAGTAGGCGGCATTTCTGGTGAGACGGGTGGAATACTTGGTAGCTCAGGCGCGGCCGGCAGCAGAGACGTAACGTTTGGTGGAACGGACAGTTTGTCCGCCGCCGATGCGGTGATGCCCTATCGTCTCAGGCAAGGACGTTCCGTATGGTTCGACGATGAGGACGAAGGCCATTTCGCCGGGTCTGCGAAGCGTGCCGAAGCCCATGCCGTCCCTATCCTTGCGTTACGCAACGATGTGGAATCGTCATCGTCGAATGCCGTGCTCGCTCGTGCCCGTAGCATTGCGCGCAAAGCGGCCACCATGGTTATCAATCCGGTATACAGCGAAAATCATCGAACCGGGTATGCCGAACTTGACGGTATTCTACGTGGCACCACCAGCCCATCAAGTAGGTATCGCACCAGCGTGCAATTCGACCTCGATACGGGAGAAGCCGTCGGTGGCAAGTGCTCATGCCCGGCTTACGGCCGTGGCTATGGCATGTGCAAGCACATGATTGCGCTCGCCTTCATATTCTGCGATGATCCGCAGCGTTTTGAAGGCTACCGTGCCGGGGCCGCACGACCGTCTCGGACGCTGATTGACTATATGGAGCACGCCGATAGGCAAGACGCTCAAGCCAAAATTCGTCGTCGCAATGCGGTTATGCGTCGGTTTGATGCCACGCAAGGGAAAAACGGTGCAAATGCTCGGCGTACAAAAAGCGGATACGGCTCTCGTGCCGGCACCCGAGGCGGCGGGTATCAGGGTGACAGCGAGACTGTGGGCTTGGGGCAGGTGCAGCTTGTCCCGATATTGAGTTTCATCGACGGCGTGTGGAGCGTGGAGTTCAAGATCGGCTCGGCTTCCAATGGGTCCAGCTATGTGCTGAAATCGATTCCGCAATTTGTGCTTGCCATGGCGAACGGCGACTATGCGGATTATGGGCAGAAGCTTGCCTTTACTCATACGCCGAATATGCTCGATGATGATTCGCGCCCACTGCTGGACGTCCTTGATGATGCGATGGCCGTGCGTCGTGCGGCCGAGCAGCAGGACAGGTATTACGGGCATATCGCCATCGACCGTCATCTGACGCTTTCAGCACCGGAAGTGGCCCGGTTGCTGTCCGTACGTGAGGGCAGAGGCGTACAGCTCGTGCTGAACACATGGTTCTCCGGGCAGCCTGCATCGGTGCCAGTTGATGGTGGCGAGCCAGATTTTCTCATGCGCATTGCGCGGCGTGATTTCAATACGTATGGTCCGGATGCCGGATACCTGCTTACCGGAGTGCCAGCGGTGGAAACCGTGATTGACGGCGGCAAGAATGTATGGCTGTTGCTCGCCTCCACTAATCCGGCCGGTGCGGTATCCGCCATGGTGGTGGGCTCTCAGCGTAAAAGCGCAGCAGGATGCCGATTCGTCCGTTGCCCGAAACGATTGATTCCGTTGCGAGGACTATTGGGAGACCTGTTTGAACCCGATGGCGAGGGACAGGTCATTGCCGGCGATGACATCGCCCTATTCGCACGCACGCTATTGCCTCAGCTGGTTGGTGCCGGACTGTTGGAGGCCAGTGAGATTCCTCGCGAGCTGGCTGAATTAAGTCCTACGGAATGCAGCCTCCAGTTTTATCTGGATCGTGATGAGCATGGTGTGCAATGCGAGGTCAAGGCACGCTACGGCGATGCCATTGTCCCGTTGCTACCCGATGGCCCGACGGTGCATGCTGAGGGCGAGCGTTCCATCCCCTTGTCTCGGGGCGTGATTGGGCGTGATTTCGACGCTGAGCATCTTGCGATTGATGTAGTGCGTGAATTCTTTACCATGCCTGACCAGCGCAAGCGCGTTGCGGCCGCCACTCATCAGACGGTGAATGGGTTCCGAACGCCGGCCGCGCGAAAGGCCACCAAAAATTCGTGTCTGATGCGGCCACTATCGATCGCGATGACACCACGCAGATCGTTCGTCTCTTTGACGAGGGATTGCCGGCACTAAAGGAAGTAGGGGAGGTCTTCACCACACCGGCTTTTGACCGGCTGATCGCGCCCAAGCCACCAAGCGTCAAAGTCGGATTGTCCATCAAAGGCAACTTGGTGGAGATATCACCCCTCGCTGATGAAGTGCCGCCGGACGAAGTGGGTGCCTTGCTATCTTCGTACCGTCGGCGTCAACGATTCCATCAGTTGAAGGACGGCACGCTTGTCAAACTCAGCGGCGCGAATCTCAGCACGTTGGACCGATTGGCCAGCGACCTCGATCTGAGCGAGCAGCAGCTCAACTCCGGGCTGATCGAGTTGCCGGGCGGTCGAGCATTCCTACTGGATGGTGAGCTGCCGGATGACGGCTCCGATGTAGTCAAGGACGCTTCGTTCACCGAATACATCGACGATCTCAAGATCATCGACCCTAAGTCGTATGAAGTGCCGGATAGTCTCAAGCATATTCTGCGCCCTTATCAGGTCGAAGGCTTCCAATGGCTGAACACGTTGTGTGACAAGGGTTTTGGCGGCATTCTGGCCGATGAGATGGGCTTGGGTAAATCCGTGCAGCTTATCGCGTTGCTCCTGTCTCGATATCAGCGGAATACCGGCGAGATGGGCAACGGCAGCCTTGGCCCATCGCTGATCGTGTGCCCGGCGTCCTTGGTGTACAACTGGGGTGCCGAATTCACCAAGTTCGCCCCGAGCTTCAATGCCGTGGTGGTGGCCGGTACCAAAGCCGAGCGCCGTACCGCCATCGGCCGTGCGTTCCGGGCGGATGAACCCACCGTGCTCATCACCTCATACGACCTGCTGCGCCGAGATGTCGATGATTACACCGCCAATGAGCAACGTTTCAATGTCATGGCATTGGATGAAGCCCAGTACATCAAGAATCACACCACGAAAATAGCCAAAGCGGTCAAGGCCGTGGCCGCCGACCATCGTTTCGCCTTGACCGGCACGCCGATCGAAAACCGACTCTCCGAACTTTGGAGCATTTTCGACTTCCTGATGCCGGGGCTGCTCGGCTCATATAAGCGATTCCATGAGCGTTATGAGTTGCCCATCTCCAATGCCCGGGCCGCGGATGGCAGCACGGCTGAAGGTCGGGCCGCCGCACAAGTCAATCCTGAGGCCGCTCGGGTATCTCGCCAATTGCAGTCGTTGGTGGGCGTGTTCATCAAGCGCAGGCTGAAGTCCCAGGTGTTGACCGATTTGCCGGACAAGCTAGAGACCACGCTGACCGTGCGGCTTGCCGGCGAACAGCGCAAACTGTATGCGGCTCACGAGCAGCGGCTCAGAATGCAGCTCGAACACAGCGAAGAAGCCGATTTCAACACGTCGAAGATTCGCATTCTCGCCGAGTTGACCAAGTTGCGCCAGATCTGCTGCGACCCGAGGCTGCTGTACGCCGATGCCAAGGATCAATCGGCCAAGCTTGCCGCCATCACCGAACTGGTGGAAACCTGTGTGAACGAAGGCAAGAAGGCGCTGATCTTCTCCCAGTTCACCAGCTTCCTTGATCTGATCGCCGAACGTTTCGACGCGCAAGGCCTGCGCTACTACACCATCACCGGCTCCACGCCCAAGAAGAAGCGTCTCGAACTCGTCGACCAGTTCAATGCGGACGATACGCCTGCCTTCCTGATTTCCCTGAAGGCCGGCAACACCGGACTGAACCTGACCGGTGCCAGCGTGGTCATCCACGCCGACCCATGGTGGAACGCCGCCGCACAGGATCAGGCCACCGACCGAGCACATCGTATCGGTCAGACCGAAGACGTCAACGTGTATCAGGTGGTGGCCAAAGACACCATCGAAGAACGTATCTTGGAGCTTCAGCATACTAAGAGCGAGCTCGCCCGCCAGTTCACCGACGCTTCCTTGCTTGCCGACGAAGCCGGCACCGGCGCCAGCGCCCTCACCGAAGCCCCCGCCTCCATCGCCACCCTCACCAAGGACGATCTCCTCAATCTGCTGGGATGAGAAGATTCTGCTCGGTGCTCTTGAGCTTGGGGATGGAAACAGTCTGGGCTTTGTGGACCCGTTCGCTAAGCCGAGACCGGAGTCGATAGCGGTGTGGCATGGTTCGTGCGTGGGGAGCGTGATTCAGTTGTTGGCTGAGGCGATTCGGACGCTGTCGTTTTGTGCTTTGTTTTGCCGTTGACCAATTGAAATGCTCGTTGGTAGGAGACCCCCAATAAAGCTCCGATTTGTCGATACGTGAGTCCCTCGTTGCGTAGGGCCTGTGCGGCGAGTCGGGATTCGGCAGCCGCTTGTGCGTTGGCTTTTTTTGCTATTTCGCGCTGCCGGAACATTTCTGTTACGTGTTGTTTGGCTTGTTTCGGCAACACAAACGTCACCTTGAGCTCCGGATTGTCGTCGTCGTTCATGACAGTGATGAGATCTTTAGCCATTGGCTCGATATCGTCAAGTCCTTTGGCCTGGGTCGACCGTTCGATAGCTGGTACCTGAACGTACCAATATCGGTCATCGGGTTGCACAAGCACGTCATAGTTGCTCATTGCCACCACCCCTTTCCGAGTTTCTGCTCGCTCTCGTTGATGATATCCAGCGTGGTTCGTTCTGAGACTTCATTATGGCGGGGGATGGGTATCCTCAACCCGTCCAGGCAGTAAACCTCATGTCTGCTGCCTTGCCGTAACAAATAGAAATCGAGCCCTCGCTGCTTTGCCGCTTGCCGAAGTTTCTTGATGATGAGTTTTCTTCGTGTCATCATAACTCTCAATCCCGCACTAGACAAAATGCGTATGTCGAATTGCCGGGTGGGAGTTGTGGGTAAACGTAGAGATGTTCATTGGTCCTTCTTTCTGTTGTCTGACGCGTCGTTGCGTGCGGGTGCATTTGACGGTATGGGATGAGGTCTCTGATTGGCAAGCTGAACGGGGGTATGTGGTTCTAGCTTCCGAGTTATCCACATTGATAAGGTGCTTTTTTAAAGTGACTTTCCCGTGTTGGTCGTGGATGCTGCGAGCAAGGCAAGAACGGTTGATCACGTCGCGATGCGTGTGGGTGAATGGTGAAAGTGTTTTTCGATATTTTTATATCGATATTCGATATATTATGATGGTGGCATACGGTGCTGTGCAGGTTCCTCCATTGATATTGATATTGGATTAAGGAGCATAGCCATGAACGCTGGTATCGCATTCATTTCTCGTAAATCTCGCAAAACAGACGTCGCTTGGCGCTATGCCATTGCCGTGGTGCTTGTCGTGTGTTGTATTGGGCTCGCATATGTGGAGATTGTTGTGGCGCCGTGGTTTATCAATGAGGTGGTGTCTATGTTTCCGGAGACCACGTTGCTTAAAGAACCGTCCATGTTCTGGGAATGGGCGATTCTGCTCGCCGTTCAGGCGACTTTGCTGTGCACGGCGGCGCTACAGCACCTGCTCCATGCCGATGTGATATGGAGTGAGTCCCATGTGTTCGTAGAAGGCTTGGGCTTTGGGGTTGCAGGCCCAGACGTTGAGCGTTACGTTGTGGCAGCCGGATTGACGGGCGAAGTCGAGCACGTAGCGATACAAGGTGGAGCCTACATGGTGGCCGCGGGACCGCTCGTCAACGCATAGATCATCGATGTACAGGGTTTTGATATCGGTCAGGATATTGCTGTTGAGGTGCTGCTGGAACACGCAGAATGCGTAGCCAAGCACTTGGTCGGTGGCGGGGAGTCGGCGTTATGTTCGACGTCAGTGCCGTCATTGGCAGATGGCGCAACCGCCACGAACACAGGGGTCTGATCGTTGGCCAGAATCGCCTTCAATTCCTCGTCCGTGTATTTCTTGACACCGCCTTTGAACAGATCCGGTCGGCCGGCATGATGCACTTCGAGCACCTGCCGCAGCAGTTCGTCGATTTGGGGAATATCGGCCGCCGTGGCCCTACGAATCATCATGTCATCCATTTGATTCAGTCTAATCGTGCAGTCTCGACCGGCAGATGATCATTGCCCGCGATAAGAGACACGGACGGGCAAGATGGGTGATTGTTCGTTCAGGCTTTCATCCTCGCCGCAACGTCACGGTAGTCTGGAGTGCGTGAATCGCAAGAAACAGCCAGTGGAGAAGTATGAGCGGGGCACCCGTTCGTACACGATGTCGCATATTCGTGGCAAAGACACCAAAATCGAGGTGCTGGTACGCAGCTATCTGTTTCGCAAGGGTTTGCGATTCCGCAAGAACGACAAGCGTTACCCCGGCCACCCGGATGTAGTACTGCCGAAATACCACACCATCGTGTTTGTCAACGGCTGTTTCTGGCACATGCATGAAGGCTGTTCCAAACATTCGATGCCGAAATCGAATGTGGAATTCTGGCAGACGAAGCTACTGCGCAATCACAATCGAGACATCGCGCAGCGAGCTGAACTGGAGGCCGCCGGCTGGCGTGTAATTACCGTATGGGAGTGCGAATTAACGAAAGCCGTGCGTGACGAACGCCTCGCACGGCTGTATGAGCAGATTGTTGAAGGAGATGCAGATTCAGCGGAATAATTTCAGCTCCCCTCTGGAGGGGAGCTGAAATCAGACCTCAAACGGGAACTTCAGGCCCCAACGGTCGCGAATCGCATCCATCAGCTCCATGATGCGGATGGTGTCGGCGTGCGGCATCGCCTCGCATTCGATCTTGCCATCCAGCAGCGCGTTGGCCGCATCGGCCACCTCATACTCATAACCGGTCAACTGCGACGGCACCGCAACACTGCGCACGGGCTTGTGATCGTTGTTGTAGATATCGATGGACTCGGGATTGTTGATATTGGTGACCACCAAATACCCTTCGGTGCCCCACACGTAGCCGCCGCGATCGGAGGAAACCAGCATCGAACTGGTGGACACGGCCATCGTGCCATCATCGTAATACAACGTGGTGGAATTCTGTGCATCCACACCGGTTTCGGCGGCCATCATCGACGTATCGAAATGATCCAGCGTGCGGCCATGGTCGGCACCGATCGCCATATCCAGGAAGTTCAGCGGATACACGCCCACATCGAGCAGCGCACCACCGGCACAGGCCGGATCGGTCATACGTGCCTTGCCGGACACCGGATAGCACAGGTTGGCGCTCGCCGCTTTCACCTCGCCGATCTCGCCGGACTCGATAACTTCGTTGATGAGCTTGCGGCTGGGCATGTAGCGCGTCCAGATGGCCTCCGTGCACAGCATGCCGGTTTCCTCGGCCACGGCCAGCGCCTCACGTGCCTGCCCGGCGTTCGCGGTGAACGACTTCTCCACCAGCACGTTCTTGCCGGCTTTCATACACAGGATCGCCTGTTCGGCGTGCAGACTGTGCGGGGTGGCGATATACACCAGATCCACATCCGGGTCCGCCGTCAACTCCTCATACGATCCATAAGCCTTGTCAAAATGCCATTGGTCGGCAAAAGCCTGCGCGCGCGTAATATCACGGGCCGCTACCGCATACGGGTGAATCCATGAGGAATACAGTGAACCTTCAGCCATCTGGGTCAGGGTGTCGGCCATGGTGTGAGCTATGCGGCCCGCACCCAGAATCGCGACGTTGATCTTTTCGCCGCTGGCCTCGAACTCGGCGCGTTTGCCATTGAATCGACTCATTATTCCTCCTTGAATACGGGTTGGTACACTCAATCGACCTACAGTGATTATAGAAGAAGAAACCTTGTCCCGTGAGGCGGATAGAACCGAAATATGGAAAACGAAGCAGCGCAGCAGCCCCAATCTCCGGCCGCGTCTCCAGTCATGTCCCGCCGAGCGCGTGAGGCCAATCCCTTCCGTGCCATGGTATTCGGCGAACAAGCAGACAAGATGATCGCCCAAGGTACCAGCGTCATCAAATTAAGCCTTGGCGAGCCCGATTTCGGCGCGCCGCCCGCCGTACGCGACGCCATGCGCGAACAGTACGACGGCCGGGCCCTGCCGTACACCGCCGCCATGGGCCTACCTGAACTGCGTCAGGCCATCGCCGACTTCTACCGCGAGCGTCATGACCTTGACATCGACCCCAAGCGTATCTGCGTGACCGCCGGCGGTTCGGCCGCTCTGCTGTTGGCCACCGCGCTGACCGTGGACCCCGGTGACGATGTGATTGTGGCCGACCCCTCCTACCCATGCAACCGCGAACTTGTGCGGTCGTTTGAAGGCCGGGTCATCGATGTGCCGACCTCGGTCGCCACCCGCTTCCACCTGACCGCCGACCTGTGCAGCCAGTACTGGACGAGCAAGACCAAGGCCGTAATGATCACGTCGCCGTCCAACCCCACCGGCACCACCATCGACTTCAACGTATTGGACGAGGTGTGCAAGTTGGCCGCCAGCCGCGGCGCATGGCGCATCGTGGACGAAACCTACCTCGACTTGGCTGACCGGGAGCCGGACGGTACCGAAGTCAAATCCGTGCTGGCCTGCGACCCCGATGCCATCGTATGCAACAGCTTCTCCAAGTTCTTCGGCATGACCGGCTGGCGCCTCGGCTGGGCGATTCTGCCGGACGAGCCCACTGTGCTGGAAGCGGTTGACGATCTGGCCACCAACTACTACCTGTGCGCCCACACGCCCACGCAACATGCGGCGCTCGCCTGCTTCACGCAGGAAAGCTTGGCGGAATGCGAAGCTCGTCGTCAGGAATTGCTGGCCCGTCGCCGCATTGTGATTGACGGGCTCAAGCGCATCGGTTTGCCGGTTGAGGTGGAGCCGAATGGCGCGTTCTACGCCTACTTCGACATCTCCCGCACTGGTCTGGATGCCTGGACGTTCTGCGAACGCGCGCTGGATGAAGCCCATGTGGCTCTGACTCCTGGCCGCGACTTCGGCGCGGCCACGGCGGATACGCATGTGCGCCTGAGCTATGCCGCCTCACGTGAGGCCCTGACCGAGGGGCTGGAACGTCTCGGAACGTTCGTCGAATCGCTGTGAACGGCGCGGCAGCCGGTGTGATTGTTGTACAGTAGTCGAGTTTGTGTGATGTTCGGCTGGCCTCACGGTGTTGGTTGCCGGCCGAACGACTCGCCATGGTGGCGCACGGCTGGCTGATTGCGATGGTCGGCCCGTTGTTCGGCCATCACGGGTTAGGTAAGGTCAGGAATAGGAATCATGGTCAATCTGCGTTCGCATACCACGCGACTTGGTGTGCTTGATATCGGTTCGAACACTATCCACATGCTTATCGTCGACGCCGCCCCCGGCGCTCGCCCTGACCCCGAGGCCAGCACCAAATCCACAGTGCGCCTGATGAAGTATTTAAAGGACGACGGCTCAATCAAGAAGTCCGGCATCGAGGCGATTCTGGAAGCCGTGTCCCAGTGCATGCGGCTGGCCGAGGAATACGAAATCACCCAGCTGCTGGTTATGGCCACCTCCGCCCTGCGCGAGGCGCCGAACGGCAACAAAGTGATTCACAAGATCGAGGAACTGATTGGTCAGGGCGTCACTGTGCTGTCTGGCACGGATGAGGCTCGCCTGACCTTCCTGGCCGCCCGCCGTTGGTATGGTTGGGATGCCGGCCGACTGCTGGTGCTGGACATCGGCGGCGGTTCGCTCGAAGTGGCGATGGGCTCCGACGAAGAGCCGACCGTAGCGCTTTCCGCCCCGGCTGGCGCGGGCCGCGTCACCACTGAATTTCTGCCTTCCGGCATGGCCACGCCCGACGAGTTGGAAGACGTGCGTAAGAACGTGCGCAAGATTCTGGAGCCGATGGTCAAGGTTTTCCCGCAATCCAAGCACCCGAATCATGCAGTTGGCACCTCCAAGACCTTCCGCTCGCTGGCTCGCCTGTGCGGTGCGGTGATGCGTGCGCCGGGCCGCGAAGATTCATGGATTATGACTCGTGAGCAGTTGGAAGACTGGATTCCTCGTTTGGCGGCGATCGCGCCTGAGCAGCGCGTGGCTTTGCCCGGCATCACGCCTGAACGCACGATGCAGATTGTGGGCGGCGGCGTGGTGGCCGACGAGATCATGAAGGCCCTGAATATTCAGGAAGTCGAGATCTGCCCGTGGGCGCTGCGTGAAGGCGCGATTTTGCGCTGGCTCGACCAATTCGGCCGCACCCGCCTCGGTTTCTAGTCCTATTGAGGGGAATCACCCAACCGCCACGGTAGCCAACAATGCCGCATGATCAGAGCCCTCGACTTTGACCACCTTGCATTGTCCGGCCTTCATGCCCTGATCAAGCACCACGTGGTCAATACCGGCGAACATTGGCACAGCCGCACGGTTCGTGGGCCATGAGAACGTAAACCCATGTCCGGATTCACGTGCGGCATCCACGAACCGGTCGCCAAGAAAATCACGGAATGGCGTGTGATCGTAAGTGGCGTTGAAATCGCCCATGAAAATATACCGTGTATCCGTATGCTCGCGCATCAGACCCAACTCATCCAGCGATCGCTTCCACTGCCGCCAGTAGCCGGGTACGGGAGCGGTGGTGTGCACGGATACGAATCGAATCTGCTGGCCACCCATATCCACCGTGCCGCCGGGCATGAATGAGGCGCTGGAATTCACGTCATCGTCGGTCGGATCGGCAAGTGGCGTGGCCGACCAGAGGCCGTTACCGAATACGCCGTCAGACGATGAGACCTGCGCATACGGCAGATAATGCTCAATACCAGCCTCATTGAGTTTTTTGACGAAATCCTCGGTGGTCTCCTGCAAAGCAAGCACTTCGACGCGCTGATCGCGAACCAGCTCGACGATGGCTTGCGGGTCGGCCTGCCCCTTATACACATTGAAGGTCATGACGCGCGCGTAGGCATCGCTGGTGTTGGGGGAGGCTGCGGCCACGGCGTTCTGCGCGGCTTGGGGGAGTGGATCGGTCGAGTAGAAGAACGGATATTGCCAATAGCCATTGCATGCGATTGCGGCGATGGCGATTAGTGCGGCAAGGATACGCCGCGACACGATGGCCAACAGCAGGGCAATCAAGCCAAGCAACGTGAACCATGGCGTTGCCGATACCACAATCGGCGCAAATGGCAGTTCCTGTAAATCGGCAGGCAGCGCGCGGGCGGCAGCGCCGGCAAGGGCAAGAAGCGCGAACATCGTGGCGAGAAAACCAAGCAGACGATGCCGTTTGTGTGGCTTCACGGCAGACTTGGATACTGGGCGTGCCGTGGCTCTGGCAGAGCGTGGCTTGGCAGCGGCGCGAGCTCGTACGCTTGCGCCTGTGGTAGTACTCCGTGCCTTTGCCATGCTGCCCTTTCCTCCGGCTTGTTTACTGTTACTTTGCTTTTCGTGCGATTTGCCACTGTACCGTGTACGGCTTGTCTTTCAGTGTCTTTTCGCCGTGCGCAAGAGCAGTTCGCACCAAACTGGCACGAAAGACCGGGCCATGACCTGATGTCGGGTTCCTCCATGTGGCTTGCTCAGGTTGCCGGATGGCTTGCGCAAGCTGCCACGCGAACATGATGCGACTGGGCGTGTGGCCGTGTACAATGAAACGTCGTTGCCCGAGTAGCTCAGTGGATAGAGCACCGCTCTCCTAAAGCGGGTGTCGTCGGTTCGAATCCGATCTCGGGCACTTGGCTTCGGAAACATGACGGTATCTCAGCCTCTATTCATCGGTGATGAGCCATGGGCATTAGGCATGTGTAAACGTATAGGTTCCACTATCCATCATCCCGTCGTGTGAAACTATGCAAAGACATGTGGGGCTTCACGGTTGTCGTGAGGGTCCATGGCTATCGAATGCACGGAAGAGAAGCGGTTTACTGTTGAGCAGGTTGAGGCGCTGTTCAAGTCGGTAGGTTGGGAATCGGCGCAGTGGCCGGAACGGTTGTTCAAGGCATTGCAGCATTCGGATACGGTGATCAGCGCATGGGATGGCGGCCATTTGGTCGGCTTGGTTCGCGTGCTCGACGATACCGAAATGGTGGCCTATATGCATTGGGTGCTGGTAGATCCGGCATATCACGGGCAGCATATCGGCAGCCATCTCGTTGAACTGGTCAAGGCTAAGTATCGCGACTACTTCTTGCTGGAAGTCATGCCTGAGGAAAGCAAAAACGCACCGTTCTACCAGAAGCATGGCTTCCACCTGATGGACGATGGCCGCGCCATGCAAATCGTCAATCGCGGCTGACGGGCTGGCAGTGCGGACGGCGCAAGAGCGGCGGCATGCGCCAATCGTGGGCAACGTACGTAGTCGTTGACGGTTATCCCGTAGCAATGTTCACAATACGACCCCTTGTCCATACAGTGAAAATAACGGCTGACGTTCGACGTTGCTGCGCTATGACTAGAGACCATGAGTGAAGACAAACAGTATGACTTCTATGTGGCCGGTCCGTTCTTTGATCCTGAACAAACGGCAAGTATGGAACGTTTGGAAAAGATATTGGAAGACCATGGCAAGGTACTGTTCAAGCCGCGGTTTGTCAGCCAGATCGAAGAAGTAGGCCCTGAAGGATGCTTTGCGGACGATATCCATGGCATTAATGCTGCTAAAGCCGTGGTCGCCAATCTTATGGACGAGGACCCGGGCACGATGTTCGAAATCGGATATGCGCATGCGCTGGGAATCCCGGTGTACGGCTATTTCGAAAACCTTACGCCAATGGATCGTGTCAATCTGATGATTGCGCAAGCGGTCGAACTGGTGTTCGTCGGTCCTGATGATGTGGCGAAATACTTGGAAACCGGCGAGCATACGGAAGTCGATTACATCCAGTTCTAAACAGCTCTAACAGGTTCTCTGCAAGCAGGGTTGGCGGCGTTCTCGTACATAGTCATGTACGGGAACGCCGCAGTGGTATAGGGATATTCCAACAAGCGGCATAATGGGGTCGTGGGAAAACCAGTCGGATACAAGTGAAGTGTCTGAATTTCGTAAGGAGTGCCGTTATGAGTAACCACAATCCCATGAATATTGCCACCGACTTTGCCAAGGCCACGGGAGGAACCGCTCGCAAAGTTGTTGCTTTGACCGATAAAGGTCCGTTGAATGGCTTTAAGAAATTCCTGTCGCGCGGATCGATGATTGATATGGCGGTAGGTGTGGTGATGGGCTCTGCCGTTACCGCTGTGGTCAATTCCATCGTCGACAATCTCATCAGTCCATTAATCGGCATGATTGGCGGCGTACCGGATCTTTCCGGACTGCTGACCATCACGTTCAACAACTCGACTGTTTCATTTGGTGCGATTCTTAACGCGCTGATTAACTTCCTGCTTGTTGGCGTGGCGGTGTATTTCTGCGTGATTTTGCCGATTAATAAGCTTCGTGATCTCACTGCTGCCCAGGATGAGGCTGACGCTGAAGAACAGGGGCCTAGCGTTGAAGAGCAGACTCTCGCCACGCTGCAGGAGATTCGCGACGAGCTGAAAAAGGCTAATAACTCCGCCGAGTAATCTGCTGAATGTACGGTGCGACAGATTTACCTGGTTTTCCCGAAATAACGGATTGCCGGGGCCATTTGGTCTGGACAATCCGTTGTTTCGCGCGTGTTTTGTAGCATCCGTGGAGTTACATGGGGAGTATGACTGAAAACATCGCTGATAAGGCCATAAACGATACTCGTATCGTCAAGCAGTTCACCAATCCCGTCAAGGAGCCGATTGACAGCGACATCAACCTGTTCGATCTGCTCGATAACCGCGCCAAGCGCGATCCCGAAGGTGCCATGATCGAATACAAGGGCGATGATGGCACTTGGCACCCGTACAGCGCCCAAGTATTCCGTGACATGGTCATCGACTTGGCCAAGGGCCTGGTCGGACTTGGTGTCAACAAGGGCGATTCAGTCGCCATCGTCTCGCGCACCCGCTGGGAATGGACCGCGCTGGATATGGCGATCATGTCCATCGGCGCGCTCACCGTGCCGGTGTACGAGACCAACTCCGCCAGCCAGGTCAGCTGGATTTTCAACGATTCCAAAGTCACGCTCGCCATCGCCGAAGATGACGGGCAGCGTGACAAGATCGAATCCGTGCGCGATGAGGTGCCCACCCTGCGCAACGTGTTCGTAATCGAGGCCGGCGGTCTGAACGCCATCAAGACCTACGGCGAAAGCGTCACCGACGCCGAATTCTGGGAATACAAGGAAGCCTCCCACGGCGACGACCGCGCCACCATCGTCTACACATCCGGCTCTACAGGCACCCCGAAGGGCGTGGAACTGACCCACCGCAACTTCGCCTTCCTGGTGCTTTCCGCGCTGCAGTACATGCCTCGTGCCGGCGCATGGCCCAACCGCCGTCTGCTGCTGTTCCTGCCCCTGAGCCATGTGTTCGCCCGATTCCTGGAATTCTTCAGTTTTGGCGGCACGATTTCGCTGGCCTTGAGCTCCAATATGAAGACGATGGTCAAGGACTTCGAGACCTTCGGCCCCACGCTGCTGCTTGCCGTGCCGCGTGTGTACGAGAAGGTCTACAATGCCGCCTCCCAGCGCGCCGGCACCGGATTCGCTGGCAAGATGTTCATGCGCGCCGCCGAGAACGCGCGCGAATGGTCCAAGGCCGAGCAGAAGGGTGAGCAGCTGCCGATTACCGGACGCATCGCCCACGCCTTCTACGAGCAGGTGGTGTACAAGAAGATTCGCACGATTTTCGGTCCGAACGCCGACTTCGCCATCACCGGCGGCGCTCCGATGGACTCCGAGCTTTCCCACTTCTTCAACGGCATCGGCATGCCGGTGCTGGAAGGCTACGGCATGACCGAAACCTGCGGCCCGGTGTGTGTGAGCTTGCCAGAGGACAACCGCATCGGCACCATCGGCATGCCGATGTGCGGTATCACTGCGGGCATCGCCGAGGACGGCGAGCTGGTGGTCAAAGGACCGCTGGTGTGCAAGGGCTACCACAACAACCCTGGGGTCACTGCCCAGCAGATCACTGATGGCTGGCTGCACACCGGCGATCTGGGCGATATCTCCGAAGATGGCTTCATCTCCATCACCGGCCGTAAGAAAGACCTCATCATCACCGCTGGTGGCAAGAATGTGTCGCCGGGTCTGCTTGAGGCTTCCGTGATGACCTCGCCTGTGGTCAACCAGTGCTTGGTTATTGGTGATAAGAAGCCGTTCGTGGCCGCTCTGGTCACGCTGGATCTGGCGGATGCCAACAATTGGCTGGAATCCCAGGGCGCCAAACCGGAACCCGATCTGGCCTCGCTGGCCAAGAACGCCATCGTTCACGCTGAGGTGGAGCGTGCGGTGAACGCCGCCAACGAGGGCGTTTCCCGCGCCGAGTCGATTCGTAAGTTCGAGATTCTGCCAGACGAATTCACCGAGGCCAACGGCATGCTGACCCCGAGCCTGAAGACCCGTCGCGCGCAAATCGTTGAGCACTATCGCGAGCTCATTGACGACGTGATCTACGTGCCGTTGAAGAAGTAGCTATCAACTCCCTCTGATCCAAAAATAAGCTCTCTCTGACGAGGGAACTGTCAGCCGCAGGCTGACTGGGAGAGACCGCGGCTAGCCCGCGAAACAACAAGGCCGGGTGCGACTTGCACCCGGCCTCAGCTTATTCAGTCCAAAATCGCCGAAACATAATCGGCGGCGGCCTGATCCAGCTCCGCATCGCCGATGGTGGCGGTGCCCTGCACCAGGAACGGCTCAGCATAGTTCATGCCGACCTTGTACGCCACGACCTCAAACGGGCTTAGCAGCTCCTCCATGGTGTGGCTGTACTCGCCGTCCTTGCGGTACTTGGCGGCGTCGGAACCAGTGGTGACCACCAGTTTGAGCTCCTTGCCCTTCAACGCATGGGCTCCGGCGTAGGCCCAGCCGGCGGTGATGACCTCGTCTTCCCATTCCTTGAGTAGCGCGGGGGAGGAGTACCAGTAGAACGGGAACTGAAGGATTACGCGGTCGGCAGCCTCCAGCAGCTCGTGCTCTGTGTCGGCGTTGACGGAGAAGTTCGGGTATTCGGCGTATTCGTCGCGCACGATGATGTCGTCCTCGCCCTGTGCGGTGAGTTCGGCGAGCAGGCGGGCGTTCACGCGCGAGCGTCCTTAAGATGCGGATGGAATACAAGAATCAACGTTGACATGGGATTTCCCTTCTATAAACTGCTGCCAATGTGGCCTAATCACCACTATCGTATGCCGGGAAGCAGAACTCAGTCCAGTCCGGACTCAGGTGCGAGCCGCGGGATGCCGCGCCGGGAGGCAACTCAGTCGAGGTTGGACTGCGTGCCTGCGGTGGCTTCGTTGGCGGCTTGCTCGGCTTGTGCTTGGTCGAGCTTGGCACGGACGTCGTTGAGCAGACCCTGGGCGCGCTTAGCCAAGGCCTCGCCGATCTCCCATTGACGCATCGACTGGTCAAGATTGAGGCCGCCGGTTTCCAGTGCCTGGACAGCCTGAATCAGCTTGTCGCGCGCCTCCTCATATGGCATCTGGGCGATGAGCTCGCGTTCCTTGTCCGTCAGGGACGTGGCGGGGGTGTTCATGTCGGTGGATGTGGCGTTTTCGGTCATGATGTTCTCCTTATATATACGGTATATATGCGTGGCTGCGTATGGCGTGTCACGCGGTTGCGGATGTGGTGGTTGCGGTAATGACACCCTTCTTCAAGGTGACGGTGATGCCATCCCCAGGGCTTACCTGCGAAGCATCGTCTAGTACGTGGCCATCGGCGGACTGCACCACCGCATAGCCTCGGTTCAACGTGGATTGCGGGCTGAGTGCGGTCAGTGAGGCGTGAGCTCGCTCGACGGTGAGCTGGGCATCGTCCACGATGCGTCGCAGCCCGATATCGAGCCGTTGCAACGAGTCGTCAATTAAGCGCTGATGAGGCTCAAGCATGGTGTGCGGCTGTGTCAGGCTCGGGCGGTTCGCATATCCCTCGATAAGTCGAATCTCGTTCTCCACGCGCGAACGGACCCGCAGTCGCATACGGTCGATGGCACCTTCGATGAGCTGCGACTGCTCACGCACATCCGGCACCACGCGCTTGGCCGCATCGGTAGGGGTGGAGGCGCGCAGATCGGCGACCAGATCCAGCAATGTCCAGTCATCCTCATGCCCGATGGAGGAGATTAATGGTGTAGTGCAGGCATACGCCGCACGAACCACACGCTCATCCGAGAAACCGATGAGATCCTCAAACGAGCCGCCGCCACGGGCCACGATGATCACATCCACGCTCGGGTCGGCATCGAGTTGTGCAATGGCCTGAACCACCTCGGCCGGGCATTGCTCGCCCTGAACATGCACATGGACCACCTTGAAGGTTACGGAAGGCCAACGAAGGTTCACATTGGTGATCACATCGCCTTCCGCACGTGCCTGAGGTGCGCAAATCAGGCCAATAGTCTTCGGAAACTCCGGGAGAGGCAGTTTGTGATCGGCATCGAACAGGCCCTCGCCCTTAAGCTGCTTGCGCAATTCGTCGATCATGGCCTTGAGGCTGCCACCGGCTCCGACCTTGAGAATCGTGTCCCCGCGCAACGACAGCGAAGTGCGCTTCATCCACAGGTTCGGTTTGCCGTGAATCACCACGCGGTCGCCCTGAACGAACTGGCTGGCTGCGGCCGCGAACCTGCCGAAGCCATTGACTTCCATGGCGATATCCTCGAAGTCGTCGCGCAGCGTGATGTAGGCCGAGCCGGCGCGACGGGTATTGATCTGCGTGATCTGGCCGGTGACCCACGCGGACGGCCATCGTTCCACGGCACCGTAGAACTTCTGGCTCAGCACGCTTACCGGCCACGGATTTTGCGCGGTGGTTTCAGCGGCGCGTGCAGGCAGCTGATCGATAGGGCGAGGCTCATTCGGCAGATTGATGGCGCCCCGATCGGGCGCGAAAGTGCCTTGACCCGGCTCAAAGCCAGACGAGGCCAGTGAAGCGGCGGTCGGTGGACGGCCGGTAGATGAGTAGCCCATTGCAGTAGTCATGCACTCCACTATAAGTGCGTTGGTTGATGACGGTAAAAATTTACCGTCGCCTGAAAACGGTGTGATGATGAATGCAAGAACCGTACGAAGCGATGTATCAGCCGATGATGGAGATGGTCTGGTGCATCAGAAGAAAGGAGTCATTATGGCGAAGAAACGGGTGCTATGAAGAGGAGTGAGATATGCGTTGCACTGACGATTGAGAGTCGTCAGTGAGCTCGCTGTGCGACACGCGAGCAGAAAACAGTTACGCTAATCACACACTTGTAGTTTTGGCGAAAAATAGCCGAAAAACCCTATAAATAGTTCGACACACCACTGTTGAGCACTAGATATAGGGGTGGGGATGCCGTATTCTTCTAGAGGTTCAAGAAAACGATATCAATGTAATTTCGTGTGGCCCACGTCGAGTGCGGCCAAAATGCGGAACTCAGGAGAGTGTTCGCCTTATAGGAAAGGGGTGCCCGATGGGCGCACAGGTGCTGGAGGAAACCGTCACCGATAACGAGACCAAGGTGGCCGCCAAGGCCTCCACCGTGCTCGTTGAGAAGCGTGATGGTCGTGTGGTCGACTTCGACCCCATCAACATCATCTCTGCGGTCAAGTCTGCTTTCGGCGACCTGAACAAGGAAGTCGGCCCCGAAGAAGATGCCATGATCCGTGGTTTCGCCAACCAAGTCGAAGGCGAAATCAAGGGGCGTTACACCGGCCCCGCCAAAATCGAGGACATCCAGAATCTCGTGGAGCACGCCCTCATTGACGCCCACCTGTACGATGTGGCTCGCGCCTACACCAATTACCGTCTCGACAAAGACATTCAGCGTGCCAAGGCCACTGATGTCAACGAGGCCGTTGCTCGCTTCATTAATCATGACCCGACCCTGATTCACGAGAACGCGAACAAGGATTCCAACGTCTACTCCACCCAGCGTGATCTGCTGGCCGGTGCCGTGTCCAAGGCCGCCGCGTTCAACATGCTGCCGCCGGCGGTGTCCAACGCCCACATGAAGGGCGACATTCACTTCCACGATGCCGACTATTCGCCGTTCACTGCCCAGTCCAACTGCTCCTTGCCGAACTTCTGGGACATGTTGGCCAATGGCTTCACTCTTGGCAACGCTCCGATGGCTTCCCCGAAGTCCATCGCCATTGCGGCCACCCAGATTACCCAGATCATGAGGACGTGGCCTCCAGCCAGTATGGTGGCCAGACCGCCAACCGTGCCGACGAGCATCTTGCCCAGTATGCCAAGAAGGATTACGAGAAGTTCCTTGAGGAAGCTCGTGAGACCATCCCCGACGGCATGCCGGTTGAATTCGCCCGTCGTCAGGTCGAGAGCGCCAAGAAGAACGAGCCCGCCAAGCTGCATTTCGGTTCCCGTGAACCGCTGCCGATGGACACCCCGTTCCACACCGACGTTGACGAACTTGAGCAAGAGCGTGAAATCCTCGCCAAGATTCGTACCCGCAAGGCCATCTATGATGCCATGCAGACCATGGAATACCAGATCAACTCCAACCGTGTGTCCAACGGCCAGACCCCGTTCGTGACTGTCGGCTTTGGTCTCGGCACCGACTGGTTCTCTCGTGAAGTGCAGCGCGCAATCCTGCTGAACCGTATTCGCGGCCTCGGCAAGGAACACCACACCGCCATCTTCCCGAAGCTCGTCTTTACTGTGAAGCACGGCGTGAACGCCGACCCGGGTGACCCGAACTACGATCTGAAGCAGCTTGCCCTCGAGTCCGCCACCAAGCGCATGTACCCGGATGTGGTGTTCTACGAGAACATCGTCAAGATCACAGGCTCCTTCAAGGCTCCGATGGGTTGCCGCTCCTTCCTGCAGGGTTGGATCAACCCGGAGACCGGCAAGGATGAAGAAGACGGCCGTATGAACCTCGGCGTGGTCACCGTCAACGTGCCGCGTATCGCCATCGAATCCCACGGTGACAAGGCTCGCTTCTGGAAGCTGTTCGACGAGCGTATGGAAGTCGCCCATCAGGCCCTCCAGTTCCGCATCATGCGCTGCAAGGAAGCCACCCCGGTCAACGCCCCGACCCTGTTCCGCTTCGGTGCGTTTGGTCGTCTTGGTGCCAACGACAACGTGGACCAGCTGTTCAAGAACGAGCGTGCCACCGTGTCGCTCGGCTACATCGGCCTTGCCGAGACCACTGCGGTCTTCTATGGCAAGAACTGGATTCGCGACCACGGCTGGGATCCGGAAGGCAAGGAGTTCGCGCTGTCCATCGTCAAGCGCATGAACGAGCTGTGCAAGCAGTGGAGCAAAGCGGAGGGTTACCACTATTCCGTGTACTCCACTCCGGCTGAATCCCTGACCGACCGCTTCAACCGCATGGACCGTGAAAAGTTCGGCCGTATCGAAGGCGTGACTGATCACGACTTCTACACCAACTCCTTCCACTACCCGGTGTGGTTGCAGCCCACTCCGATGGAGAAGCTCAGCTACGAGAAGGACTTCCCGTACTACGCTTCCGGCGGCTTCATCAACTACTGCGAGTACCCGTGCCTGCAGGACAACCCGAAGGCGCTCGAAGCCGTGTGGGATTACGCCTACAACATCGGCATCGGCTACCTGGGTACCAACACCCCGATCGACCACTGCTTCGTGTGCGGCTTCCAGGGCGACTTCGAGCCGACCGAGGAAGGCTTCAAGTGCCCGGAGTGCGGTAACTCCAACCCGGACAAGTGCAACGTCACCAAGCGCACCTGCGGCTATCTCGGCAGCCCGGTCCAGCGCCCGATGGTGCACGGCCGTCACGAGGAAATTGCCCACCGAGTCAAGCACATGAGCGGCGAAACCGGTCGTGTGACGCTGGATGACGGAACCACTCGCGAGTGGTTCGAAGAGACCAAGTAGGGTTTATACTTGCTCCCGCTGACGGGAGCTGTAGAGCGTAAGCGAGACTGAGGCGGTCATCCTTTATGGTGTTGACCACCCTCAGTCCGTCTGATGACGGACAGCTCCCGCCAGCGGGAGCTAATGCTTTCCGTAAGGAGGGAATCATGCCGGAGCTGCATACGACCAAGCCCGAACCCAAGCGCCATGACTTTGCGGCCGGCGAGACCGGGCGTGGCCCCTCCGTACCCTCCAACGGTCTTGCCAACGATCCGAAAGCCGGTCAATGGGATGGCCGGCGCATGTCCAAGCGGATGATCGCCGACTACAAAACCTTCATTGTCACCGACGGAGAAGGCGTGCGCAACTCCCTTTACGTCTCCGGTTGCCCCTTCCACTGCGTCGACTGCTTCAACGCCTCCATCTGGGATTTCCAAGCCGGCCACGAATACACGCAAAAACTTGAAGACAAAATCATCGAAGATCTGAAAGCCCCATGGGTGCAAGGCATTACGTTCCTTGGCGGCGAGCCATTCCTCAACACTCCCGTGCTGGTGCCGCTCGCACAACGTATCCGCCAGGAATTCGGTCATACCAAAGATATCTGGTCGTGGACCGGCTACACATGGGAAGAACTCATGCGCCCCGGAGAAACCCCAGACAAGCTTGAATTGCTACATCTCATCGACATTCTCGTCGACGGCCGCTACCTCAGAGACCAGAAGGACTCGCTGCTGCAATTCCGCGGCTCCAGAAACCAGCGCATCCTCGATGTGCCCAAGTCTCTGGAAGCCGGCGAACCGGTCATCTGGGCCAAGCTCCACGATCAAGAACGAGATATCCCCGAAATCTATTTGAAAGACCGCGAAGCCGGCGAAGGCCAACAGGCCTCGTAGTAGCAGTTCTGGAATGCCGCACTCAGCAATATCGTTGGAACTGTTGGGAAAAGGCCTTCCCGTGAGCGAAATCGCCTCGCCTCGTGCCATGTTGGGCAGGTGGTCGGACTAATATTCCATAAGAAGTAGCCGGGCGAAGCCGTCCGCAGGGTATCTGCCAGCCGTCCCGAAACGGTTCATGATGCCTCAAAGCGTGCACTCCCGGAAGTCGGAATTAAGAGGAACACATGGTTGACATCGCCACTGACGCGAGCGTAAAGCCCGCTTCACACCCGAAGCCCCTGCGTGTGGGATTGGACATCGGTTCCACCACCGTCAAGGCCGTGGTGCTTGATCAGTCCGATTCCCTGGGAGACACCCTCTTCTCCGATTACCGACGCCACCACGCCAACGTGCGTGCCACCGTGGCCGGCCTGTTGGTCGACATCCACAAGAAGCTTGTGGACCTCGGACGCGGCGATGAACCGATTCGCCTGTCTATCACCGGTTCCGGCGGTCTGGCGCTTGCTGACAATCTGCATGTGCCTTTCATTCAGGAGGTCATCGCCGAAACCGAGGCAATCGACAAGGAATACCCGCAGGCCGATGTCATCATCGAGCTCGGCGGCGAGGACGCCAAAATCACCTACCTGAAACCCACGCCCGAACAGCGCATGAACGGTTCGTGCGCAGGTGGTACCGGCGCGTTCATTGACCAGATGTCCACACTGCTCGACACCGACGCCGCCGGCCTCAACGAGATGGCCAAGAGCTACGAGAACCTGTATCCAATCGCCTCGCGTTGTGGTGTGTTCGCCAAAACCGATTTGCAGCCGCTCATCAATGATGGTGCCGCCAAGCCCGATTTGGCCGCCTCCATCTTCACCGCAGTGGCCACGCAGACCATCGCCGGCCTGGCTTCCGGACGCCCGATTCACGGCACCGTCATCTTCCTCGGCGGCCCGTTGTTCTTCATGTCCGAGCTGCGCGCCGCATTCCAGCGCGCGCTTGAGGGCAAGGTCGACGAGTTCATCGTGCCGACCGACGCCCACCTGTATGTGGCCTACGGTTCGGCATTGCAGGCCGACACGGATTCCGACGATCAGGGCCACCATTTCGAGGCCTACACCTGCGACGAAATCCTGAAGCGTTTGGACGAGCTGAAGAACCTGCCCTCCAACACGCCCACCATGCCGCCGCTGTTCCCCACCGAGGCCGATCGCGAGGACTTCAACAAGCGCCACCACAAGGAACACATCCACATCGGCACCCTTGAAGGCGCGCACGGCCCGCACTTCCTGGGCATCGACGCTGGTTCCACCACCATCAAGGCCACGCTCGTCAACGACGACCGTGAAATCGTCTGGTCCAGCTACGCCAACAACGAAGGCAGCCCGCTGACCGCCGCCATCAACATCGTCAAGAAGATTCAGTCTGAGCTGCCCGAAGGCGCGTGGATCGCACGCTCCTGCGCCACCGGATACGGCGAAGGCCTCATCACCACCGGACTGCACTTGGACGAGGGCGTGGTGGAGACCATGGCCCACTATCGTGGCGCCGAAATGGTCAGCCCCGGCGTCACCGCCGTCATCGACATCGGCGGCCAGGATATGAAGTACTTGGCCATCACCGATGGCGTTATCGATTCAATCGCCGTCAACGAGGCCTGCTCGTCCGGCTGTGGTTCGTTCCTGCAGACCTTCGCCATGTCCATGGGCCTGACGATTCAGGAATTCACGCAAAAGGCTCTGGCTTCCACCCATCCGGTGGACCTCGGTTCGCGTTGCACCGTGTTCATGAACTCCTCGGTCAAGCAGGCGCAGAAGGAAGGCGCCTCCATCGAGGACATCGCTGCCGGCCTGTGCTACTCCGTGGTGCGCAACGCCCTGTACAAGGTCATCAAGCTGCGCGATTCCGGCGAACTCGGCGACACTGTGGTGGTCCAGGGCGGTACGTTCCTCAACGACGCCGTGCTGCGCGCGTTCGAACTGCTCACCGAACGCGAAGTCACCCGACCGAACATCGCCGGCCTCATGGGCGCGTTCGGCGCGGCCCTCACCGCCCGCATGCACTACGAGGACATCGCGGACGACGACAACGCGCACGTCGGCGCGGACGGGCGTTCCGTCGACGCGGCGGCGGCTGAGGAGTCCGCCGCCGGCGACGAGCCGAACGCCGCCGCGCACGCGGCGAAATCGTCGTCGACGGCGTGCGCCACACCGTCTCGTCAATCCTCACCGGCGAAGCCCTCAACGAAATGTCGATGACCACCGAACGCGACGTGTGCAAGCTGTGCCAGAACCACTGCAAGCTCACCATCACCACGTTCTCCGACGGCTCCCGCTTCGTGACCGGCAACCGTTGCGAACGCGGCGGCGATGCCAAGAAGAAACGCTCCGACCGTCCGAACCTGTACGACTACAAGTACAAGCGCTGCTTCGCCTACCGCCGCCTCACCGACAAGAACGCCACCCGAGGCGAGATTGGCATTCCGCGCGCGCTCAACATGTACGAGAACTACCCGTTCTGGTTCACGCTGCTCACCTCGCTCGGTTTCAAGGTGATGATCTCCGGCCGTTCCAGCCACGAACTGTTCGAAACCGGCATCGAATCGATCGCCTCCGAGAACATCTGCTACCCGGCCAAGCTCGTGCACGGCCACATCAAATGGCTTCTCAACAAGGGCATGAAGACGATCTTCTACCCGTGCGTCAGTTACGAGGACAACCTCGTGCCCAACACGGACAACCACTACAACTGCCCGGTCGTCGCCAACTATCCGCTCGTCGTCGGCGCGAACATGCCCGAACTGCGTGACCCCGACGTGCGCTACATGCACCCGTACTTCAACCTCGCCAACCACGAGCTCATGGTCGACCGTATCGTCGAGGAGTTCGCATGGGCGAGCGTCAGCCGCGAAGAGCGGACACGAACTGTGTCAGCGCCTACGCCGAAGACAAGGTCTTCAAACACGACGTCCAGCAGGAAGGCCTCAAAGCCCTCGCCTACATGAAGGAGCACGACTGCCGCGGCATCGTGCTTGCCGGACGCCCCTACCACATCGACCCGGAAATCAACCACGGCATCCCCGAAACCATCTGCGCGCTCGGCATGGTCGTCCTCTCCGAGGATTCGATCTGCGAACTGCAGCCGGGGGAGAAGCTCAACCTCACCGAATTCCTCTCGGAAGGCGAAGCCGACCCGCGCTCCAAGAACGCCGCCGGATTCCGCCACGTAGGCGACCGCACAGTCACCAAGATGCCGTTGCGCGTCACCAACCAGTGGGCCTACCACTCCCGTCTGTACGCGGCCGCGCATTTCGTGGCCTCCTATCCGGGCCTCGAACTCGTGCAGCTCAACTCCTTCGGCTGCGGTCTCGACGCCATCACCACCGATCAGGTGGCCGAGATCCTGGCAGACAAGGCGGACGTGTACACGCTGCTGAAGATTGACGAGGTCTCCAACCTGGGCGCTGCCAAGATTCGACTGCGCTCGCTCAAGGCCGCCGTCGAGGAGCGCGAAGCCAACAAGGCCCGCGAAGCCGCCGCGACGAAGGCCGTGCAAGGCCCCAAGTCCACCGGATTCCGCAAGACCGGCTCCACCGCGCCAACCCCCGGCCGCCAGATTCTGCTTGACAGCACCATGGCCGCCAACCCGAAGCTCACCAAGGCCATGCGCGCCGCCTCCAAGCGTGCCGCCGAACGCGACCTGCAGGCCGCAGTCGCCAGCAAGAACGGCACTTCGGACGGCACTACTGGTGTGACGAACGCCAAGAATGCCAAGAAGTCCGGCCACAACAACGCCACCATGTCCCGTTACGCGCACCGTGAGAAGTTCGTCAAGGACATGAAGAAGGACTACACGATCGTCGCCCCGCAGATGAGCCCGATCCACTTCTCCCTCGTCGAATCGGTGATCCGCTCCGGCGGCTACAAGTTCGACATCCTCAAGCACGCCTCGCGCGAAGACGTGGAGACTGGCCTCAAATACGTGAACAACGACGCCTGCTATCCGGCCATCATGGTCATCGGACAGCTCATCGACGCGATTCTCGAAGGCAAATACGATCCAGACAAGGTGTGTCTCGCGATTACGCAGACCGGCGGCATGTGCCGAGCCACCAACTACTTCGGCCTGATCCGCAAGGCCCTGATCGACGCGGGTTACCCGCAGATCCCGGTCATCGCGATCTCCACGCAGGGCCTGGAGGACAATCCGGGCTTCAAGGTGACGCCCGCGCTGCTGCACCGCACCGTCAAGGCGCTGATCCTCGGCGACCTGCTCATGAAGTGCCTGTACCGCGTGCGCCCGTACGAGGTGGAGAAGGGCGCGGCGAACCGCCTGTACGAGCAGTGGGACGTGATCGTGCGCGAGGCGCTCGAACACCACGGCTTCTCGAAGACGGCCGCGAAGACCCCGTGGCTCAAGCGCCGCTACCTGCCGTACCCCGTGCTCGCCCGAGAGATCGTGAAGAGCTTCGACGCTCTGCCGTTGAAGGACGTGCCGCGCAAGGTGCGCGTCGGCGTGGTCGGCGAGATCCTCGTCAAATACCAGCCGGATGCGAACAACCATGTCGTCGACGTCATCGAATCGCAGGATTGCGAGGCCGTGGTGCCCGGCATCATGGAGTTCATGACCACGCGCCCGTACATCACCGACTGGAACGAGAAGTATCTCGGCACCGGCGGCAACAAGACGTTGTACGCGCTCATGCGTTGGAGCCTCGACCGCTACAACGCGCCGATCAAGGCGGCCATCGCCACCTCTCACGGCAAGTTCAAGCAAGACGATCCGATGCCCGAACTCGTCGAGAAGGCTGCCGAGGTCACGTCGATCGGCGTGCAGGCCGGCGAAGGCTGGCTGCTCACCGCCGAGATCCTCGAGCTTATCGAACAGGGATGCCCGAACGTGATCTGCGCGCAGCCGTTCGCCTGCCTGCCGAACCATGTGACCGGCCGCGGCATGTTCGGCAAGATCCGCCGCCTGCACCCGGAGGCCAACATCGTGTCCATCGACTACGATCCGGGCGCCTCCGAGGCGAACCAGCTCAACCGCATCAAGCTGATGATCGCGGCCGCGAAGAAGGCGCACAAGGCGAAGTTCGCCGACGGCGACGAGCCGCAGGGCTTCACTGCCGCCGACTGACCTCAAACCGACGTCCAACCGACGCCCGGTCGGCACCAGACCGGCGCAGACCGGGGCAAACCGGTCTGCGGCCTACGACAAGGCGGGTGTCCCATTCCGTATGGAACGGGACACCCGCCTTATTCGTTCTGGTGCTTTTCGGCCGGCACCGGTCACACCCGTCCTACCCGAGCCTGCCTGCCGTGAACCGGTACAGCGCGTCCCATGGCAGGTCGGTCACGTCGATCGCTTCGGCGCGCTGGCTCACGAGCTCGTCGTAACGTTCCGACCGCATCTGCGCCTTCACGTTGCCGCGCACCTCGTCCAGCGGAGCCTTCCCGTCGACGCCGTCCTTTGTCCAGTCGTGCTCGTCGTAGTAGCGTCGCACCTCGTCGTCGGACAGGCTCATGCCGGGGTTCGACTCGTCGCCCGTATAGGCGTTCTTCAACGCGGACAGTTCGTAGCTCAGGTAGCTGTCGATGTCGAAGCCGGTACGGCCGTAGACGATGCCGCCGTCCGATTTCAGTTCCGCGTTGCCGCTGTTCACGGCCTCCATGCGCGCGACGATGCTCGCATAGGAGTCGTCGGCCACCTGCCCGAGATCCACGCCGATGAGGTACGCGGCGTGCCGACGTCGCAGTTCGTCGATGGCACGGCTCGCGAGCCAACGGCACGGGACCTCGCCGTCGTGCGCCTTATCCCAGCCGTCCTCGGCCGGGTCGACGCCGTACGTCTGCCGAAAGTACAGCCGCGCCGCGCGTGTTGCGCCTTGAGCGCCGCGACGTACTCCTTGCGTTCGATGACGGTGTCGCCGAAGACGATGGTGGGGAACATGTCGGAATCCTCGCTTGCATTGGAGCCGGTATCGGAGCCGATGCCGGCGGATGCGCCCGCGCCCGCAGGCGTGCCTGCGCGCGAAGGCGCCGTCGCCGTGCGTGACGACGGCGACGGTCAATGTGACGAGCAGGACCGCCGCCACCGCGACTGCGGCGATGGCGGCGGCGAACCGGTGCCTACGTGGCATCGGTCACCTGCGGCGACGGGCCGCGGCGG
>ENA-OPZD01000032-OPZD01000032.1-human-gut-metagenome-genome-assembly--contig:-NODE-32-length-79347-cov-5.693486_pt1 | contig 79347 bp, 72 predicted proteins | sample MGYA00242479_ERZ504495 | MGnify/ENA primary metagenome ERZ504495 (study PRJEB26092, sample SAMD00036286) | human gut metagenome | host: Homo sapiens | study: EMG produced TPA metagenomics assembly of... | reverse complement strand
GGCTCCCCCTCATCGAAGAGGGCCGGCCTCACCTTCGCCGTCAACTTCAACGACTACCTCGACACGGGCATCTTCCTCGACCACCGCATCACGCGCAGCCTGGTGCGCGAGCACGCCCGCGGCAAGCGGTTCTTCCTCAACCTGTTCGCCTACACCGGCACGGCCACCTGCTACGCGGCCGACGCCGGCGTGGAGGAGACCGTCACCGTGGACCTCTCCAACACCTACCTGGACTGGGCCGAGCGCAACATGGAGCAAAACGGCTTTGTGGGCCCCGACCACCATTACGTGCGCGCCGACGTCATGAGCTGGATCCGCGACATGCGCGCCACACGCAACCGCTGGGACCTCATCTTTTGCGACCCGCCCACCTTCTCCAACTCGAGCAAAATGGGTCGCCGCACGTGGGATGTCCAGCGCGACCACGTGGAGCTGCTCGTGGGCCTCTCGCGCCTGCTCTCCCGAGAGGGCGAGGCGATCTTCTCCTGCAACCTGCGCACCTTCCGCCCCGATACCGAGGAGCTCGCACGCGCCGGTGTGGTGCTCACCGACATCACCGCGCAGACCATCCCCGAGGACTTCGCCCGCAACCAGCGCATTCACCACTGCTACCTGGTCCGCCGCCACACCTCCGAGGAGGCCATGCGCATGGTGGGCATGGACGAGAGCGCCATTCGCGAGCGCACGCGCGAGTGCGCGAGACGCCCGGCGCCATGACGATGCACGTAGCAGCGAACCGAGCGGCAGCAACACCCGCCGCGAAAAGACGCGCCGCCGCGATGCGCGCGGCGGGCGCTGACCCAACATGAGGGCCTAAGGGGCGTGCACTCTTCGGTATCTGCGTTCCCCGAGAGTTAACTCTCGGGGAACGAATCAGGCGAACCGGGAGAAAAGCTCCCGCGAGAGTTAACTTTCGCGGGAGGAGGGCACGGGACAGGGGAAGGAAACGGAAGCAACCCACCCTTCTATTTGCGTTCCTGCAGCTTGTGACATATAGCGTTTGCCCTGCACAATCCCTATAATGGCTTGAACGTTAGATGGCATGCATATGCCTCTCGGCGCGCTGGGGGAAGGCCGGCGCCGGGTCATCTTCGCCAAGGAGCAATACCGCAATGGCACACTCAACTGAATCATCCGAGCACGGGCACGGTTCTGCCGCGATCCCGGTAAGCATCGGCGCGATGCTCGTCACCCTGGGCGTCGTGTACGGCGACATCGGCACGTCGCCCATGTACGTCACCAAGGCGCTGCTTGCGGGCCAAGGCGGCATCATGACCGTGACCGAGGAGTTCATCCTCGGCGCGCTCTCGCTCGTCATCTGGACGGTCACGCTGCTGACCACCGTCAAGTACGTGCTCGTCTCCCTCAAGGCCGACAACCACGGCGAGGGCGGCATCTTCGCGCTCTACAGCATCGTGCGCAAATACGGCAAATGGCTCATCCTCCCCGCCATGCTCGGAGGTGCCGCCCTGCTCGCCGACGGCATCCTCACCCCCGCGGTGACCATCACCACGGGCCATCGAGGGCCTGCGCACCATCCCCGCCGTGCACGACATCATGGGTGACAACCAGATGAACGTCGTGGTCATCACGCTCATCATCGTGTGCCTGCTGTTCGCGGTGCAGCGCGTGGGCACTTCCAAGATCGGCCATGCCTTCGGCCCGGTCATGACGTTTTGGTTCCTGTTCCTCGGCGCGCGGGTCTCATCTACGTGCTCGGCAACCCTGTTGTCCTGCTCGCGTTCAACCCGCTGCGCGGCATCAGCTTCCTGCTGTCTCCCAACAACCATGCCGGCATCATGATCTTGGGTAGCTGCTTCCTCGCCACCACCGGCGCCGAGGCCCTCTACTCCGACATGGGCCACGTCGGCCGCGGCAACATCTATGCCACCTGGCCCTTCGTCAAGATCTGCCTCATCCTGTCCTACCTTGGCCAGGGCGCTTGGCTGCTCGCCAACGCCGGCAACCCCGAGCTCGCCCTCATCGAGGACCTCAACCCGTTCTTCCAGATGCTGCCCGAGATGGTCCGTCCGTTCGGCGTCATCCTCTCCACCTGCGCCGCGATCATCGCAAGCCAGGCGCTCGTGACCGGCGCGTTCTCGCTCGTGTCCGAGGCCAGCCGCCTCGACCTCATGCCCCACATGCAGATCTTCTACCCCGCCGAGACCAAGGGCCAGCTCTACATCCCCATGGTCAACAACGTCATGTGGGTCGGCTGCGTTATCGTCGTGCTGCTGTTCCAGAGCTCCGCTCACATGGAGGCCGCCTACGGCCTGGCCATCACCATCACGATGATCTGCACCTCCGTGCTGCTCTTCTTCTACCTGCACGGCGTGCGCGAGATGAAGGTCTTCCCCTGGGCCTTCGTCATCTTCTTCGTCGCGCTTGAGGGCTTCTTCTTCGTGTCCTCCCTCACCAAGTTCTTCCATGGCGGCTACTTCACCATCCTGATGGCCGCACTCATCATGGGCGTCATGGTCAGCTGGTACAACGGCAGCCGCGTCGAGCGCCGCCAGTACACGATGCTCCCCGTGCGCAAGTACATCGACCAGCTCGACCGCCTGCGCAACGACTCGCACTACGAGACGCTCTGCGACAACCTGGTCTACCTCACCAACAGCAAGTCGACCGACATGCTCGACCGCGACATCCTGTACTCGATCTTCGATAAGCACCCCAAGCGCGCCCGCGCCTACTGGTTCCTGAACGTCGAGGTCACCGATGAGCCGCACACCTTCGAGTACTCCGTCGAGAACTACGGCACCGATTTTGTGTACCGCGTGCACCTCTACCTGGGCTACAAGGTCAACCAGCGCGTGAACGCCTACCTACGCCAGATCGTTTCCGACCTGTCCGCGTCCGGTGAGCTGCCGCCGCAGGTGCACGATTACTCCGTGTACGACAAGCCCGGCGTGATCGGTTCCTTCCGCTTCTGCCTGATCCGCAAGACGCTTGCGCCCGAGTCCGACGTCGAGCAGCGTGAGCGCCACGCCATCGCGATGAAGTACGCGATCCGCCGCTTCGCCGGTTCTCCGGTGCAGTGGTTCGGCCTGGAGAACTCCAGCGTGTTCTACGAGTACGTGCCGCTGTTCACCAAGTTCAAGCCGGTCGACCGCATCGCGCGCGTGGCCGTGGAGGAGCGCTGCTAACGAGCGCCTCCGCAATCTCGCTGAATGTCAAAAAGACCCATCGCGCGGATGGTCTTTTTGTTGTGTCATGCCAAGACGTTGCCGTGAAAACCGAGGCCCCAGCAGGGCCCCGAGCATCGCGCTTAAGATGTTTCTACCAGCTCTTTCCAAGCCAATTCCGAAGCCACAAGTCCATCGACCGGCTCATCTCGGCCATGAAGTCGCTCGTGTGCTTGCGCGTGTAGATGTCGCGCACACGCGCCCCGGGCTCCGTCGCGTGAGGGCGGAACATCGCGTCCATCTCGGCGATTTGAGCGTCCATTGTCGGAGCGTCGGCGCGACGATAGCGCTCCTCCATCACAAGGTTGACGGTCGGATGCGGGGTTGCCGGACGCTCCTTCTTAGGAGTCCCAAGGATGAGCATGCTCAAGGGCACGGTGTGCTCGGGCAAATCCAGAAGGTCACGCACCTCCTCGGCGTTCTCGATGATGTCGCCTATGTAGCAGGTGCCCAGCCCCACCGCCTCGGCGGCAATTGCCGCATTCTGTGCCGCGATCACCGCGTCCTGCGCCGCGATTCCAAAATCGCCCAGACCGGGATGCGGGCGGGCAGCGCAGCCAGATTCGGTCGCGAATTCCTCGGTCAAGCACCCCACGTGCTCGAACAGGTCGATCCACTTGCAATAGTCCACCACAAACACCAGCGCCCACGGCGCCTTGGAGATCATCGGCTGATTGTCGCAAAGCACCGCGAGGCGATCTCGCGTCGCCTGCTCGCGGATATCGATAATCGAATACATCATCATCGCCCCGGCGCTTGGGGCCCTACTCGTAGCATGGAGCACGGCCTCCCGCTGTTCGCCCGTGATTTCCACCGTCAAGTCGAACTGCCGCGTCGAGCTCCTGCGCTCGATGCAGTCGAGCACCGCGTTTCCCGTCATTCCCATTTACCGCCGTCCTTAAGCATCGGTTACGCTTCTTGGCCCATTCTATGGAAACAACGGATACCTGCAGCTTATCGACTAAATCTCGACAATCCGTGGGTAGTATGTTCCCTTGTCGCCTTCCGCGCGTAGCACATGTTTATCAAGGCCGGGTAAGCGCTGTCCAGGATTTGGGCACGCCGCCTGCTTCAACATCCGTTGAGCGAAGAAGAGGTTGTCGTATGTTCACTGCCATCGTATCCATCGCGGGGCTTATCGCCTCCGCCTACTTAGGCCGTCGGGAGCTCACCCGTCGCAAGGAATCGGGCGATCGCTCCGGCATGGGCTGGGGCATCACGTTCTGCATCATGCAGGCCATTGCCGTCGCGCTGGGCTTTCTCGGCATGGCGCCCGACGACATCCTCTCCCCCATTATCCTGACGCCGTGCTCACCGCCTGCGCTTGGGCCTCTTTCGCGCGTGACATCACCTGGGCGCACATCGAATCCTACATGCGCTTCGGCGACGAACTTGCCGCCCGCACCTTCCGACCCGACTGCGGTGCATGCGACAAGTACGATGCGTGCGCACATCGCATCACCCGCGACGAGGACCTCTCCCGCATCGGTCGCCTGAGTCGCAAGCTGCGCGGCCGCGCCCACGAGCTCCGCATCGCGCTGCACCGCCCCACCGCGATCTGCGTGATGCTGCTCTTGCTCGCCGGCCTGTTCGCCATGCTCGGGCTCGAGACCCCCTCCAACCATGACCTCACCTGGTGCTACCCGCTGTGCATCCTGCTTGAGTGGGCACTCATCACCGCCGTCATGGCCGGCCTGTTCTGCCTATTCCAGCGTCGCGGTGGCGCCCCGGCGTTCGTCGCCTTCCTATGCTGGGGCATCGGCATGGCGCAGTTCTTCGTCATCACGTTCAAGTCCATGCCCATCCAGCCCGCCGACCTTTCCGCCCTGGGCACTGCCGCTGCGGTGAGTGGCGGCTTCACCTACATCTTCAGCGCGTTCGGCCTGTACGGCATGACCTTCCTGGCCATCTCCATGCTGCTGTGCTCGCTCGCCGGCGTCTTCCGCCCCGAGCCCGCCAAGCGCAACCGCCGCCTCTTCCTCACCAACCTGTTGATCGGTGCCCTGTGCCTCGTTGGCGTTGGTGCCCACGTCACGCTCATCGACTACTACAACACCCTCAACATCACCGTGTACACCTGGCGCCCGCTCGAGAGCTACTACCGCCAGGGCTTCATCCCCACGTTCATCTCCTCCGCGCAGACCATCAAGCGCCCGTGCCTAAAGACTACGATATGGCCAAGGCCGAAAAGCTCGAGAAGAAGCTCGCCGGCGAGTACGACGAGACTGCCGGCAAGACCCAGCAGCGCACCGATGCCGAGGCCCAATTCGCCAAGGAAAAGCCCACGGTTATCGCCATCATGAACGAGACGTTCTCCGACCTCTCCATCTACCAGAACATGCATGCCGGCTACAACGGCCCGCAGTTCTTCAAGAACCTCCCCGACACCCTCTCGCGCGGCACCCTCTACGTGAGCGCGTACGGCGGCGGCACCTGCAACACCGAGTTCGAGTTCCTCACTGGTAACTCCATGTCTTACCTTGGGTCGGGCGTGTACCCCTACACGATCTACGACCTGCTCGACACCAAGAATCTCGCCGAGCAGTTCAAGGATCTGGGCTACACCACCACGGCCATGCACCCCAACCACGGCACCAACTGGAACCGCGAGAACGTCTACTCCGGCTTCGGCTTCGATCGCTTCATGACGATCAACGACTTCCAGGATGCCGAGAAGCTCCGCGGCATGGTGTCCGACGCCGCCACCTACGACAAGATCCTCGAGATGCTCGAGTCCGACTCCGCGCCTCAGTTCATCTTCGACGTGACCATGCAGAACCACTCCGGCTATGACACCGGCCTGCTCCCGCCCGATAAGCTGAACAACTACCTGATCGACGGCGCGGTGAACAACGAGGTCAACGAGTATCTGTCCCTCATTGAGGAATCCGACCGCGCGCTCAAGGACTTCGTTGGCAAGCTGCGCAAGCTCGACCGCCCCGTCGTGCTCGTGTTCTTTGGCGACCACCAGCCGTTCTTCCCCGACAAGTACAACAACCGCTGGTTCACCAATGAGGATAAGGCCGAGCACAACATGCGCCTGTGGACCACCGACTACCTCATCTGGGCGAACTACGATGTCGCCGGCAACGACCAGGACAGCCATGTGGACAACCTCTCCACCAACTACCTGGGCACCGAGATGATGAACATCATCGGCGCGCCGCTCAACGACTACCAGAAGGCTCAGCTCACCCTGCGCAACGCGCTGCCCGCCATCAACACCACCGGTTACCTTGACGCCACCGGCACCATCTACCTGTCCAGCGTCAAGGAGGATGAGAACGGCGGAGATGCCCATACTTCGCTGCAAAAGGCAATGCAGGCGCGCTCCGAGTACGCCACGATTCAGTACTACGAGCTCTTTGGCGACGGCAAGGATGTGTACACCAAGCTTCGCCAGAGCGCCGCGAACGAGACCGATCCGAACCTCGCGCCCGGCACGACGCAAATCAAGTAACCCGAGCGAAAGGTCAAGAGGCAAGCGCTCGGCCCGCTTCTGCATATCATGACGTCAAAACCCCTGCATGCGATCAAAACATGCAGGGGTTTTGCATATGATTGCCGTCTCCGTTTTTCACTTGAGGGACTTTTGGTAATTACTTTCCGACCTTGCCCGGTAGACAACCCCAACGCCAAGACAAATCCGCAGGTCGGGCTCCCAACTTCTCACCCGCCATTTCACGGTTTCGAATTCTAATTACCAAGAGTCCCATTCATGAACTTTCCGACACGCCGCACCCCCCCCCCACGAAGCGATCACCCAAACCTCAGTCGATGCGCAATCCGGTCGAGCACGGCGACGGGAACCCCGGCGTGACCCTCCAGATACTCCCGGACCGTTCCGTAGCGCTCGTGCAGATGCTCAAGCGTCAATTCCATCTCGGCGGGAATCGCCTCGAACAGGCAACGAGGAGCGCGACGACACAAAAGTGCGGAAACAGCCACGCGCTGAGCACGCATCCCCCGCCCGAGATACCGCTGCGTAGCCGCATAGTCCGCAACGATGTCCTCATCCGAAACCCCAGCGAGTCCCAGCAGCAACATCGCCACAACGCCCGTCCGGTCTTTGCCCGCCCGACAATGAAACAGCGTGCAGCCATCCTGCCCAAAGGCGTCAATCGACTCCATCACGCGTCGGATGCTCGAAGCGTGATTGTCGAGCAGCCCCTTGTACACCGTCGACATGCGATCCGGCAGTGCGTCACGAAACTTTCCCGAATTGAGCTGGTCGAGCATCTGAACATGCACGTACGCCACACCGTCTCGGCCACGGGCATAAGGATCGGGCCAATGACCAACCTCAAAATCGCTGCGCAAATCGACAACGCATTTCAGACCCTCTCCGTACTCCTGCAGATATTCATAGTCTCCAGGTGTCAATTTGCGAAGAGACGGGCCGCGAAGAAAGATGCCGTATGCCGTTTCCCCTTGCGAGCCGTCCTCCGCCCTATACGCACACCCGCCCAAATCGCGCACGTTTCTCACGCGGGCAAGCGGAAGCTGCTGGGGGCCGGCGGAATGAACTGCGGCATCGCGCCGCTCAGTTGCAATTTCCATATGTGCCAATCCACCTTGCGAATCGAAGCTCTCATACGCTGGATTTTTCCATGCGGTTTGTACACTACATCGTATCGCTCGGTGTTCGCCACTTGCTTACGCAACGTTTACGGCATCCCGCTCTGCCTCGAAATGCCCGAATCGCCAAACAAAGGGGCGGATTCCATTGCACCCGCCCCGCTCTCTCAAATTGAAGATGGTCCCTGGATGAAGATGATCCCCGAATTGAACGTTTGGCGTTGGGGCAGTCCCCGAATTGAGACTGTTTGGCATTTGCGCACCCTTGCAGGTCGCGCGCCTTATACACCCGCAGAGAGACCAGCGCGCTCACGATATAGCACACCACACCGGAGATCAAAGCGCCCATGGCAAACGACGTCAGGCCCTCAGGCGTTTCCGCGAACGAAAGCGCCTGTTGCATGGCCATAATGGCCTCCTCGCCCATGAAGCCGCCCACCATTAACGGCGCAACTCCCAAGAACATCATGATGAAGGGCAGCCACTGCGTCGCCTTGGTCTGGCCGAATTTGAAGAACACCGGCATGGACACCGATGCAATCACAAACCCCATGGCACTGCAGAACGCAAGGGCGAACACCCCCGCCCGAATCATATCCGCATCGAGGCGCACCATGTTGGCGACCACCTCGGGAAGCAGCGAAGCCCCGCCCATCCAGGACAGCAGGCACGCCGCTACGGAAACGAACAGCGACGCGATCAGCGTGCCCGCCAGCACGAACAGATAGCGACCCAACACCACATCTCTGCGCGACACAGGCATGGTCAACCTAAACGCAGCCCAATCGTTTTGCTCGTCGTAATGACTCGCGCTATTTGACAGGCTGAACATCCCCATCATGAAAATGATGCCCGGCAACATGGAAGTGCTGCCCATGCCCACCGTGAAATACACCGCCATGAACAGGATGCTGAACGCCAGCTGCCTGAGGTATTGCCCAGACACCGTGAGCTCCATCTTGAGCATGCGCATCATCGCGCATCACCGCCTTTCTGGACGCCGTCACGCGGATGCAGGACCGTGCCCTTGAGGACGAGCGCCATGTAGTCGTCAATCGACACGCGGTCACATGGGATCTGCGGGAACGCGCGCATGAACTCAAAACGATCGGAAACGAGCAGGTCCACACCATAGTCGTGATGCAAAACGCGCACCTCCATAGGCGCCTGCGCGCTCGCCAGCACCTGCTCGACCTCCGCCGCACGGCACCGCGCCACTCCCATGAGGTCGCAGATTTCGTCCTTGTCGCAGGCAAACACGATACGCCCGTCATCGATGCACACCACCGTGTCGGCGATCTTGTCGAGATCGCTCGTGATATGGCTGCTCATCAGAATCGCATGCTGCGGGTTTCCCGCGGCATCCTCCACCGCCACAAACTCGCGCAGCATGTCGAGCACCTCATCGCGTGCCATGGGGTCGAGCCCGGCGGTCGCCTCGTCCAAGATGAGCACCTGCGGGTTGTGCGCCAGGGCGCAAGCCAAGCTCAACTTCATACCCATACCGCGAGACAGCTCTTTAATCGCCTTCCTCGAATCGAGCTTGAACCGGTGAAGATACTCTTCGAACACGCGCGCGTCCCAATTCCGATACGCGCGCTCCATAAGCTTGCCGACCTCGGCGATCTTGATATGCGGCGGCATCGAAACGGTGTCGAACACTACGCCGATGCGCTCCTTCACCGCGGCGTCGGCGCCGGACAGCCCGCGCGCATCGACACCCAAGATTCGGGCATCGCCCGCATCGATACCGATGATGCCGAGCAGGGCCTTGATGGTCGTTGATTTACCAGCGCCGTTCTGCCCGATAAAACCCACGATTTGCCCCGGTTCCACCGTGAGGGATACGCCCTGCAGTGTGAAGCCGTCGTAATGCTTGGTGATATTGCGAGCCTCGATAAGAGGCGCGCCCACTCGTGATGAAGTCATAGCTAGTCGTCACTCTCCAAAAGGGTCCTCATCATCTCGATGAGCTCCTCATCGCCCAAATCGAGCGCCCTGCCAGCTCGATGGCCTGAAGCAGGCGCTCCTCGACCTCGCGGAGCCGCTCCTCGCGCAGCAGATCGGCGTTGCCGCCTGCCACGAAGCTGCCCTTGCCCTGCACCGTCTCGATGAACCCTTGCGTCTCCAAGTCCGCGTAGGCGCGCTTGGTCGTGATGGCGCTCACCCGCAGGCTATTCGCGAGCGCGCGAATCGAGGGCAACTGCTCGCCCGCCACCAGGTCGCCTGCCATGATCTGGCTTTTGACCTGTCGGACGATCTGCTCGTAGATGGGCTGGTTGCTCGAGTTCGAAATGATGATTTCCACGAATCAATGTTCCCTTCCCGTCTGCGCGTTGGGCGTCCCCGTCGCGCCACGGTCGCTCCCAGACGTCATGAGGCGACCACAACCGAGCATACTGTATATACTCGATAGTTACAGTATATACACACCTATACACAGTGCAAGCATTTTTTGAAGATACGGGTTGAGGGAAAAGCGCGGGATGCGCAGCCGCTTCAAAACAAAACGGGCAGCAGGACCTCCTCCTGCTGCCCGTGATGTGTAAAAAGGGGTCTGCCCCCATTTTGCACGTGCCCTTTTTACACGCGCTATGCCAGGCGGGCTCCCACCATCTGCGCGGCGGCGGGCTTGTCAAAGTTCCCGTTCGTCGCCTTGGTAAGCGCACCCATCACACGACCCATATCCTTCTTGGACTCCGCGCCGATCTCGGCGATAACCTGGTCAATCAGGGCCGCGAGCTCGTCGCCCGGACACCTGAGCGGGCAGCAGGCTCTCGAGCACGGCCACCTGCTCGCGAGGTTCTCGGTGCGCTCGGAGTTGTTGCCCGCCTTCTCAGACATCTCGAGTGTCTCGTTGGTCTGCTTGAGCGTGCGCTTGATCTGGGCGGTCGTCTCCTCCTCGGTGATCTCATGCGCCCCGCCGCGCGATGCGGCGTTCTTGAGCTCGCCCAGCACCAGACGGGTGACGCCCAAACGAACCTTATCCTTCGCCTTCATAGCGGCGACCATCTCGGCATGAAGCTCTTCGTACGTCATTACTATCCCCTACTCCTCGGAATCCGTGTCCTCGTCCGCTTTCGCCTTGCTCATATCGACGTTATACGGAGCATCCTCGGGCATCTCGTTAATCTTGATGTCGGCCTTGTCAATGTAATCATTCAGCCACGTGGAGTACTTCGCACTCTCCTCCTCGGTCTTGATCTTGCTCGAAATCGCATCACGGATAGCCTCGGGGATCTCGTCAGCGGAAGAAACGCTCTCGACGTTGAACTGATCGGTGCACAGGATGATGTGGTACCCGTAGGTCGTCTTTACCAGACCGCTCATCTGCCCCGTGGAGAGCGCGCTGAGCGCATCCTGATACTCGGTCACAAAGGTGGTGAGCTTATCCCAGCCCACGTCGCCACCGTCATCGGCGGATGAGTCCTCGGAGTACTCTTTCGCCGCATCGGCGAACTCGACCTCGCCGGCGTTCAGCTTGTCAAGCACCTCCTGAGCCTTGGCCTCAACCTCAGCGCTCTCTTCATCAGTTGCATCGTCGGCGACCTTGAACAGGATGTGGGACGAACGACGGGCATCGTTGTAGGTGTCGAGATTCTCATTGATGTAGGAGACGATCTGGTCGTCGGTGGGGTCCTCGACAGATGCGACCTTCTCACGCAGCTTCTCTTGAGCGAGCGAGCTCTTGGTGTTCTCCTGGTAGGTCTCTTTGGTGAACCCGAACTGGGTAATCATATCAACAAAGGTGTCCTCGTCGCCGCCGTAGTTTTCAACCGCCTCGTCCCAGGCCTCGTCAAGGTCATCTTGGGAGACGGTGATGTCGTACTCCTTCTCCGCCTGCGTGAGCAGGTACTGGCGGGCGATGGAATCGATGACGTTCTCGCGATAGCTCTCGGGCGTAAGCCCCTGTTGAGACAGGTACGTCGCCCAGTCTTCATCGCTCTCATACGAGCTCTGGCGCAGGCTCATGATCTGCTCGGTGACGGTGTCTTCCTTAATGTTGACGCCGTTCACGGTTGCCGCGACGCCACCCGTGAGCTTATAGTCCTCCTGGCTCTGCACCTGGTTGAGCACGCCGGAACACGCCATCGCACTCACGGAAAGCAACATGGCGGCGATGCCAATCACCACGAGCACAATCTTGCCTGCTTTGGAAAGCTTTTCCTTGCGCGCCTGCTTCACCTGCTTTTTGCTTGGCGCCGCCTCGGGCACCGGGTCGCGCTTGATCTTGGCGCTTCGTTTACTCACTGCCATTTGAGGTCTTCTTTCGTAGCTCTGTATGGTTCGTCGCTTGGGCGACGAGTCCCGTGTTCACACATTTGGTTATTGTCTCACACGCACTTTTAGATGCGGATGGTATTCGAGCATTCCCACACACTTCCCTTTACGGAGCCCTCAGCACACAAGGCACGGGGCCCTCCGCATGCGCAGAGAGCCCCGTGCCACCAAGGGAGTGCGGGGGGACGACGCTAGCGCGTCTTGCGGCTGTGGGCAATCATGACCGCACCTGCCGCAACTGCGATGACGGCAGCTGCGCCCACACCCACCACCAGGAGCATGGAATTGTCTCCGGTGGTCGGCAGTCCGCCGTTGGGCTTGTTCGCGCCAGGCTCATCGGAAGGATCATCGGGCGTCTCGGGAGCAACGGGAGCATCCCCGTCCTCGACCCACTTGGCCGTGAGCATAAGGTCGCTCGTGACCGGCGTGTCGAAGTCCCACTTGTTCTTCCAACCGCCCTTATAGCCATCGGTGAACCAGCCGTCGAACAGATATCCGGCAAGCTCGGGCATGGGCTGAACGGGGACCTTGTCACCCCTCTTGACCACGATTACACGATCCTCATGTCCGGGAATGCGATCGTCGAAGGTGACGGTGAACTCGTCCTCGTCGGGATCGGCTGTCTTCTCGTCAAGACGCAGAGACTCAATTGCCTGAGCGAGCTCGCCCTTGAGTGCGAAGACGGAGTTGACGTCGCCGCTCTGATCGGCAATGACCTTCTCGGCCTCGGCGATCTTGGCCTGCAAGGCATCCCATGTCTCGGCCGTGAAGGCATCGTGCTCGCACGAACCGTCCTTCTGAATGGCCTTCGCGGCGTCAACCAGCGTCTGCAGGGTCGTGTAGTCGGGCTTTACATCGGCGTTGATCAGATTGAGCTCGGCGGCGCTGCCAAAGCCGCCCTTGCCCTCATCGACAACGAGCTTGATCGCCTTTGCCCTGACAGGCTTATCGAAGGTGATGGTTTGCGCACCATCGGCATCCTTCAAAGAACCCTTAGCCACCTCAACCATCGATTCGTCAGTGCCAGCTTCTGATGCCATAACCGTATACTTGAGAACCGTACCGTTACCGTGGCCGCTGCGAGCGGTGTACACCAGTCCGCCAAGCGTCATGACGTCCTCTTTGCTGGTCAGAGTAATGCTATGTGGGCCACTGGGCTTGCTGGGGCTGTACATGCTGTGCCAGTACGTACCAAGGTTGCCATCGAGAACATTTGAGGCCTTACCGTTTTCTCCTTCAGTCTGCTCCGAGTTGGCGGTTGCTGCAAGCTTGCCCTGATCAACAAGCGTGAGGTCGCCTCCCGTCTTGAGCTCGAGCGCGTCAAGCGCGCTCACGATGGCACTCTCATACGAATCGACCGTGGACTGCATGCTCGCAGGCAGGTTCTCGCGGATCTGAGCCCATGCGCCTGAACGCGCGCGACGGATGCGTCGGTAAAGAGCTCGTTCAACAGTGCTACGGCGTCACCGTCAAGCTGAAGCTGCGCGTAGGCGTCAAGGCGGCAGTAGTCGGCCGTCTTGTAGGAGGGGTTACCCTCCTCGTCGGCGAGAAGCGCGTTGATCTGCGCGGCCAGGCTATCGATGTCGGACTTGGCCGGATTGGCGTTCAAGAACAGGGCATATACCTGGTCAAGAAGGTCGCGCAGGCCAGGAACATCCTGCTCGGCAAGAACCTTCTCGGCGGTGATGACCGCGTAATCGAGAGGCATCGTCGAAGCAAACTCGCCAGCCTTGGAGATGCGCACATCGTCCACATAACCCTCAAAGGCGTTCGTGGCAGAGCCCAGCGTATTGACCGGGAGCATGCACGTGGCCTTGAGCTTGCCGCGGCTACCGTTACCGGTCGAGCCGATAGTCTCTACTTTCTCGCCGTTGACATACAGCGTAGTGACTTCGAACTCGTTCTTGAACTCAAGCTCAACCCACTCGTCGACCGGCAGGGTGTAGTTGAAGGAGTAATCGCGGTTCTCGCGGGTGATGCCGACCTTGCCGGTGTCCTTCTGAACCGCCTTGATAGCACCGTACTCGGACTCGAACAGAACCTGCTCGTCAGTCGACGCGCTCGTACGCTTAACCTTCACGCGCAGATCGCTGCCCAAACCGAGGGTGGTAAGGGCGTCGTCCTTGACGGACACGTAGGATTCGCCGCCGTTGAGCTTGAGGGCACTGCGGCCGTCAACCTTCTCAATCTTGGCGTTCTCGCCCTCGACAAGGTCGCGTTTCAGGCCAGAGGCGTCCGACAAGTCGTCCATGTTCCACTGAGCGATGGTGCCATCCTCGGTAGTTGCGACGTCGTAACCAAAGTTGCTACCGGGGGCGTCACCGAGCTTGGCAACGATCTCCTTGGCGGCAGCGGTATCAATCGAGCCGCTCTTGCCCCAACTGTTGGCACCGAACAGACCAGCGGAGCGGTTGATGCGGTCATAGATGTCATACTCGGACATGCCGTTTTCCTGGTTGTCGCACATGTCGTTCCAGACGGCAAATGCACCACCGATCATCTGCGGATCGCCAGCGGGAACAGAGTACCCACTAATGCTGTTCAGTCCGTCGGTGTAAGCAGCATCGCCCAGGTAGTCGTAGTAGTACGTTGCATTCGGAACGACGTAGAAGACACCGTCCTGACAGTCGATAAGCTCGAAGCCCAAATCGTACATCTGCTTAAGATCGGCCCAACCAGGGTTCCAAAGATTCATCTGGCGGCGCTGGCCAGACTCGGAGATGCCGCTGACATTAACTGTACCCTTGATGCTCGTGAGGGAACCCCACACACGAGCAGTCTTTCCGTTCCCTTCGGCATACTTGAACATATCGTTCACGAACGTGCGGTATGCGTTGCCGTCGGCACTGTACTCATCCGCGCCAATATGAATGACATCTGAGCCGGCGAAAACGGCATTTTCGCCACCCTTCACGTACTCGTCAAAGATGCTCTGGACGAACTTGAGGCTATCGTTATACAGCGTAGTGAGATTGAGATGGTCGTTCTGGCGTCCATCGGTGCCGTGACGCAGGTCGGGACGCACCTTGGTCAGCGCCAGCGAATGCGCCGGGGTATCGATCTCGGGAATGATGTTCACGCCAAGCGCCTTGGAGTGCTCGATGTACTCCTTGAAGTCGGCCTTGGTGTACCACACGTCGGTGGAGGTGAGGTCGGCCTGGTTCTTGCCGTCGTTGCCGCCCTTCTTGATGTCGGACTCAAGACGGAAGCCAGAGTACGCCTGGAAGACATCCTTCCCCGCTTTGGTGTACTCCTCGAGCGGAATATAGTTGTCGTTCAGGTGAATCTGGAAGTCGTTCAGCTTGAACCATGCCATCTGCTCGGTCATCTGCTTGAGCCAGTCGAGCGTGAAGGTCTTTCGACCCACGTCGAGGATGAGACCGCGCACCTTGTAGAGGGGGTAGTCGCGGGTGGTGCCCACCGGGAAGGTGGAGTTGCCCGTCTTCATACCCTGGAGGATGGTCTTGCCGCCCCAGTTGGCGCCCGCCACGGCCTCGGCCTTGACGGTGATGCTGTTGGCGCTCGCCTCGAGCAGGTAGCCCTCATCCTTGAGGCCCCGAGCCTTGTCGGCGCCGAGCGTGAAGAAGATGTCGCCAGCTTGGGCTGCGGTGCCCTGGACCACCTCGAGCTTAACGCCCGTGATGATTTGGAAATCCGCGGCAAAGTCCTCGGCCATGACCTTGAGCGAGTCCTGACCGTACACTACGCGCTTGGCGGCAGATGCGGCGAACTGTCCCTCGCCACCAACCCACTCGCGGAGCTCAGGCAGAATCTGCGGCGCGGCATTAGCCTCGGCCTTGGCGGTCATGCTGCCGGGGACCTTGACGTCGAACTCCTTGAACGCGTAGTCCGTGTTGTCCTTGGTGTTCTCGATCTTGAAGGAGGCCTTGACGGTCACGTCGGAGATCGGACGGTAGATGGTGCCATTCAGATCGATGACCTGCTCGTAGTCGGTGCCGTTGTACTTGATCTTGTAGCCCTCGGGAACGTCTTCAGGCAGGGTATAGGAGAGCGTCTTGGTGTCGGCAGTGACCTCGGCGACCTTGATGTCGTTGAGGTAGTCCGCAGGCTGCTTCTCGGGCGCAGCGGGCACTTGGTTCCATGCCTCGAACTCCATGCAGGAGACACCATACCCTGTGCTCATACCGGTGACGCGCAGTAGGAGGTAACGACCGGTCGCAGGAGTCTTCAGGGTAATCTCATTGAGACCCTTAGTGTTGTTCTGCTCATTGACAACCGGGGCGCCCCAGCTCTGGTAGTTGTCGCCCTCGGCGTTCCAGACGCTTTCATCGTTGGAGACGTACACCTCGAACTTGGTTGCGTAGTTGGAGGCATCTTCCCACTGGATGTTGAAGTGCTTGATGGTTTCTTCCTTACCCAGATCAACGCGCAGCCACTGGGTCGGCGCGGTCTCGGTCATCCAGCGATCGTTGCTCTTGCTCTCCTTCTTGCCATCGACTGCACGGGCACCGTTCTTGTTGTGGTAGTCCTTGCTGGCCTTGGTGGCCTTCTTGAGTGCGAGGTTGGTTGCCTCGGTAGTCGGCTCATCAGGCGTCTCTGTCTGCTTGTCGGCATATACCTCGAGCTCGTAAATGGAGACCGCATCCCAATCGACGGCATCGCCATACGGGTCATTGCCCGTGAAGCCGGTGATCAGAAGCCGAACATAGCGCGCAGACGTCGTATCGAAATTGATGACGCTCGTCTTGTCCTTGGGGCGCTCGGTCGTCGTATAGACGTCCTTCCAAGTCCACTTGGTCGAGTCGTTATCCTTTGCATCTTCGGCCTTCGCGACCTGGATCTTGAATCCCGTGGCCTTGCGGGCCTCCCAGTAGACCTTTGCGGACGAGACCTTCTCGTCCTTGCCCAGATCAACGTAAATCCAATGCTCGCCATGGCTGGCGTCAACCGCACTACCCCAACGAGACGACTTCGAAGTCGTGTCGCCATCGGTCGCGTTCTTCGCCTTAACCGAATCGGCCTCTTGGCTGTCGGCAACGGCGTTTTTGTTCAGCGCCAAGTTGCCTTCGGCGGCGTACACCTTCTGCGCAGGCAGGAGCATCGTCGCGGCACACAGCGCCGAAAGGCACCACGCGACGACTCCTCCCCAGCGTAGCTTCTTCATACGCATCCCCTTCCGTTTGCGTATCCCCGTCTCGGCAAGGAACCTTACCGGCTGGCGTCCGAGCGCCAATCCGCAGCAACCAACGCCTTGCCGATCCATGGGCATCCCCAACATAGATTGCTTCACTGTACGGATTCACGTTGGTGCGCGTGAAGGAGAAATCCACTCGGATTATGCATCTTCTATTCGATTTTATTCATTTTCTATTGGTTTTTTCAGAAAGATACCAGCTTTGTTGTTATGCATATACAAATGTGCATTTGACACTGAGGGTCTTTCGCCCCCCAATTGTTTAACCCACTAGACAGGAAGGCATTCTAGGGGCTTTCTTCCGATTTTTCTGATTCCCGCCACATTTATGTGAAATGGCAGACGGACGGAATACATCGGTAAACGGCGCACCTTATGGAAGAGCGGTGCTTCAGAAGGAAGCGAGAAGAGAGCTCGAAGGGTCGACCATGGCGAGTTGCAAATAACGCGCGCCGGATAAGACACCGGCGCGCGCTTCTCGTACACGACTAACGCACTTCGACCGTAAGGTTCTCCCGCACGTGGACACGACCATCGGCGAGCATTTGCACCACCTCGGGATACAAAACATGCTCGATGGCGTGGATGTGCTCTTCGAGGGTATCGACGTCCCAGCCCTCCTCGACCACGAGCGCACGCTGGGCGATGATCGGGCCCATATCGTACACCGCGTTGGCAATGTGCACCGTAACGCCCGTCACCTTGACACCGCGATCGAACGCGTCCTGGATACCATGGGCACCCTGGAAACTGGGAAGTAGGGCGGGGTGGATGTTGATCACTCGATCAGGGAACGTGACGAGCAGTGGTGCATGCACCATGCGCATATAGCCCGCCATGATCACGTATTCGCAACCGGCAGCCAGAAGCTCGTGCGCGATGACTTCATCCGCCTGGATGGGGTCGGCATAGGTCTCCTTGGAGAGCGTGAGGGTCTGAATACCCGCAGCCTCGGCGCGCTTGAGGCCGTACGCGGAAGGACGACTCGCCACCACGAGCTTGATCTCCGCGTTGAGCTCGCCGGCATCGATTGCGTCAATAAGCGCCTGGAGGTTGGTGCCCGAGCCCGAGAGCAGCACACCAATGGGCAACGGGGCACGGTCCGCCTGGTCCTGCGCGGCGCGTTCGTCTTGCAGCTCGTTGATACCGGGTCGCGCATGCGAAGCGGCGGTATTTCCGGCATCCACTTCGCGCTCTGCGGCATCGCCAAAAACCGCGTCGCTCGGAAGCGCCTCGGGGGCGAGGGCCGCCTCCTCGATGAGGCGACGGTACTCGTCGGCGGCCGCCTGGGCCTCGTCCCTACTGCTCATCTGCGTACTTCACCTCGCCGGAGCCCGCAACGCAGGTGCCCACGCGGAAGGGCTTCTCGCCCATGGCGACGAGGGCCTCGGTGACTGCGGCCTCATCCTCGGCAGAGACGATGAGCATCAGGCCGACGCCCATGTTGAAGGTCTTGCAGGCCTCGTTGGGCGCGAGCTCCGCATGCTCGGAGATGTAAGTGATGACCGGCGGGACGGCCCAACCCATCTTGGCACCGTCGCGCAGCACGAGGGCGTCAACGTCCTTGGGCAGGGCGCGGTTAAGGTTCTCGGTGATGCCGCCGCCGGTGATGTGGGCGATGGCGTGCACATGCTTGCCGGCCTCGCCGCGGAGCAGCTCGAGGATGGGCTTGACGTAAATGCGGGTGGGAGCCAGCAGCGCGTCGGCGAGGAGGACGCCGGGCGCGACCTCGATGGTCTCGAGCTCAGCCTTCTTGGCCTCTGCCTCGGGCGTGCCCGGCACGATGCCGTCGACGCCGATGACCTTGCGCACGAGCGAGTAGCCGTTGGAGTGGACACCCGTGGACGGCAAGCCGATGATGACATCGCCCTCGCGCACGTTGGCGGGATCGATCATCTTGGGGCGGTCGACGACGCCGACGGTGAAGCCAGCGAGGTCGTAGTCGTCCGGACGCATGACGCCGGGGTGCTCGGCCATCTCTCCGCCCACGAGCGCGCAGCCCGCGAGCTTGCAGCCATCGGCGACGCCTTGACGATCTTGGCCATGTGCTCAGCCTCGATGTGGCCGATGGCGACATAGTCGAGGAAGAACAGGGGCTCGGCGCCGGAGGCGAGGATGTCGTTCACGCACATGGCGACAAGATCCTGGCCCACAGTCTCGTGACGGTCGAGGATCTGGGCGAGCACGAGCTTGGTGCCCACGCCGTCCGTGCCGGAGATGAGGATCGGATCCTCCATGTCCTTGAGCGCCGCGGCGGAGAATAGGCCGCCAAAGCCGCCGATACCGCCAATGACCTCGGGGCGGTTGGTCTGCGCGACCATCTGCTTGATCGCATCGACCGCGCGGCCGCCCTCGGCGGTGTCGACGCCGGCGTCCTCGTACGTAACGTGCTTGCTCTCGGCCATGTGAGGTTCCTTTCGACCCAGGGAATTCCTAGTACAGCATGATAGCAGGGCACAGCCCGCATCGACCAAACCCCTCAATTGGGAGCGGATGCGGCCAGTCGCAGGCGCCTCGTTGCAGGGCCGCGCGTGTAACGTCGAAAAAATCGCGATTGAAGCGCGTCATTTTCGACGTTACACGCGCGCACCCGTTCTATTCGCATTACGCGTGACGCGTGACCAAGGACAGTCCCCAATTGGCACGCGACGGCACGCCTCGTCTTAGCCCTCGTGCGCCTCTTCCCAGCTGCGGTCCTCGGCCTTATCAACAACGCACGTCTCGGTCACGAGCTCGGGCTTGGTCAGGTTGCGCGGCACGTATCCCTTGATGAACTTCTCGCGACCGAAGCTCTCGGGAATCGCGACCGGATACTCACCGGTGAAGCAAGCGGTGCAGTAACCCGCCTTGGGTACGCATTCGAGCAAAGCGTCCACAGACAAGAATGCGAGCGTGTCGGCGCCGATGAACTCGCAGACCTCCTCGACCGACTTGGTCGCGGAGATGAGCTGGCTCTGCTCGCCGGTGTCCACGCCGTAGAAGCACGGCCAGATATCCTCCGGGCAGTTGATGCGGATGTGAATCTCCTTGGCGCCCGCCTGGCGCAGCATGCGGACAAGCTGGACCATGGTGGTGCCGCGCACAATCGAGTCGTCCACGACAACGATGCGCTTGCCCTCGATCACATCGCGCAGAGGATTGAGCTTGAGGCGCACGCCCATGGCTCGCAGCTCCTGCGTGGGCTCAATGAACGTGCGGGCAACGTAGCGGTTCTTGATAAGGCCGGTGCCGTAGGGGATGCCGCTCTCGAAGGCGTATCCCTCGGCGGAGGGCAGGCCGGAGTCGGGCGTGCCGATGACCATGTCGGCTTCAACGGGGCACTCGAGCGCCAGTTTGCGACCCATATCGTAGCGGCAGGCATAGATGGACTTGCCATCCACGATGGAATCGGGACGGGCGAAGTACACCTGCTCGAAGATGCAGTGGGCGCTCTTCTCGGCGGCAGGGACACCCTGCTCGGACACGAGACCCTCGGCGCTGATGCGCAAGATCTCGCCGGGACGGATATCGCGCACGTACTCGGCGCCGATGATGTCGAGCGCGCAGGTCTCGGAGGCAACGACCCAGCCTGCGGTGGAGGCGAGCACCTCATCGCCCACCAAGTCCTCGGCGGACGCGGCATCACTCGGCAGCGCGGAGGCCGCGGCGGCGGCATCGGCGGCGGCGAGGCCCTCGTCGCTGGTCAGACGGCCGAGCACCAGCGGACGAACACCGTGCGGATCGCGGAAGGCGTACAGTGCCTCCTCGTTGATAAGCGCCATGGCGTAGCCGCCGCGAATGAGCTCCATCGTCTTGCGGATACCCTCGCGCAGGTGATGCGTCTCCTGCGTGAAGTAGCCGATGAGCTTGACTGCGACCTCGGAGTCGGAATTTGAGTTGAAGGGAACGCCGAGCTCGATGAGCTGACGGCGCAGCTCGTCGGTGTTGACAAGGGTGCCATTATGGGCAAGGGCGACGATGACCTCCCCGATAGTGGCAAGGTGGGGCTGCGATGCCTCCCAACTCTTAGCGCCGGCGGTGCCGTAGCGCACGTGACCCACAGCGAGCTGACCGGGCAGCGAGCAAATGTCGGCGTTGGAGAAAACGCGGCTCACCAGGCCCAGGTCCTTGCGGACCATGACGGTTCCGCCATCGCCCACGGCGATGCCGGCGGATTCCTGGCCGCGGTGCTGCAGAGCGCGCAGGCCGAAATAGGTGAGACGGGCGACGTCGCGGTCGGCGCCCAAACGCCGAACACGCCGCACTCGTCGTGCGGATGATCGGTGTCGGAATCGAACGCGGTGAATTCGGACAGGTTGGTGTCGAGAGACATGCGGCTTCCCCTCTGGATACCATGCGCGGTCATACGTTGGGAATTATACGCTCGCAAAGCGTTCTGCCTGCGCGCACGCCGAAACGACATGGCTTCGCGACTCAAATCCCATTCATTCAAATCCCATTCATGGCCTCAATTTAGCGCCTGTCCCTCAATTGAGGTCGCGGCGGTATGGTGAAACGGGGCGTTTTGGAACGAGCAGCGGCACCACGGGCGCACTCCCGCATGATTCACCATACAATGGCGGTATTACACCCGCTATCCCACGAGGTGGACATGGACGAGCAGAACGCACCGCGCCCAACGGCAGTCCCGCGCGGAGTCTCCGAGGGCACGCACCAGCGACCCGGTCGCAAGCACATGGGCATCGCAACCAGCGACCCCACCTATCTGCCGCCCGTCGACAACCCTCGAGCACCTGCGAGCAATCGCGAGACGCACATACCCAGACGCAAGGCATCGCTTGGAAAGGGTGGTTCCGCCCAGGCGAGTGGCGGCACAACACGCACGGGCGGATACATCCCGCCGAGCAGTCCCACGCTGCAGGTTCGCGGGCGCGGCGGCGAGCAGGGCCTCGGCCAGCCGAGCAGCTATATTTCTCAGCCTAAAAAGGGCGATCCATCTTCGTGTCCCGGCATGATCGCGCACGCAAACGCGTGCAGCTCCTCCTGCTCATCTTGATACTTGCCGCCATCGCCCTCGCCCTGTTCTGGTTCTTCGTTCTTCGATAGCGCCATTGACCGCCATGACCAACGCCAACGAACCCTATGTGTACGCCGACAGTGCGGCAACCACACCGCTCTCGCCCCGTGCGCTTGAGGCGATGATGCCGTACCTGACCACGAAGTTCGGCAACCCAAGCGGGATCCATCGCATGGCGCGCGAGACGGCCAGCGCGCTCGACGGAGCACGCAACGACATGGCGCGCCTCCTTGGGGCGGCGAACGCGTCGGACATCTACTTCACGAGCGGCGGATCCGAGTCGGACAACTGGATACTACGCGGCGCCGTGCAGCGCTACCGGGACCTCTACGGAGCGGCTACGCCCGTTCGGATTGTCACGAGCGCCATCGAGCACCATGCGATCCTCCACTGCTGCGAGGCGCTCGAGCGGGAAGGAGTCCAGGTGACGCACCTGCCCGTTGATCGCCAGGGGCTCGTGCACGCCGAGGATCTCGAAGAGGCACTCACCGCCAACGAACGCGCCGCCGCATGCGGTATCGAGGCTCCCGGATTCGCCGCGGCTCCCGGGCACACCACTGCCTCCGCGGGCGGCGATGCCCCTGGACTCGCCACCCCGCCCGCCACCGCCTTGGTCTCGATCATGCTTGCGAACAACGAGGTCGGCACCATCGAACCCATCCGCGAGCTCGCCGCCGTTGCCCACGCCCACGGTGCTCCCTTCCACACCGATGCGGTGCAGGCCGTGGGGCACATCCCCGTCGACGTGCAAGAACTGGGCATCGACGCTCTCTCACTTTCCGCGCACAAGTTCCACGGCCCACGTGGCGTTGGGGCGCTCTATCTGCGCAAGGGCTTTTCCATTCCGTCACTCATCACCGGCGGAGCCAGGAACGCGGTGAGCGCGCCGGTACCGAGAACGTCGCAGGCATCGTGGGCATGGTCACCGCCCTCGAGGAAGCGTGCGAAACGCTCCGGTCCGACATCCTGCGCATCTCATCCTTACGCAATGAGCTCATTCGCCACCTTCTCGGCGAGGTCGAGGACATGGCCCTCACCGGCACGCCAATCAAATACGCCTCAGCCGATGGCACGAAAACCCCGTGCACCCCGGCCTGCGATGCGTCAGCTCTCCCGGACCGCAATGCACCAGTCTCCCGCGCCACAGATGGCGGCGCGACCGGTGAACCCAGCGCTGCCTCCGACGGAGAGGCCCTAGACCGCTCTCCCTCAATCGGCCGTCTCCCCTCGATCGCATCCTTCACCTGCGACGACGTTGACGGCGAGCTCCTCGTGGTCCTGCTCGACCGGGCAGGCGTCGCGGCGGCAACCGGTTCTGCCTGTTCCACCGGCTCAACCGAACCTTCGCACGTACTCACTGCCATGGGGATTCCCGCGCAGCGCGCCCGCGGTGCGCTGCGCCTTTCGCTCGCGAGCGACATCACCGCCGAGGACGTCACCCTCCTCAGCAAGCGCATCCCCGCCTGCATCCGCAAAGCGCGCCTCATCAGCTCCATACGGTAAAGGACGGTGGTCGAAAGCGCGGTTGCCGAACGGGCAGCTGTCGGACGACGGCCCTCCGTCCATCAGCTCGCCCATCAACCCGCTCTCATCATCGGGCTTCACAGCCCCTCGCGGTCGGCATGGCCACGCCGACCGCCAAGTTCGATGAGGTTTTTCGTATCAATTTTGCAATTCCGCGAGTACAAGGTAATTTCAGCTGAGTCCGACCTGCGTTTTTCATTGCAAACCATGTCTGCTACCAACCGAAATTAAAAATCAATACGAAAAACCTCACCCAACTCGCGCTCGGCGCGTCTCAACCGCCCGCCACGCGCCCCAAGCGCAGCCGAACATCAAAAGACGGGCCGCCCGCAAAAGCGAGCGGCCCGTCTTCAGTTCCAGGACACGCGCGAAAACGCATGTATAAAACGCACCCGTCCCTAATTGCACATCACTGCGCGCTAGGACAGCAGCTTGCGGCCATCTTCCTCGATTGCGGCAATGAGTGCATCGGCGGCCGCGGCGTCCTCACCCTTGGCAAAGATGTAGAGCTTGATCTTGGGCTCGGTGCCGGAGGGACGCACGATGGCCTTGTTGCCGCCCTCGAGGTCGAACTCGATAACGTCGGCCTTGGGAAGGCCATTCACGCAGTTCGCGTAGTCCACGACCGCCTCGACCTTGGCGCCGGCGATCTCAGAGGGGGCCTCAGCGCGCAGGGCTTTCATGATGCCTGTCATCTTGGCGGCGCCGTCGGCGCCGGGATAGCTCAGCGAGACGGTCTTGTTGTGATAGTAGCCGTACTTCTCATACAGCGCGCGCATGGCCTGAACCAGGTTGAGGCCCTGCAGTTTGTAGTACTGGGCCATCTGGCAGATGAGCATGGAGGCATTGACGGCGTCCTTGTCGCGCACGTGGTCGCCGGACAGATAGCCGTAGCTCTCCTCGAAGCCAAAGATGAAGCGGTCGACCTCGCCGGCGTCGGACAGGCCGGTGATGATGTCGCCGATGTACTTGAAGCCGGTAAGGCAGCGGCGCAGCTCAAAGCCGTACTCCTCGGCCAGCGCGTCAACCATGGCAGAGGACACGATGGTGGTGACGGCGACCTTGCGGGAGAGATCCTCGCCACGCTCGGCGCGCATCTTGCAGATGTAGTCGAGCAGCAGGACGCCCATCTCGTTGCCGGTCAGCAACGTGTAGTCGTCACCATCGGCGCAGGCCACGCCCACACGATCGGCGTCGGGGTCGGTCGCGAGTAGCAAGTCGGGCTTGACCTCCTGGCACAGATCGATGCCCTTCTGCATGGCCTCGCGGATCTCGGGGTTGGGATACGGGCAGGTGGGGAAGTCGCCGTCCGGGTCGCGCTGCTCGGGGACCACGGTGATGTCGGTCACGCCAACCTTGTTGAGGACGGTAGTGACCGGAATCAGACCCGTGCCGTTGAGTGGCGTGTACACGAGCTTGAGCGGGGCGTTGGCGATCTGCTCGGGCGTGAGGTTGTTCACGGACTTGGCGGCCACGGCGTCGTAGTAGGCGTCCAGCACCTCGTCGCCGATCCACTTGACCAGGCCCTGCTCGACGGCGGCGTCGAAGTCCATGGTCTTGACGTCATGGAACGGGTCACACGCGTTCATGGCGGCGGAGATGGCGTCAGCGGCCTCAGAGGTGATCTGGCAGCCGTCGGGGCCGTAGGCCTTGTAGCCGTTGTAGGCGGCGGGGTTGTGGCTCGCGGTCATGCAGATGCCGCCGGAGCACTCGAGGTAGCGGGTGGCCCAGGAGAGCGTGGGCACCGGGGAGATCTTGGGGTAGACGTAGGAGGTCACGCCGTTCGCCGCGAGGATGGCAGCGGTGGTCTTAACGAACAGCTCGCCATTGTTGCGGCTGTCGCGCGCGATAGCGACCGTGGGGTTCTCGAAGTTCTTCACCAGGTAGTCGGCAAAGCCCTGCGTGGCGCGGCCGACGGTGTAGATGTTCATGCGGTTGGTGCCGGCCCCCAGCGTGCCGCGCAAGCCCGCAGTGCCGAATGCGAGGTCCTGGAAGAACGCATCGGTGATCGCGTCCTCGTCGCCCGCCTCCCTCATCGCCTTCAGCTCGGCGAGAAGCCCTTCATCAGTGACATTCTCGATCCACGTGGCGAGAAGCTCATGCACATCAGCCATGGTCTTACCTTTCCCAATCCAACTTACCGTGCGGCGCCCGCCCAAAACGGACGCGGATATCTGCATCATACGCCCTCATGCCGCCAGGCGTGGCAAATTCCCCGAGTCGCAAGCGGAATATTCGGTGAGGGGTCAAAAGGGCAAATGGCGCGATTTTCCCAACTCACATCTAGCCCAAATGCAAGATGAACATTTGTAAAACTCCTACGTACCTTATCGGGAATTGACCTATCCTGTTGAGCCGTACGCTGGTCCATAAGTCCGCGGAAAGGAATTGAATCATGACCAAACTCTATCAGCGTGAAGCGCGTACATTCCGCGCGTGGCGGCCGTGCACGACATGTGCGGTTACGGCAAGTGCTCACTCGGCGTGGCGATCCCCGTGCTCAGTGCGGCGGGCGTCGACGTCTGCCCGGTGCCCACGGCCCTCTTTAGCGCCCACACCAAGTTCCCCGTCTTCCACATGCACGACACCACCGACATGCTCGAGGCCTACCTCGACGCCTGGCGCGAGGAGAACGTGGAGCTCGACGGCGTGTATTCGGGCTTCCTTGGCTCGGCCGAGCAGGTCGCCGTCATCCAGCGCCTGTACCGCGAGTACCCGAACGCCCTGCGCATCGTCGACCCCGTCATGCGACGGTGGCGTGAAGTACCCCACCTACACCGACGAGTTGTGCAAGGCCATGGCCGCGCTCGTCGACGGTGCCGACGTCCTCACACCCAACCTCACCGAGGCGTCCATCCTCACGGGCATCCCCTACGAGGGTCAGGACGTCTCCATTGAGTTCGTGCAGAAAAACGCCAGCGCCCTACTCGACATGGGCGCCAAGACCGTCGTCATCAAGGGCGTCGTGCACGAGGGCGAGCCCATCATCCGCAACTACATCGCGAGCGCAGCCGACGGCGGCGCCGTGGAGGAGGTCTCCAGTGAGCTTCTCCCCTACATGCTCCATGGCACGGGTGACCTGTTCGCCAGCGCGCTAACCGCCGCCATCTACACCGGCCGTACCACGCGCGAGGCCGTTGAGTTCGCGGGCGACCTCGTCCGCGACGCCATGCGTGTGACCGTTGAGCAGCCCGATTTCGAGATGCGCGGCGTCTCCTTCGAGCCCACCCTCGGCAAGGTCGCAGCTCTGCTGGGCTAAGCCCGCGTGCGCCGCACCCGCGGTGCACCCCTGGGTGTGCCAAAGGGGCACGTCCCCAATTGGCACGCCAAATGCCCCGGACCGGACTGGCACGGCCGACGCCGCGGCCCGCTCCCTACTCCGCCAACAGGGCGTCTTTGTCGCGCAGGGTGAGTTCCTCGTCGATCTCGCTCTGCGTGGCGCCGGGGTTCTCCGTGAGCGAGCTCACCGAATTCACCTGCTCCTGAATAGCCTCGGCAAGGTCGTCATCCATACCGATGATCTTGAGCTCCCAGTCGATGTTCGTCGGCGTGCTCGACTGCGACTTGGTCCACACAAACGTGAGCATCGCGCGACGCGTTCCACGCGCGGGAACAAAGCCGAACAGGCTATCGTGCTGATACGCGCCTTTGCTATCCACAAGCGCGTACACGTTGTAGACAACACGGTTGATCTTATCGTTGAGCAGCGCGTTGGTCGCCAAGGCGCTCGCCTGAATCTGCGAGTTCGACAGAATCTCAAGCTCGTTGCGCGAATCCGTGTCCACCACGGAGACCTCGACCGCTCCGGTCTTCTCGCTCGCCTCATCCACCGTGAAATCGTCGGGAAACTGCGTGAAGCCGTTACCCCACTCCACGCCCGATTCCATTGCGTGCGAGACCGTATCGACGTTGGTGCGCTCGGACAGGTTCGCCGTGTTCAGGCGCCTGCTCACGCCGTACACGATCTGCATGCCCATCACAAACACGAATACGCCCAGGATAACCGCAATGGCAGTGCGGGAAATCGCCTTACTTACCTGCGAGCCCGACGGATCTTGCTCTGACAGCGGGTCGATTTTGCCGGCACGCGCCTGCGAGCGCTCGTGGTCGGCGGCATCGCGCTCAGCTTCCGCGGCCTCGCCCGCCGTCCGTCGCGCGAGCAGCCGACGCTTGAGCCTCCCCTCGCGCGCTGCTGCTCGATTGGGATCGAGTACGCCAGAGGAATCGAGTTCGGAAAAAGCTCCTCCGCCTCGTCGGGTGTCATATTGTGCTTGCTGCTCATCGCCTACCTCACGTCGCGCGCCCGCGTGCCCTCAAACTGCATCCGATAGTAACGGGCATACGTACCGCCGCGCGCGAGAAGCTCGTCGTGCGTGCCGCGCTCCACAACGCGACCATGCTCAACCGTCGCGATTTCATCCGCGTTTTTAATGGTGGAGAGACGGTGCGCGATGATGATCGTGGTGCGGTCGGCAGCAAGGCGCTCGAGAGATTCCTGAACGGCCTCCTCGCTCTCGTTGTCGAGGGCAGAGGTCGCCTCGTCCAAGATTAGGATCGCGGGGTTCTTGAGGAACACGCGCGCAATGGCCACGCGCTGCTTCTGGCCTCCGGAAAGGCGACTGCCGCGCTCTCCCACCAGCGTGTCGTATCCCTCAGGCAAGCTGGCAATGAAATCATGGATGTTCGCTTTACGCGCCGCGTCCTCGATCTCCTTGTCCGTCGCGCCCGGGCGGCCGTAGGCGATGTTCTCGCGCAGCGTGCCGTCGAACAGATAGACGTCCTGCTGCACCAAACCGATGGCGCGGCGCAGGCTCTTTTGCGTCACCGAGCGCACGTCCTGGCCGTCAATGGAAATCGAGCCGGACGTCACATCGTAAAAACGCGGAAGCAGCGAACACGTGGTGGACTTACCGCCACCGGAGGGCCCCACGAGCGCGATCGTCTCGCCCGGGCGAATGCTGAGGCTCATGTGGTCGATGACCGGTCGCTCGCGCTCGGCGCCGTCCTCTCCGATCTCGGCGTCGGGGTAGGAGAAGCAGACGTCGCGATACTCGATGGCGCCCTGGCGTACCTGCAGCTCGGTAGCACCGGGCCTATCCTGGATGTCGGGGGCTGTCTGCAGCACTTCGTCCATGCGGTGGAAACCTGCGGCGGCCTTCTGGAAGTTCTCCGTGGAGTTCACGAGCGTCTCGATGGGTGTGGCGAACAGCGAGATGTACAGCGCGAACGTCGCCATGTCGACGGCCGTCATCTGCCCCTGAGCCACCAGATAGCCGCCGAGCACCACGATGGTCACGTACAGCACGCCAGTCATGAGCGCGCTGGTGGCCTGGTAACTTCCCATCACGTGGTACTGCGCGACCTTGGAGTCGAGATAACGGTCGTTGGAGGCGCGGAACTTGGCGCGCTCCGTTTCCTCGTTGGCAAACGACTTCACCACGCGCATCCCGGCGAGCGAGTCTTGGAGCTGCGCATTCACGTCGGAAATGCGATGGCGGTTGTCGGCGAACACGGCGCGCATATGGAAGTTCTGGCGCACCATGATCACAACGAACACGGCGGTGATGAGTGCCATCGCGCCCGCCAGCACCGGAGAAATGGTGAAGAGGATCACGAAGGCGCCGATGATCTCGATACCGCAGATGATGATCCACTCGGGCACGTGGTGCGCCGCCTCGCAGATGTCGAACAGGTCGTTGACCACGCGGCTCATCATGTCGCCGGAGTTGTGGGCGTCGAAATAGGCGAAGCTGAATCGCTCGTACTGGTCGAACAGCTCCTCGCGCATACGCGACTCCATGCGGGCGCCCATGATGTGGCCCTGCGCCGACACGAAGTACCGGCACGCGCAGCGAATCGCGTAGAGAATGATGAGGCCAGCGGCGATATACCCCAGCGCGCCCATAATGGCGGCCTGCCCCTCGGTGAACAGCCCGTTGGTCAGGCCGCGCAGGATGCTCGGAAACGCCAAGTCAATGCCAGCAAGCACCAGTGCACACAGCGTGTCCGCAATAAAAGCCCCTTCTCGGGCCCATAATAGGAAAGAAACCGTTTGAACATAGGCAAAGCCTCAACAAACCCTTCACTCTACGCAAACCCGACCCGTCCCACGGGCGCCTCTCCCCCGCGCCGCAATCTCGCCGAGCAGGTCAACGCAGGTGGGCGGGGGAGGGTTTTGCGCCTGGGCGATTCCGCAGGACGAGGACCAGCCCAGGTGTAAATACCCTCCCCGCCCGTGGCCGACCGATGGGACTACAGCCGATGCGAGATCGCGTCGCAGGCGAGCGCGCCCACGACGGTCTTTGCGTCCTCGATCTTGCCGTCGAGCACCGCATCGATGAGCTCCGCAAGCGGCACCAGGTCCACGTTCACGAACTCGTCGTCATCCGGGTGCGCGCCGGCAAACGTGAGTCCCGTGGCCATGTAGATGTGAATGACCTCATCGCAAAAGCCGGGCGTGGTCGCAATCGTGGTGAGGTACTGAATGCGCGATGCCTTAAAGCCTGTTTCTTCAAGCAGCTCGCGCTTTGCGCATTCGATCGGGTCCTCGCCCGGATCGAGCTTTCCGGCGGGTATCTCAACCGTCACGCGATCAATCGCCGTGCGATACTGACGCACCAGCACAATCTTGCCGCTTGAGGTGAGCGCAACCACGGCGGAGGCACCCGGATGCCGAACCAGATCGCGACCAGCGATGCGCCCGTTCGGCAGCTCGACCTGAGCGCTGCGCACATCGAGGAACTTGCCCTTCCAGGCCTGCTCCTCCGAGAGGATACGCTCGTGCAGCCCAGCATCGCGCGGATCGTCGTCGCCGAGCACCAAGGCGGGCTCGGTCTGCTCCATCTCGTTAGCCTCCGCTTCAACGACCTCGGCTTCGAACTCCTCGTTCCGCCCTTCGTCCATCATCGTCATCCTCCTACTTGCATCTTTGAAATGAGAGGTAGGAATGTCGAAAAAACGTCGAAATTTGACGCCGATTTTCGACATTCCTACCCTCTTCGTCCCATGGGAGCGGTCAGCGCAAAGTACGGCGACCCTATGCGTCCCAGGCGTCGCGGCCGCGCAGGGCGCGCAGACCGATGTCGTGACGAAGCGTCTTGCCCTCGAAGTCGATCTTATCGCAGGCAGCGTACGCCAAGTCGCGGGCGGCCTCAAAGGTGTCGCCCAACGCCGTCACGTCGAGCACGCGGCCGCCCGAGGTCACGAGCTCGCCGGCGTCGGTCATGGCGGTGCCGGCGTGGTACACGGTCACGTTCTCCATGGCCTCGGCATCCTCGATACCGGTGATGGCCTTACCCTTTTCGTACGAACCGGGGTAGCCGGCGCTCGTGAGAACCACGGAGACGGCCCACTCGTCGCGCCACTCAAGCTCGATCTCATCCAAACGACGCTCGGCGCAGGCCAGCATGACCTCGACCAGGTCGCTCTTAAGGCGCGGCATGAGGACCTCGGTCTCGGGGTCGCCAAAGCGCGCGTTGTACTCGATCACCTTGGGGCCCTGGGGCGTGAGCATGAAGCCGCCGTACAGGCAGCCACGATAGTCGATGCCCTCACGCTGCGTGGCGGCGATGGTCTCCTCGAGGATGCGGCACATCTCGGCATGCTCCTCGGGCGTCACGATCGGCACCGGGCTGTACACGCCCATGCCGCCGGTATTGGGGCCCAAATCGCCCTCGAGGGCGCGCTTGTGGTCCTGCGAGGTGGCCATGGGGCGAACCGTCTTGCCGTCGGTGAAGGCCAGCAACGTGCACTCGGGGCCGGTGAGCATCTCCTCAATGACCACGGTGCTGCCCGCGTCGCCAAAGGCACCGTCGAAGCACCCGTGCACGGCGTTCAGCGCCTCGTCGAGTGTGAGCGCCACCACGACGCCCTTGCCTGCCGCAAGGCCATCGGCCTTCACGACCACCGGGGCGCCTGCTCGCGCACGTACGCAAGTGCCTCATCCTCGCTGGTAAAGGAGCCGTACGCCGCTGTGGGAATGCCGGCGCGGGCCATGAGCTCCTTGGAGAAGCGCTTGGAGCCCTCAAGCTGAGCACCCTCGGCACCCGGGCCAAAGCACGGGATGCCAGCTGCGCGCACCGCGTCGGCGACGCCCACCACGAGCGGAGCCTCGGGGCCAATGACGACCAAGCCGCAGCCGGTCTCGCGGGCGAAGTCCGCCACGGCGGCGGGGTCCTCGGCATCAAGCGCCACGTTCTCGCCCACGGCAAGCGTTCCGCCATTGCCCGGGGCGATGTACAGGGTGCCGCAAAGCGGGGACTCGGCAAGCTTCGCCGCCAGGGCGTGCTCGCGACCGCCGCTGCCGAGCAGCAGGATGTCGATAGTGTTCTCGGTTGCGCTCATGCGTCCTCCTTATGCACGAACGGGCCCCAAACGGAGCCCGCTCAAAATTAACTCAACCAGAGATGTATCTCAGGTCCGAGGTAACGGGCTTTCCAGGTGCCGAAGATCGGGGTGAACGAGGAGGGAGCACGCCTAGCGTGCGGCGACCGACGAGTGACCCCGAGCTTCGGGTGGCTGGGAAGTCCGTTACCAGTCGCGGACGATGGTCTGTTCACGATCCGGGCCCACGGCAACGAACGAGATCTTGCAGCCGGCGAGCTTCTCGATGTAGGCCACATAATCCCGCGCTGCTTGGGGCAGCTCATCGAACGTACGGCATCCGGTGATGTCGCACTTCCAACCGGGCAGCTCCTCATACACCGGCACGGCGCTCGCGAACGCGGCGGCGTGCTCGGGTACGCTCGTGTAACGAACGCCGTCGCAGTCGTAGGCCACGCAGACCTTGATGGTGTCGAACTCGGACAGCACATCGAGCTTGGTGAGGGCGATGTCGGTCAGGCCGTTCACACGCGTGGCATAGCGGGCAATCACGCCGTCGAACCAGCCGCAACGACGGCGGCGGCCGGTGGTCACGCCGTACTCGTAGCCGACCTCGGTAAGAGTGCGGCCCTCTTGGCTCGTCTCATAGTCGAGCTCGGTGGGCATGGGGCCGGAGCCCACGCGGGTGATGTATGCCTTCATGATACCCAGCACGCGGTCGATGTTCTTCATGCCCACGCCGGAGCCCGTCACGGCACCACCAGCGGTGCAGTTGGACGAGGTCACAAACGGGTACGTGCCGTGGTCGATATCGAGCAGCGTGGCCTGCGCGCCCTCGAACAGAATGGTCTTGCCCTGCTCGACCAGATCGTTGAGCAACAGTCCCGTCTCGCAGATGTAGGGACGCAGGCGCTCGGCCATGGGGAGGTAGGTCTCGGAAATCTGGTCAACCGTGTAGGTGGGCAGGTTGAAGATGCGCTCGAGCTGAGGATTCACGCGGTCGAGAACCGCGGACAGCCTGGACCGGAACGTCTCCTCGTCCAGCAGGTCCTGCATACGGATGCCGATGCGCGCCATCTTGTCCTGATAGCACGGGCCGATACCGCGCTTGGTGGTCCCGATGCTGTTCTTGCCGAGCAGCTCCTCGTACGCGCCGTCGAGGTCGATGTGATAGGGCATGATCACGTGCGCGTTGCCGGAGACCTTGAGGTTGGCGGTGGAGATGCCATCGCCCTCGAACATGTCGATCTCCTCAAGCAGGACCGCGGGGTTCACCACGCAGCCATTGCCGATGACCGAAATGCATTCGGGATACATGATGCCCGAGGGAACCTGGTGAAGGCCGTACTTCTTATCGCCCACCACGATGGTGTGACCGGCGTTGTTGCCGCCCTGATAGCGAACGACGCAATCGAACTCGGGAGCGATCAAGTCGCAGATCTTGCCCTTGCCCTCGTCGCCCCACTGGGTTCCCACCAACACTGTTGACGGCATGACTACTCCTCATTCCGTGCGCGCGGAGGCTTGATCCGCACGAGTCGTCTTGTACGCCGGGGGTTTATCCGGCACGGCCGGGCAAAATCGACCCAGCGTTCCCATTATAGGCGTACTACGGCCCCGCGCCGCCAGCGATGCGGCACGGGGCCTCATTCCACCATTACTCAATAGGGCTAGACACGCCCCCTGCCGGCGAACACGCTGCGACACGTCTGCGACAAAATGTCGCAGACGTGGGGGGGTTGGGCTGAACGCGCATTACTCGGCGGCGTGTTCGTCAATCTCGTAGAACTTCGTGGAAGCGGGCAGGAACATCAGGTCCACATCTCCGATGGGGCCCGAACGGTTCTTCGCCACGATCACGCGCGTGATGCCAAAGTCCGGGCGGTCTTCTCGCTCTGCCTCGCTCTCGGTGCTCGAGCGGTCCAACAGCATGACGATGTCGGCGTCCTGCTCGATGGAGCCCGATTCACGCAGGTCGCTCATTTGCGGGCGCTTGCCCGTACGTCCCTCGAGCGAACGGTTGAGCTGGGAGAGCATGATCACGGGGACGCCGAGCTCCTTGGCCATGATCTTGAGGCCACGACTCATCTCGGAGACCTCGACGGCGCGGTTGCCGTTGTAGTTCTTGCCCGCCGGAGGATTCACCAGCTGCAGGTAGTCCAGGATGATGACGGCCCGCTCCTTGTTGTGGAGCATACGGCGCGCCTTGGCGCGGATCTCGGTGACCGTGGTGCCCGGCGTGTCGTCAATGAGGATATCGAGGCGGCTGAGCTCGCCGATCGCCTCGTTGATGTTCGCCCACTCCTCGGGCGAGATGCGGCCGGTACGAAAGTTCGACATGTTGACCATGGCCTGAGCGCAAATGAAGCGCTGCGCGATTTCCTTGCCGCTCATCTCCAGGGAGAAGAAGCCGACCGTGTAGCCATCGGCGGCGGCGTTGAGTGCCAAGTTGAGTGCGAACGAGGTCTTACCGACTGCCGGGCGGGCACCCAGGACCACGAGCTGGCCCTCGCGCAGGCCCATGAGCATGCGGTCGAGGCTGGGATATCCGGTGGGGGCGCCATGGACGTCGCCGCCCGCGCGCGCGACCTCCTCGGCCTCCTGATACGCCTCGGTCATGAAGTCCGTGAGACCCTTGTACGAGCTCTTGACCTCGCGCTCGGTGACCGAGAGCAGCATGGACTCGGCGCGCTCGATGACCTCCTTGGTGTCGAGCGGAGAATCGTAGGCGAGCGCGCTGATCTGATTGGTCGCGCCAATGATCTCGCGCAGCATGGCATCGCGACGCACGATCTCGGCATGATGCTGCCAGTGCGCAAGCGCGAGCGTGTTGCCCATGAGTTCGAGGATATAGGCCTCGCCGCCCACCGATTCAAGCTTGTCGATGGAGCGCAGATAGTCGATGAGCGAGATGGAGTCGATGGGCATGCTGCTCTCGTACATGCCGGACATCGCCGTGAAGATCGTCTTGTGCGAGGGACGGTAGAAGTCATCGGGGAGCAGCTCGACGAGGGCCTCCTCGACAACCTCGCCCGAGAGCATCATGGCGGCTAAGACGTTGCCTTCGGCCTCTATGTTGTTGGGCAACCCCTTAAGGGCTCCCAAATCGGCAGAACCGGTCTGCGACCATCCGTCGCTCACGATCTCCACGCGCGCTCCTTCCCCACATTCTTCACGCAGGCACCCAAGGTGAGGCCCGCAATATGGCTGGACAACCAATGGTAGGGTATCCCCACGATTCCGAAAAGCACAATCCCAGCTCAAGTCAAGCGTTTTGTGGGGACAGAGCGCACTCCACAGACGGATGTTGAAAAGTCGGCTTCTCCATCTGGGCGCGCATGGGTTATCAACGTTTTCCACATTTTTGTACGATGACCCGTGATGGTTTTCCACAGATGCAGTTCTGACCTGCAGTTTTCAACGTTTTACCAGCTAGAGAAGGTTTCTTTGCATACAGCTTATATGATGATTCGGTGAACACGCAGGTAAAGGCCACTTTTTGAGTATGTTCGCTGGTAGAGGCTTGCAACCTTGAAGTGGTACTTGAACTTGAGCCCAGCCCCTTCCAACTGGGACTTTTTCACATGTTCGCACGCCAAGACACAGGCCCTGTGGATTTCTCTCAAGTTTTCCCACGGAAGCGACAGCAAAAAGGACCCCGCACAACGATGCGGGGTCCCAAGGGAATAGGGTTCGTAATGTCCCTATGCTGCAACCTGCAGCTTGAACTACCTCCGGTGCTTAGCAAGCGCGAGGCCAGCAGCGGCAATGCCGATGCCCACGATCGCGATGCCGCCCACCATCAGGAGCGTAGAGTCGCCCGTGCCGGGAAGGCCCGTACCAGGCTTGGAGGGCTCGGTGGTTCCAGAGCCGGGCTTCGAGGGGTCGTCCGGATTGGTGCTTCCGGCCTTCTCCCACTGCGCCACGAGCGTGATGTCACCTGTAACGGCAGCAGAGAAGTCGTAGACCTTGCCGTTGAGCGTCCAACCCTTAAAGACGTAGCCCGCGCGGATCGGGTCGTTCGGCTTGGTAACCGCCTTGCCATCGACAACGGTAACGGACTCGGGCGCCACGCCCTCGTAGCCGTAGTCGAAGGTCACCGTGTGCTCCTGCTGGGACTCGGGCTTAGCGAGCTCCAGCGCGTCGATGGCCTTCTGCAGCGCATCACACGCGGCGTCGAACTCACCATAGGTGGTCTCAAAACGTGCCCGCCTCGATCTCGGCGCGGACCTTGGCCGCAAACTCCTCGGCGGATTTCAGCGCGGTCTCAAGTTGCGCCACCGAATCGGCAGTGTAGCTGTCCTTGTTCTCAAGGGCGGTCTTTGCCTGGGCGATGATCGCATCGAGCTTCTCGATGCCAAACGGATCGCCCAGCGTCTGCTGCTCGGGACCCATGACCTCAAGCTCAACGACGTGGTTCGTATTACCGGTATGGCCAGGGCGCGTGTTGCCGTTCATGTACACGCGCACGTACCGCGCCTTCGTTCCACGGGCGACGTCGAACGATTTGCCCTCGGCGGTCTCGGCGTACGCCTCGTCTTCACCCTTGCCAAAGCCGTTCTTGTTGTCGGCATCGGAGTTGTAGACGATCGTGTCGTCCGCGTCGAACGTCTCGTCCTCGGAAAGGACGATGGTGGTGTTGGGATACGTGCGGCCGTCGCTGTAGAAGCGGACCAGGTTGATGCCCGTCACGTCCTCAATGGCCCCCAGATCGACCTGGAGATACGAGCTCTCAGCGCGGTCGTCATGGCCGAACTCGCCATACATGGCGCTCGAGCCCTTCTCGCCATCGACCGCCATGCTCGCAGGACGATCGGGGTTGTTCTCGGCGGCGGAATCATCCGCGGTCCAGTGCGCGGAGGCGTTCTTGCCCTTTGCGTGGTTCACGAACTCGGGCTCGCCCAGGCCGGGAACCAGCTTGGCACGGGCGGCGCGCAGTGCGTCATAGGCAGCCTGCTGGGCAGCGGTGTCGCCACTCTTCAAGGCCTCCTCGGCCTGCTCAAGCAGAGCATCCATGTTCGCCGCGGCCCAGGACTCGGCGGTCACCTTGTCCTTGAGGGCGCGGGTCTCGGCAATAAGGTCCTCGAGCGGAGAGGCCGGAACCTCGTCGTAGCCCAGTGCGCGGTCGTACACCTTGTAATCGGTCGCGGCGGCATCGACCTTGATCTCGCCCGCCTTGATGCTGTAACCAGCGGTCTTCTCGACATCGTAGCCGTTGCCGGAAATCTCGCCGTTCACGTACAACTTGAGCATACCGTTGTTCTCACGGGCACCGCTGATGGTCGTGATGCCGGAGACGGTGCTTTCGGACGTGGCGGTCACACCGTTAACGGTGAAGTAGGCCTTGCCTTCGGCATCGATACCGAGCGCCCACTGATCGCCCTGGGAGAGCAGGACGGTATCCGCTGCGGCGTCCTTGACGGTCGCCACAACGGGTAAAGCCATTCGGACCCTCCACGGAACCAGCGGCACGCGTCCCTGTGAGGATGAGGCCGTCGGCATGGAAGGTACGAACAATGGAGCCCTCAAACGTGTTGCCGGCAGAATCGGCACCGGCAATCGCCTTGATCTCGACCGCCGCGCCGTTGGCGGGAGCGGCAGGCAGGGTGATGTCAAAGGTCTTGAGGTCGGCGTAGGCGGTGATGGCGTCCTCGGCCAGCTCCACCTTCTTACCGTCGATCAGCACCTCGAGCTGGGTATTGTACACGTGCTCGGAAGCCTGAACGCGCAGCGTCGTATTGCCCTCGTTGTACAGGCGCTCAAAGGTAGGCGCCGTTGTGTCACCACCCTTGGAGAGGTGCCAAATCTGGGTCTCGCCGGGCTTCAGGGTCACGGAGACCTTCTGGCCCTTGGCGATGGTCCTGGGTGCTCGGCAGCGCTCTTGCCACCCTGGGTGTACACGTGGTCGCGCACGACCTGATAGGTGCCATCCTCGGTGCAGCCAATGCCGGCGTCGAGGGTGAACTCGATGGTGCGCTCGGCGTTAGCCGGGTTGCGCATGGAGATGATGCCCTCGTTGCCCGCGGTGTTGAAACCTGAGAAGCCGTAGGCCTCCTGCGTACCGGGCGTGTTGACCGTGGGATTGCTCGTCAAGCCAGCGTTCGACGCGGGGTCGCCGCCGATCCACTTGGCGTTGCGGAGCATGTCGAAGTTGCCCTCTTCCCATGCGAGGAAGTCGGCGTTGATGAGGTACTTCTCGTCGTTGAAGAGCGAGTCGGAGTAGTAGAGCTCCCAGAAGGCGGTGCCGCGCGTGCCCTGCATGAACAGGTAATTACGGAACTGCTCGCCGTCCATGGAGTCGGCGGTGATGCCGGTGCCCTCTTTGCCGTAGATCGGATCGTGGTTGTAGAGGTTTGCGAGCGGGAACTGGAACTGGTTGGAGTTGATGAACTCGTAGTAGCAGGCGTCACGGTACGTGAGCATGGTGTTCATCTTGTCGTTGCCCGCGCCGCCGTGGACCTCGCCGCGGTCGCCCACGCACTGGATTCACACGGAGTTGGACCACTGCAGGAACCACGGGCTGGGGTTGACGTAGCAGGTGAGCGAGATCCACAGATCCTCGATCTGCTCGGTGCTGGCGGTCTCCCACACCTTGTCGAACAGGACGATCCACTTCTCCCACAGGTCGGTGGCGTGGAAGTACCCGTTGGGACCACCGTACATATGCTGGTGAGCCTCATCATAGCCCACGGCGCTCTCGCCCGAGGCAAAGGCGCCGTACTGGGCGCTGTCGGCAAAGCCGTCCCACTTCCAGTAGTTGACGCCGTAATCTTCCATCCACGTAACGGCCATGTCGGTGAAGTTGGTCACGTAGCGCTGGTCGGCCACGTCGATGGAGCCGCCGGCAGAGGAGCCCTTACCCGCATCCTGGATGATCGAGGCAAGGTTGCCGTAGTAGTTGTAGCCGCCGCGCGGGCCGATCCAAACACCAAAGTTGGAGCCGAGCTTGCGCACCAAGTTCGAAGACGGGGTCAGACCGTCGGGGAACTTGTTATTGAACTGCCAGAAACCGGTGTTGTTGACGCCGTACTTGCCGTCAACCGAGCCGTTCCTGCGCAGATCGTCGCCCGTGGTGTACTGCGTCTCGTTCTTGCGGTACTGGTTCCAGCCATCGTCGACCACGTAGGACTCGAGCGGGCGCACGCCGGTCTCGGAGAGCTGCTTATCCACGGCCTTGAACGACTCGATGATGTTCTCGTCGTCGATGAACATCATGTTGTCGAACCAGGAGTTGTACTGGATGCGGAACTCACTCGGCTTGGAGATGCTCGTGATGTAGGCGTAGAAGTCGGACTGGACAACGTTCATGTCGGAGCCGTTCGAGTGGGTGGCACCGCAGACCGTCTGCCACGAGACGTACTTTCCGTCCGTGGTGAGCTGGTTGTCGCGCTTGAAATCGGCGAAGTTCTTGCCCGTCCAATAGCGGGTGCGGCCCAGGCTGTCGGCAATCTGCGTGTCGGTCTCGGGGAACTCCGAGCCCATGAACAGGCCGTTCACGTAGATGGGCTGGCCGAGCGTCGCCTTGGCAGCGTCCATCTGCACGACGCCGGACTCCTTGGGGACCGTCCACATGGTGTCATCGCTCGACGTGACGATGTGCTCGCCGTCGATGAAGTTGATGCGAGCCGTTTCGTCCTCAAGCTTGACCTCGAGGAACTTGCGCATGAAGTGGTCGCCGTCGTACATGACGACCTTCTCCACCACGGTGCCGTCGGCGGAGCCGAACTGGGCGGCGTCAAAGGTGAAGGCGATCATCTTGCCGGGCTTGTCCGTGGTATCGGAAATCGCCACGTCCTTGAGTTTGAGCTTGCTGGCGGCAAAGCCCGAACCCTCGCCCTTGGGAACGGAGGTGAACTTCTCGGCGAACAAGTCGAGCTCAGATCCGGAGACAAAGTTGCCGTTCGCGCCCTGCGTCACGCGGAAGCCCACATAGCGACCGCTCTGTGCCTCATCGAGACCAAAGTAGATCATCTTGGACGTGTTGCCATCGTAGGCACCGGCGTAGTCGACCGTAAAGGAGCCCTTCTTGCTGGTCTCCTTATAAAGGTCGCTCTTGCTGTCCGCAACGTACAGCTCGAACTTCTGCACATTGCCGTTCGAGGTGGCGCTGCCCGGACGACCGGCGTAACCGACGGTCTGGAAGGCGGACTTGGCACCCTCGCCGCGATCGATGGTGATGTCCACGGGCATCTGGTTCGTAGTGCCCGTGCCATCGTTGTTGTAGCGAGAGTGGAAGTAGGTGCCAACGTTGCCGTCGAACAGCGCGGCGACACCGCCGCCGTCACCGTTCTGCACCGAGCTCGCCTCGGCAGACCACGAGGTGGTGGCACTGGCGGTGACCACACTCTTGCCAGCGGCGTCCTTGGCGTCGAACTCAGCGACGTTGATCGCGGTGTTGATTTTGTTAGCATCCCAGTGATGGGACTCAGTCGCCGTGAGGCGAAGCGCCGTGGTGGTAACGGCCTTGTTCAGCTGAACCGCAGTCTTGCCAGTAGCGTTGAACTCGCCCCGCGCAGCCTCAGTCCAAGCGTCGCCCTGCTTATACTCAAGGACGTACTTCTTGATACGACCGGTGCAGTCCCAGTTGGTTCCGCTTACGCGCGGCGTGTATTCAAAGGACGCGACAGTCTTCGCACCGTCAAAGTTGATGATTATCGACTGCCCGCCCTTGGTGTCTTCGGAGCACCAGTAGGTGGCAGGATCGCCGTCAATCGCGTTTGCGGCGGCGTTCCCCGCCTCGTCCATAGTCGACGAAACCTCGACGGTCGCCGTCGCGGGCGCTTCCCAGCGGGTTTGACACTCGTCAGCGCCTCACTTGGCTCCACGCGAGAACTCTCAACGAGCTGCTCGATATAGAACTCCTCGGAGCCCTCCTGAGGCGTGAATTTCGATTTTCCAAGCGTGTTGTTTATTTCGGTGGTCTTGAGGACACCGTCCTTGATGGACCACGTACGCGATATCGCATCGTTTCCCATTGTGACGGTATCACCGGTTTTATTGGCGATTACGCTACCGTAACCCGCCGCCATTGCCTGCGCCGGAGCAGAAAAACTGAGCACGCCAGCTACTGCAAAAGCGGCAACTGTCGCAAATCTGCTCTTCCTCATCCGCACCCCCCTTTCCTCACTTGCGGACCATCTGCACAGTCCGCCCCCAATTAAACAGATTGACCATATCCCAAGCGGGTAAGTGGTTTAGATACGAGGGGGGGGCACCGCCAACGGCCGATTATCATCGGCAAACGGTCAGTACTGGTTACAACCAGAAGATACCTTCCACATTTTTATCAGGTCTTATTCAGACTGGTATTTGTGGTACCTACCAATCTTTCCGTCATGAGCGCAGACTGAAAACACGCTGAACACCGCTGTTGACTGATTCCCGCGCAGGCCCAAGCCGCACACACCGGCACGCGCCCCGATGGCACGCGTGCCTTGAGTCCGGCAGTGACCCCTCGAGCGCCATCGGGGCGCCAGTGGATCACGTCCTCATTTGGCGCGCCCGCATCGGCCCAACAGCAAAATGGGGTCCCGCGCTTGGCACGGGACCCCATTCGAGTCGCTATATGCTATGCGTGCGGCACGTGCTACTCGGCGGCAGCCTCGGTCTCAACCTCGGCAGTCTCCTCGGCAACAACCTCAGCCTCGGCCTCGTCAGCCTCGGCCTCCTCAACGCCCACGAGGACGATGATGGAGGTGCGGATCTCGCGGTAAATGGAGATGGACACCTCGTGAGCGCCGGCAACCTTAATCGGCTTACCGAGCTCGATGCGCTTGCGGTCGACCTCGACGTCCAGCTGGGCCTTGATCGCGTCGGCGATCATGGCGGCGGTGACGGAACCGAAGAGGATGCCCTCCTCGCCGACCTTGGCATCGACGAGGACCTTCTGGCCCTCGAGCTTGGCCTTGAGAGCCTCAGCATCGGCAAGACGGACGGCTTCGCGCTTCTCGATATTCTTGCGGCGCTCCTCGAGCTGCTTGAGGTTACCCTTGGTAGCAGCAACGGCGAGCTTCTGCGGAATCAGGTAGTTCTCGGCATAACCCTGAGCGACGTCGATGATGTCGCCCTCGCCGCCCTTGCCCTTGATCTCGTCAAGCAGAACAACTTTCATGGGTACCCTCCTACTTCTTCTCGCGAGGACCGCGGGTGGACACCACGGGCACGGCGTACGGCAGGAGAGCCATCTCGCGGGCGCGCTTGATGGCGTTCGCGATGTCGTGCTGATGCTGCGTGCAGGCGCCAGTGACGCGGCGCGGCTTGATCTTGCCGCGGTCGGTCATGTACTTGCGGAGGAGCTGAGTATCCTTGTAGTCGATATACTCAGTGCCCTCCTTACAGAACTGGCAGTACTTGCGACGCGGCTGACGGGCAGAATAATCATTAGCCATGTCTCAATACCTTTCGTGAACGACGGCTCGGCTTATGCCGTGCCGTCAACTACAAATCACCCCTAGAACGGGATGTCCTCATCGTAGACGTCGACCGCAGGGGGAACCGGAGCCGCCATGGGCGCCGGAGCCTGCTGCGGAGCGGACGCAGGAGCGTAGCCGCCCTGCTGACCGTAGGACGGGGCAGGCGCATAACCACCCGCATCGCCCTGCTGACCGCGGGACATGAACTCGATCTCATCGACGATGACCTCGAGCTTGCTGCGGCGCTGACCGTCACGCTCCCAAGAGCTGTAACGGAGCTTGCCCTCGATCGCGACCTTCGACCCCTTCGAGAGATAGCGCTTCACGGCCTCCGCGCGGGTGCGAACATCGTGCAGTCCACGAAGTTCGGGTAGTCCTCCCACTCGCCCGTCTGAGGATTCCGGCGACGGTCGTTGACGGCCACGCCGAAGCTCAGGACCTGCGTGCCGCCAGAAGTAACGCGCAACTCGGGATCGCGGGTAAGATTACCGGAAATGTTGACTCGGTTGATGCTCATACGTGTTCACTACCTCTCATGCGGCGCATATGGGTGCCGCATCCATACAAATGACCTACTCCTGGTCGTCGCGACGGACGATCATGTGGCGGATCACGGCGTCGGTAATACGAAGCACGCGATCGAGCTCCGCGATGGAAGCCGGGTCTGCATGGAAGTTGATGAGGGTGTAGTCACCTTCGGTGAGCTTGTCGATCTCGTAAGCGAGCTTGCGCTTGCCCCACTCGTCGACGTTGTCAACCTTACCATTGCCCTCGGCGATCGTGGTGTCGATGCGCTTCATCACGGCGAGACGAGTCTCGGGATCGAGGTTGGGGTTAACGAAGAACAGCAGTTCATAAGCCTTCATGTGGTCACCTCCTCTGGACAAACGGCTTCGGGTCGTGAAGGTGCGCCCGAAGCAGGAAAAGACGTGCTAACTATAGCCGAGTCTGCACATCTTGCAAGGTGCCCATCATCCACCCCATGACCTCCACAAATGCAAGAGCCTCTGCCCCGGCGCTCGCGTGTGTGATCCGCCATGGCACCAGCATGCCACGCCATCCCGACACAATTCTGCGTTTTGCAGCGCAAGCCCTGACCGCCCTTTCCGCATCATCCGACACGACCCACGCCCTCGCAGGTCATCGGCACGTCGACCCCGCCATGCAATGGCCCCCGTACGTGGGTTCTCCTCAGAACTACCACGCACGGGGGCTCACGCGTCTTCACACGATGCACACAAGGTACCGGGTCTTTTCCGGACCTTATTTGTCCTCGGCCTCATCATCCGAGGTAATGGGGCCCAAAAGGATAGGCTCCTTAGAATCCTCCGCGCTCCCCTGCTCGGACTCGCCCGAGGAGTCGGTGCAACTTGCCGCATCGCTGGACGGGCAAGAGCCCTCCTCCGCGTCCAAGGGAACAACCGGATCGACGGGAATATCGGCATCCTCCGACAAGGGCGTAACCGGGTCAGCCTGCGGGGTCGACGGCTCTACAGGCGATGCGGCGGGCTCCTGCGCCGCATGGGCAGACGGCTCGGCGGGAACGGACGTGGACGGCTCGGTAACGAAATCGGTATTCGTCGCGCCTGCAGGGGTGACGGGGGGAACGGGAGCGGACTGCACGCCAGACGCGTAGCCATCCCGATGCGGCACGTCAGCAGGCAACGGATCGCCCGAAACACCCCAGCGGTCCACGTCAAAGCGGCAGAACCACTGTCCCATCGCGTTCATCGAAACCAGGCTCATTGCGGTGCTGATCACTCCGCCAATAAACGTGAGGGCGATGACGCACAGCAAGAACAGCAGCAGCGGACCAGCGCCGATCTGCAGCAGCCGTTCGAGAATGAAATGCCAACCGCTCATATAGGACCCCGAGATGCCCATGAATGCGGTGGCGCTCATGAGGCTGCCCACGGCAACCAGACCGCAAACAAGCGTGACGATGAACGCATAGGCGCCCGAGATAAGCCCACCTATGAACACGACGCCAAACGTATGTAGAAATCCGCCGAAATCGCGGCCGATCATCTGGAAGAGGCGGTCGAGACGCCAACCCGCGGAAAAGCTGTCGTACAACGTGGAACGAAGCGACGCCGCCTGCAAAAACGAACCCATAAGACCACTCGCGAAGATGGTGAACAACGAGAACGTCGCACCGGACGTTACGGCGAGCATCGTGCTCACCGCGTTGCCGCCCGTCAGGCCGGAGACGAGCAGATACAAAGATCCGGGGAACACGACCTGCAAAATCAGTGCCACCACGATTCCCATCGAAATCGTGACCAAAAACGCACGGCCGCCGGTGGAGAGCACCTTGCCGTAATCGACCCCGCGCTGCTTGGGTGCCGAGTCTACACCCCAAGCGGTGAGACGTGCCCATTCCATTCCATAGCCGAGCAGGGCAATCTGCCCCAAAATGGGAATCCAGCCCACCAGCGTCAGCACCAGGACCGGCTTAAGCCAGCCCTTATCGCGCGTGAGCATATGCCATGAGGATACAAATCCCAGGTTTCGTGCGTTCATCCTGCCTCATCTCCATGTTGGAAATCTTTTTCAAGATGCAGTGTATCCCGATGAACGCCCCCTGTACACGCGCGTGCACGGGATTAAGCAGGGCTTAAGACGAGCGCAAGTCAACCGTAAGGATCCTCGCGGGTTCGAATCCATGCAAGGTAAACGAAAAAGCGAGCCGCGCGGGCTCGCCTCTGTTTCGAAAATGGCGGAGGAGGAGGGATTCGAACCCTCGTACGGGGAGTACCCGTAAACGGTTTTCGAGACCGCCGCATTCAACCACTCTGCCACTCCTCCGTAAGAAGTGAAAACGGCACGTCACCCATATGGATGCGTGCCGCTGAAAGTTCTGGCGGAGAGTCAGGGATTTGAACCCTGGAGACGCTTTTGGCGCCTACACGATTTCCAATCGTGCTCCTTCGGCCACTCGGACAACTCTCCGTGAATGCAGGGGCTATTGTACCGTACTTTCCCACGCGCGCAAGTGAAATTGTGAGAAAGATTGCCAAACCCGGCGGGCCTCTTGATTTCCAACTTCAGCGAAACACTTAGCACACTCAGCGCAACACGTTTCGATAAGCGCGGGAAGACGGTGACCATGGCGGGAATCCGCAGAGACCCAGCGGGTCGATAGAGCCCTGTCGCCCATCACCCCCCCCCGTTAGGTGCCCATCGCCCCTCCGCAAGTGCCGTCAGGGCTGCGGGCACCCGTCAACGCCAGCAGGATCCCGTCACCGCCCGGGCCCAAGCACCCATCGCGTGCCCCATCTGGCGCCTTGGCCTCTCTCGGCAGCTCGGGTCCTTGGGTAGCTCGAGTCCCATCTGGCCCCCTGGGCAGCCCGAGCTCCGCACTTTGTGAGAAAGACGGGTTTGAAATGAACGCATCATTCAAACCCATGATAAATCACATTACCATGCCCCTTTATGTGAGGAATCGTGGGTTTGAAACTCCCATTCTGTTTCAAACCCACGATTCCTCACACTCAAAACGGACCCCCGGCCGCGCAGGGCAAATATCGATGCGTACTTCGCCCCGCGCCATACCTCGGCTAAGATTGATAGGCGCAGGCACCGCTGCGCATCGAAGGCGCGGGCGTCGGCGCGCAGGGCAAGTGCACTGCAGGCTCGCATCGCAGGCGCATCGTGAAGGGAGACCAGCCATGAGTCCAGCCGTCTTGGCAGTTACTGCACACGCTGCCAACGCGATGGCCTTGGGCGAAGAGATGGTCCAGATTCCCATTGCGTTCGAAATGGTCGCCGTCATCGTGGCGGCGGCGTCTGGTGTGCTCGCCGCGCGCGAAAACAAGCTCGACCTCATCGGCGCCATCGGCCTCGCCGTGCTTGTGTCGCTGGGCGGTGGCTTGACCCGCGATGTCATTCTTCAGGAGCACAACGTCTACATCCTGCAGCAACCCCTCGCCCTGCCGGTATCCATCGGCACCGCGGCGGCCGTCTTCGCCTTTCCCTGGATGGTCGAAAAGCCCGACCGGCTTATCTCCGTTCTCGACATCTTCGCCGTCGGCCTGTTCGCCGTCATGGGTGCCGACAAAACAATGGCATACGGCTACCCGCCCATCACCTGCGTGATGATGGGCTTCATCACCGCCGTGGGCGGCGGCATGCTGCGCGATATATGCCTTGCGCGCGTACCCTATATCTTCCGGCGCAGCAACCTGTACGCCATGGCGGCAATCGCCGGCGCCATCACCTATATGGTTCTCATCGAAAGCCTGGGAATGTGGAACATCGCTGCTGCGTTCATCAGCGTCGCGCTCACGATGTTCATCCGTTGGTGGTCCATCCGGTTCAACATCATGAGCCCCACGGAATTCGATCCGCACAAGATGCCCGAACCTGTCAAGAAAGTTGCCCGCCCTGTGGTTCGGCCCATCCACGCGCCGGGCGGCGCATAAGCGCCAAGATGTCCCACGAGGCCGAACACGCACGAACCCGGTCGCGCGACGGGTCGGACTTGAAGCGCGGCGGCTCCGCGAGGAACCGGAGATCTCAGTAGCGAGGAACCGGAGATCTCAGTAATTAGATAGGGTGCTTTTACTGAAAGGGAATTTTGCAGCACAACGCTTCAAGCTCCGACGTGCGCAGCTGAGCCACGCCACGCCTCGCACGAAAATGGCCCCACGCACGGCGGGCCGCCGCCCCGTGGCAACGACCCGCCCATCGGCACGCTCTCTCATGCGGCACAAAGCTTGTCCCAGTTCACGCTCGGCGCACGCGATTTGCCCGAGTATACGCGATCGGTCCGAGCATTAAAGCGCGGTCATGCTAAAGCTGTACTCCGCGGTCTTGCCGGGCGCCAGGATCGTGATGTCGCGCTTATGCTCAAGTACGTCGTCCTCGCTCGTGAGCGTGGCATGGCCGGTCCAAGGCTCCAGCGCGATGAACGGCGAGTTGCCCTCTTGGGCGGACCACAGACCAATGTACTTGAAGTCGGCGAAGTCGACACGCATGCCGCGACCGCTCTTGGTGCCGCGCAGCGTGAGCGTTCCGCCGGGGACATCGGTGAGCATAACGGCATCGTGCGCGAACAGGCTCCGCGTAACCGGCAGCACGTCCGAATTTTCGACTGGGACGAAGGACTCATCGAAGGTGAGGAGGCCGCCCTCGGCGATGCGAGGTGCGGTGCACGTCCAGGGCTCGGCGAACTCGAAAACGTAATCCTCGAAGTCCTCGCTCTCGGCGCCCGGCGCGGGAACGTTAAACGCGGGGTGGCCGCCAACGGAGAACGGCAGATCAACGTCGCCGGTGTTGGTGACGGTGAACGTCTGTGTCAGCGTGGCATCGCCCGTGATTGCGTAGGTCATGTTGAGCTTGAAGTGATATGGGTAGGCCTTGAGAGTCTCGGGGGTGTCGCGGTACTCGAACGTCACCGCAGACCCATCCTCAGCCATGCCGACGACGGCGTGCTCCGCGGTGCGGGCGAGGCCGTGGCGTTCCATGCGGCAGGCGCCCTCTGAGCACGTTGCCTCCCCGCCACGGATGGAGCCCACGATGGGAAACAGCACCGGTGCGTGCTTGCCCCAAAACGTTGGATCAGCCTGCCACAGATACTCCCTGTCATCTACGACGAAGCTTGTGAGCTCGGCGCCCATGGATGATATCTGAGCGGTGACGTTGCCTTTGGCAATGGTGGTGACAGTCGACATGGCAGGACCTTTCAATCGAGGGCGAAGCGGCGCACATGGCAACCCCGCCAGGCTGGCGCCTCCAATCGGGCGCCGTTGCATCCATTATCCCCGTTTTTCGCTCTGCGAAGCCCCTTTACGGAGCCCGGTGCCCCACCATCGAAAGTCTGTCGCAGTTTTGCGCGAATTCCCAAGCATTCATAGCCGTAGAACCTCTTCTACCTGCGTGTTTGCGAGTCTAATCAATCGGCCGCTCAGCGGGGAGTCAAAATGCGGCAAAACCTCAAGCTTGACGGAATGCTTCTAAAACGGGTTGCGCACGAACCAAAAATTAATTCGGTTCCTGATTATTTGGTACCTTGACTGTTGTTCGCAAGAGTCCTAATCTCTACACGGCCAAACAACAATGACATATATGGGAGGTGGAGATGACAGACCATGAGTACCACGAGGCGCTTGACGCGAGCGCCCCGGCGGAGACTGACGAGGACATTGCCCGTGCCAAGCGCATCCTGCAGGGCCTGGGTTTCTGCGGGCACTATATGCACTTTCACGGCGGTGGGCGATCGGGGCAGGTGCCCATCCTGTGCATGCTCGACCGCTGTGGGGGCCGACTCTCGCAGCAGGAACTCGGATCTCGCTTTGAGATCAAGCCCGGCTCGTTGTCGGAGATCCTATCCAAAATGGAGTGTGCGAGGCTCATTGAGCGTACGCGCGACACCAAGGACCGCCGTCAGCTTTTCGTGCACCTCACGCAGGCGGGTCGGGAGCTCGCCCAGCACGAGCACGACAAGCGGGAGGCTTCAGACGCGCCGCGTTCTCGGCACTCACCGTCGAAGAGCAAGAACAACTCGCCGAAATGCTCGAGAAGATCCGTGTGACCTGGGAGGAGTTAGATGGTTAATACGCTTGCTGCATCCATTCGAAACTACAAGTGGCCCACAATCGCCACGCCAATCTTGGTGTTGTTCGAGGTCGCCTGCGAGATGGCGATCCCCTTTGTGACTGCCAACCTCATCGACGTCATCAAAGACGGCGCAACGGTCGCCGAGATCCTGCCCACGGCCGGGGTCCTCGTCGTCATCGCTCTCATATCGCTGCTGTTCGGTGCCGCTGCGGGCATTACCTGTAGCTACGCGAGCTGTGGATTCGCCAAGAACCTCCGTCACGACCTCTTCTACAAGATCCAGACGTTCTCGTTCGCCAACATCGACCGCTTCTCCAGCTCCTCGCTGGTCACACGCCTCACCACCGACGTCACCAACGTCCAGCAGGCGTTCATGCTCATCATCCGCATCGCCGTCCGTGCGCCGCTCGTGCTGGTCTTCGCGTTCGCGATGGCTTACGCCATGGGCGGTTCCATCTCCTTCGTGTATCTCGCCATGATTCCGCTGCTCGGTGGCGGTCTTGGTTTCATCATCCACAAGGTCGGCCCCATTTTCACCCGCGTGTTTCACAAGTACGACGCGCTCAACGAATCGGTCGAGGAGAACGTCACCGGCATGCGCGTGGTAAAGAGCTACGTGCGCGAAGACTACGAGAAGCAGAAGTTCGCGCACGCCGCGCAGGACGTCTGCGCCGACTTCACCCGCGCCGAAAAGCTTCTGGCTTTCAACAACCCGATGATGAACCTGTGCGTCAACGGCGCATTCGTCCTCATCATCTTCCTCGGGTCCAAGCTCATCATCACGAGCCAGGGCGAGCTATTCGACGTCGGCCAGCTCTCGTCCACCTTCACCTACGGCTTCCAGATTCTCATGAGCCTCATGCAGCTCTCCATGATCTTCGTCATGGTGACCATGGCCGAGGAAAGCGCCAATCGTATCGTCGAGGTGCTTCACGACGAGCCCACCATCGCCAATCCGAACGAACCCATTTATGAGGTCGCGGACGGCTCCATCGACTTCGACAACGTGAGCTTCAAGTATTCCGAGCATGCCGAGCGGCAGGCGCTCGATGGCATCGATCTTCACATCGCCAGCGGCGAGACCATCGGCATCATCGGCGGTACCGGATCCGCGAAGTCCACGCTCGTCAACCTCATCGCACGCCTATACGACGTCACCGAGGGCACGGTCCGTGTGGGCGGGCGTGACGTTCGCGACTACGACCTCGACTCCCTGCGTCATCAGGTCGCCATGGTTCTGCAGAAGAACGTGCTCTTTAGCGGCACCATCGCCGACAATCTGCGCTGGGGCGATCCCGATGCCACCGACGATGAGGTCCGAGAGGCGGCACACCTGGCCTGTGCCGACGAGTTCGTCGACGGCTTCCCCAAGGGCTACGATACGTGGATCGAGCAGGGGGGCTCCAACGTCTCCGGTGGCCAGAAGCAACGCCTCTGCATTGCGCGCGCCTGCTCCGCCGCCCCAAGATCTTGATTCTCGACGACTCCACGAGCGCCGTCGACACCAAGACGGACGCCAAGATCCGCGCCGGTCTGGCCGAATACCTGCCCGAGACAACCAAGCTCATCATCGCGCAGCGCATTACGAGTGTGCAGGACGCCGACCGCATCATCGTCATGGAGGGCGGCCGCATCGCCAGCATCGGTACGCACGACGAGCTCATGGAGAGCTCCGAGATCTACCGCGAGACATTCGTCTCTCAAAACAAGATGAGCGAGGAGGCTCAGGAAGGAGGTGAGGCGCATGAGTAAGGCAACCACCGCAGCTCGCGCAAAGAATCGCCGCCCCGGAACGCTCAAGCGTCTCGTCAAGATGCTGTTCTCGTTCTACCCCGTCCTGTTGCCGTTGGTCATGGCCGGCGTACTCCTATGCGGCCTCATCAACTCAGTTGGCTCGCTCTTCCTGCAGAAAGCCCTCGAAGTCATCTCGTCCTCTTGGCAGACGGGTGACTGGGCGGCGGCACAGCCCAAGATTGTGAGCCTCGTGACCGTCCTCGCCATTATCTACCTCATAGGCAACCTCTCCTCCCTGTTCTGGAATCGCTACATGGCCGTCATCACGCAGGGCTCTCTCGAGAAGCTCCGTGAGAAGATGTTCAATCGCATGCAGGACCTTCCCATCAGGTATTTCGACACCAACCAGCGCGGCGACATCATGTCGCACTACACCAACGACATCGACACGCTGCGCCAGATGATCTCGCAGTCCCTTCCCAACCTCCTACAAACCGTCATCGTGCTCGCCACCGTCTTGTTCATCATGTTCTACTTCTCGGCATGGATGGGCTTGGTGATCATCGCCGGTGTAGCCGTCATGACGTTCCTCACCAAGCTGCTCGGCTCCAACTCCGCGCGCTTCTTCATCGCGCAGCAAACCGAGCTCGGCGTTGTTGAGGGACACATCGAGGAAGTCATGAACGGCCAGAAGGTCGTCAAGGCGTTTTGCCACGAACATGCGGCGGAGGAGGACTTTGACGAGCGCAACGAGAAGCTCTTCGAGGTCTCGCAGAAGGCCAACATGTTCGCCAACATCCTCATGCCCATCCTGATGAACCTCGGCAACCTCATCTATGTCGTGGTTGCGCTTGCCGGTGGCGTCTTTTTGGCGCTCGGCGTGCCCAACCTCTCCTTCTCCGGCCTTCCGCTGTCCATCGCCGTGGTGGTTCCCTTCCTCAATATGACAAAACAGTTCTGCGGCCAGATTGGACAGGTCTCCCAGCAGATCAACGCCGTGGTCATGGGTCTCGCCGGAGCGGACCGCATCTTTGAGCTGCTCGACCAGGAGCCGGAGGTTGACGAGGGGTACGTGACGCTTGTCAACGCCCAGGTCAACCCCAGCACCTGGGAGATCGAAGAGGCTGATCACCGCACGGGCCTCTGGGCGTGGAAGCATCCGCACAAGGCCGACGGCACCGTGACGTACGTTCCGCTGCGCGGCGACGTCCGCATGGTCGATGTCGACTTTGGCTACACCCCCGACCATGAGGTTCTGCACGGCGTCTCGGTCTACGCCAAACCCGGTCAGAAAGTGGCGTTTGTCGGTGCTACGGGCGCAGGCAAGACCACGATCACCAACCTCATCAATCGCTTCTACGACATCGCGGACGGCAAGATCCGATACGACGGCATCAACGTGAACAAGATCAAGAAGGCAGACCTTCGCCGATCCCTGGGCGTGGTGCTCCAGGACGTCAACCTGTTCACCGGCACCGTCATGGACAACATCCGATACGGCAAGCTCGATGCGACCGACGAGGAGTGCATCAAGGCAGCCGAGCTCGCAGGTGCCGACGACTTCATCCGCCGCCTGCCCGATGGCTACAGCACCATGCTTACCGGCAACGGTTCGCAGCTCAGCCAGGGCCAACGCCAGCTCGTCTCCATCGCCCGTGCCGCCGTCGCCGATCCGCCCGCGATGATTCTCGATGAGGCGACGAGTTCCATCGACACGCGCACCGAGGCGATTGTCCAGCGCGGCATGGATGCCCTTATGCAGGGACGCACCACGTTCGTCATCGCGCACCGACTCTCGACGGTCCGCAACTCCGATGTGATCATCTGCCTCGACCACGGTCGCGTAATCGAACGCGGCACGCATGATGAGCTCATCGCCAAGAAGGGTTACTACTACCAGCTCTACACCGGCGCATTCGAACTCGAATAGCGGACAAGCCCCCGCATCTTTGCCCAATCCCTCGCCTCGCCCACCCGAACCGCGCTTTGCGGGTACGGGTGGGCGAAGTTTTTGCGTGTGGCTACACCGTCGACATGAAATCGGCGGCAAGGGGTCGTATCTCGAACCAGGGGATGCCGTTTCTCACCACGGTGATCGTCTCCCCCGTACTGTTGGCATACGCCGCCAACCTGCTTAGATGCGTCTTTGCCGCTCGCATGGGAACACGGCCCTCATCGCGCAGCCATCTGCCGAGCGGTACTCCACACCAACTGTCCCCACCCGCCTGCTCATCGCTCACCGAATCGATGAGTGCTTGTTCCAAAAAGCCCCGCGGTCCCGCATTTGGATCCGCCTTCACGCACAACCCGGTCATCTCGTCCTCCTTCTCTGTGTGGAGCACGAGCGTATCAGGCGCTTCCGACCAGTTCTCCAACGGCTTCTCACGCATGGCTTGCACCTGAGTCCGCATGTCCTGACACCCCAGCTCAGCACCCCTACCTTCGTTCACAAGGGCATCGTAAGGCACACGCATCTTCACGTGATATACGGAAAACGACCCTTGACAGCCACCTGCCAAGGGTCGTTTTGGCTTTTAGGGGTTTAAGCTTTCGCAGAAGAAGGAATGTGCCCTATCGGGACTCCCGTTCCCGCTCCTCGAGCGCGCGCCTGAGCGCTTCGATGTCGGCCTCCGTGCGCTTTGATTTGCGCCACAAGGAGAGTACGAACACAAACAACGCCAGCAAGATGCCCACATATGCAGCCAAGACAAAGGGCGCTGCAGGCAAAACAGTCGAATAGACCTCGGAAAGAATCGGATCCATTTAGCCCTCCTCAGGCTCGTTGGTTGCGGGAGAAACGACCGCGGCGCAGCTGGCGCCATCGCGGCCATCGGCAACGACGGTCGCGGCCTTTGTCCGCAGGCGCTCAAGCGCCTCGGCGGCGGCCGCACGGGACGCGGCGGAATCGAGATCCTCAAGGCGCCGCTTGAGCTCCTCAACCTCATCGGCGGCGGCATTCACACGCAGCGCATAGCGATACAGAGCAAACGCGACCATGAGCATACCCGCCATACCCAGCAAAAACGGAATGAGCATAAGCGGCGGCAGACCAGAATCCGTCCTGAACACCACCGGATGCACCGAGCTCGGCACCAAGCGCGTGATGAGGAACGAAATGGGCGCATCCACAAACGAGACAACGCAAAACACTGCGGCGAAGCGTGCGATCTTCTCGGGATCATCGAGCGCGTTGCGCAGCACAAAGTACCCAATCACCAGCAGCATCAGGATGAAGTACGTAGTGAGTCGAGGCTCCCACACCCACCAGACGCCCCACTCGAAGCGCGTCCAAAGATCGCCCGAGATCATGGTTGCCACGATGAACACAAGCGTGACCTGCATGGCGGTGCGCGAGCGCACATCGCGCGCACGGTCCTTGGTCACGAGGAACCGCAGGGCGTGGTAAGCCGCCACCCCCATGAACACGAACGAGGCAATCGCAACGGGAACATGCAGGTAGAAGATCTTTTGGCTCAGCAGCAACTTGGTGGTGACCATTTGCCCCGCAATCACCACGGATTCGGACAGTCGCGCACCCTGCACGAGCGGCGCCAAGGTGAACGTCCATACCACGTCAGTCGCGATGAGCAGCGCGCCCAGCACGAGCAGGGCGGGCACCATTGCATTAGATTTCTTCAAGGTCACAAGACCCCCTTCCTTTTTGATTAGGTATGGTACCAGCTCGTTGGATCACGAATCGAGAACGAACTCGTAGAGGCCCCAAGCGGCTGCAATCATCACGACATCGTAGGTGCCGGCGAGCGCAAGGCTCCTCCAGAACGTGGCAAAGGTTCCCTCAACGCCAGCGAGCGCGACGCCGGTGGCCGAGACGCATGCATACAGCAGCGGAAACGCCACCGGTATGAACAGGATGGCGAGCAAGACGTCCTTGCCGCGCGTGTCGATCGCCATGGTCGACAGCAAGGTGCCCACACCGGCGACGCCCACCGTGCCCACCAACAACGGCAGCACGATCATCGGCGCAGTGGCGGACAGCGGTGCACCCGAGAGGAAGAAGACGAAGAACAGCGGTACGGTCACCAGCTCAACGGCGAGCAGGAACAGCAGATTCGAAGTCGTCTTGGCCAAGAACACGACCGCGCGGTCAACCGGCGCCAGCAGGATGCCCTCCAGGCAGCCCGACTCGGTCTCGTGCGAAAAACTGCGATTGAGACCAAGCAGGCTCGTAAACACGATAAGTGCCCACAGCAGACCGCCGGAAAAGGAGACAACCTGCAGTTTGTCCCCCACCTGCGCCAACGCGGCCCCGTACACCGTCAGCACCAAAAGCGAGTACACAACCATCGAGGTGAGCATCTCGCGCGTGCGCAATTCCTGCCGCACGTCCTTGCCCAACAGGGCGCGATACTGGGCGAACGCCGAGGGTTTGGAGGTTGAGGCTTGGCCGGGGCGTCCGAGGCGCGCGGGGCGCCGACGGCACCCGCGCTAACGGCGGCACCCAGGGCAACAACGGCACCCTGCGCCCCCGCGTCGCCACGACGCAGGCTCTCCCGCTTCTCCTCCATCTACGCCATCCCCATTCCCACGGTCGCCAAATACAAGTCGCGGAATGCCCCGCGGTCCACGTCGGCCTTCTGGGCGCACACCACGACCGCGCCCTGCGCCAGGATGAGGGCATGGGTGCATAGGTCGTAGCCCTTCTCGAGGTCATGACTCACCATCACGAAGGTCCGCCCCTCGCGCACACGGTCGATAAGCTGGTCGAAGAGCTCCGCCGCATGAGGGTCGAGTCCGGAATAGGGTTCATCGAGCAGCACGATCTCGGGGTCGCTGATAAGTGCCCGGGCAATCGAGAGCCGCTGCTGCATGCCGCGCGAGAACGTACGCACGCAGTCGTTCCGCCGATGATCGAGCTCGACCAAACGCAGCAAATCGTCGATGCGCGCCTGTGCCGCAGCACCCGCCATGCCGTAGAGCGAGGCGAAGAACGCCAGGTTCTCTTGGGCGGTCAGGTCTCCATAGAGCATCGGCTTGTGGGAAATGAGCCCTACGCGAGCGCGCAAGGCATCGGGCTCCTCCAGGGCATTTACGCCGAGCATACGCAGTTCGCCGCATGTGGGGCGCGCCAGCAAGGCGAGCTCGCGCAGCAACGTGGTCTTGCCGGCGCCGTTGGGGCCAAATATTGAGAGGAAGGCGCCTTGAGGCAGCACGAGGTCCGACCCCATCCACGCGCGCCTGCCGCCGAACTGCTGAGCAGCACGCGCCTCAATGGCGAACGGATCGCACGCTCCCAAAGCCCCATCGCGGGAACCGGGGGCAAACGGCAGGGGACGGGCCGTCATCGCGCATTCGCCTTCGCTTGGGCACGAGTGCGCTCGTCTGCCGCCAGCAGCGGCGTGGCACGACGCGGCGCGAATGCCAAGGCGATGCCTAAAGTCGAGATGGCGCCGCCCGCCCAGGTCAACAGGATGAGCGGGTTGACCTTGACGTTGATGGAAAGCGTGCCGTCGGCGTTCAGGCCCTGGAACGCCACGAACAAGTCTTCGAGCGGACGCGTAAGCACCGCGGCATCGAGGGTCGACTGACTCGTTGCGGCGGCGACCTTCATGGAAGGCGCCACGTGCCCCATTAGGCTCCCCTGCTCATCAGCCACATCAAGTTCCACGCGCATGACTTCGTTATCCTGGCTGTCGGCATAGCGCTCGGTATCGGTCAGGGTCAGCACGTAGCCCCCCACCTGAACAGACTCGCCCTTCTCGCCGGCAAGGCTCACCGTCACATCGCGCACGTACATCATGGAACCCACCAGACCGAGCGCGGCGATCGCAATGCCCAGGTGGCACAGGTAGCCGCCAGCCTGCGCAGGCGAGCGACGGAACAGGTTGAACGCGGCGGCCGGCGCGCCCTCTCCTTTGTTCCGCATGCGGGCCCGCACCCCGCGCACCAGTAGATAGGCCGAAGTGGCAATCAGCAGCGAAATAGCCGCGAGGGCCACGATTGTCAGCGCGAAGTAATACACCGCGGGCCCTGTTCGGCCAAAGCGTCGGCAGCCGATCCGCCATCGGTCAAGATGGCACTGTAGGTGGGCATCAGCTTCGTCCCAAAGAGCACAAGTCCGGCCACAAAAAGGCAGGCGCCACCACAAGCGGGCGGCGCATATGCCCCCAAAACGCAGGGCCCTGCGTCTTGCGCCAACCAAGGAGCGGACACACAGCCATGAGCAGTAGCACCACGACGGCGACCGGCCGCGCCACGGCGTTATACGCACCCGCCGCGACCACGGCGCCGCCCAGCGGCATCCATGTGGGAAGGGCGCTCGACACCGTAAGGTAGGCCACGAGCGCGCCCGCCATCACCATGATGATGTTCGTGAGGTAGTACGATCCGTTCTTGGAGAGCATCGACTCGATCTGGTCGTCATCCTCGCCGATCTCGCCGTGACGGTACAGCAGGCCAAGCAAAAACGCTAGGCCACTTGCCACCATAATCGCCAGGAAGAAATATGTGGACACCGGGTCCTCGGCAAACGCATGCACACTTTGGACCAAGCCCGAGCGCGTGATGAACGTGCCAAGCACCACGAAAATGAACGTGATGGTGGCAGTGAACATGCTCCAACGCTTGAAGATGCCGTGCTTGCGGTACATCGTAAAGCTGTGGATCATCGCCACGCAGGTGAGCCAGCTCATAAGGCTCGCATTCTCCACGGCGTCCCATGCCCAAAAACCGCCCCAGCCCAGGACCACGTACGCCCACACGGCACCCAGGCCCATGCCGATGGACAGGAAGATAAAACCGAACACCGCAACGCGGTCGCACAGTTCGACCCAGCGGGCCGAAAGATCGCCCGTGATAAGAGCCGCCATGGCGTACGCGAACGGCAACGTCATGGCGGCGTAGCCGATGAAGGTCGCCGGCGGGTGGAGAATCATCGCCCAATGCATGAGCAACGGGTTCATGCCGCCGATCTTGCTGGCGAGTGTGCCGTCGGCGTTGAGGTGCTCGGCGGCGGTGGGCATGAACGGATTGTTGGAGCTCGAGAACACGAGCGCTGCGACGAACAGGGCGACGATGACCTGCGCCACGCCCAGGGCCACCAACGTGAGGTCCTCATGTGCGCGGCGGCGACGGCACGCCTGCACGGCAACGAAGGCGGAGATGAGCCACGTCCACAACAGCAGCGATCCCTGGCGACCGGCCCACACGGCACTCACCCGGTAGAGCGGCTGCAGGGGGCTGTCCGTCGCGGGGTAATTCGAAACCACATACGCTAGGCTGTAATTCTCCGTGAGCATGCACACGAGGATGATGCCCACACATGCCGTCAGCAGGGCAAAGCTCGCGTAGACGAACGCCTGCCCAGCGTGGCGCATGCGCGCAATCGGCACCGAGGGTTCCGGGGCCGTTGAGGGTGCGGCGCCGGAGCCTGCCGCCCCCGTACTTGCCACTTTGCCGCTCGCCACGAGCAGCACTGCCGACACCAGCGCGAATACCAGGGTGAGCGCCTGGAATACATTACCTATCGTCGATACCATGCAGCACCTTTCCCGTATCTCGACATCCCGCGCGTCGACGCCATGCGCGCCCACGGGCCCATTTCGTTGTCCTTTACGTCCCTACTTGGTGATGGAGGCATCAATTGCAGGCTGCTCCGTCGCCACGAAGTTGCCATCGGAATCAAGATGACCGGACACGACCACGGCGACGCCGTCCGCGATCTGCTCATCAAGCCCTCCGTTATACACCACGTTGAGCGTAGCGCCCTGGGATTCGATGGTGAATCGAATGGCGGAGCTGGCATCGTTGACGTCACCCTCAACATAACCGCACACCTTGGTGTCCTCGAACAGCATGGCGTCCGCCTGGTCGAGCAGACCCTTCACCGTGAGGGATCCCTCGGCGCTCTCGTACTTGGACGGGCACTTGGTGACCATCTCCGTGCAGTTGAGGAACGGCGGGTTGTCCACGTCACCCGTGCAGATGGCCACAACACCCGCGCCAAACGTCGCGGGCAGCGCCCCCTCGTAGCCAACGCGCAGACGAACCGAGGGGTTCGGCGCGCCCGACTCATCCTCAGGCGCGATGTCAAAGGTCACACGCGCGCCGTCCTTCTCGATGGAATCTGCCACGACCACGCCGCTCACCTGGACTTTTTTACCTTGGTACGACCCAGTTGCGACGTCGGCGACCGTAACCGACGAAGCGGAACCACCCGCCCCCGCAATCGCCACGATCACCAGCATGGCAATGGCAATGATGCCGCCCATCACCGCTAAACGACGCTTGGCCTTCTTGTTCATGTCGCTCCTCATGCCCTCGCCACGCGGACGCCCCGACGCGGCGGGAGCCCATGGCGGCGCTCTTTGCGTTTTTGACAGCCAATAAGTATACAATGTGCGCTGGCAGGCCGCATCGTGCGGCAATTCCTCCCCGTTAACGGAAGGTTCATCATCATGCTGCTAGCCATCGACACGGGTAACACGCAAACCGCCCTCGGCCTGTTTGACGGCAACGAGCTCCTGCATGCCTGGCGCATGCCCACCGACCGCGCCTTCACCAAAGACGAGATACACGTGCGCCTGCTCGGCTATTTCCGCAAAGACGGACTCGAGCTCTCCTGCGTGGATGCCATTGCCTTCGCCGGAGTCGTCCCTCAGCTCATGCGCGAATGGGAGGGCGTGGCCGAAGTGATTGGCGCGCGTCTTATCGTGGTCGGGGCGCAAACCTCCGCCGTAACCGCAATTGAGGCAGCCTCACCTGCCGAGGTCGGCGCCGACCGCATTGCCAACGCCACCGCGGCAGCGGCGCTCTATGGCAGCCCGAGCATCGTGGTGGACTTTGGCACAGCGACCAACATCGACGTGGTGAACGAACATGGAGCGTATATCGGCGGGTGTATCGCCCCCGGGATCCGCGTGTCACTCGATGCCCTTACCGCCCGCGCGGCCCGTTTGGCCAGCGTGCCCCTCGAAGCTCCGGCGCATGCCATCGGGCGCAACACCGTCGAGGCGGTGCAGAGCGGCACGGTGGTGGGTGCCGCCGCGATGGCGGAGGGGCTGGTCGCGCGCATCAAGCGCGAGCTGGGGCGCGACGACGCGTGCGTCATAGCCACGGGCGGACTTGCGGGCATCGTCTCCGAGGCCACCGACGTCTTCGATGTGGTCGACACCCAACTCACCATCAAGGGCATCTGCGAGATCTACCGCCGCCTGGCCTAACCCGGCCCACCTCGGGCGCTCCCCCACCGCGGACGCGAGCGGGCGGCTTACAGGGTGCCGAGCTCCGCCACTACGTGGCCCACGCGGTCCTCGGGCTCCTTGACGTCGAGGCCCTCGTAGCGGAAGAAGCGCGCCGGGTTATGCATGAGGTCCTCAAGCGGAACCAACACGAAATCGCGCTCGCCCAGGCCGGGATGCGGGAGGCGTAGCTTTTCGCCGCCATGGATCTCGTTATCCATCCACAGCAGATCGCAGTCGATAACGCGCGGGCCGTTGGGGCGTGTACCCTTGCCGCGTGTGCGGCCGAGCTTCTGCTCGATCTTCATGAGCTCTTCGAGCAGGATGAGCGGAGCGAGCTCGGTCTTGATCTCAACCACGGCGTTGGCGAATGCCGGCTGGCGCGTCTCGTACGCGGGCTCGCTTTCGTAGATGCGCGAGCTGGCAGAGACACACGTCATGGGAATCTGCGCAATGAGGTCGCGGGCGGCGCGGATGTTCTCCTCTCGCTGGCCCTTGTTCGATCCGAGCGCCACGTATGCGCGGCGAGGCTGAGGGCGCGCAATGGCCCAGAAGCCGTTGAGGAACTGGTAAAAGCCCGCAACGTCGTGCACGCGAACAATGTTGGCACCCTGCTCGATAGCTCCCAGGCACACGCCGAAGGTGGCGATGTCGCGGTCATGTGCGTCCTCGACACCGGCGATGGCGCCCACCAGGCGCTTGCGCGACACGGCGCACAGCGTGGGATAGCCGAGCGAGGCGATCTTGCCCATCTCGCGCTGGATCACGATGTCCTCGTTGGCATCCTTGCCAAAACCGGGGCCGGGATCGAGGCAGATGCGCTCGCGGTCGACGCCCGCGTGAATGAGCGCGCGGGCCTGATCGGAGAGGAAACCCATGACGCGACGCATGATGGGGGCGGAATCGGGCAGGGTGAAGCGGCGGAGCTGCGACGTGCTGTTACCCGAGCCCGTGCGAGCGGCGGAACGTGCCATAACGGAGGCGAGGTCGTCACCGGCTACTGCGGGCTCCGCGGCAACGGCGGCGGACTGGGGCATGTCGAGCGCGACGACCTCGCTCTCGGCGGCGGGAGACGTCGGCAACGGCTCCGCGGCGGGAGACTCAGCGCTGGGCGCGACGGCGTCGCCGTTCGGGCCAACCGCCGCGGCATCGAACGGGAGCTGCGGTTGCAGCGGCTGAATCATGCCCGAGATGAGCTTGGCCTTGGCGGCGCGCTTGGACTTTCCGGTTGCACCCAAGGCGCGAGCCGCGGCCTCCGCCTCACGAGCCTTCTCGGCCATGAACGCGGCGGCCGAGGTGTCAAGCTGCACGGCGGTATGGGTGCGCGGGCGCTCAAGCTCGCCCACCTCACCTGCATGCATGACCACGAGGCCGCAATCGCTATCCTTCACAAATCGACCATGCGCGGGTCCGTGAAGCCCGTCACGTCGTTCACGATCGACGCGCCCACGCGCACGGCGGCCTTGGCAACCTCCACATGACGCGTGTCGATCGACACGATGGCACCCGCCCGCGCAAGGGCCTTGACCACGGGCAACACGCGCTGCGCCTCAGTATCGGGATCGACCGGGGTAAAGCCGGGGCGTGTGGACTCGCCACCGACATCGATGATGTCGGCACCGTCGTCGAGCATCTTGAGCCCGTGCGCGATCGCGGCATCGGTGTCGAGGTGCTCGCCGCCATCGCTAAACGAATCGGGGGTCACGTTCAGGACGCCCATGATGCGCGGGCGATCGAACTTGAGCTCGTACTTGCCGCAGCGCCAGACTTTGGAATCGCGTGCCATGAGGATCCTTTCGAGAACGTTCAAGTCCCTCTATTGTATCCAGCGAGGGCAGGCGCGTCACACTCGCGCGCGATTTCCCATTTCCTCTAGTATAGTTACCCGAATGAAACCTTACATCACCCTGCAGATGTAGCTCGTTGATGCACTCTGCAGATGCAGAAATGGAGCCCTCTATGACCGCCACCCGGACTTACCGCCTCGCCTCTTGGAACGTAAACGGCCTGCGCGCCGTCCTCAAGAAAGACCCGAGCTTCACCGACATCGCCGCCGAGCTCGACGCCGACGTACTCGCTCTGCAGGAGACCAAGCTGCAGGAGGGCCAGGTCGACATCGACCTGCCCGGCTACCACCAAACGTGGAGCTACGCCGAGCGCAAGGGTTACTCGGGCACCGCCGTGTTCAGCCGTGAGGAGCCCCTCTCCGTCCGCCACGCCGACGCCGTGCTCGCCGCGGGCCGCGGGGCGGGACTCGACGACGACCGCCTCGAGCTGGTTGCCGCGGCGGCAACCGAGGGCCGCGTGTGCGCGCTCGAGTTCGAGCACTATTGGTTCGTGGACGTCTACACGCCCAACGCCCAAACGAGCTCGCCCGCCTGGACGTGCGCATGGCATGGGACGACGCCTACCGCGCCTTCCTGCGCTCCCTCGAGGACGAGACCGGCAAACCCGTCGTGACCTGCGGGGATTTCAACGTCGCCCATAACGAGATCGACCTCAAGAACCCCAAGTCGAACCGCGGCAACGCGGGCTTCTCCGATGAGGAGCGGGCCAAGTTCGGCGAGCTGCTCGACGCCGGCTACACCGACACCTTCCGCGCCGCCAACCCCGGCCTCGAGGGCGCCTACAGCTGGTGGAGCTACCGCTTCAACGCACGCAAGAACAATGCGGGCTGGCGCATCGACTACTTCCTGGTGAGCGATTCCATCGCCGACCGCGTGCGCGCCACGGGCATCCGCAGCGACATCTTCGGCTCGGACCATTGCCCCGTCACGCTGGAGATCGAGCTGTAAGCAACGACGGCAATCGCGGGCGGGCGGGCGCATGGCGCGCACCTTTGCCGTCGACTCCCGCGCGTCTCCGTACCGCCGCGAAGCGCGTTATCCGCGCGCGGCACCGAATCCCGCAATCCGCCAGCATCGACCCCCTCGGGCGCGGCACCATCGAGCAAGACCTTGCCGGACGAGAACCCATCCAGCGCGCCCGCGCCGGGCGCATCAGTGCCGACGGCCTCGCCATACAGCCGCGCAAGAGCGGGAACCCCACCCAACGCGTGCTCAAGCGGCATGCGCGCCTTGAACACAAAACTGTTCAGCGCAATAGACAGCACCGCCGCGCCAAGAATCAGGCTGTACTGATCCTGCGTGAGCACGCCGAGCGCCATGCCCGTCTGTCCAATGAGAAACGAGAACTCGCCAATCTGCGACAAACCTGCCGCAATGGTGAGCGAGCTTGCGAGCCCCGCGCGAAACGCCACCGGGAGCACCACCAAAATCACCACCGTGATCAGGTCCTCCACGATGAGCCATCCCGTCGCGATGCGACCCCCCTCCGGTGTCGGCGAGGCCCGCGTCGGCCAGGTTTTGATGAGCACGACCGTCGAAGCGATGGATACGGACAGGCCGAGCATGATGCCCGCCTCGATCGGCCAGCCAAGAGCAAGACCCAGCCCACAGCCGGCGAGCGTGCCGAGGGCTGTTTGCAGCAAGGCACCCGGCACCGCAACGCGGCGCACGGCCACGAGGTCATCGAAGGAGAAGTGCAGGCCGGTGCCGAACATCATGAACATGACGCCCACCTCGGCAAGCTGGCTCATCGCATGCGAATCTCCGATGAAGCCCGGGGTGAACGGCCCTACCGCAAGACCGCCGAGCAGGTAACCCACAACCGGTGGGAGGCGCGCGGCACGGGCGAGGATGCCGCCCAAAAACGCCGCGACGAGGGCGGTTACAAATGTGGCGAGGAGAATGCTGTCTCCGTGCATGTGGACCTCCGGGTGGGCACGCGCCCGGTCGAATCAGCTACATATGATGTTTGCATGAGATCAGTTTACCCACGAAGGCCGTATTTGCGCACCACACGGTTGATGCGGCGCGTCCACGGGCCATACAGGACCGCAAGAAACACCGCGGTCGCAACACCGTGAATGACGTCGAACGGCAGCGATGCCGCCACATACGCCAGAGCGCCAGGCCAGGTAAACGGGCGCACGAACCCCAAGACGCCGTAGGCGTTGATGATCACGCCGTAGAGGGCCCCAGAAGCAAGTCCGCATGTGACGAGTGCCACCATACGCGGCTTACCCGTGGCGCGGTTGTCGAATACGCCGGCGCTTGCGAGCACTCCGCCCAGGTATCCGACCATGCCCCAGGCGTACATCTGCCACGGACTCCACATGCCCTGACCAAAGAAGAAGTTACTGGCGAGCGCGGCGAGGGCCCCAACCATGAAGCCGTTTCGGCGGCCCAGGGTGGCTCCGGCGATGATCGCGATGGCCGAGACCGGCTTGAAGTCCGGCACCGCGGCGAACAAGATACGCCCGGCGGCCGCAAGGGCGGAGAGCACAAGCGTGGGCATAATCTGCCTCAGCGCCGGACGACCCGCCTCGTACCCCGCGAAGAACAAGGCGAGCACCACCGTCACCACCAGCAACATGAGCAGCGCCGTTTGGGCAAAGCCCGCAACGAGGGCCAATCCCATCGCAAGCGGAACCGCAGCGAGGAGCACGACCTCGAGCAGGGCTCCTCCGGGATAGGCGGCCAGCCCGTCAGGCGATGCCGCAGCGCGCTGTTTCTCGTCGTCAAACCTCATGTGCATCACAACCGGTAGAAGATGTTGTTGCGGAAGAACTCGTCGGCAGGCTCCGTGCAGGCAGCCTCGCCGTCAAACAGCAGCGAGACGCTGTTGGCAAGGCTCGAGACGAGCTCCAGGTCGTGCGTCGCCATAACGATGGTGGCACCCCGCACGCGTTCCTCCTCGAGCACCTCCGCGACCCTGCGGCGAGCCGCGCGGTCGAGCCCCTTGGTGGGCTCATCGAGCAGCAGCAAGCGCGACCGTACCAGGAGCACCTTGCCCAAGGCAAGCAGCTGACGCTGACCGCCCGACAAATCATACGGATGCGCAGCGGCGCGGTCGGCAAGGCCAAGCCTCGAAAGCATGGCCTCGACCTCTTGCGGCCCGTAAGCTCCAACGCTCGACCACTCCATAAGCTCGTCTAGCACGCACTCCTCGGCGAACAATGCCTTGGGGTCCTGCGGCAGCAGGGCCCTCTCGCGCGCATCGATGCGAACGATGCCCTTCTGCACGCGTTTCGTTCCCGCCATCAGCGCCAGCAGCGTGGACTTTCCGCAGCCATTGCCACCCACCAGAGCGTGCAGCTCGCCCGCGCGCACGGACAGCTCGGTGCCGCGCAGGACCCAATCTTCGTCGCGTCCATAGCGAAACCACGCACCACGCACCTCGACGGCAGTGCCGCCGTTCGCGGCACCGGCGCGCATCCGACCAGCTGCGTGGTCGTAGCAGCCGCCTCGCCTGCAGCTCCTCGCATGGAAACGCAGCGGCCAAACTCCTCGAGCGCCACCTCGTGCACGCGACCGCTCCGCAGCTCGAACGCGCACGTGGCGTAATCTGCCATGAGCTCCGGCGCATGGGTGGCCACGATCACCGTACAGCCCAGCTCGCGATTCACGCGAAACAGCGCATGCAGGAAATTCTTGGTCGCAATGGGATCAAGCTGCGCCGTGGGCTCGTCGAGCAGCAGCAGGCGCGGCTGCATCACCAGCGTGGATGCCAAGGCCAGAAGCTGTTTGCGCCCACCCGAGAGCGCGTCCGTGGCGCAGCGAAACCAATCACCCATGCCAAAGAAATACCCGGCCTCCGCCACGCGACGCCGCATCTCGGCCTGGGGAACGCCCAGGTTCTCCAAGCCAAACGCCATCTCGTGCCACACGCTGTCGCACACGATCTGGTTATCGGGATCCTGGAAGACAAACCCCACCGTACGGGCAGATTCCTCGTCCGAAAGGCCCCCCACCGGACGTCCGAACACCCGAACCGATCCTGCCCGGCACCCAGCTGGCGCAATCTGCGGCTTCACCAGCGACAGCAGGGTGGACTTGCCCGAACCGGTATCACCCACCAAAAGGGCAAACGCGCCCGGCTCGATACTCAGGCAGACATCCTCTAGAACAGGCGCGGGCGAATCGGGATAGGAAAAAGACAGACCTTGGAAAGAGAGCGCCGGGGCAAGCGCATGTGCGGGGGCTTCGGCCTGCGCGCGAGCTCCGCCGTCGTCCGCACGACACCCCGTGCCGCCCGTGCAAAGCCCATCGTCCGCACAGGGCCCTCCGTCATCCACGCCGAGCCCTCCGCCGCCCATACCGGCTTGGCAATCGCTCATGCGAATCTCCTTATCTCATATATATGGAGCACGGCGGGCGTGAACATCCAGGCTGCGTACGGCAGGTACCCCCACCACATATCAATAGGGCTAAGACGCGGGTAGAACGCGTAGGGCGCGGTCAACGTCCAGGAGACCCACGCGCACAGGAGCCCTCCCATCAGCAGCATCGCCGCCGCGGCGGCATCGCGCGGCGTGAACCGATACGGCATGTAGGTCGTCCTGTGCTTGCAGGCGCCCCAGCCCCGGGCGCGCATGGCGTCGGCCGTCTCAAGCGAGTCCTCCATAGCCCACCCCATGAGCACGGAGCTCTGACGCAACCGGCTCGCAACGCCGGCGGGCAGCCCTCGACCCCGGGCAGCGCGTCCCCCGATCTCAACGGCAGGCGCCGCGCCGACGCGCCGACAACGGCCTCCGCGCTCGCCCGCGACGCACGCGGCCCCTGCGAACCATGCTCCTTCGACCTCGCCTCTGCACCGTTCTCGACACCGCCCCCGCAGACACCGCGCAGCTCCGCGCCACATCCTGCGCTGACGCAATCGCGCGACCCGCCTCAAAACCTCGGCACCAGGCGCATCGTCATCGAGACCATAAGTGCCACAACGGGAATCGAATTTCCCAACAAGCCCAAAACCTTGTCATACGAAAGCATCGCGGAGGCGGCGGCGAACCACTGAACGCTCGCGAGGAACAAAAGCGCCATCGCGCAGCCGTAGAGCAAGCTCTCCATAAAGACCGGTCGCCCAAAGAACACGAACAGCTCGGTCGACCCCATGTGGACGAACAGGGGGTTTACCAGGGTGATCACGAGAACCACCGGCAGCTGCCAGCGCAGTGAGCTCAGCGCCGCCCAGATGCCGCGCGCGCACGCCGCGTATGCAAATCCGCCGGCGAACGAGATAGCCACCAAGACCGGATGCATCGAAAACATGGTGAGAGCGAGCGTGATCGTGATGAACACCGCGGGCACCACGGGGTGCATGGCGTCGAACGCCGTGTGTCGTACTGCCTGAGCCAAGAGCGCACCTCCCCTGTGACAATTGCACGCGCATCCCCCGGTGCGCACCATCCGCCTCCCACGCTGCGGTATCATCGCATTACGCGCGCCATGCGCGCGTGGAACCTGCAACCAATCTTTGGGAGCCATATATGGATGTTACCGCGATTGTAATGGCCGCCGGCGAGGGCACGCGCATGAAGTCAAACCATGCCAAAGTGTCTCACAAGATTTTGGGAAAGCCCATGGCCTGTTGGGTCATCGACTCCGCGCTCGCGGCGGGCTGCAACCGCGTCATCGTTGTTGTGGGTAGCCACTCCGATGAGGTCCGCGCCATGATCGCCAGTGCCTATGAGGGCACGCCTGCCGCCGGTGTCGTCGAGTGCGTCGAGCAGGCCGAGCGCCTCGGCACCGGTCACGCCGTCCGCTGCGCGCTGGAGGCCACCGGCATCGATGCCGGACCCATCGTGGTCCTCAACGGCGACCTGCCGCTCATCCAGGCCGACACCATCCGCACCTTCGCCAACACGGTCGCCAACGGCACACACGCCGGTGCGGTGCTCACCTTCACTCCGCCTACACCCTTCGGCTACGGCCGCATCGAGCTCGCCGCAGACGGCTCGGTCAACCGCATCATCGAACAGAAGGACTGCACGCCCGAGCAGGACGCCGAGCTGCTGGAATGCAATGCCGGCTGCTACGCCTTCGACGGTGCGCTGCTCGCCGCCCACATCGGCGAAATCGGCAACGACAACGCGCAGGCTGAGTACTACTTGCCCGACATGGTCGAGATCCTCAAGGGCCACGGCCATGCCGTCACCATCTTCCACTGCGACGACTACCGCGACGGCCTGGGCGTGAACAGCCGCGTGCAGCTCGCCGAGCTCACCGCCATCGCGCGCGACCGCATCAACGAGCACCTCATGACCGAGGGCGTCACGTTCATCGATCCCGCCCAGGCGTGGATTTCCCCCGACGCGACAATCGGTCGCGACACGGTCGTGTGGCCGCAGACGCACCTCATCGGCACCTGCCGCATCGGAGAGGGCTGCCAGCTCGGCCCCAACACCCGCCTCACCAACGTGGTCGCCGGCGACAACTGTTCGCTCGACGAAACCGTGGCCATCGACGTCGCGATCGAGAACGGCGTCACTTGCGGCCCCCGCTGCTACCTGCGCCCGGGTACGCACCTGCTCGACCGCGCGCACGTGGGCACGCACGTGGAGATCAAGAAGTCCACCATTGGCGTGGGCTCCAAGGTGCCGCACCTCTCCTACATTGGCGACACCACCATGGGCGCGACGTCAACGTGGGCGCGGGCTCCATCACCTGCAACTACGACGGCAAGAACAAGCACGCCACCATCATCGGTGACCGCACATTCATCGGCTCGGACACATGATGGTCGCCCCCGTGAACATCGGCGACGACGCGATCACCGGCGCGAGCAGCTGCATCACACGCGACGTGCCCAGCGGCGCGCTCGCCGTCGAGCGTAGCGACCAGCGCATCATCGAGGGCTACACCGAGAAGCGCCGCGCTCGCCTCTAAGTTTCAATTGGGGACAGGCACAAATTGAACATGCCGCCCGAGGTGCTTCGCCAAGGGTCCGCCGGCCATCCGTCACTTCGGAAGGCCGGCTTTTTCATGAACGCCGCAGGCCCAACATATTTTCAATTTGTACCTGTCCCCAATTGAAATACCGCCCCTCTCACCGATGAAGTTTCCTTGGGCGGATTATCGATGGTCAAATAGCTGGCAAAGTGGCTAATATATAGAAGGTGTATGGATGTTGTGGCGTATAAAGGAGAAGTCATGCCAACAACCGATCCCAAGAAGACCGTTGATATGAGCAAGATCCTGCGAGTGTACTCCGGTTCCTCCAACCGTCCGCTCGCCCAGAAGATCGCCAACCAGCTCGGCGTTGAGCTCTCCGGACTCACCCTCAAGCAGTTCGCCAACGGCGAGATCTACGCCCGTTACGACGAGACCGTCCGTGGCGCCGACGTGTTCCTCATCCAGTCCGTCGCCGGCGGGAACGTCAACGACATGCTGATGGAGCTCCTCATCGCCACCGACGCCGCCAAGCGCGCCTCCGCCCGCTCCATCACCGCCGTCATCACCCACTACGGTTACGCCCGTCAGGACCGCAAGGCCGGCCCGCGTGAGCCCATCACCGCCCGCCTCGTCGCCAACCTGCTCGAGTGCGCCGGCGTCGACCGCATCATCACGCTCGACCTGCACCAGGGCCAGATTCAGGGCTTCTTCGACATCCCGGTGAACCACCTTTCCGCGTTGCCGCTCTTTGCCGATTACTATGACGCCAAGGGCTTCGATACCGACAATCTGGTCGTTGTCTCCCCCGACGTGGGTCGCGCCAAGGCCGCCAAGAAGCTCTCCGACATGCTCGGCTGCAGCCTCGCCATCGCGCACAAGGGCCGTCCACGCCACAACGCGGCCGAAGTCATGGGCATCATTGGCGATATTGAGGGCAAGACCTGCATCATCAACGACGACATGATCGACACCGCCGGCACCCTGTGCTCCAACGTGCGCGAGCTCAAGGCTCTCGGTGCGGGCGACATCTACGTGTGCGCAACCCACGGCATCTTCTCCGGCGAGGCCATCCAGCGCCTGAACGATGCGCCTATCGTCGAGTGCCTGGTCACCGACGCCATCCCCGTTGAGGAGGGCGGCAAGATCAAGACCATCTCCGTCGCCGGTGAGTTCGCCGAGACCATCTCCGCCGTGTACTACGAGCAGTCCGTAAGCACGCTCGTGGGCGGCGACTTCGCCATGTAAGGTAGCCGCGCTCATAGCTGCACCAAGCAGAGTTCTGCGGCAGGTTGCCCCCGTCTTCCAGGCTGGAGCCTGGGAAACGGGGGCTTTTTCTTTCCGATCAACTCCGTTTTCGTTCATGGAGAGCCTTACCTCCATGGTGCTCCACTAAGAAGCATCTAGGTTCTAGAAAAATGGCTAATTATTACCGTTTTGTATCCCTCAAATGATCCTAGAAGCAGTTCTTGGTGCCATCAACCACCCTCATTCGGCCCTATTCGCTTGTTTGTGCCCATTTTTAAGCAGTTTCGCCGCGTTTTCTTTGACCACAAGAGCCCAAGACCGTCGGAATCGTCCGCCAGCAGCCGACGGACGATACAAAACGGTAATTTTTAGCCACTTTTCCCAATTCACGTTTCTCGTGCCACGGCGCGCGCCTTGATGTAGCTTCTTTACATGGACGCACTTGTTTTTTCACATATTTCGGCCTTGCGCGCAATCAGGCGTGCACGAGGGGCGTATTCTGCCGTTCCGTGGAGGTCGCTTACCGTCGCCGAACAACGCCGAGTTCTAGCGAATTGCAAGCCCAACCTCTCGACACTCGATTTTGATTATCTTGGTCGCTATGCCCTTTGGAATGGCGAGGACGGTGAGCGCCTTGACGTTCTCGTATCTGACCCAATATGTCGCCGAGCCAGAAAGCCCCTGACGTGCCATGTTATGTCGCGCGATCTTCCCGCTGGATCCATCCTCGAAATCGAGCGCGGTCTTTACTGCACCTCCCCCGCGTTCACCGCATATCTCTATTCGCGTGGCCGCTCCGTCCCAGAAATCGCCACGCTCCTCATGGAGCTTCTTGGAACGTATTCCCTGCCTCACGATGCAACGCTTTCCATTGCGAGGGGCGAAACGTGGTCGTCAATGGACGGCATCCGGATCCCCAATTCCGCGTCAGCCGAAACGCACCTCAGCGGCCTCGACACCTCCACCGAGATCGACCCAGAGATTAACGACGTCTCCGACACGTCCCTTGGCGCGCCCGACGGAGCAGCAACGCACCGCACACACGGCAACCAGCAGGTCGAGATTGAACAGACCCATTATTCATGCGAGCCCGCAGCCGCCATAAAGCAACTCAGGGCAATCGCGAAGTGGACCAAAAGCAGCCGCGACCATGCCTTTCGCCGAGCGGTCGACCTCGTCGCACCCAATTCCGCCTCGCCGGCAGAAACCATTCAGTACTGCATGCTCGGATTCCCCATGCAGTACGGGGGCTTTAATTGCGCCGCGCTACCCGACGGCATGCTGCTCAACCACTGCATCGACTTTACGCATGACGCAGTGCTCATGTCATCGGGCATGCCCTATGCCGTTGCCGATGTTTTCATTCCCGCAGCCACGTCGACGTTGAATACAACGGCACGGGGCACGAGGAACTCCCCGCTCGCATCCACGACGGCAACCGCAACAACGGCCTTCGCTGCATGGGTATCATCGTTATCGTTATTCAACGCGACCAAATGCGCGACATCCAAGCGCTCGAAGCCATCGCGCGCATCATATACCGCTTTGCCCACGTGCGGTTTAGGTACCAAGGAAAAGGCCATCGCACCAAGCAGGCAAACCTGCTCAACGCCCTTCGAGGTGCGGTGGGGCTTAAGCCCGTGTAGCGCTGCGAGGGCTTCGAGACCATCAGCAACTTATGCTCTCCCTGCGGGGGTCGTTGACAGCGCCGCACGGCACACTCACCATGTTCTGCAGGAAGTATCAACAGCAAGGAGACCTCATGGCCGCAGCACAACCCAAGAAGATCCGCATGGTCGCCGGCCTCGGCAACCCCGGCGACGAGTACGCCGCTACCCGCCACAACGCCGGCTTTTGCGCCATCGACATCCTCGCTCGGCAGGCGGGCGTGAGCTATTGGAAAAACCAGGCGGGTGCCGAGGTCGCGCTCATCAGCGTGAACGACCCCGAAGAGGAGGGCGGCAAGCGCGAAGTCGTGCTGGTCAAGCCTCAGTCGTACATGAACACGAGCGGCGGCCCCATCTCCAAGCTCTGTGCGCAGTACAAAGTGAAGCCCGAAGAGCTGCTCGTGATCCACGACGAGCTGGACATCCCAGCGGGCGATGTACGCGTTAAGGTCGGCGGCGGGCACGCCGGGCACAACGGTCTGCGCTCCATCATCGACAAGCTCGGCAGCCGCGACTTCTCGCGTATCCGCGCCGGCATTGGCGACCTCCGGGACGTATGCCCGTGGCCGACTTCGTGCTCAAGCAGCTGCGCGCCAAGGAGGCCGAGGATTTCGGTTTCATGACGCAAGCCGCCGCTGAGGCCGCCGCGCTGGCCGTGACGCGCGGCGTCATCTTCGCCCGCGACCACGTCAACGGCGGCGCGGGATCCAACGGCAAGCACTAGGAACCCAACCTCAATTTAGGGACAGGCACCGAATTGAGATAGAGACGCCAACGAACACCGCCGGGCAGTCGTTGTAAAACTATCCCTAGCTGCTTCCCAGCAACGCCCACCGAACAACGGCCCACCATTGGCCCGATAGCACATCGGTTCGAACCCCGAATGGGAAACGCGCGGTATACTGAACACCGTATGCGCATATTCGCCAGGCGCATATGCCGCTTAGGCTTCATCGGGGCACTCGCGCGCGCTACCTGCGCAAACGCCCCCGACCAATCAGAGAGGGGTTCTATGTTTGAAATCCTGAAAAAGACGCAGTTCTCGGACAAGGTGTTCGAGTTCCGCGTCCACGCCCCGAGGATGGCCAAGAAGGCTCACGCCGGCCAGTTCCTCATGGTGCGCATCGACGAGACCGGCGAGCGCGTGCCATTCACCTTCGCCAACTGGAATGCGGAGGAGGGCTGGATCGAGTTCATCTTCATGGTGATCGGCAAGACCACCAAGTGCCTCTCCGAACTCAACGAGGGCGACTTCATCCGCGACATCACCGGACCGCTGGGCAAGCCCACCGAGATCGAGGGCGACTCCGTGGCCGTCATCGGCGGCGGCGTGGGCTTGGCCATCGCCTACCCCGTAGCCCGTATGCTCTGCGAGCAGGGCAAGAACGTCTACGTCATCATGGGTGCCCGCACCAAGGACCTCCTCATCCTGCATGAGCAGTTCGACGCACTGCCGCTCGCCGGCCTATACGTCACCACGGACGACGGCACCATGGGCGAGAAGGGCGTCGTGACTCTGCCGCTCGCGCGCCTGTGCGAGACGGACGCAATCGACCACGCCTTCTGCGTTGGCCCCGTGCCGATGATGAAGTTCTCCTCCCTCACCTGCCACGAGCACAACATCCCGATCATCGCCAGCCTCAACCCCATCATGGTCGACGGCACCGGCATGTGTGGTTGCTGCCGTGTCGAGGTGGGCGGCGAGACCAAGTTCGCCTGCGTCGACGGCCCCGATTTCGACGCCAGCGCCGTCGACTGGGACGACCTGGCCGCGCGCCAGGCCAGCTACCGCGGCGAAGAGGCCGTTTCCACCAAGCGTCATGAGGAGGCCTGCGCATGCCAGAAGTAAAGAAGTATCGCCCGAACATCGGCGCTCCCCGCACTGCTCCGAACGAGGAGCCGGCCGCTGAGCGCGCGTGCGATTTCCGCCCGGTCGACACGGGCTTCACCAAGGAAGACGCCATCGCCGAGGCCAACCGCTGCCTCGACTGCAAGAAGCCCCTGTGCATGCAGGGTTGCCCCGTCGGCGTGAACATCCCCGGCTTCATCTCCAAGATCCGCGATGAAGACTGGGCGGGCGCCCTCGAAACCATCAAGGGCGACAACCTGCTGCCCTCCGTCTGCGGCCGCGTGTGCCCGCAGGAGAACCAGTGCGAGGGCAAGTGCATCCTCGGCCGCAAGGGCGAGGCCGTGGCCATCGGCCAACTCGAGCGCATGGTGGGCGACATGGCCGACGAGGTCGGCCGCGCCCCGGCGTGCAAGCCCAAGAACGGCAAGAAGGTCGCCATCGTGGGCTCCGGCCCCTCCGGCATCGCCTGCGCCGGCGAGCTCGCTCGCGAGGGCTTCGACGTCACCGTGTTCGAGGCCTTCTTCACCGGCGGCGGCGTGCTGACCTACGGCATCCCCGAGTTCCGCCTGCCCAAGAAGATCGTCAAGCGCGAGATCGACGGCCTGGAGCAGCTCGGCGTGCACTTCGAGTACAATTCCGTCGCCGGCCGCCTGTTCGACGCCGACGAGCTCTTCAACGAGGAGGGCTTCGACGCCCTGTACCTCGCCGTGGGCGCCGGTCTCCCCCGCTTCCTCAAGGTCCCGGGCGAGAACCTGCCCGGCGTGTACTGTGCCAACGAGTACCTCACCCGCACCAACCTCATGCACGCGTACGACTTCCCCGTCTACGACACCCCGATCCGCCAGGGCAAGAACGTCGTGGTGTTCGGCGGCGGCAACGTTGCCATGGACGCCGCCCGCACCGCTCTGCGCCTGGGCGCCGACAGCGTGACGCTGGCCTACCGCCGCACCGAGGCCGAGATGCCGCGCGACTGGCCGAGTCCATCACGCCAAGGAAGAAGGCGTGCACATCCTGGAGCTCGTCAACCCGCTCGAGTTCATCAAGGGCGAGGACGGCTTTGTGTCCGCAGTCAAGCTGGAGCGCATGGAGCTCGGCGAGCCCGACGCCTCCGGCCGTCGCCGACCGGTCCCCGTGGCCGACTCCGCCTTTGAGATCCCCTGCGATGTGGCCATCACCGCCATCGGCACCATGGCCAACCCCTTCGCCAAGCTCTGCGCCGACGTCGAGCTCAACCGCTGGGGCCTCATCGAGGCCGACGAGGACGGCCGCACGAGCAACCCCAAGGTGTGGGCCGGCGGTGACATCGTGACCGGTGCCGCCACCGTCATCCTCGCCATGGGCGCCGGCAAGAAGGCCGCCGCCTCCATCAAGAAGGAGCTGCTGGGCGAGTAAGCGCTCCGCGATTCCCATAACGGCATCCGGCCCGTCGACCACACGGTCGGCGGGCCGTTTTGCGCCGCGGCGATTGCGGAGCCCGGGCAGGACGCCATCGTGCGTGCCATTGGGCATGAACTGCGCAGCCGACCCCGGCGCCGACCGATGCGTACGCGTCCCTTTGTGCACGCCATGCCCGCAGGCCGCCCGCTCCCCCCTTGCATGCCAAAACGGGTACCATGAGTACACAGCCCATTTCGAACGCACGCAAGGAGCAGCACGTGACCAGCAGCACGAGCGCCGCGGCCGGTACAGCATCCAACCCCGACTACGACCTGCCCGGTAACGACCTCGATCCCAACAACCTCACCGCCGAGCAGCGCAAGACCATCCCGCTCATCATCCGCGTGTACGGGGCGCTTTGCGCACTCGACGGCATCATCGCGCTCCCGCTTATGGGCGCGTACTTCGGAATCATCCTGTACCGACTCGCCATTGGACAGGAAAGCGCGCTGATTGGCTCCGACCTCACGCTCACCTTCACCATGACGGCCATCGGATCGGTGCTGACCTTCATCTCCTCCGTCGCGCTCATCATCTTTGGCTGGACGCTTCTCAAAAGCTACCGCCGCGACGCCGGACGCTGGGCATACGCGCTCATCGTCATGACCGTGGGGCAAATCCTCATCGACGTCATGCTCCAGGGCATCGGCGTGCACCTCATCCGCCCCGCCATCCAGCTCGCCATCCTCACCGGTCTGTCGACCACCATCGACCCCACCTTGCGCGAGGAACGCGAACTCCAGCGTCACTTGCGCGACCTGGAAGACCGCGTTGCCGCGGCAGGCGGCATGCTCGGCCGCGATCTTACAGGTGAGGGTTACATTAAGCTGAACTTCTTCAACCTGTTCTGGGTCTTCATGGTGTGCTGCGTGCTCGGTCTCATCATCGAGGTCATCTTCCATATGGTGTACGTCGAACCGGGCGTCTACCAGGATCGAGCCGGCCTTCTGTTCGGGCCGTTCAGTCCCATCTACGGCTTTGGCGCCGTGCTGCTCACCATCGCGCTCAACCGGTTTTACAAGAAGAGCTTCGTCATTATCTTCCTAGTGAGTGCCGTTATCGGCGGCGTGTTCGAGGCTGCTGTGAGTTGGTGGATGCAGACGTCGTTCGGCGCCATCGCATGGAGCTACTCCTATGAGCTGCTGCCCGGCGTGCCCGATCCGATGGCGATCCTATTCGCCGGGCGCACGTCTACGCCGTTCATGCTCATGTGGGGCACGCTCGGCCTATTCTGGATCAAGCTGTGCCTGCCCAGGCTTCTCAAGCTCATCAACCTGATCCCCTGGAAGATGCGCTATTCACTCACCACGGTAGTGGCCGCGCTCATGTTGACGAACGGCGTCATGACGCTGCAGGCGCTCGATTGTTGGTTCTGCCGTGAGAGCGGCATCGCGCCGAGCTCGCCCGTCGAGGAGTTCTACGCCGAGCACTTCGACAACGCGTACATGGAGCATCGCTTCCAGAGCATGACGATCCACCCCAAGACCTCGAGCCGCGTGGATTCGCCCAAGACGGAGGCGTAGGATCAGCCGCAACATGCCAAAAAAGGGGGGCGGAGCCCCTTGACACGCGAGCTTGGCGAAGGAGAATGACCCGAGACACCTCATATCTGCAGGCGCGCCAAAACTGGCTAAAAAATACCGATTTGTATCCATAAGCGCGGCGCATGCTGCCCATTTCACCCTAAACGCGCCCCTAACCGGGGTGCATCATGTCGCGAAAACGATTCGTGGAAACACTACACCCACGTGAACAGGCGTTTTTCCAATCTCGGTCCTTTGGCCGAGGTGTCCTTGGCGGGACGAGCGATACAAAACGGTAGTTTTAGCACTTCGGGATATATACGATCCACATCCATTGAACTTCCGGGCAGAACGCAATCGAGCGTCACTGCGCCCGCCCCTCCCCATGTTCAATCTCGTTGACGCACTCGTTTTTGATGGTTGCCACGAGATGCTGCAGGCCGTCGATCACACGCGGGCGGATGTCGCCGCCGATGAGCACGAGCATGATGTCGTCGCCCACCGCAAGCTCACCGGAGTTGAGCCATACGCGCACGTACCCAATGCCGGGCAGGGTGCGCGCCTCCTCTACCGCAGCGGCGACCTTGTCCTCGTCGTAGGAAAAGTGCATGCTGGTGACTTTGTCGCCGGGCTGGACACCATCGGTTTCGATTCCGCGTGCTTCGGCTTTGGGGGTCTCACGCACGGTGCCGTTGTGGACAAGGTACATGCCGCACGCGCGGAACGACGGGTCCGCTTTGGCCTCGCGCAACCACGCGTCGATAGAGGGCATATCTGCCATGGGTAAACTCGCTTTCTGCCAGATGGCGCTTGTTGGAACACCTGAGACGACTCGCATGGCAAGCGCGGACATCGCGCCGCCAGCACATCAACCACCCATCTTCTTTAGATTGAGCAGTTTCCATTGTGCCTCAGGACTCTGCGCGGCGCGCTGCGCAACTTCACCATCTCCAAAAAGAAGCTCTGGGCAGTAGTCCCCTTGGGACAATCGCTCCAGGTATTCTTTTTCTAAATCGTTTTTGGGAAGGACGAAACTCTCGACAAACCTCTCCGCCTTTTGCATAAGACTATCGAGAGTCGGGGCTTTTTCAAGCTGGCGCAACATGGGGACGAGCTGCTCTTCGACCTCCTTTTCACATTTTTCAAAACGAAGTGACCTGCCAATAAAGCTGTTTGGAAAATGAGCGGACAGCGAAGCATAGTACAGCAGCACCTTGTGAAGCAGCTCGTCTGGCGCCTCTACGCCGCTACAGTGCTCCGCCAGATTTCCGATGTCGTACAAATCGCGTATTTTGACCCTGTCAAAATACGCCTTGACCTTGCCCCCTGCCAATTCATAATCGTCAAACATCAAAACATCCAAATCGGGGCGCAGCGGAGACTGCCTCACTCGGAGCGGAATCAGGGGCGACCTATTCATGTAAATGCAATCGATCTTTACATGATCATTTCCCCAGTTTCCCCTATACCTCAATACAAATGTCCGTCCCGCATGCCCGCCTTCGCGAGCGTCAACTCTATATCCTAAATAGCTTGCAACTTCCTGTATGCCGCGCTCGATCCCTGGACGCTCTCTCATCATTTCCGCCCGTGAAAGACTCCCCACGTACGACATGTCTATATCAACCGACAAACGCGGAAGACCAAACATGAACAGGTTGATCGCTGTACCACCATGCATCGCAAGCTTGCCCTTTAAATCTGGGTGGCGACCCATTTCTGCCAGCAGCTCCAAAAGGCGGTTGACCTTGTCGAGCGTTTCCGGTCGGAAGCTTTCAATATCTATAGGACCCATGAGCGCAGCTCCTCTTGATCCGCTGGCAAACACAGGTTCCAGCGTTTTGACCAACCCGGGCTTCGCGTTTGTCTTTTGTCCAACCTGTATGGTCCGCCCGTCACCATGGTCTCTAGTCGGTCGAGCTGCTCATCTAGCACACGCCAATCGCGCTGCTTTTGCTCTAACAACCAGCCAACCCTCGCAGCAAGCGAGGCTGACCCTTGCTCCACAAGAGCAAGCAGCTCATCAACATCAAGGTAGGGAAAAAGCGAAAGGGATCGCAGCGCCTCCTCTACGCCACCCGCCCTATCTGTATAGCGCAAACAATCGACTAGCGTTTGCTCGCGCGTGGTAACTCCGGCCCCATTAGCGCCAACCGCTCCTATCAACTGATAGCGAATCGATCTGTCGCAAGCGTATGGTACATACAAAACACCGCCATAGGAGAACTTGGTCTTTATTGTTCTCGACCTAAACTGACACATGCTTGATACATTATGAGCAACGCCGTGGACCTCAAGGGCAGAGTGAAAAGAAATGACTGCATCTAAATCGATCGCCGCAAGGACATCCAGCGCACTCACGCCCGCGCCAGAATAATCGCCAATCTTTGAAACGTATGCGCCGCGTCGAATTCTCTCGATGCTTCCATGCTTTATCGCGCGATCCAAAGTTGTCCTCACCGATGCGGCAGACATACCAGACTCCGACATAAGCTGCTCAACGGTGAAGACTTGATTTCTTTCTATGTAGTCTCTGAACTTCATACTGACAAATTATAGTAGAAACAACTACACTTTGTATACTTTTCTAGTGATTATTGTCAGTATTCCATATTAACAGCCTCCAGAAACGAGTACCTCAATCAAAAAGTGTGGGATTTATCGCAGACCCTCGGACGCGTCCCGAGGCCATTCCTCAACTTCTTAAAGCCACGAATCGGCCGATTTTGTAACGAGTTTCCGAACACCCCGAGTAGAGGGACAATGATAAAAGATTTTATCTGCGGCGATGATGCCAAAAATGTCCCTCTACTCGGCACGCCTCAAACTCGTTACAAAACGCCCGATTCGTGGCACTCCACCCGCAACAGGGTCCCGGCGTGCCCAAAAGGGGTACGTCCCCGAAACTGGACACGGCCGGGC
>ENA-OPZD01000031-OPZD01000031.1-human-gut-metagenome-genome-assembly--contig:-NODE-31-length-82296-cov-9.578296_pt1 | contig 82296 bp, 95 predicted proteins | sample MGYA00242479_ERZ504495 | MGnify/ENA primary metagenome ERZ504495 (study PRJEB26092, sample SAMD00036286) | human gut metagenome | host: Homo sapiens | study: EMG produced TPA metagenomics assembly of... | reverse complement strand
GTGTGCCTTGGCAGTGCTCAGACCGCCGGCAAACCATGCCAGCCTGGGGGAGCGCCAAGAACGTCCAGAGCGCCAAGAACGTCCAGAATGCTAAGGATGTCAAGAGTGCCAAGAACATCCAGAAACAGAGCACCAGCGCGCCTACTGTGGTATTCGGACTATTAGGCGTGATTATCGGCGTGATCGCGCTGGTTTTCGGGTACATATCTCCGGATCGGATGATTTCGTTGTTCTCGCCGAATCCGCAATTGCTGACGCTATTATTTGCGCCGTAGTGGGACTGATTCTGGTAATAGTGGCCGTTGTATGGGCCATAGTCGGTGCCGTCAAGAAGAGAAAATAGCGTTACAAACCATTGCATTACGGTCCCAGTAGAAGCACATTATGACGGGAGCCGACCGATAAGAGCCGACCGTTCTATGCTGATGGGGGGGAGGCATAGTAACTATGAAGCGGATTTCGGTGCGGCGGGTAGCGAGCGTCATCGTCACCGCGATGGCGATGACGCTGGTATTCGCCACACTTGGCTGGGCGATGATGCCGCAATGGAACACACGGCCCTACACCAAGCACATCGTTATCGCTTCTGCCGACACCACCATCACCCCTGCCCATGCGAACATTCCCCACGAGGGGCGATATCGTACGCGTGAAACCCGACTATCCATCAAGACCGGCGACGGCGTCACGCTACCCGCCGTACTACGTGAACCGGTCGGCGCTCCCGGGCCACGCCCGGCTTGTCTGTTCATTCACGGGTCCGGTACCAGTGGTGCCGAGGATTTCGGCGATATCGCCAACGCCATGGCCTCTGCCGGTATCGTGACCTTGGTGCCGGCCAAGCGCAACGACAACTACACCGTGCTGCATCGCGACTACCCGCGTTTTGCTCGCGAATACGGGCGTTCGCTCGACGTGTTGCGTGGCAGAATCGGCGTGGACCCCGCCAAAACCGGCATCTACGCCGAATCCGAAGGCACCTGGATCGCCACGATTCTAACCTCGAAACGGCAAGACATTGCCTTTGCCGTACTTACATCCGCACCGGTGTTCAATGGACGTGAGCAAATGGCCATGGCTGTCAGCGCCTATACGCATGAGGCCGGCGCGCCCAAGCCCGTGGTCAAAGACATGGCCAAATTGATGTCGCTGGACTACGCGCCATTTGATCTAGCCTATGCCGACTTTGATGCCGACCGGTATCTGAAATCCCTCACCATGCCGGTGCTGGTGAACTACGGCACCTACGATACGGCCATGCCCATCGAACAGGGGGCGCAGCGGATCATCGCCACGGCCAACAAGTCCGGCAACGAGAACGTCACCGTACGCTATTTCGCCGGCAACCATCAGATGCGGGCTGGTGAGGGCTTATTCACCCCGAACCTGCCATTGGCCGAAGGCTATACGCAAGCGCTGGAAAATTGGGTGAACGGTGTGACTGCCGGAACCAAAGCCGATGGATGGGCAACGCCCCAAGTCGCCGGTGCGACACCTCACCAGCGCTTCGCCGCGCCGCAACGTACCAGATCCGGTATCGTCGGCTCGCTCGGCGTGCTGGCCGGTCTGATGGTGGCAGGGCCCGTGCTGATCGTGATGGCGGCGATATTAGGTATTGGCTTGACTGTGTTTTCTTGGCTACAGACGTTGCTGGCCGGGCGACGTAGTGTGGCGACTGTGCGGGCCATGCATGCGACGCCGAGTGGGCTGGGAGCCGCCCAACAGCGTACGTTGCACGGCATTGCCGGCTTATCTGCCGGTATCGGCACAGCGGTGATGGTGATTACTGGGCTGTTGTACGGCTATATGAGCGCCGTAGGCGTATCGGCTGTATTGGTTATGCCTCAACCGCGGCTGTTTGCCGTCGGATGGGTGGTGCTGCGAATAGCGACCATGCTGTTGGTGGTGCTGTTTGCTTGGGAAATGGAACGTGTCTGGTATTGCCGCGCCGATATCGTCGGTGTGCGGCGCGTCATATGCGTGATGGTAGCGCTCGGCACTCTCGCCACACTGATGACACTGGCATTTTGGGGCCTATTCTCGCTGTAATTCTGCCGATGTGCGCTGGTAAATGGGGCCTGGCGGGCAGGCTGCGTTGGTGGTCTGGGTGTGGGGCGATCGGCAGATTGCGTTGGCCTGGGTATGGCCGGCCGACGTACATCAGTCGGGGTGTCCGATACACAGTGAATGGCTGAGTATTACGCTTGGGAGGCTTCGGCCTCCTCTAAGGTGTCGAAACCGCCGAGCTGGACTGTGTGCAACAAGGTTTCCTCAGTGATATTGCGTTGCGGGCTGGCTGCGGCGCGCTCGCCAATCATCGCTTCGTAACGTTCGAAGGTCTGGTCGGAATACGTACCAAGCTCGCCGCGCAGATAGGTTTCGAATGAGGTGGCAGATGGTGTGTCTTCGGTGGTGGTGAGTACGCGCATCGCCTCGCCGAGCTTGGGGTAGCGCTCGCGGAAATCCTTGGCCCAGGCGACCTGCTGGGCGATGACCTGTTCCTGACGGGCCACGCGCTCTTCAGAGGGACGCGGAATATACGGCTCTATGTTCTTCGTGAAATCTTCCGGCGCGGTGGAGGCCATCATGCGGCCGTATTTTTCGGTCACGAGGTTGCGGCCCACGTGGTCGGCCGCGTCAAGATCAACGGCATAGCTGGTGAGTAATGGCCGCTCCCATGTGAGGAACTGGGCCAGCCGCATCTGGTGGAACACCGGCCAGTTGCCTTGGCATGCCGCGCGTCCACCCTCATTGTTGGTGCGCTGGAACTGATCCCATTCATGGCGCACAATAGCCTCGCGCAGTTCATCATCAGTCAGTTCGTTGGTCATCGACGTTCCTTTCACTAATATCTCCCTCTGATGAGGGAGATGGCACGGCGAAGCCGTGACAGAGGGAGGGAAGCGGCGGCTGTACTGAGGTCCCTCCCTCAGTACAGCCGCAGGCTGACAGCTCCCTCTGATGAGGGAGCTCTAAAGCGCCGGATCATCAGAGGGAGCTTGAATCTACAAACTTTTAAGCACCGGATCATCGGAGACGATGTGGTCCTCGACATACGGGCGCTGCCATTCGAGGAAGGTCTCGCCGGACGTGGTCAGGTGTTCGCGTTTGAGTTCCTTGACGATATCCACCGCAATCTGCTCCACAATATCGTTGATTTTCTCGATTGCTGGAGCCGCGCCCTTGCCGCCTTCGCCAAATCCGGCCCCGCCATAGCAGGCTGCCGAACTCAATCGCATCACGGTTTCCAACTGTTCGCCCACGTTCGGCAACAGCGCGAACATCGAGCCAGACAGCTTGCGCAATGCTGCGAACTGCCACTTGTAATACGGCATATAGCCCACCACCATCGGCACGTTAACCAGGAACACCAACGAGGCGGTGGCCTGCACGAACTCGTGGATGGACAGCCATGCGGCCGCGCCGTCGCCGCGCTTCAACGAACGCGGCAGATTATATTGACCGGCCTGGGCGATCATGCCGAGTCGCTTGGAGATCAGCGCGAGCCGCACATCGTCTGGCATGTTTTTGAACCCTTGGCGCGTCTTGGAAAACAAACCGGTGGGATCGGCGAACACCTCGCCATTGGTGGCGGCGGCCAAGGTCGATTCCTGAAGCATCAGCCACTCATGCGGCGCGGTCTGCGCCGGCGCAGTGCGATACCCGGTGATCGACTCAAAGAAGTCGCCGATGCGGAACACGCCGTCACGGCGATTCGCGCCCTGTGCGCGCGGCGTGACGGGGGAGAGCGGTGCATCAATCGGAGTCGTCATCGCTTCCGCCACATCAGAGGACGCCGCGCCTGACTCGGCAGTGGCGGTATCGTCCGTAGCGGTGCCGGGGGTGGGTGCGTTTGTCGCATCGGGTATGACGGTGGAGCCTGCACCTGCGGAGGGGAATGTCCCGGAAGCATCGGATCTGGCATGCGCCTCGAACGTCACGCGGCCTTGCGCATCCACGCTGAACTTGCGCGGCAGCGCCTCGTAATCGGCCTCAAGTTGCTCGCCGATGGCCGCGTAATCCTCATCCGTAAGCCACAGGCAGAAGCGCGGGCCGAAATCGTGGTCCTGCGAATACGCATCATCGAATCCGTAGCATTCCGAGCCATGACCCACCAGACCGGCGGCGATACGCCCGGCATACTGCGGATACTTCGCCGCAATCATCGGCTTGCCCATCTGCGTCCAGACGCGCGGGCCAGCTTCAGTCCGGACACCGGGCATGCGGAAACGGCCTCGGCCGCGCCCGCAGAACCGGTCGACACCGAAACGGTGGATGGGGAAGATGCCGCGTTCGCACCGGTCTTGCCCTGTGCCGGGCTGTCCGGCAGCCGTGATTCGGACTGGGGCAGCGCGCCTGCATCGCCGGCAACACCCGCATTGTCAACCGTCACCCCGGCCTTCGCCGCCTCTTCCTCGGCCTGCCGCAGATTGTCGGCGGTGATACGCCAGTAATCGGTGTCCTTGCCGTAACATTTCTCGATCACGGCCAGCGCATGCCGGTATCCAGTAACTGCATCCGCATGCCGTCTCTCGGCAAAGCACACCTGCGCGAAGCCCGCCAGTGCGGAGGCATAATGCGCGGAATGTTCCAGATGGCCGGTGCGATAGATTTCCAGTGCCTTGGCTGCATGCCAATGCGCGCCCTCCAACTTGTGTTCGGTCAGCAGGGTCAACGCCAGATTCGTGTGCGAGCTGGCCACGTCGATATTCGCGTCCGGGTTCACGCTCGAGGCTTCGATAATGCGCAGCGCTTCACGCAACTCCAGTTCCGCCTTGTCGGGCCGATTCGTCTCGCTGTAGAGCATCGATAGATTGTTGTGCAGTGCTGCGAGCCTACGGTCGGTGGGTGCCAGCGAATGCCGGCAGACACTCTGCGCCTGATGATACAAATCCTCGGCCTGATCGTATTGTTGGGCCGCGCGCATCGCGGTAGCGCAATTGATTAGCGTGGTGGCCCACGCCTCGGATGTGCCGGTGGTCAAGCCCATACGAGCGGCCAGTTCCAGCGCCCGCTGCACAATCCACTGATTCTCCTTGTGCCGGCCCTGCGAGCGATAGAAGCCCATCGTTTCGTTGAGTACGGTGAGCAGTCCGGCCTCGTCGCCGGCGTTTTCCGCGTCCACCATCGCCTGTTCCAAGTACGGACCGGCTTCGGTGGCTGCCGCGTGGCGATCGAAAATCGCGTCCAGTCCGTTCAGGAATTGTTGGGTATCAAAGGTTGCGGGCGATTGATCGGCATCGTCCGTGGCCTGGTTCGCAGTAGAATCGGCACCTTGCGCTGCGGCCGCCGCATCGGTGTCGTCGGCATCGTCTGGACCATGCGCGAATTGTGCGGCGAATTGTTTGAGCAGTGCTTCCTCGTCCATACCGCCAGACCTCCCTGAATCGTGTCTGATTTCAGTCTATTAATACTGTGAACAAACACGTCAGGGAGTTTGCTGTGAGCTTGGTCTCAGTCCACCTTGATTTCGCGCATGCGGTGAATGGCGTCGGTATCGGTTTCGCAGCGCCACGAGTAGAAGGCCAGCAGCCCTACGGCAAGCAGAGCCAGCGGCATACCGCCCAGACCGGTATAGCGATAGTTCATCGAGAAAGTGGTGAGCATCGCGCCGCCGACAATCGAGCCGATGGCATTGCCGAAGTTAAACGCCACCTGTACAGCCGCGCCGGCGATCAGCTCGCCGCCGCCCTGGCCGGCTTCGGTCATCAGCAATTGCTGTGGAGCGGAAGTAAAGAACAATCCGATGGCGATCCAGAACGTCAGTACAGCGGTCATCGGCTGATTACCCGGAGTGATAAGCACCAGCAACAAGCCGAGGCAGGAGATGGACTGACCTATTGCGGCCGCGCCGGCATGCCTCCAATGGTCGGTCAGACGACCTCCAAGCAGACCGCCGATGACCATACCAAAGCCGGCAAGCATCATCAGCATCGGCACCAGGGAAGACGACCATCCGCCGGTTTTCTGCAGCCAAGGGGAGACGTAGCTCCACCAGCAGAACACACCGGCATTGCCGGTGAACACGGCGGCCAAAATCACCCACGGGCCACGGCGGGTGAGGAACTTGAACTGACCGGCGATGCCTGCGTCCTTGATCGGTGCAACGTACGGAATCCACGCCGACGCCAGCACAATCGTCATTGCCGCCCAAGCGGCCAAAATGCCGAAGGCAAGACGCCAGGAAAGGAACTCGGCCATCAAGGTGCCCGCCGGTACGCCGAGCATATTGGCCACGGTCTGTCCGGTGACCATCACGGATACGGCCTGCGCCTCCTTGCCTTCCTCCGCCAGAGTCTTGGCGATGAGTGTGGCTGTGCCGAAGAATGCGCCGTGCGGCAGGCCGGCGACGAATCGTGCGACGACCAGCATGGCGGCATTGACGGAGAATGCCGGAAGCCAGATTGCCCACCAAGGCAATCACCATAAACAATATGATGAGGTCCTTCGGCGGCACCTTGCGGCCGAATACCAGAATCAGTGTGCCGAAGCACACGCCGATCGCATACGCGGAAATGTAATGGCCTGCGGTGGGGATGTCCACGCCGGTGGCGGCCGCGGCCTGCGGCAGAATGCCCATCATCACGAACTCGGCGGCACCGAGAATGAACGCGCCCGAAGCCAGTGCAAGCAGACTCTTCTTCATGGTTCCTCTAATTACTTCAGTATTACTTACAAAACAGTGCGGCAATCGATTGATTCGAGCGATATATTACGGTGGTCCGCCAACAAATACGGGGGCTTGCCGTGATGTGGTTTGTCGCTGTGTGCGGCGGGTTGTTTACCGCTGTTCGATCGCTTGGTTTGATTGTTGGGACAGGAAACGAAAAACCGGATTGCTGATTTCTCAACAATCCGGTCCAGTTGTCGGGCTGGCGGGATTTGAACCCGCGGCCTCTTCGTCCCGAACGAAGCGCGCTACCAAGCTGCGCTACAGCCCGTTTGGCAACAGATGTAGATATTACATTGTGGTGGTGGACAATGCAAATCGGCATGTCGCGAGTGTTGCGTGATGGTGGATTCGCCATGTGTACAGGTCTCTCAAGCCTTGTGCAGAGCCGGTTTTGCGTCATGTGAGCGGGTGTTCGGATGGCCGTGCGGTCTGCCGGGCTCATAATCGCCGGCCTTGCGTACACTGATGAATCATGGCTGAAGTTGTCGAAAATACCGAAAACACTGAGAATGAAACCCCGGCCGTCCCGCAGATGAGCACCGTCGAACGTGCGGAAATGCTGCTCAAGCAGGACGCCACCATCCGCGAGAAGATCAAGTCCGGTGCCACGCTGGACGAAGCCGTGGACCCCTCCAACAAGGAGTTCGGCCCGCTGGCTCACCCCGAGCAGGTGCAGATGCGCGTGGCCAAGCGCGCGATGATGCTTGAGGCCGGCATTGCCCCCTACCCGGTGCACTTGGACGTCACCGACACCATCGAGGCGGTTCGCGCCAAGTATGACGGCAAGCTCGAGGCTGGCGAAGAGACCGAAGACATGGTCGGCATTGCTGGCCGCGTGCTGTTCCTGCGCAACGCGGGCGGCCTGTGCTTCGTGCAGCTGTCCGCCGGTGACGGCACCAAGATTCAGGGCATGATCTCCAAGAAGGAGATTGGCGCCGACTCGCTCAAGCAGTTCAAGCAGCTCGTCGACCTTGGCGATCACCTGTACCTCAAGGGCCGCGTCATCGCCTCCAAGACCGGCGAGCTGTCCGTATTCGCCACTGAGTGGGCTATCGCCTCTAAGGCCCTGCAGCCGCTGCCGGCCCTGCACAAGGACCTGAACGAAGACACCCGCACCCGCAAGCCGTACATCGGCATGATTGCGGACGAGAACATCCGCAACATGGCGCGCAACCGCTCCAAGGCCGTGGCCTCCCTGCGCCGCACCTTTGACGACCACGACTTCCTCGAGGTCGAAACCCCGATGCTGCAGACCCTGCACGGTGGCGCGGCCGCCCGCCCGTTCACCACGCACATGAACGCCTTCGACCTTGACCTGTACCTTCGCATCGCCCCGGAACTGTTCCTCAAGCGCTGCCTGGTCGGCGGCATCGATCGCGTGTTCGAAATCAACCGCGACTTCCGCAATGAGGGCGTCGACGCCACGCACGCCCCCGAATTCACCATGGTCGAGGCCTACCAGGCCTATGGCACCTATGATTCCATCGGCCAGCTGGTCAAGGAGCTCGTGCAGAAGACCGCCATGGACGTCTACGGCTCGCACAAGGTCACCCTGCTCGACGGCACCGAATACGACTTCGGCGGCGAATGGAAGACCATCAGCATGTACGATTCGCTGTCCGAGGCATTGGGCGAGGAAATCGTGCCGAACGGCGGCCCTGAGCATCCCGGCACCTCCGTTGAGCATTTGGGCGCCATCGCCGACAAGCTCGGCGTGGAGCGCGACGACGTGGAGAACCACGGCAAGCTCGTCGAACACCTGTGGGAGCACTTCTACGAGGACAAGCTTTACGAGCCCACCTTCGTGCGTGACTTCCCGGTCGAAACCTCCCCGCTGGTCAAGGGCCACCGCACCAAGCCCGGCGTGGTGGAGAAGTGGGATCTCTACGTGCGCGGCTTCGAGCTGGCTACCGGCTACTCCGAGCTCAACGACCCGATCGTGCAGCGTGAGCGTTTCGTGGCCCAGGCCAAGGACGCACTCGCCGGCGACGAAGAGGCCTGCGACATCGATGAGGACTTCCTCGAGGCTCTCGGCGTGGGCATGCCTCCGGCCGGCGGTATGGGTATGGGCATTGATCGACTGCTTATCGCCTTGACCGGTGCCACGATTCGCGAGACCATCACCTTCCCGCTGGTCAAGCCGCTCGTTGGCTGATTAGGCATACTCTGGCTCCCCTCAGAGAGGGGAGCCAGAGTTATATATGAAAGGGATTGCTTATGTCTATCGGCTTATGGGTTCGGGGCGCGCGTCCCAAGACCTTGGTCACTTCCATCGCGTCGGTGATGGTTGGGGCGGTGATGGCGTACGTGCATATCGAGCGGTCGGGCACCTGCATCGCAATATATCCAGAACCGGCCTCCTGCGCCACGGCCCGTGAACAGCAGACCCTGCTGATGGACCGATTCTGGCCGGTGACCATCCTGTGCCTGCTAGTCGCGCTGTTCCTGCAAATCGCCGTCAACTATGCGAACGACTATTCCGATGGCATCCGCGGCACTGACGCCGGGCGTGACACGGACGAATCGAAATCAGGCAAACCCCAGCGACTGACCGCATCCGGACTGGTACCGGCCAAGCATGTACTGTTCGCGGCGATGATTTGCGCCGCCATCGCCTGCATATGCGGCATTGCCGCTATCGTGATTTCCCAAGCTTGGTGGCTGTTTGCCGTGGGTGTGGCCTCCTTGCTGGCCGGCTGGTTCTACACCGGTGGCAAGCATCCGTATGGATACGTCGGGCTGGGAGAAGTCGGCGTGTTCCTGTTCTTCGGCTTGGCTGCGGTATTGGGCACCGAATACGCGCTGTGCGGCACGGTGGACGTCGGCGGACTATTGGGTGCTGTGGCGGCTGGCCTGTTCTCCTGCCTGATCATGATGGTGAACAATATCCGTGACATCGACGAGGATCGTGAGCATGGTAAGTGCACGCTGGCCGTACGGCTGGGTGAATCCGGCGCGCGTACGCTGCTGATTGTGTGCTGCGTGGCCGCGTGGGCCATAGCCCTGCTCATGTGCGCGACCCTATGGTGGCCGTGGGGCGCAGTGCTGTTGATCTCGGGCGTCGGAATACCTGTGCGCATGGTCTCCAGCGTGAATAAACGTCAATTCCGCCCGGCTCTGCCCGCCGCCAGCTTCCAGACCTTGCTGTTTGCGGTGGTGCTGGCGGTTGCCGTGACGCTCTGAGAGCGAAATAATAAGACGAATACTCGTGTTTGGGCGCACGCGGCTGTAGACTGAACCGTATGACTTATAAACTAGTACTGCTCCGTCATGGACAGAGCGCATGGAATAAAACTAACCAGTTCACCGGCTGGGTCGACGTACCGCTGACCGAGCAGGGTGAAGCCGAAGCCAAGCGTGGCGGCGAGCTGCTCAAGGAGAAGAACGTCCTTCCGGACATCGTGTTCACCTCCCTGCTGCGTCGCGCCATCAACACCGCCAACATCGCTCTGGATGCCGCAGATCGTCTGTGGATTCCGGTTCAGCGTGACTGGCGTCTCAACGAGCGTCACTACGGCGCTCTGCAGGGCAAGAACAAGACCGAGATCCGCGAAGAGTACGGCGACGAGAAGTTCATGCTGTGGCGCCGTTCTTACGCCACCCCGCCGCCCGAGATCGACCCGAACGACCAGTACGCCCAGAACAACGACCCGCGCTACGCCGGCGATCCGGTTCCGGAAGCCGAGTGCCTGGCCAACGTTGTTGAGCGTGTGAAGCCGTACTTCGAGTCCGCTATCGAGCCGGAGCTCAAGGCCGGCAAGACCGTGCTGATTGCTGCCCACGGCAACTCCCTCCGCGCCATCGTCAAGATGCTGGACAACCTGTCTGAGGAAGAGATCGCCAAGGTCAACATCCCGACCGCCATCCCGCTGCTTTATGAGCTGGACGAGAACTTCAAGCCGATCAAGCCGCGTGGCGAGTACCTGGACCCGGAGGCTGCTGCTGCCGGTGCCGCCGCTGTCGCCGCTCAGGGCCAGAAGTGAGCCTAAGCCGCTAACACGGTACAAGCTGTAAGGGGAGTCGCACATAACGTGCGGCTCCCCTTTGCTATGCCTGCCAAATCCCCCATGGGGCGGTGATTACCCCATGGGGCGGTAAACCCTCATGGGGCGGTATGCCAGAATGGCTTAATTCCGCGGTTTCACATATCCTTCAAACCGCCCCATGGGCAAGTTACCGCCCTATGGGTGTTTTGCCGCCCCATGGATACGCCGGTGTACCGCCCAAAAGCAACAAAAAACGGCGTCCAGCCGTAGCCGGATCGCCGCTTTCGGGCATCCTCCTCAAACCACAGGAGAACAAGTGTTCAGTTATTCGCCCAATGTGAGAACAAGTCCCAATCAGTCGATGTCGGTGCCCTCGTCGCGGGTCGGCTCCTTAGTGGGGTCGAAGCCGGAGACGATGTACACCACACGGCGGGCGGCGGACACGGCGTGATCGCCGAGACGCTCCAGGAAGCGGCCCAGCAGCACGATATCCACGGTCTGCTGACGGGTGATGTCATCGGACAGCGCTAGATCGAAGGTCTGGTGGTGCAGATTGTCCAGCTTGTCGTCAGCCAGGATGATGGCCTCGGCGGTCTTGGCATCGCGATCGAAGAGCATGGCCACCAGCTGGTCAGCGGTGTTGTCCAGGAAGTCGATCATCTCGGCGAACACCGGTTGAGCGGATTCAGGAATCGCGGCGGCCGGATAGGTGCGGCGAGCGGCCTCGGCCACGTGGCGGGCAAGATCGCCCATACGCTCGAACGTGGAAGCCAGACGCATGGTGGAAACGACCACACGCAGATCGGTGGCCACCGGATTCTGCTTGGCGAGCAACTTGACGCACTGGTCAATCACAGAGGACTCCAGGGCATCGATTTCGATGTCGCCGTCAATCACAGTCTGTGCGGCTTCAACGTCCTGATTCAGCAGGGCTTCCCCAGCTCCTTTGATCGCCTTGCGTACGTTCTGCGCCATACGGTCGAGGTCGTCAGCAACCTGCTTCAGCTCCTCGTTGAAAATAACGCGCATTTCTCTAGCCTTTCATGCTTGCTTATTGCAACCTGTACCAGTGTATTATTCCAGTACTTGTTCCCCACTTCAACGTAGGTAATGGCAACCTCAAGTTGTTCTACTGTTCATTGGGTTGTTCACCTGAAATTCATGTTACCGGCGTGCCGGCAAACCGCAATCCCGGCGTGTGGTGTGAAAGAATGGGGGCATGACACAGATGCCGCTCGTCGCCGCGATTGCTCTTATTGTCACGGCTGTTTTATTTGTGGTAGGAATCATCACGCTCATCGTGGGATTTGCGACACATCGAGTGTCCATGGAATCGCCGCTGGCCGATGATGACGACAATGACGATCTGTCCGACGACACCGCCACGCTGCTGTCCATGCTGCCAGGTGCGTCCGTGGTGGTCGACGAGCACGACGAGGTGGTCCGCTGCAATCCCGCCGCCTACCGCCTGGGTGTGGTGTCAGATGACGCCATCGCCCAGCAGCAGGTGCTGGATGCCATTCACGAGGCGCGCAAGTCTGGTGGCAAGCGCCAGTTCGACTTGACCACCGATACTCCGGAGCGGTACGTCGCAGACCAGAACAAGGGCGATCACGTCGCCACGCAGTCCGTCCACCGCCCCAACTGGCTGAAGGTGACTGTAGGGCGTATCAACGAGCAGTTCGTCATCGTGTTGATTACCGATGTCAGTGACGTGATTCGTTTCGCTCAAGTGCGTGACTCGTTTATTACCAATGTATCCAAGCAATTGTTGGGCCCCACTGAAGCTCTGGCCAAACTCGCCGATTCGCTGGAGTCCGGCAATCTGGACGAACAGCAGGTGGCTGCCGATGCTCGCCAGGTGCGTTCCAGCTGCAGCAAGCTCAACCATATGGTGTCCGATTTGCTGCTGCTCATACGCGCACAGGAGCCGATTACGCCGTCTTCCGCCAACCGACTGAACGTTATGGAACAGCTCGAGGCCACGGTGGCGCGACTGGAGCCGCAGGCGGCCGCGGCTGGCGTGCAGCTGAACATCAAGGGCGACGATGATCTAGTCATCAATGGTGAGGCGGATCAGATCGACAGCGCCGTGACCAAGCTCATCGAAAACGCCATCGGCTATTCCAAGGAAAATGGCGTGGTCAGCGTGTCCGCATCCAAAGACAAGGATGGCGACCGCGCGGTGATTCGCGTGATTGACCAAGGCACGGGCATCGCTAAGAAGGACCAGGCGCGCATCTTCGAGCGGTTCTACCGGGGCGTGGAACAGAGCAATCGCACGGCGGATGGCGTGGGCCTAGGCTTGGCCATCGTCAAGCATGTGGCGCTGACCCATCATGGCGATGTGACCGTATGGAGCGCGCCCGGGCAAGGCAGTACGTTCAGCCTTACGTTGCCGTTGGCGCAGTGAGGTAAGGAATTGGTGGCATGCCTTGCATGCCACCAATGCTGTTTGATGAGCGACCTGCGGCCGCGGTCTCTCCCTCAATCAGCTACGCTGACAGCTCCCGTCATCAGAGGGAGCTTGTGTTGCGTTACTGTCCGAGGCGGCGGTAGTCCCAGCGGTCGAAGTATTCCCAGACCAGCAGTAGCAAGCCAATAATGACGCCGGCCACGCACATAATCACCAACGGCATTACGCTGTAGCCCACGGCCAGCAGAATCAGCACGACAATCAACGCCACAATCCATAGACCGGTACCGATGGCAAACACCTTACGCAGATCCACCCGTACGGGCTTGGGTGCGGGTTTGCGGACGGCAGGGTCAATGAGAGGCGCGAACTTCATACTCATGCACTGTAGTAAGAGTAGGGAGGGGCGTCAAACATCCCTCCCTACGATTTATTCAATCGGCATCAGTTGAGACCGATCAATGTGCATGGCATATATGGTCGGCAATGCGGGGCATATATGCCATCACAGGTGCTCGACCACGTAGTCGACGCACTTGGTGAAGGCCATGACATCAGCCGGTTCCACCGAGGGGAACACGCCAACGCGCAGCTGGTTGCGGCCCAGCTTGCGGTAGCCGGCGGCGTCCACAATGCCGTTCTCGCGCAGGATGGACAGTACCTGAGAGGCCTGGACTCGCTCGTCCAGATCAATGGTGACCACGGCGTTCGAGCGTGCGTCCGCATCGACGACGAACGGAGCGGCGTATTCGGAGCGCTCGGCCCACGAGTACAGGATGGATGCGGACTTGGCGCAACGTGTGGTGGCCCAGGCGAGGCCGCCGTTGTTGTTGAGCCAGCGAATCTGGTTTTCCATCATGATCAGGGTGGCCACGGCGGGCGTATTCAGGGTCTGATCCTTGCGGGAGTTGTTCAGTGCCGTGGTCAGCGAGAGGAACGGCGGCACCCAGCGATGTGCGCCTTCCAGATGAGCGCTTGATTCGACGCCTGCCGCACGATCGATAGCTTCGGGGGAGAGGATGGCGACCCACAGACCGCCATCGGCACCGAAGGCCTTCTGCGGTGAGAAGTAGTAGACGTCGGTCTGGCTGATGTCCACAGGCAAAGCGCCGGCTGCGCTGGTGCCGTCGATGACGGTCAAGGCACCAGCTTCACGACTTCCGGCCACGCGGCGAATCGGGGCGGCCACACCAGTGGAGGTCTCGTTGTGAGCCCAGCAATATGTGTCCACGCCCTCGGTGAGCTCAGGCAGACGGTAAGTGCCCGGCTCGCCGGGGAACAGCACCGGGTCTTCAAGGAAGGGTGCGTTCGCGGCGGACGCGGCGAACTTGGCACTGAACGAGCCATACGTGCCGAATGCGGCGCGACGGGTGATCAGCGAAGCGCAGGCAATCTCCCAGAACGCGCTGGCGCCACCGTTGCCAAGCGCCACCTCATACCCTTCAGGCAGGTGGAAGAACTCGCGCAGACCTTCACGAATCGAAGCGACCAGTTGCTTGACTGGTGCCTGGCGATGTGATGTGCCAAGCAGGGTGGTGGCGCCGGCGTCGAGCGCGGCGATCTGTTCGGGGCGGATTTTGCTGGGGCCGGAGCCGAAGCGACCATCTTCGGGCTTCAGCGACTCGGGAATACTCAGTGTGATAGTCATGGTTTCAAGGGTAGACCAGTGTTGGGGAATATCGCGGATAATGCTCGGTGTGCGGGATTACTGCGGGGTTACTGCGGAATTCCGGGGTGCCGGGCGGCAGTGGTGGCAATGCGGAATGCAGTGCAGAATGTACGCAGCACATCATGGTTACGGTGTGTCGGAATGACATGAGTTAGTGATTCTTCCGATAACCGGATAGTGAGGTTCGTGAACGGGCGGAAACAAGGCAGTTTTTTCACCCGGCCGCACGGTTACGTAAATCGTTTGACACACCCGGATGGTGGGGGATCACATTGAGGATTGACCTCTGTTCGTTGTACAGTACTCAATTGTGACGGTCATACGAGGTCATCGAAATGACCCCGCCGAACCCATCCAAGGAGTTAACGTAGTATGAAGCATGCTTCGCATAAAGCGACCACGGTCTCGCGCCAGAAGTTCAGCTTAGCGAAGGCATTGTTTGCCTCCGGCAAGGGTTCTCATTCCGTTCGTGCTGTGCGTGCGGTGCAATCCGCTGGTAGCGACGCCGTTGTTTTGGGGCTTGATCCGGCCATCGCCGAGAAGATCAACGAAATCGCTCCCCAGACCCGCCGTTCCATTCGTGAGGCCGCTCGTGCCGCTGAACGCCGTAGCCATATTCTTGCCTCGGCCTCACTGGCCGCTCTGGTCGGCACGGCCGCAGGTGCTCTCGCGTTTTCCAACAATGAAGACGCCACGAACTCGTTCGTGGCTGATCCGGCCACGACGACCACGCAGATTAAGCGCATCAGCGATGTGACTGCGGCTTCTCGTTCCGAAGCGCGTACTGATTTGAGTTCATCCTCCGTTACCGCACAGTCCACCAATGAAGGCGGCTGGGGGCTGAGCAATTCAGACAGCACCTTGGACGCCAAGCTGATGAATCGCAATAATGCGAACAATCCTGTGGTGTCGGCTCTCGTGGATGCCGATGGCGATGCTGTGCCGGCTGGCTTCAACCCGAACCATGCCGTTGGCACCAACTCCAACAACTATCCGTGGGGTCAGTGCACGTGGTACGCGTACCAGCGTCGTGCCGAACTGGGCCTGCCTTCCAGCGGCAACTTCGGCAATGGTGGCGCGTGGGCGGCGTCAGCTTCCGCTCTGGGCTATTGGGTGGACAACACTCCTCGCCATGTCGGTGATGCTGTGGTGTTCGCTCCTGGCCAGGCCGATGCCGATGGCGCGTACGGCCATGTTGCCGTTCTGGAAAAGATCAATGCCGACGGCTCCATTGAGATCTCCGAATCCAATGCCAAGGGATTGGGTGTGATTTCGACCCGTACGTTCAGCGCCGCCGAAGCCGGTAAGTTCCAGTACGTTCACTACTGATTCATTTCATTGGCTTACATTCGGTGATTACTGTTCGGATGTGACGTCGCCCTATCGGCAATCGTTCGCGCGAAATGACATTTCAAGTGTTGCGGCCGCGTATTAGTCCGAACTGACCTGTGCCGACACGCCGATATATCCCAATAGCTCCGGGGTGTTTTATTTCTTCCATCCTGTACGAGTTAATGCGCACCGTGTAGGGTGATGGTTCTATGAAGACCAAAACTGTAGCTTCTTCCATTGTTGCCGCGATTGTCTCCTGTGCCTGCTTGTTTATGTTTGTTCCTACAGCAACTGCAGCTGAGGGTGTTACTGTGACTTCCACCAAGTCCTTCCCCTCGTACACCCAGGTGCGCAAAGATCTGACGACTGAAGCCACTGCCACGAGCGTTGAGGACAATGCTGATTGGGGCGGCATTGAGAACCTCGATGTGCCGCAGACGGAATCTCAGGCGGAAAAGGATGCCGCAGCGGCCAAGAAGGCTGCCGAAGAGGAGGCCGAGAAGCAGGCGGAGGTCGAGGCTCAGGCGACCCAGGAGCAGGCCAACGCCGCGAGCCGTAATGAGTCTCGCTCTTCTGTTACTTATTCCGATGCCAGTGGTTCGGTTTCCGCTGGTGCCGGTGCCTCTATCGACCGTGCGTATTCTTTGATCGGACAGAGCATGGACTGCACCGCATTGGTCAGTCAAGCGTTGGCGGCCCGTGGCATTAACTTCCACGGTTGGCCTGAAGAGTACGTCAATGTTCCTGGTGGCCACGTAGTCACAGACGGATCCCTGCAGCCGGGCGATATTCTGATTTATGCCAACACCGGTGGATGGAACGGTGGTGCACACTACGATCATGTGGCGTTGTATGTCGGCAACGGTCAGGCGGTCCATGGTGGATGGAATGGCTATAGCGTGGCTCTCGCTAGTGCCATGACCGAAAAGCTCACCATCGTGGTGCGTATCCCGTGATGCAGTCTTATTGATTGATTTATTGCAGGCCTCGGATGCCGATCGGTATCCGAGGCTGTTGCGTTCTCCTGCCGAATGATGCACCCGCGACATCATCTTCGAAATGCTATTCCTGTTATGAAATCGACCCATGTGTGCTAGTGTATGGCGTTGATGATGAGCGTTAAGACTATTATTTCCACATCAGTGGCGATTATCGCCACGGGTGCCATGTTTGCGTGCGTAGCCCCGTTTGCCTCTGCCGATTCCGCGCAGACGAGTGCTGTGGTGTCCTCACGTTCTTTCCCGAAGGCGAGTTCGGTGAAGAAGAATTTGTTCGCCGAATCCACCTCCACCTCGGTTGATGAGAACTCTAAATGGGGTGGCATCGAGACTCTTGATGTGCCACAGACCGAGTCTCAGGGCGAGAAGGAAGCTGCTGCAGCGGCGGCGGCTCAGAAAGCCGCTGATGAAGCTGCTGCAGCCCAGTCCGCTGCTGCTGCGGCAGCCAGCCGCTCTGAACAGCGTGCGTCGATTCCACAGGTTGACTTGGGTAAAATGACTGGCACTGGCGCTGAGCTTGCTAGCTTCTCACTGAAGTTCCAAGGCTATCCGTATGTTGCCGGCGGCAACACTCCGGCAGGATGGGATTGCTCCGGTTTTGTGCAGTACGTCTTCTCCCAGTTTGGCATCTCCCTGCCTCGTACCTCTGGTGCTCAAGCCACCGTGGGTACTCCGGTCGCAAGCTTGGCGGATGCCAAGCCGGGTGACATTCTTGCGAATGGTACTCATGCGGCCATTTACATCGGTAACGGACAGGTGATGAATGCTATGAACCCGGTGCAGGGAACGGCAGTAAGCGACGTTTCCGTATTCGGTGGAGCTGGATATTCCATTCGCCGCGTGATGTGACAAGAATTATGCGGTAAGCGAATTCGTATTAAGGCACGTCCTTTGGGGTGTGCCTTTTTCGTATACGCGGATTTCTTTTTGAGCGGAGGATACCGGCCAAACCGAGTGTCGCGGGGTATTGTTGAGATACGCGGTATTCGTGCCGCAATAACTTCAAGGAGGTCGTCATGATTAACGACAAGGCTATTCTCGTCGGCGTTGACGGGTCGCATGCCAGTTACAAGGCAACATGGTGGGCCGCGAATTATGCAAAGCACGCGGGGCTGACGCTGCAGATTGTCTGCGCATATTCCCTGCCGAGCTATGCCGCCGTTTCGTTCGATGCCACTTACACGGCGATGGGGGACGATAACGCCGCGCATTCCGATGCTCAGGAGATTCTGTCCAAGGCCAAGGCCATCGCAGACGAGCAGGGCGTCGAAGCCGCCACACTGATTGTTACCGGAGATCCGGCATCGGTGTTCGTCGAATTGTCTCGTAACTACAATCTGATCGTCATTGGCAACCGTGGCAAGGGCGGTCTGGCCGAGCGCCTGCTGGGCACTACGTCCTCATCGCTGCCGGCATATGCTTACTGCCCGATTGTGGTGGTGCCGTACACCGATGATGACGGTAACCTGATGCACCTGAACAACACGATCACCAAGGTGGCCGTCGGCTCCGACGAATCCAAGTGGGGTCTGAAGGCGCTGGACATTGCCGCCGACTTCGCCACGTGCTGGGGTGCGGAACTGGACGTGATTTCCGCTGTGCCGAACCTGAAGGGTGTGGACGGCGAGGACGCCGTCATGGAGTCCTACAAGGACGATCTTGAGGTGCGCATCAAGCCGTTGCAGGAATCGCATCCTGATCTGAAGATCAACAAGCAGATCGTTTCCGGCCCGGCCGTGAGCGCCCTGACCAAGGCCAGCTACGATCACGATGTGGTTGTTGTCGGCTCCCGTGGTCGCGGCGGCTTCACTGGCTTGCTGCTGGGCTCCACCAGCCAGGGCCTGCTGCAGCATGCGGTCGGCCCGGTGTACGTGGTGCCACGCAAGTATGTTGAGGCCGCGGAATCGCGTCTCGACACCGTGCCGAGCTCGCCCGCCGAAGTGCCTACCAAGTCGCTGGAGGAGATTGCCGGCGTCGAGGAGATTCCGGTGTCCGCAGCCGAGCCTGAAGTCGCCCAGCAGATCGAAAAGACCATCGATCCCGACAGGCAGTAAAGTCCGGGTATACAATGAGCTCCCTCATCAGAGGGAGCTCAATTTATTAGTACGTCGGTTTATTAGTACGTCAGTGCTTGACGGTGACGTTCATGCGCACCGGGGTCTCCTGTACGTAGGTGTGCTTGACCGTGCAGCCCTTGTCGATATGGCGGGTGACGCGTTCCTTGAGCTTGTTGGCATCCTCCTCGGACAGGCTGGCGTCAGAAGCATCAATCACCACCTGCTCCTCGAAACCGGTGTAGGCGTCGTTCTCGGGGTCGTACGTGCCATCCACCACGATCTTGGCACCCTTGCCCTCACCCAGCGTATGTTCGATGGCGAACTGGCTGGACAGCGCGGCGCAACCGGCCAGCGCGACCTTCATCAGATCGCCCGGCGTGAACTGGCCACGATCCTTGCCGAACTTAATGTGTGCGCCATCGTCGCTGAACGCATCCCACGAACCGTCCTTGTTACGCTCAACCCACAGTCGCTTACCCATAGCTGCTCCTTTATTTTCAGCCGCCGGCGATCTGGCCCATCGCCATGCCAGCGGGGGAGCGCGGCACCTGGCCGCTCTCCCGCATCAGTGGACTTCTCTATTATGCCCCTAAGCTACACTGGTGCACATGGCTTTGACCGAAGAACAACTCGCAGATATTCGCTCCCGTATTCCCGCACGTCCCGAAACGGACATTCCGATGCCCTATGAGGACCTGGTGCGCAAGATCCTGACCGAAGGCACGCTGAAGTCCGATCGCACCGGCACCGGCACGATTTCCCTGTTCGGCCAGCAGATGCGCTTTGACCTGTCGAAGTACTTCCCGTTGCTGACCACCAAGACCGTGTTCTTCAAAGGCCTGGCCTATGAGCTGCTGTGGTTTTTGAAGGGTTCCTCCAACATCAACTGGCTGCTGGAGCACAACGTGCATATTTGGGATGAGTGGGCGGACGAGAACGGCGATCTGGGCCCGGTCTATGGCGTGCAGTGGCGTTCCTGGCCCGCGCCGACCCCCGAGGACCCGAATCGCACCATCGACCAGATCTCCAATGTGCTCGACCTCATCAAGCATCATCCGGATTCGCGCCGCATGATCGTCTCCGCGTGGAATCCGGCCGAGGTGGAGAAGATGGCGTTGCCGCCCTGCCACGCGCTCTTCCAGTTCTACGTGGCCGACGACAAGCTAAGCTGCCAGCTGTACCAGCGTTCCTGCGACATGTTCCTCGGCGTGCCGTTCAATATCGCCTCCTACTCGCTGCTCACCATGATGATGGCGCAGCAGGCCGGGCTCAAGCCGGGCGAATTCGTCTGGACCGGCGGCGACTGCCATGTTTACGACAACCACGTCGACCAGTTCCTTGAGCAGCTGGGCCGCAAGCCCTACCCGTACCCGACCATCGAGATCCGTAAGGCCGATTCCCTGTTCGACTACCAGTATGAGGACTTCAAGGTCGTCGGCTACCAGCATCACCCCACTATTAAGGCACCTGTTGCGGTCTGATGCTGATTACCGTTTCGTGGACAGCGAATACTGTGAAGGTGACGGCCCCCGAGTCTTCGCTGTCCACTACACTAAGGCCCAGTTCCGCAATCCAGGAGGAGTAAGCGAAATGGAGCATGACAGTAGCCGTAGCGGCTATCACGAACCCGAGCCCGGATCTGCCGGGCTGTCTGCCACTGAAGAAGACTGGGGTGACGATTATCCCAAGACCTTCTCGGTGAATCTTATCTGGGCCGAAGCCCGCGACAAGGAAGGTCGCGCCGGTGCCATCGGCCTCAATGGCGGCATGCCTTGGCACTGTGCCGAGGATATGAAGCATTTCAAGGAGCTGACCGTCTCCCACCCGGTGATTATGGGTCGTAAGACTTGGGAATCGCTTGGGGCCAAGTACCGGCCGCTGCCCAACCGCGACAACATCGTCGTTTCCCACGATCCGATGTACCGTGCGCCGGGAGCCACTGTGGTCACCAGTCTTGACGACGCGCTCGATATGGCCCGTCAGGAGGCGATTCCGGACGACGGTCTGGACCGTTCGGAGATTTGGATCATCGGCGGCGCCCAGCTGTTCGCCGAGGCGTTGCCGTTCGCGGACAAAGCCTATGTGACTGATCTGGCCGTCACTGTGGATGCCGACAGCTACGCGCCCGATATGGCGTCGCTGGTCGAGGCCGGGATGTGGCGGGAAGCCGAAGTGGGCGAGTGGCATACGCCCGCCAAGGAGGAGTCCGGCATCGATTCCTATCGTTTCCGTATCTTGGCCAAAACCAAGTAAGCATGCGAATCCGGCTTATGCCCTTTATAGCGGCATGAGCCGGATTCATATTCATTCGACCCCAACAATACAGTCGGGCCGTGTGCGGCCCGGTGAAGCCCGATTGAGGATTGATTCAAAGCTATGAGCAATACCCAGCCCTACACCGTAATGACCGTCTGCACCGGCAATATCTGCCGTTCGCCTATGGGTGAGATCATTCTGCGTCACTTCTTTAATGAGCGCGGTCTTGGCGACCAGGTGAACGTGGAATCCAGCGGTGTGTCCGACGAGGAGTGGAGCCACCCGATCGACCCGCGTGCCGTGCGCGTGCTACGCGAACGTGGCTATGGTGATGAGATTCCGCGTGACCACTTCGCACACCGCATCTCGCGTGAGGAAATCGACCGTACCGACCTGTTCCTGCCGATGACCGCCTCCCACATGCGCGCCCTGCTGCGCATGCTGCCGGCCGGCAAGCGCGCCGAAGTGCACATGTACCGCAGCTTCGACCCGAATCTGCCCAAGCCGAAGCCCGGCCGCGAAGATCAGATCGATCTGGTGGACCCGTGGTACGGCGGCAAGCACGAGTTCGAGGTCGCCATCGACCAGATTGAGGAAGTCGCCCCGTACATCGTCGATTGGGTGGCGAAGCAGCTGTAGGAATCGGCCTGTGGCCGATGCTGTGTGTTTCGCAGTCTTACGACTGCGGGTCTCTACCTCCGTCACCGCTTCGCGGTGCCGCCTCCCTCGTCAGAGGAAGGTACAGAAGATTACCTCCCTCTGTAAGGGAGGTGCTGAGCATAGCGAAGCGGAGGGAGAGACTAACGAGTCGGGTGCCTCAGAACACCAGTTGCACCAGCAACATATATACAATTGTGCCGCCGGCGATTGAAAGCAGCATATTGCGTTTCCATACGTGCAGCAGCACGATGACGGTGCAGGCGATGAGTTCCGGAAGGCCGTGTGAACCGGTCAGAATCGGGGTGTTGCGCAGTGCGTATACCACCAGTAGACCGGTCATCGCATAGGGCAGGACCTGGCCGAAATACTCGATGATGCGCGGCGGCTGCTTGGACTCGGGAAACACCAGAAACGGCAGAAAACGGGTGCACATCGTGCCCAGCACCACCGTCACGATAGTGATTGCGCCTTGCCAGATGGTCATCGTCATCGCGTCTGTCCTTCCTTCTGCTGGTCCGCTGCGTGGCTCATGGCATGGTCTGCCGTGGCTTCCGGGGCGTCGGCGGCCGGCCGCAACACGTCCAGATGCGGGCGTAGCGCGACGAACAGTATCAGCATGGCGATCATTGAGGGAATCATGAAATCATTGGCCCCGAATATCAGCAGGCAGGCCAGTGATGTCAGCACACCGATGACGGCGGACAGTCGCTCGCGATGCTTGCCGTCGAGCCACTGATCGAGGAAGATCACCAGAAACAGCGCGGTCAGTACGAAATCAAGACCGTCGGTATTGAACGGCAGATGCGCGCCGATCAGCCCGCCCAGTGTGGCGCCGGTCACCCAATACAGCTGATTGCACAGCGTAACCCAGAAGTAGAACCAGCCACGGTCGATGCCGGCGGGGATTTTCGCGGTGGAGTTGATGGCAAAAGTCTCGTCGCACATACCGAAAATCAGGTATGGGCGCTTCCAGCCGAGCCCTTTGAATTTGCCGAGCATGGATAGTCCATAAAACAGGTGACGGGCGTTGACCATCAGGGCCAGCAGAAAGCCGGCGAGCGGGTTGAACGCGGAGAGCAGCAGATTCACCGTGACGAATTCCATTGAACCGGCGAAGATGAACGCGCTCATACACATCGGCCATACGAAGGAGAAGCCTTTGGTGCCCATGAGAATGCCATACGAGGCGCCGAGAAACAGGAACCCCAGGCAAATCGGTATGGTCAGCGGAAACGCCGCTTTGAGCGCCGGCAGCCAGGCGTTGGTGTTGGTGTTGGCGGTGTCTGCCATGTGGATGATGTTCTCCTTGTACAACTGGTCTGCCGGCCGATGTTCGCCGATGATGCCATATGCGGTTATACACGCATGGTGTCGATAAACGGGGTGAGGGTGGCGTCGGGACCCTGTGCGCGAAGTCACAGTGTGGAGGATGTCACATCGTCTACGGTGGGATAGTCCTTGTGGCGGGCGCGAACACGTGCTGAGATGAAACCATGAGCACATATCAAGCGGGCCGAATGCTTTCAGACCTGGTCCCGCGAATACGAAAAGACCTCGGTCGCTATGACCGGGGTCTTTAGTGAAGTACCCCCAGAGAGAGTCGAACTCTCGTTGTCAGATTGAAAGTCTGGTGTCCTAACCGTTAGACGATGGGGGCGAACAACTCGAATTACTTTACGGGAGGTTGTTCGGTTATGCAAATCGACGGCATTTCGGCGTGTCGCAATCAGTTCAGGGTAACGGCCTGATAGGTGAAGTCATGAATCACGCGGCCGGCGGCCAGGCCCTTCTTCTCGAAGTTGGTGAGCACGCGGCCCTCGAATCGCTCGGATTCGGTGAAGTCGGCGTGCGGCATATCGGCGGCCATGTCGGCATTGCCCTTGCCCACGTGCTCCAGCGGCAGGCTGACGGTTACGCTGCCCAGGTTCTTCCAGCCATCGAGGCCGTCCATCACCTCGTGCACGTGCAGGGCATAGTCCTCGATGTCGGTGGCGATACGCCAGACGCCGTCTGTGACCAGCGCGCGATGAATGTCGCCGGCCATGGCCTTCTGCACGATGCGGCGCTTGTGGTGCTTCTTCTTGGGCCAAGGGTCGGGGAAGAAGGTCCATACCTCGGCCACGGTGCCGGCCGCGGTCACCTTGAACAGCTCGGGCGCATTGACCTGGGCCACGCGAATGTTGGTCAGCCCCTGCTTGCCGGCGAGCAGCAGCGTGTGGGCCACGCCGGGGTCATAGACCTCTAGAGCAAGGAAGTTCGTCTCCGGGTGGGCTGCGGCTGCTGCCACCACGTTTTCTCCCTGCCCGGTGCCGATTTCCACAATGAGCGGATTATCGTTGCCCCATGCGGACTCCACGAACGCGCGGTCGAGCGTGACGCCTTCGCGCACGTCCAGCAGGTTGCCGGCCGCAATATCCAACAGATATGTGCCGGCATAGTTGTCCCATGCGCGCTGCAGGCGATCGTCCAAACGTCCGGAGCGGCGTACGAAGGAGAGCACCTTGTGCAGGGGGTGCGCCGGTGCCTCGGTGTGGTCTGTGCCCATCGCGGCGACGGGATCGATTGCTGTGGATTCGGGATTGGTCATATATTCCTCGGATTTTCCTTGTGCGCCGCACCGCTGTTCATTCATTAGGTCGATTTGGCGTTCATTAGGTAGGTGGTGTGCGATACCAACCACCATATCAAGCCGTTTACCCGGTGTCCGTGCGGGCCGGCTCCGGGCCGACCTACCTAATGAACGCCAAATCGACCTAATGAATGCAGATATTGCCGGACGACACCACCGTTTTGTGCGATTATGTTCGTGTGATATACTCAAATTGTTTCAAAAGGTAACAAAGCGGACCAAAAGTGAACAGCCGCTGAACTCCCCACGGCCGACACTTTGCAACCCGCACAATGAAAGGTCAACTATGACAGTTCTCGTCACCGGCGGCTGCGGCTACATCGGCGCGCATGTCGTTCACGCACTCCATCAGGCCGGCGAAAAGGTCGTTGTCGTCGACGATCTGAGCTACGGCAAGCCCACTCGCATCGAAGGCTCCCGCCTGTACGGCATGGATATCGCCGCCCCGGGCGCCGGCGAGCGTCTGGCCGAAATCCTCGATGCCGAAGGCGTCGACTCCGTGATCCACTTCGCCGCTCGCAAGCAGGTCGGCGAATCCGTGGAGAAGCCGCTGTGGTACTACCAGCAGAACATCAACGGCATGCTCAACGTGCTCGCCGGCATGACCCAGTCCAAGAACGCCAAGAAGCTCGTCTTCTCCTCCTCCGCCGCCACCTACGGTGTGCCGCCGGTCGACGTGGTGCCTGAGGACGTCGTCCCGATGCTGCCGATCAACCCCTACGGCCAGACCAAGCTGTTCGGCGAGTGGATGGCCCGCGCCTGCGAGCAGCCGTTCGGCATCCGCTTCTGCGCGCTGCGCTACTTCAACGTGGCCGGCTGCGGTCCGGTGGAGCTTGAGGATCCGGCCATCCTGAACCTCATCCCGATGCTGTTCAATCGCCTCAAGCAGGGCAAGGCTCCCGCCATCTTCGGCGACGACTACCCGACTCCGGACGGCACCTGCGTGCGCGACTACATCCACGTCTCCGACTTGGCCGACGCCCACATCGCCGCCCTCAAGTACCTCGACCGTGACGAGCGCAAGTACGACGCCTTCACGTCGGCACCGGCGAAGGCACCTCCGTGCGCCAGATCGTCGACGAAGTCAAGAAGGTCACCGGTCTGCCGTTCGCCGAGGCTGTCATGGCCCGCCGCGCCGGCGATCCGCCGCACCTGATCGGCTCCCCGAAGCGCATCAACGAGGAGATGGGCTGGCACGCCAAGTACGACGTGGAAGACATCGTCAAGTCCGCGTGGGATGCCTGGCAGGCCAACCCCGAACACCACATCGACGTCGACACCTGGAAGCAGGCTGACTGAGATTGACGGTCACTTTGCGGTGGATGCCGCGAAGCGTTTTTCGTCCATAAGGGCGTGGCCGGGGTTCCGGTCGCGCCCTTCGTCGTTTTGTGGATGTTTGTGGCAGACGTGTTCGCGTGCTGGTGATAGCAAAAACCTTGAAATTATGCGGAACACGCCGAAGTTTGCATGACTGGCGAATTTCAGTAATATATACATCTGTTGCCTCACGCAAGTGAGAACAATGGCCCCGTAGCTCAGTTGGTTAGAGCGCCGCCCTGTCACGGCGGAGGTCACCGGTTCAAGTCCGGCCGGGGTCGCTGGAATGGTTATGAAGCCCGGATTATCCGGGTTTTTGACTGTTCATGGCTCTGTAGCTCAGTTGGTAGAGCGAGCGACTGAAAATCGCTAGGTCAACGGATCGACGCCGTTCGGAGCCACCATAATGAAGCCCCGCCTTGTGCGGGGCTTTTGCATGTCCGTCGCGTACCTACTCCGGCGGGGGTTATAGGCCAAAATGGCGGGCTGGCCGGTCAATGCAAAGGCTCGCGTTCGCCAACAACTGTCTTCCTCGCCGCAACTACGCACGCCAACAGCACCAATGCGAACATCGATCCGAACAGCAACCCGGTCTTAAGACTGTCGCCATTGGCAGAGGCCACCAGTCCCACTACGGCAGGGCCGCCGGCGCATCCGAGGTCGCCGGCCACGGCTAGTAGCGCGAACATCAGCGTACCGCCACCGGGCATGGCGTCTGCAGCCATCGAGAACGTTCCGGGCCACATAATACCCACTGAAAAACCGGTGAGCGCACAGGCAAGCAGACCCAGTACCGGTGCCGTGGTTAGGGCTGCGGTCAGATACATGGCCACGCACAGTACGGAACTGCTGGCAATGAATGCCGTGAGATCCAGTCGATGCCCCAGCACTCCGTAAATCGTGCGGGACAGGCCCATCATCAGGGCGAATGCGGTAGGTCCCGCCAAGTCGCCAATCACCTTGGTCACGCCCAGACCGGACTCGGCGAACGCGCTGGCCCACTGGCTCATGCCCTGTTCGGCCGCGCCCGCGCACAGCATCATAAGGAACATCAGGTAGAACACCGGCTTCTTCGACAAGTCGGCGAACCGCATGGTCGCCGTGCCTTCCGGCACAATGCGCGGCATGGGAGCGCCAACGAACATCGCGATGCCGATGGCAGGCACAATCGCCCACAAGCAAGCGAGAACCGGCCATGAGCCGGTGCCGAACGCAAACAGAAACAGCGTGGAGATGGCCACGGTGCCGAGCTGGCCCCAGCAGTAGAAGGAGTGCAGCAGGCTCATCGCCTTGGCCTTGTGTTCGCTCGGGCAGGCCTCGACGATGGGGGAGACCATGACCTCGATGAGTCCGCCGCCGAGCGCGTAGAGGAAAATCGCCGCCAGAATCGCGAGATACGGGTCCGGCACGCGGGTGGGGAGCAGGCCCAACGCCAGCAGTCCGGCAAGAGCGGCCAGGTGGGCGGCGATAATGCACGGCTTGTATCCGATGCGGTCCACGAACTTGCCGGCCAGCACGTCCACGACCAGTTGGGTGACGAAATTGACGGTGATGAGGGCGGAAAGCCGCGCCATGTCGATGCCGAGCGTCGCCGCGAACGTGACGAACAGCAATGGCATGAAGTTATTGATTACCGCCTGAGTGATGTATCCCACGAAGCAGGCGGTGACAGTGTGGTTGTAGTTCGGGGCTGTGGCGCTCATAGAGTCAGTATTGCAGAAAAAGCACCCGCGAAATGCGCGTGCGAAGAGAATCGTGTGGGACGGCAGATGAACAATGGTAAAACCGCGTGCCGTCCCACAGAAACGGAGTCAGGCCTGCCACCATTGGCGCAGGGGGTACCACTTGCCGTTCGGGTGGCCCACGCGATCCGGCTTGACGGACAGGAACTGGTGGATCTGGATGCCGTCGAGCTCGAAGTTCAGAGCGCAGGCGGCCATGTACATACCCCATACCTTGGCGCGTTCAAAGCGACCTGCTTGACCGCGTCGTCCCAATGCTCGGAGAGGTTCTGGTTCCAGTGATGCAGGGTGAGCGCGTAGTGCTGGCGCAGGTTCTCCTGATGCACCACGTTGAAGCCGGCGTCATGGATGCACGATTCGATGAAGCCGGGCGCGCCGAGATCACCGTCCGGGAAGATGTAACGGTCGAGGAATTCGTCGGTACCGGGCTTGCCGTGAGGCTTGTCATGGCTGATGGTGATCTGGTGGTTCAGCAGTCGGCCCATCGGCTTCAGAAGGCGGAACATCTCTTCGAAGTAGCTCTGGTAGTTCTTGACGCCTACGTGCTCCATCATGCCGATCGAGCAGATACCGTCGAAGTCGTGCTCAGGCACCTCGCGGTAGTCCTGCACACGCACTTCGGCCAGATCCTGCAGCCCTTCACGGGCGATCCATTCGTTGGCGTACGCGGCCTGTTCCTTGGAAAGGGTGACGCCGAGCGCCTTGATGCCGCGACGGGCGGCGGTGATGACCATCGAACCCCAGCCGCAGCCGATGTCCAGTAAGCGCTGGCCGGGCTGCAAGTCCAGTTTGTCGAGAATCAGGCGCAGTTTGTTGGCCTGTGCGTCTTCAAGGCTCATGTGTTCGTTGTCGAATACCGCGCAAGTGTAGGTCATGGAGGATCCAAGGAAGTCGGCGTAGAACTCGTTGGACATGTCGTAGTGGAAGCTGACGGTTTCCGAATCGGCCTTTTCGGTGTGCGGCATCAGGCCACGCTTGATACGGGCGAACTTGCTCGGGCCCTCGGTGGCGGGCACCGGCGGCTTCTTGAAGCCATGGCTCAGGATGCCGGCAGATACGCGGGCAATTGATGTGGGAGTGAGTGGGCGAACGTATTTGGACAGCGACACCAGCTTGCGCATCGCCGGATACGGGTCGGCGTAGTCAATGCCGTCCACGTCGAAATCGCCCAGAATGTATGAGCGCACGATGCCGATTTCATTCGGGTGCGCGAGTAGCTGGTACATGCAGTTCGGCGTGGCGATTTTGACCTTCAAATCCGCGTCTGCCGGGCCGAAATGCGAGCCGTCGAAAGCGTCGATACGAACGGGAGTGGCGGGGTCGAGAAACAGGGACGCCATCTCGCCGACCGTCATAGCCTTGCCATTTGCCATTATCTACCTCATTCTCTTATGATGATCACCCCAACTGTCGAGGTATCTTAGTCCTCTTCAGGAGACTGAAACCGTTGAATACACCATCTGGTGAACCAGTTCGCGTTCGGCTGATGAAGCACGAATGGAATTAGGCATCTCGCATATTGATTGCGCTACGCGCGAAGTAAGCGGATGAGAGACGAGTTTCTCGGAGAGCGTCAGATGACTCCGGAAAATGGTCTTATCGTTGAGATTTCGGGCGATGGAACTGGTTTGGTCAATGGACAATACTTCGACAAGTGCGGAATTCCGCCATTTCTTGCCATTATTTTCAGTGTTGTTCTTTCAGCGTGTTTTCAGGTGAATGCTCATGCGCGGAGTAGACTGGGGAACCGTTGGACCACTCAAAGACAGAGTGGACCACCAGTTAAGACACTAGCTCAAAAGGAGAGCCCCTATGGTGTACCGCATGATTTTCAACCAGACTGCATACTTCGGACGTGGCGCGATCAAGGAGATTCCGGCCGTCGCCAAGCAGCACGGCTTCACCAAGGCATTTATCGTCACCGACCCGGTGCTGCTGGAGACCGGCACCGCCGAGAAGGTCACCAAGGTTCTGGATGAGGCCGGCCTGCCGTACGAGGTGTTCTCCAACGTCAAGCCGAACCCGCCGGTCGAGTGCATCAAGGACGGCGTCGCCAAGTTCGCCGAGTCCGGTGCGGACTTCCTGATCGGCCTGGGCGGTGGCTCCCCGCAAGACACCTGCAAGGGCATCGGCATCATCACCGCCAACCCGGAGTTCGCCGACGTGCTTTCTCTGGAAGGCGTCGCGGATACCAAGAACCCGTCCGTCCCGATCTTCGGCGTGCCGACCACCGCCGGCACCGCCTCGGAGACGACCATCAACTACGTGGTCACCGACACGGCCAACAAGCGCAAGTTCGTGGCTGTCGACCCGCACGACATCCCGATCGTCGCTTTCGTGGACCCGGATCTGACCGACTCGATGCCGCGCGGCCTGAAGGTCGCCACCGGACTTGACGCCCTGACCCACGCCATCGAGGGTTACATTACCCCGGGTGCCTGGAGCCTGTCCGACTGCCTGTCCATGCAGACCATCCGCATGATTGCCAAGAACCTGGCCAAGTCCGCCGACGGCGACATTCCGGCCGGCGAGCAGATGGCCTACGCGTCCTACATCACCGGTATGGCCTACTCCAACGTGGGCCTCGGTCTGGTGCACGGCATGGCTCACCCGCTGGGCGGCCGTCTGGGCGTGGCCCACGGTGTGGCCAACGGTATTCTGCTGGCCCCGGTCATGGAATACAACAAGGACTTCACCGGTGAGAAGTACCGCGACATCGCCGATGCGTTCGGTGTTGAGGACGCCTACACCGGCGACCTGGAGAAGGTGCGCGAAGAGGCCGTGCAGGCCGTCCACAAGCTGACCGTGGATCTGAAGAACCCGACCACGATTTCCGAAGTGGGCGCCACCGAGGCCGACCTTGAGCCGCTGGCTCACGATGCCTTCAACGACGTGTGCACCCCCGGCAACCCGCGTCAGGCAACCGAAGAGGACATCCTCGCGATTTACAAGTCGCTGATGTGATCAGTCAATGACAGTAAACATTAGCTCCCTCTGATGAGGGAGCTGTCAGCGTAGCTGACTGAGGGAGAGAAGTTGCGGCGTAGCCGCTGAATAATAGGTATCGGCCTGCGTCCGATTCAATGTTTTAGCGACTGCGTCGCAGTCTCTTCCTCAGTCTCACTTCATTCGACAGCTCCCTTATCAGAGGGAGCTTGCATAAGCAGAGGGGGCTCGTATATCTAGCTACTTTTCGTGCTTTTCGTCGTAGACTTCGTCGGTGGGGGTCTCGTCGTACAGCTGCTTGCCTTGCGCCTCCGCCAGTTCCATCTGCTCGTTGATCCACGCGGCTTCAGCCGGATTGATATCCGCGGAATTCAGCACTTTCTGCCACACCGGGTAGAACATATGCATCGCCGGATACATGGCGGTGAACAACACCTCCGGCTTATGCGTGCGCGTATGTTGCGGATGCGCATCAAACGTATTCTTAAAACGTCGCATGTAGCTCAGGAACGAACTCAACGACGTATCCATCCGTCGCGCACTCATCGCGGCGATCATGCGCGGCGAGTACACGGTTTTCAGATCCTTGCCCATCAGATGCAGGGAAATATCGATATCCTCATGCATCACATCGGCCTTATCCCGGCAGACCTCATTCACAATCTGATGCCAGGCCGAAGCGCGCAAGGCCATATTCGAGCCGAACAGCAGCGGCTGGCCGCCATCGGCACGGTAGATTCGCTTGCGTAAGGAATTGTCGCCTTTCAACCCGAAATGGCGTGAGGGCATGTCGTAATACATCACCGGACCAGTGGCACCCATCGCGGCCGGGTCTTCGGTGAAGATGCCGGAGACCACCTCCACCCAGTCAGGCCGGATCATACAGTCGGCGTCAAAACGGCCCAGCACATCGCCGGTCGCGGCGTTCAGGCCAAAGTTGCGGGTGGGAATCAGCCCCTGTTCATCGTTCTGGTGCAACAGTTTGACCGGGGCCTCAGGATGTTCGGCAATGAACTGTTCGACAACCGCACAGGTGTTGTCCGTAGAACGATTGTCCACCACCAGCACCTCATGCGGCATGATGGTCTGACGGGTGGCGTTCAGCAGGCAGTCGCGGATGCGTTCGGCTTCGTTCCACGCTGGGATGATGATCGAAACGTTGAGCATAACATCAACAATAGAAAAGCGGGTGTACGCCGCCGGCGTATCCGAGCTTCAAACCCCTCGCTACAATGGGGAGCCATGAGCGAACGCGTGCGAAACGTAAACAGCACCGACACGTTGAGAACCGGTGCCGCAGAGGCCGGGGCAGACCCGGACGACGAGAATCGTATCGACTTTGGTACTTTGTTCCCCGCCAAGGGAGATTCCCGTAGGCCACCGGAATGGTTCGGCCGCGCGCTGCTGTATGTGGCCCTTGCCGTCATCGTATTCATGTTCTGCTGGCGCTCGTGGGGCGACATCTCCTATCTAGTGCTCGACATCATCATCTCGCTGTTCCTGGCGCTGGCCGTCGAACCGTTGGTGGTGGCGCTGGTGGCTCATGGCTGGAAGCGTGGCGTGGCTTCCGCCGTCAGCTTGGTGGGCGTGGCCGTGGTCGTGGGTGTGCTGCTCACGCTGTTCGGCAATATGTTTGTACAGCAGATGATTGCCATGGTCCGCGGTTTGCCGGCAATGTATGGGCAGATTCGTGAGTTCGTGGACCAGCACGCCACGTTCAAGATGCCGGAGATCAGCAATCTTGGCATGGAAATCTTCAACAATATCCAGACCTCGTGGGTCACCGATTTCGCCGGCACCGCCATGAGTACGGTGGGTGGCCTGTTCTCCTTCCTGCTGAACCTCATGACCGTGGTAATGACCACGTATTACATCTCCGCCGCCGGCCCAAAGCTGCGCCGCTCCTTCTGCCAGTGGCTGGCCCCCAACACGCAGCGTCGATTCCTGCTGGTGTGGACCGTGGCCCAAGGCCAGATTTCGTCCTTCCTGTTCTCCCGTTCGATTCTGGCGTTGATCAACGCCATTTGCACCGCCATCTTCTTGGAGATCCTGCATGTGCCCTACTGGCTGCCGTTGGCCCTGTTCTGCGGCGTGGTATCCCAGTTCATCCCCACGGTCGGTACCTATATCGGCGGTGCGCTGCCGGTGCTGTTCGCTTGGGGCAACCGCGGGTGGACGTACGCCGTGGCGGTGCTGGTGTTCATCATCGTCTACCAGCAGATCGAGAACCTGATTCTCTCGCCGAGGATTTCGCAGCGCACGATGGATATCAACGCGGCCGTCGCCTTCCTCTCGGTGCTGGCGTTCGGCTCGCTGTTCGGCGCGTTCGGCGCGTTCCTGGCGCTGCCGGTCACCGCATCGCTGCAGGCCATCTTCCGTGCGTACACCAAGCGCTATGAGCTGATTGACTCACCACTGATGAACGATCCGACTCCGGAGAAGAAGTCCAAGATCGTCGAGGCGTCCGAAGCGTTCGGCGAGCATGTGCTGCAGCCGATCGGCGAGCACATGCCGCGTGCGGCCAAGGGGTCCACCAGCCGTGTGCCGATGAATGAGGAACTGCGTTTGCTGCAGGAACAGATCTATGCGATTCCGCCACACGAGACGAAAGAATCCGATTTGGACGATTCCGCCACCGTGGCGATTCCGCAGCGTGGTGCCGCGGATACGCAGCAGTCTGAGCAGCCCAAGCAACGCAAGCAAACCAAGCAGTCTGATCAATCTGCCTCCAGCAATCCTAGGGCGGGGTGGCGCTGATGACCCTGCTTTCCGTACTCGATATTCTTCTGGTAATCGTCGGTGGTGCCGGCATGATATATCAGGGACTGTGCATCGTGATGTCCCTGTTCGCCAAGCCCGTGCGCTTCCCCGACGCCCCGATGACCAACCGGTATGCCGTGCTGATCTCCGCGCGCAACGAAGAAAAAGTGATCGGCAACCTTATTGGGTCGATTCGCGATCAGACCTACCCGTCCAACCTCATCGACATCTGGCTGGTGGCCGACAACTGCACCGACAACACCGCCGACGTGGTGCGGTCTTTGGGCTGCCATGTGGTGGAACGCCACAATCTTGAGCTGGTTGGCAAGGGATATGCGCTGACGTATCTGTTGGGGCATATGCTCGACATCGGTGTGGCCGATGATTATGAGGCCTACTTCGTGTTCGATGCCGATAACAAGCTGGACAAGCACTACTTCGAGGAAATGAACAAGGCGTTCTGCTCCGGATTCAAGATTCTGACCAGCTACCGTAATTCGGTGAATCTGGCGGATAACTGGGTGTCTTCTGGTTCTGCGCTGTGGTTCATCCGTGAATCGCGATTCCTGTCTAACTCGCGTATGATTCTCGGTTCCTCTTGCCATGTGGGCGGTACGGGATTCATGTTCTCCCGCGAGGTGATGAAGCGGAACAAGGGATGGAAGTTCCATCTGCTCACTGAAGATCTTGAATTCACTATGGATTCGATTCTGCATGGCGACCGCATCGGCTATTGCGGTACTGCGATCCTCTACGACGAGCAGCCGGTTACCTTCTCGCAAAGTTGGCGTCAGCGTTTGCGTTGGAGCAAGGGATTCCTGCAGGTATTCCGTTATTATGGCTCGGCATTGCTGAAACGCGCGGTTCGCGAACGTGATTTCTCCTGCATCGACTTCACATTGATGCTGTGTCCGTTTACCGTGTTGGGCGCGATTCGCGCGGTGATGGGCTTGCTGTTCGCCGCGTGTGGCTTCGTGAGTTGGCCGAGCCAGCTGCAATCGCTGGCCGATTGGTCCAGCGGCATCATCATATCGGTGTTGGGCCTGATGGCATTGGCTGCATTGACCATCATTGTCGAGCGCGACCAGATCGGTGCCACGAACAAGGAGCTGCTCGCCTATGTGCTCAGCTTCCCGATTTACATACTCAGCTACGTGCCGATCTCCTTCCAGGCCATCTTCGCCAAAGCCCAGTGGAAGCCCATCGCGCATAAGGGTTGACCGAGTCCGCTAGTCCGGAGCCGCTCAGCGGGGCAATCCAACAGCAACCCGGGGTTTGCTTCGCTGAGGGTTGACTGGTGGGGTAGAGTGGATGTATGAGCTTAGACAATACTCAAAGGAATGTCGGATTTCAGCCGCCGATGATGCCAGCCGCCGCCCCCGCGCCTGCACAGCCGTCGCAACCGCAGCCACAAGCATGGCCGCCGAATCCGAATGCGGCGGTGTCCATTCGCGGCCTGTTCAAGCACTTCGACCGGAAGATCGCCGTCAACGGACTCGCGCTCGATATTCCGGTCGGCTCGTTCTATGGACTTGTAGGCCCCAACGGCGCCGGCAAAACCACCACGCTCAATATGGTGACCGGTCTATTGGTACCGGACGCCGGCACCGCCATGATTTTGGGCCATGACGTGTGGAGCGACGTGAACACGGCCAAGCGCATGATCGGCGTCATGCCCCAGCCCGACCAGATCTTCGACCGACTGACCGGTTTGCAATTGCTCGTCTACTCCGGCATGCTGCGCGGCATGAGCCGCGATGAGACCACGCGTCGCGCCCAGGACCTGCTCAATGCTTTCGACTTGGCCGGGGCCGCCAACACGATGGTCACCGATTATTCGGCCGGCATGACCAAGAAGATCTGCCTGGCCTCCGCGATGATTCATAGCCCGCGCATTCTGGTCCTGGACGAGCCGTTTGAATCCGTGGACCCGGTGTCCAGCGCCAACCTCAAAGACATCCTCATCGAATACGCGAAGACCGGCGGCACGGTGATTATCTCTTCGCACGTGATGGCATTGGTCGAAAAGATGTGCACGCATGTGGCCGTAATCAACAACGGTCTGGTGTGCGCGGCCGGCACGGTGGACGAGGTCGCCGCCGGCGAAGAACTCGAAGACCGCTTCCTGCAACTGGTCGGCGGCCGTCACGAAGCCGCCCATCTCGCATGGCTCGACGGCGGGCAAGCCCAAGCCCAAGCACCAACTTCGGTCCAGCCGGTCCAGCCCATTCCGCTTACAACCGCCACGCCCGCCATACCCACCGATGAGGCCCGCCGATGATCAGCAGCGCCATCACCCTGGTCCGCCTGCGCTGGACGCTCACGCTCGCCACCCTGCGAAAATCGGCGTGGCAGACCGTCGCCTATGTCTTTTCCGCCGTACTCGCGGCCGGCACCATCATCGGCACCGGCGTGCTCGCATGGTTCATCGGCATACTGCCGCCCTTCACCGTGAACGCGGATGGCTTTCCGCTGAACATCCTTGGTTCCGGAGGCATCGTCAACATAGTCGTCGTGCTGGTCGGCGCGACCATGACCATCTTCATCGGCTTCATCCAGCTCATGATGCTTGGCGAAGGCTCCACCATGAGCCCACGCAAATTCGCACTCTACGGCATCGCCGACCGCAACCTGCAATTCGGCTTGCTGCTTTCCGGCCTGTCCGGCATCCCCGCCCTTACCGGCGTGGCCTCACTGATGCTCTGGACACTGGCCTATCGGCATATGGGACCAGCCGTAATCATCAGTTCCCTCCTCGCCGCAGTGCTGGCCGTCATCACCATGATGAGCATCTCCAAACTGCTCATCGCCCTATCCACCACGCTGGTGACCAGCAAACGCGGCAAAGGCGCGTTCTATATCTTCATCGTGCTGACGTTCGTTATCATCTGTCAGTTGCCGAACATTCTGGTCAACTCCGGCGTGGCCTTCAGCCTCAACACCGAAACCTGGGGCGCGGCGACCACCATCGTCGCATGGACGCCGTTCGGCGCGGCCTTCCAACTACCGTTCGACGCGCTTACCGGAGCCTGGGCGGTGCTGCTCGCCCGCATCGCCATCCTTGCCGTCACATGGATTGTCTGCTTCGCCGTCTGCACCTGGTGTCTGAGACATGAACGGCTCACCATCGGCGCAAACAGTCCGTCCGAGACCGCCAAAGGCATCGGCGCATTCGCATGGATGCCCGATTCGGCATCCGGCGCGGTTTCCGCACGCCTGATCACCTATCTCAAACGAGACCCCCGCCAAGCCATGACCTTCGCCATGCCGGTCCTGTTCCTGATCATCTTCGCCTTCCAGGCACACGGCATCAGCGCGGTCGTCTGGCAGTCGCTGATCTGGTGCGGCTGGTTCATGTCCGTCGTGGAAAGCAACGGGCTCGCATATGACGGCCGCGGCTTCACCATGGAAGTCATCGCCGGCGTGCGTGGCCGGACCGACAGAATCGGCCGCGTACGCGTCTACGTCGGCATCATGGTCGTTTACATGGTGCTGCTCTATCTCGCCGGCATCGTGCTGGTCGGCGCACTGACCGGACGCTGGGCGCAGCCCGATGACCTCGCTACCGGCCTGATCTTCCTCGCCACGGGCATGGGCATCGCCTTGAGCGGACTGGGCGTGGCCGAAGTCACCTCCTGTGTACTGATGTACCCGGTCGCCTCAATGGACAAGCCGTTCTCCGCGCCTCAAGGCCGCGCCATGGCCCAAGGCTTCTTCCCGTTCGTCTACATGCTTGGCAGCCTGCTGCTCATGCTGCCCACTGGCATCGTGGCGCTGGTCATGCTGCTGACAGGAGCCGAAGGCGGCATGTGGCTGGCGATTATTCCGGTCGCGCTGGCCAATGGCATCGGCATTCTGGCACTCGGGACATGGCTGGGCGGTAAGCTGATGGATGCGCGAATGCTCTCGATTGTGGCAACACTCGACTCGTTCGCCTCATTGCAGAAATGATTGCCTTGGCATAAGGAGCACGATGGTATCTACAGCGGTATCACGCCGTCAGCGACGTGAAGCGCAACGGCGGACCCAACGATCGCATCGCCGAACACTGACCGTCATCATTTCCGCACTGACCACCATCGCCCTGTTCACGGGGTACTGCGCCGCCGACATCACCGACGTGGCCCCCGGATTGTTGACGTTGAAGCCCGTCACCGCACCTGTTTTTGCCGATCCGGCCACCGCCAAATCAGGCGGCACCGTCGCCGGCACCTTGAACGCGAACAAGGCCATTGATTCCACGGCCGCTTCTGCGCTGGTCAACGAATGCTGTCCGCGCAAGGCGTGGGAAACGATACGTCGGTGATCATTGAAGACGCCCAAGGCACCGTCGCTGCCGAACATGAGTCGAACACTCCACGCGAGCCTGCATCCACACTGAAAACGCTGACCGCGCTCGCCGCCTCATCCACCCTGAACATGGCATCCACCTTGGATACCCAAGTGTTCCTGACCCAATCCGATGACGGCACCAATACGTTGACCCTCAAAGGCAATGGCGACATGCTGCTGTCTGCAGGCGATTCCGACGCCAACCATACCAACGGACGTGCCGGTCTGAACACCTTGGCCAAGGCCACCGTGGCCGCGCTCGCCCAGCGAGGCATCACTTCCGTCAATCTCGAGTACGACGACACCCTATTCGGCGACTCACGCATTCCCGCAGGTCTGTCGGAAGGTGGCGCGGTTTTAAGCGACTACACCGTCTACTTCACGCCGGTCTCATCAATGGCGATTGATGGAGGCCGCCAACACACCGCCGATACGCCTGCGCCGGCCGACCCCGATGATTCGGCCGGATACCCGGAACTGTCCCAGCACACCGCCAGCGACGTGGCCACGAAATTCGCCGAACTGCTCCAATCGAACGGTGTGGCCGTTACCGGAGACGTGACGGCAAACACCGCTCCATCCGGCGAAACGCCTTTGGCTTCGGTGAGTTCGGCAACACTGTCCGAAATCATGGCATACACATTACGGCATTCGGACAATACGCTGGCCGAGGAGTTCGGCAGACTCACCGCTTTGGCGAAATCAGCGACAAACAGTCCTGAAGGCGGCACGGAGGCGGTCAAATCCACTCTGAACGATCTCGGTCTCGATACATCCGGTCTGACCATGGCCGATTGCTCCGGCCTGTCTCCCGGCTCCCGGCTCACCGTACGCACGCTGGCGGCCGTCCAACAACGTAATCTGACCACCAAGAGCGGCGCGGCCGGCGCGGAAGGTCTATCCATCGCGGGATTGGTGGGCACGGCGCAGGATCGGTATACGGATGATGCCGTGGCTGGTCTGCTGCGCGTCAAAACCGGCAGCCTCGGCACGGTTACGTCGATGGCCGGCAATGTGTCCCGCACCAATGGGGGAGCGTTGTCGTTTGCCGTGGTGGTCAACAATCCTGAGGATTATGCCGCCGCGCGTAGCGCCATCGACTCGTTTATCACCAAGCTCGCGGGGCTGTAAAAGAGGCATCAAGGGCCATCAAGGGCTACAAAGGCCGTAAACGTCCATAAACGCACGAGTGCCTATAACCAGAAAAAAGGTGGTGAGTACATGGCATATTCCGCACGATTGCGCAAGGCCGTAGGCGCGGTCCGCGCAACGCTGAGTGCCGTGGAACTATGCGATGTGCAGGCTCCCGAATTCGCGCAGCATGGGGACCATGCCGTTGCCGCCGATGCGCCGCTCGTGCTCGTGGCCTGTTCAGGCGGGCGCGATTCGATGGCACTGGCTACGGTGAGCCATATCGTATGCACGTCCATGGGCGTGCGTTGCGGTGCCGTGATTGTGGATCACGGCTTGCAGGCAGGCTCCGAACGGGTCGCCAGCGAGGCCGCGGATCGTTGCCGCGCGTTGGGACTGGGCCCGGTCATCATGCGCAACGCAACCGTACAGCGCGCGGCGAGGGCCTCGAAGCGGCCGCACGGCAGGCCCGGTATGACGAGCTGTGCGCCGCGGCGCATGAATCGGGTGCCATTGCCGTGCTGTTGGCCCACACTATGGACGATCAGGCGGAAACCGTATTGATTGGCCTGCTGCGCAGTCGAGGCGTGGATGCGTTGGCTGGCATGCCGCAGGTCTTCACACGCAGTGGCGCGACTTTTGCGCGGCCACTGCTTACCCTTACTCGAGCCGAAACCACCGGTATCTGTGAAGACTTAGGTGTGGAATATTGGGATGACCCCACCAATGGCGATGCGGTAGACGGCGAGTTGCCGAACGACTATCCGTTGCGCTCGCGGGTGCGTCACGACCTGCTGCCGGCCATCGAACGATTCGCTGGATTCAATGTCACCCGCCATTTCGCCGAAAGCGCACGGTTGGCCAGAATGGATAAGGAGTATCTGGATCAGCGATCCGACGAGGTGATGGGGGAGGCGGTTGCGGCAGTTGATTGGCCGGCATCGTCGGCAGCGGTATCGACCGATGCGCCACGAGCCTGTGTGGCAGGCGATACCAACGATTCGAGCCATGGCATCGGCCTGATGATCAGCGTCAAACGTATTGCACGTGAGCCAGAGGCGATTCGGTTGCGGGTCATCGCTCACGCGCTGAGCCAAGCCGGTGTGAACGCCAGTGCTGCCCAGATTGCCGCCATCGACCGGCTGGTCGTCGATTGGCATGGGCAAGGCGGCGTCTCACTTCCCAGAGGTTATTCAGCCAATCGCAAGAAACACGTCATTCGCGTGTGCCAAGATGGAGCGCATGCGAATCGCTGACGTTGAGGAAGATATTGACCACGAGCTGGTCAGCAAAGAACAGATTGATGCCAAGATCCACGAGATGGCTGCTCTCGCGAGCGAGGATTACCGCGATAAGAATCCGCTGCTCGTTGCGGTGCTGAAAGGGGCCGTGAATACGCTGGTCGCGTTCACCCAGGCCATGAGCATTCCTGTACAGATCGATTTCATGAGCCTGTCGAGCTATGGCTCGGGCACAGTGTCGAGCGGTGAGGTCACAGTCAGGCAGGATTTGTCCGCCGATGTTCGCGGACGGCACATCTTGATTGTGGAGGATATTGTTGATTCAGGACACACGCTCGCGTGGCTGGTCGCAGAACTGAAACGTCGTGGTGCCGCTTCCGTGGAGGTCTTCGCTTTGCTGAGCAAGCCTTCCCGCCGAGAGGTGGACGTTGATGTGAAGTACGCCGGCTATGAGATTCCGGACGAGTTCGTCGTCGGCTTCGGCCTCGACTTTGACGAACGCTACCGCAATCTCGATTCGATCGCGGTCCTCAAGCCGTCCGTCTACCAAGGAGTGCAAGCATGAGCTTCCCGCAAGGGCCGGGTAACGGCAATAATCCGAACCCGAACAACAGCCGTAACAACGGCAACCCGTTCACCAACCCGTTCAACCGTGGCAATAACGGGACCAATGGCAAAGGCAACAACAACGAGAACCGCCCGATATGGCAGTCCCCTTGGCTATGGGGTGCCGTGCTCGTGGTCATGGTCGTGCTGATGTTCCAGATGTTCGCCGGCGGTGGCACCAAAACCATCGACACCAAAGATGGTTTCGCGCTGATCAATCAGGCAAGGCCACGTACGCCGAGATTACGGACAACAAGCAGGTCGTCCGCCTTAAGCTGAAGAACGACTACACCAAGAAGAATGCCGACACCGGCAAGGTGACCAACTACGGCAAGAACGTGCAGTTCTACTACACCTTCGCGCAGGGCGCCCAAGTGGCCAAGGCCGTGGAGAACGGTGATCTCGAAAAGGGCTGGACCTCGAACATTGAGCAGACCAGCATGCTGAGCTACCTCGTCACCTCGATTCTGCCGTTCGTCATCGTCTTAGCCCTGTTCTGGTTCCTGATGAGTCGCATGGGCGGTGCCGGCGGCATGCTCGGCATGGGCGGCAGGAAAAACAGCGGCAAGCTGCTCGACGGCCAGACCCCCACCACCAAGTTCGCCGATGTGGCCGGCGAAGACGAGGCCGTGGCCGAAGTCGAGGAGATCAAGGACTTCCTCAAGGATCCGTCCAAGTACAAGGCGCTGGGCGCTCGTATTCCGCGTGGCGTGCTGCTGTACGGTCCTCCCGGCACCGGTAAGACGTTGCTGGCCCGAGCCATCGCAGGCGAGGCCGGCGTGCCGTTCTACTCGATGGCCGGCTCCGACTTCGTCGAAATGTTCGTGGGTCTCGGTGCCTCCCGTGTGCGTGACCTGTTCGATGAGGCCAAGAAGAACGCCCCCGCCATCATCTTCATCGATGAAATCGATGCTGTGGGCCGCAAGCGTGGCTCCGGCATGGGCGGTGGCCACGACGAGCGCGAGCAGACGCTGAACCAGCTGCTCGTCGAGATGGATGGTTTCGACAACGACACCAACCTCATCATCATCGCCGCCACCAACCGCCCTGACGTGCTTGACCCCGCTCTGCTGCGTCCGGGTCGATTCGACCGTCAGGTGGGCGTGGCCGCCCCTGATCTGGAAGGCCGTGAGGCAATTCTGAGGGTGCATGCCAAGGGCAAGCCGTTCGTACCGGACGTCGACCTGCACATGGTCGCCGTGCGCACGCCGGGCTTCACCGGTGCCGATCTGGCCAACGTGCTCAACGAAGCCGCGTTGCTGTGCGCCCGTGCCGGTGCCCAGTTGATTGACAACCGCGCCATCGACGAGGCCATCGACCGTGTTCAGGCCGGACCGAAGCGCAAGTCCAAGGGCATGGCTCTGGAAGAGCTGCGCAACACCGCATACCACGAGGGTGGTCATGCGCTGGTGGCCGCCGCCCTGAACAACACCGACCCGGTGACCAAGGTGACGATTCTGCCGCGAGGCCGCGCCCTCGGCTACACCGCCGTCATGCCGACCTCCGACCGCTACTCGCAGTCGCGCAACCAGCTGCTCGACCAGATGGCCTACGCGATGGGCGGTCGCACCGCCGAGGAAATCGTCTTCCACGACCCGACCACCGGTGCCTCGAACGATATCGAGAAGGCTACGAACATCGCCCGTACGATGGTGATCGAATACGGCTTCTCCGACAAGCTCGGTGCCATCAAGTGGGGTTCCGACGATGACCAGACCACTGTGATGGACGGTCTGCAGCCGCGCAAGTACTCCGATCGCACCGCCGAAGTGATTGATGACGAGGTGCTCAAGCTGGTGGAGACCGCGCACACCGAGGCGTGGACCATCATCAACGACAACCGCGAGATCCTTGACGAGCTGGTCCGCCAGCTGCTGGTCAAGGAGACCCTGAACGAGAAGGAACTTGCGGCGATCTTCGCGCCGATCAAGAAGGCTCCGGTTCGTCCGGTGTGGTTGTCCAACGACCGTCGCCCCGACTCGGACAAGCCGCCGGTGGAGATTCCCGAAAGCCTCAAGCGCTCGGTCGGCATGAAGCCGGAAGAGTAGACACGATGACGATTCGGCCCGACCTGTTCATGTGGTTTCTCACGTACGCAGGCCAGGCCGACGTCGTTGTGGACAATGACAAGGGAGAGATGAGATGAACGAATATATAGAGTCTTGCCATCGGGAGAAACACACATACGACGAGGAAGGCGTGCGCGAGGCCGTACGTCTGTTCCTGAAGTCGATTGGCGAGGATCCCGAGCGCGAGGGGCTGGTGGAAACACCTGACCGTATCGCCCGCGCGTGCCGCGAGCTGTTCGCCGGTCTGCAGGCTTCCCCGGCCGATGTACTGGAGAAGCACTTCGACGTGGATACCGACGAGCTGGTGCTGGTCAAGGACATCGAACTGTATTCGGTGTGCGAGCATCACCTGCTGCCGTTCCACGGCGTGGCCCATGTGGGCTATATTCCCGCCAAGGACGGGGTGATGGGGCTGAGCAAGCTCGCCCGACTGGTCGAGGTGTATGCTCGCCGGCCGCAGGTGCAGGAGCGTTTGACCCAGCAGATCGCCGACGCGCTGGTCGAGTATGCGGGCGCACGTGGTGTGATTGTGGTGACCGAATGCGAGCACCTGTGCATGTCTATGCGCGGCATCAAGAAGTCTTCCGCCCGCACGGTGACCTCTGCGGTGCGCGGTCTGCTACGCAACCCCGCCACCCGAGCCGAAGCCATGAGCCTCATTTTGGATAAATAGTGTCTACTAAGCTCCCTCATCATAGGGAGCTCACTTGGGACCTACATAGAAGGGGAAACATAATGACTGATTTGCAGGCGTTGCATGACACTACGCACACCATGGTGATGGGTGTGCTCAACATCACCGAGGATTCGTCCTCGGACGGCGGCCTGTGGTTGGACCCGGCCAAGGCGGCACAGCACGGGCGCGACATGATGGCCGCCGGCGCGGACATCATCGACATCGGCGCCGAATCCACGCGCCCCGGCGCCAAGCGCGTGTCCGAGGCCGACGAATTGGTCCGCATCACCGGTGCCGTCAAGACATTGATTCCGGCCGGTGCCATATTGTCCATCGACACCACGCGCGCATCCGTGGCCGCCGCTGCGCTGAGCGAGGGCGCCCAGATCATCAACGACGTTTCCGGTGGCACGCTGGATGCCGAACTGCCGCATGTGGTCGCCGACCACGACTGCCTGTACATCGTGCAGCATTGGCGCGGTTGGCTCGCCGGCTCCAAGGGCGCGAACCCCGATCAAGACACCTCCGTCTACGAGCACGGTGTATTGACCGACGTACACGACGAACTCATGCGCCAAGTCGACGGTGTGCTGGCCGCCGGCGTAAAGCCTGAGCGCATTATCATCGACCGGGCCTGGGCTTCTCCAAGCCTGGCATCGAGCACAACCTGCCGCTGCTGACCGGACTCGAGACCTTCCGCGCCACTGGATATCCGGTGCTGATCGGCCAGTCCCGCAAACGCTTCATCTCGGCGATGCTTACCGAGGCGGGCGCTACCGGTGCTGATGGGCCGATCATGGCCCAGCGCGATGACGTGACCGCAGCCTTGTCCGCCCTGTCCGCCGAACATGGCGCATGGGCCGTGCGCGTACACGACGTGGACAAAAGCCGCGCCGCCGTCATCGCCGGCAACACCTGGCGCGAATACGCATGATTCCCCTGGCTCCCCGTTTTGGTTGCTTCTAGGCCTTGGCTCCCCTCGGACGAGGGGAGCTGGCGCCGAAGGCGACTGAGGGGAGCATTTAAGCAGAAAGCCTTACCAATGGACACCATCACACTTACCGGCGTACATGCCAACGGCACCCACGGTGTGCTCGCCTTCGAACACGAACGGCCACAAACCTTCGTCGTGGATGTCACCCTGCACCTTGATCTGGCCGCAGCCGGTCAATCCGACGATCTCAACGACACCATCGATTACGGCCGTGTGGCCAAGGACATCACGGCTGTCATCGAAGGCCCTCATGTGGACCTGATCGAGCGTCTGGCCCAACGTATCGCGGACGAGATTCTTGCCGATGCGCCGGCCGTCGCCTCCATCGACGTCACCGTGCACAAGCCTCACGCACCCATCGTCGTGGCTTTTGCAGATGTATCGGTCTCCATCTCGCGCGTGCGTGCCACCGATAATGGACGTACTGCTGAAGAGCATGCCATCCATAACGCGGTGGTGGCCTTGGGCGGCAATGTGGGCGAGGTGGAATCCACCTTGCGAGCCGCCGTTCGGGAGATTGACGCGTTGCCTGGCACACAGGTGACCGGTATTTCGCCGCTTTACCGCACGGCCGCGTGGGGCATGGCCGACGGTACGCCGGATTTCCTGAACGCCGTGGTGGAGCTTGAAACCACAATGGGCAGCCACGAATTGCTCGCCGCGTTGCAAAGCATCGAGGCGAACCATGGGCGAATTCGTGAGAATCATTGGGATTCCAGGCCGTTGGACTTGGACATTATCGACTTTGATGGCATCACCAGCGCGGATCCGGATCTGGCATTGCCCCATCCGCGTGCTTGGCAGCGTGCGTTTGTGCTGGCTCCCTGGGCGGCATTGAATCCGAACGCCAAACTCGCCGGAGCCCATGAGGGGCCTGTAGCCGATTTGCTGGCCGCCGCACCGGACCGTAACGCCGTGCAGCTCGAGAGCGAAGACTGGATGCTCGGCGGGCATGCAGTCAAGCAAAAATCAGCGTCGGAGTCGGCACCCGTTTCACGCAAGGCGATTATTTCGCTGGATTCCACCTCGCAGGATGCCGAACGGCTGTTCCGCGAAACCATCGTTTCCATCGACAGTGTTCCTGGCAATCAGGTACAGGGCATCTCGTCGCTCTACCATGTCAGCCATTTCGACGGCCCGGACGCGATGAGCGCGGTCATCCAAATCGAAACCAAGTTGCCTCCCGCCGACCTGATTGCCGTATTGGGCAGCATCGAAAGTGTTCATGATCTGGCAGTCGACCTTGACCTTGTCGACATGGAAGGCGTGACTTCCGACGAGCCCAACTGCAGCATTCCTTGGCCGTCGGCCCGTAACCATGCGTCGGTATTGGCACCTTGGCTGGATATGGACCCGAATGCTTCTCTGGGCGGCGACCCGGTGGCCTTCCTTTTGGCCATGGCACCGGATTCCGGACAGGTCGGATTGCTATCGGACAACTGGATACTGTCGAACAGTTGAGCTGATGGCAGAACCAGTTACGAACGGTAGGCTAGAAACCAGACGGTGACGGACCGGTATCCGGCCTCGAACAGCCGGGCACGGCAGTGACGAAAACCAAATCAAGATGAACAGCCCAGGCGCGAGGGCCGTTCGCAAACAGCAAACAGCAACGCAACGATAAGGAGGCCGGACATGAAAACACGGCGAACACCATGGTGGCAGTATGTGATCGGTGCCGTGCTGGGCCTGTTGGCGGGTATCGGTCTGGCCTCCTACGGCGAAAGCTCGGGACTGTCGCTGATTGGTGCGCCTTGGATTGTGACCGGATTGCTGGCCGTGCTGGGCGTTATCGTGCTGATCTTGGCCCTGCAAGTGCATAAATACGCGAATACCGACCCCAAGAAGCGTCCGCATAGCTTCATCAATCCCACTATCGCGGTGTATACGCTGGTGCTGTCTAAGGCACTGGGATTGGCGGGCGCAACGCTTGCCGGCTGGTATGGCGGTCAGATTGTGATGAGCCTGAGCCATATCGAGGCGGATTTCTATGCACACGCCGTCACCGAGTGTGCAATCGCGGCCGTGGTGTGCATCGCCGACATGATCATCGGCATTATCGGCGAATGGTTGTGCCAGTTACCGCCGAACGAAGGCCCCGAAAACCCGAAAATCAAGGAAGCCAAGCGCCGTAGCGACATAGCCCAGGCCTACAAAAGATAATCCGTGATAAGCCCCCTCTGACGAGGGGCTGTAGGCGTAGCCGACTGGGGGAGAGAAGAAGAAAAACCACACCATCGGCCAAGCCGATTCCCGCTATTCCTGCGGCACGCGAACCATAGCTTCCTGAGCGATGGCCGCCACCAAGTCGCCATTCTGCGCATACACTTTGGCGATGCCGAGTCCGCGCCCGTGCGCGGCGATAGGCGTATCCTGCACATACAAATGCCATTCGTTGATATCGATATCCTGATACCACCACATCGAATGGTCGATGGACGCATAGGAAATGCCCGGTGTGGAAATCGACAGTCCGGCGCGGCGCAGCACCGGCTCCATCATCACCTGATCGCAGCCGAGTGCCAGCATCGCACGATGCATGACCTGCGGCACATCGACGTGGCCATCGGCCTTCATCCACACCATCTGCTTGCCGGAATCATGCTCGGCGGAATCCTTGTCTGCGCGCAGCATCACGGTCGGCGTCACGTGGCGGATATCGAATGGCGATTTCTCGACATAGAAATTGGCGAACGGCGACTTTTCGGCGAACGGCTGCATGAGTTCCTTGGCGGAAGTCAACGTTTCGGGATCGGGCAGGTTTTCCGGCATCGGATCGGCAAATTCCACACCCTCCTGACCGGTCTCCTGGAAGGAGGCGATGGCCGTGAGAATCGACCCCTCGGCTTGGGTGACGTTGACCCGACGAGCGGAGAACGAGCGGCCGTCGCGAAGGTTCTCGACGTCAAACAGCAGGTCTTGACGAATATCGCCGGCGGCAATGAAATAGCCATGCACCGAATGCGGCAGGCGTGAAGGGCCCACGGTTTTGGACGCGGCGATCACCGACTGGGCGATGACCTGGCCACCGTAGACGCGGCCAGTGGGGAAGTACATACTCTCGCCATTGATGTATGTGTGATTGCGGTAAGCGGAAGGCTCGCCCAACTTCAGCACCTTCACCAGATGGTCCAATGGAGTTACGGTGGTTGCCTGAGCCATGGCGTTCCTCGATTCTTGTTCTGCTGTGTTCAGTATTCGGTTATCGTATTCCAACCTATGGTTGGCAGTCTATCCGGTGGGGGTTAAGAGTTCCGGGAGCGAAATGTAACGAGACTGTTTGGAAGGTAAACGGTGGGTTATGCGGCGCATTGCCGCTACGTTGCTGCTGCGCTGCCGGTGTGTTGCCGTAGGCGACTGTGGGATTTTATGGGATGCGGGGCGGGCAGCCATGGGGCAATTATGGGGAAAGCCGCCCCTGAGGGACGGCTTTCGACGTATAAAGCGCGTTGTGGCACTAATGCCGGCGTATCTCAGCCGCGCACAAGCTTCTTGTGCAGGCGGTGCGGGCGGGCCGCATCCTCGCCGAGGCGTGTCACCTTGTTCTCCTGGTAGGCCTGGAAGTTGCCTTCGAACCAGTACACTTGGCCGGGTTGTCGTCGTCGCCTTCCCACGCGAGGATATGCGTGGCGACACGGTCGAGGAACCAACGGTCGTGGGAAATCACCACAGCGCAGCCAGGGAATTCGAGCAGCGCGTTTTCGAGGGATTCCAAGGTCTCGACGTCCAGATCGTTGGTGGGCTCGTCGAGCAGCAGCAGGTTGCCGCCCTGCTTCAGGGTCAGGGCCAGGTTCAGACGGTTGCGCTCACCACCGGACAGCACACCAGTCAGCTTCTGCTGATCGGCGCCCTTGAAGCCGAAGCTGGCCACATAGGCGCGGGTCGGCACCTCCACACCGGCCACCTCGATGAAGTCGAGGCCGCCGGACACGGCTTCCCACAGGTTCTTGTTCGGATCCAGGCCCTCACGGTTCTGGTCCACGTAGCTGATTTTGACGGTGTCGCCGATCTTCAGCTCGCCGCTGGTCAGCGGCTCCAGGCCCACGATGGTCTTGAACAGCGTGGACTTACCCACGCCGTTCGGGCCGATTACGCCGACGATGCCGTTGCGCGGCAGCGTGAAGGACAGGTCGTCGATGAGCACACGCTCGCCGAAGGCTTGTGGATGTGGTTGGCTTCCAGCACGGTGGAACCCAGGCGCGGGCCGGCCGGAATCTGAATCTCGGAGAAGTCGAGCTTCTTGTTGTTGCGTGCCTCGTTTTCCATCTGGTCGTAACGCTCCAGACGGGCCTTGTTCTTGGCCTGACGGGCCTTGGGGGAGGAGCGCACCCAGTCGAGCTCGTTCTTCAGTCGCTTGGCGAGCTTGGCGTCCTTGGCTCCCTGGATCTCCAGACGCTTGGCCTTGGTCTCCAAGTAGGTGGAGTAGTTGCCCTTGTACGGGTACAGGTGGCCGCGGTCGACCTCGCAAATCCATTCGGCCACATTGTCCATGAAGTAACGATCGTGGGTGACGGCGATGACTGCGCCCTTGTACTGGTGCAGGAACTGTTCCAGCCACAGGATGGACTCGGCGTCCAGGTGGTTGGTGGGCTCGTCGAGCAGCAGCAGGTCCGGGGCCTCAAGCAGCAGCTTGCACAGGGCCACACGGCGGCGCTCGCCACCGGAGCACACGTTGACCGGGGTGTCCGGGTCCGGGCACTGCAGGGCGTCCATTGCCTGCTCGAGCTGGGAGTCGAGGTCCCAGCCGTCGGCGGCGTCGATCTCGGTCTGCAGCTTGCCCATCTCTTCCATCAGGGCGTCGAAGTCGGCGTCCGGATTGGCCATCTCCTCACCGATTTCATTGAATCGGGCGACCTTCTCGGCAATCGGGCCGAACGCCATCTTGATGTTCTCGCCCACGGTCTTGGTGTCGTCCAGCGGCGGCTCCTGCTGCAGGATGCCGACCGTGAAGCCCGGGGTCAGGCTGGCCTCGCCGTTGCTCACGGTCTCCAGGCCGGCCATGATCTTGAGCAGGGTGGACTTACCCATGCCGTTCGGGCCCACGACGCCGATCTTTGCGCCGGGCAGGAAGCTCAGGGTCACGTCATCGAGAATCACGCGGTCGCCGTAAGACTTGCGGGCCTTGATCATCTGAAATACGAATTCTGCCATGTTGTGCAGTTACTCCTTAAAAAGGGGTTGGAATTCCGCTGTTTCTTCAGTCTTTAGTTTGTGATGGATACGCTGTGTGCAGCGCGGAGCACGCCCCCCGAATCACGGATCGCGGTGCGCCGCGTCAGGCCTGTGCCGCCCTGTCCGCATAACGATCGAATCCACGCCAAACCACCGCCCACCATGGTATCGGAAGGGCTGGAATGGCGGGCGTCGCTATGGCTTGGAGGGGTAATGGATGGGCCTGACATTGCCGTGGCGCGACGCGCCGGGCGGCGCGCCGTGGTCCAGTGATGCTGTAGTATATCCTCTTGTGCTTCATTGAGGTACAGATGGCCCCGTAGCTCAGTTGGTTAGAGCGCCGCCCTGTCACGGCGGAGGTCACCGGTTCAAGTCCGGCCGGGGTCGCCACCAAGCTCCTGACAAATGTCAGGAGCTTTTTTGTTCTTTTGCCGTATTTCGTGGTGTAGGGCGAAATATGGGGTTATAGGCCAAAATGTGTGTCTGGTGTTTAGTCGTTTGATGGCCATTCGACTCTGGCATGGAAGCTGTTTCAGTCGATGCCGATGCCGTATCGCATGGAAATACCGAAGGTTTCGTGCTGGCCTTGGGGCTCTGCTCGACACGCCGATAGTCTGAATGACAACGTTTGCTATTGAATGACAACGTTAGCGTTAACAGTGCTTATAAATGGTGAAAAACGTGTGCAGGGTCACATTGGCAGAACGCGCGCGAGATATGACAAATCATGAAAAATACGCTATGGGAGGTCATGGCAACTCGTTACTATTTTCGCTGTCTCGTACGCCACACAAGCCTTCAAGGAGTAAGCCATGACCACGCTCGCCATTGATATCGGAGGAACTAAGATCGCCGCCGCCGTCTGCGATGAAAACGATAGCATCATCCAGCGCTGGCGCGTCCCCACGCCGATGGATGCCGACGCCATCAACCAGCACATCGCCGAGGTGTACCGCGAGGCTGTGGCCGCCGGACACACCGATATCGAGGCCATCGGCATCTCCGCCGCCGGCAACGTGAGCGCCGACCGCAAGACGCTCACCTTCTCCGCCAACATCCCGGCCTGGATCAACTACGACCTGTCCGAGCACGTCGGCGCGCTGATCGACCATGCCGTGCCGGTCGTTGTCGAGAACGACGCCAACTGCGCCGGCTGGGGCGAATACGTGCACGGTGCCGGCCAGGGCAGCTCCAACATGGTCGCCCTGACCGTGGGCACCGGCCTCGGCGGCGCCATCGTGATCAACGGTCAGCTGTACCGCGGCTCCTTCGGCATGGCCGCCGAACTCGGCCACCTGCCGATGGTCCCGGACGGCGACCACTGCGGCTGCGGCCTGCGCGGCTGCGCCGAGCGCTACACCTCGGGCACTTCGCTGGAGAACTTCGCCAAGTCCGCCGTGCGCCGTCGTCCGCAGGATGCCAAGCGTCTCATGGAGCTGTGTGGCGGCGACATCTCCAAGCTGGAAGGCCCGATGGTCTCCCAGGCCGCCCAGGAAGGCGACGTGCTCGGCCTGTACGCATTCGGCAAGATCGGCGAATGGCTTGGCCGCACGATGGCCGCAGTCTCCGCCGTGCTCGATCCGGACCTGTTTGTGATCGGCGGCGGTGTGGTGGCCGTCGGCGACATTCTGCTGGAGCCGGCCCGCTACAACTACCAGCGTTTCCTGGAAGGCAGCGCCTACCGCGGCCATGCCAAGATCGTCGCCGCCACCGCCGGCCAAGACGCCGGCCTCATCGGTGCCGCCAACCTGGCTCTGCGCTGACGATGCCGCTCCGGCAACGGGGCGTTAGTCTAATGGTGAGTCATGGCCGGTGCCATGGCTCACTGCCGCGCTGATAGTGCGGTCGATGAGTTTCCGCTGCCTGACCATGGAATCGAATTTCGGGTTCTCGGCGATTTCCTCATACTCGTGTTCGGTGGTCACGCCGGCGATTTCGGCGATAATCTCCTCATAGGACGTTTCGACGGTTCGATGCACGCCGGTGACGTGCCCCTGACGTATCACGACAATGCGGTCGGATACCGCGAACACATCCGGCAGATCGTGGCAGACCATCACCACGGACCGGCCTTCGGAGCGCAGTCGCTTGATATATGCGAGCACTTCCGCCGACTGCATCACCGACAGTGCGGCGGTCGGTTCGTCCAGCAGAATAAGCTGCGGGTCATTGAGCAGCGTGCGCGCTATGGCCACGGTCTGGCGCTGGCCGACGGATAAGGATGCGATAGGGGAGCCGACCCGAATCGCCGAGCTCAGGGTCTTCAGCACGGAACGGGCACGCGAGTTCATCGAATCGTCATCGCGTATGCCAATCTGATTGATCTCCTTGCCGAGGAACAGGTTCGAGGCCACGTCCAGGTTGTCGCAGAACTCCTGCCCCTGGAACACCGATGCGATGCCCATGCGGTCCGCCTCCCCGATCGAGGGAATGGTCACCTGTTCGCCGTTGAGATAAATATGGCCGAATCCCGGCTGCAGAAATCCCGCGATGACCTTGATCAGAGTGGACTTTCCTGCGCCGTTATCGCCCACGATGGCGATGACCTCCTGGCGCTGGATGGACAGATTCACCGATTTCAACGCCTCGACGAAGCCGAACTTCACACAGATGTCCTCCAGCCGCAGCAGAGGAGGTGTGCTCGAATTCCTCATGGTGTGTTCCTTCTTATCACTCTTCTCCTGGTACCGGTCACTGGCTGACGTCATTGCGAACCGAGAACTCGATGGCGCATAATGCGCCGCCTAGCGCGCAATTGTCGTCCGGGTGGGATGACACGAGTACATCGATGGGTGCCACGGCATCAGGGAACAGCATGCGCTGCAACGCTTCATTGAACGGTTGGATGAATACGTCGCCGGTCATGGCCAGCTTGCCGCCGAGCACAATGACCTCCGGATCCACGCTGATGCACAGATCAGCCGCCACCTGACCGATACGCACGGCCGCGTCGGCGATGATGCGACGGCAACCGGGGTCGCCTTCGTTGGCAAAGGACACCAGATCATCCAGCGTCATATTGCCGTGTGTGACGCTGAGCAACTGCACCAGCCTGTTTTCCGCCACGACGGTGTCAAGGCAGCCGCGGTTGCCGCACGAACAGATGGCACCCAGCGGGTCGACCTGGATATGGCCGATTTCACCGGCCAGGCCGGTCACGCCATGCATGATTTCGCCGTTGATGACGATGCCTGCGCCAACCCCGTCGCTGGCTGAGATATATACGAAATTGCGTTTGCCTGCCGCCACGCCCATACGGGATTCGCCGTATGCCGCGAAATTCGCGTCATTATCGACGTATACGGGAACGTTGAACGCCGTGCGCAACGGGGACGTGATATCGACGCCGTCCCATCCGGGCAGAATGCCGGGAATCGCTATGGTGTGGTCGCTGGTGGCCACCGGTGCGGCCACGGCCACGCCGATGCCGACCAGCTCGCTGGCTTCGGCGTCGATGCTGCTCAGGGTCTCATTGATGAGCAGCATGGCGCGTTCCAGCGTTGTGTCCGCCTTGTGGCCCAACGGCAGGGGGAGCGTGTGCTCAGCGATGATTGACTTCGAGAAGTCAACGATAGAAAGCGTAAGATGACGTCGCGCGATCCAAAGCCCGACGCCGAGGCCCTGATGCCGTGCAAGGGTCACCAGAGTGGCTCTGCGACCGTTGCGAACGGTGCTTTTGGTCTCCAGCTGGTCTTCGTCGACGAGCTGATGGACGAGCGTGGACACGGTCGCAGTGGACAGTCCTGTCACCTCTGCGAGTTCGACCTGTGTCATGGCGCCGAACTTGTGGATGCTGGCCAGCAAGTTGGCGCGGTTTGCCTCGCGAAGCGAGGTCTGCGAACCGAAAAGCCTTGTTGCCATAAGAATCCAGTGTAGTCGTTACCGGCATGAGGCACAGCGAGGCGCAGAGCGTGGATTTTTCGGCGTGTCGCCTTGTGATGCGCGAAAAATCGCCATTGCGTTCATTGGTCGAACGCAAACGACAGGAAATTCGCTTTCTTGAGTTTGACAACTTAACTTAATACGGTATTCTATGAGATGAACCTGAGGTTATTCTCAGGTTCGGGCGACCAAGGAGGGTTCGCCATCCCCTCGAAGATGAAGGAGAGCAAATGAAGTTCACTAAGAAGATCGTCGCCGTGGTGGCAGGCGTTGCCATGTGCGCGGGCCTCGCGGCCTGTGGTGGCAGCCGTAGCGGCCAGGCAACTGGCGGTGATGCCAAGATCGAAAAGGGTGCCACTATCGGCATTTCGATGCCGACCAAGTCCGAAGAGCGTTGGAACAAGGACGGCAACAACCTGAAGGCCAAGCTGGAGAAGGCCGGATACAAGGTCATCCTGTCTTTCGCCGACGATAAGCCGGCCCAGCAGAACGCTGACATCGAGAACATGGTCAACAACGACGCCAAGATCGTCGTGGTCGCCTCCAAGGATGGCACCGCAGTGGGCCCCGCCGTTGAGAAGGCCCGCGATGCAGGCGCCAAGGTCATCGCCTACGATCGACTGATCATGAACACCGACGCCGTCGACTACTACGCCACCTTCCAGCTGGAGCAGGTCGGCGTGCTCGAGGCCACGTGGCTCATTGACCAGCTCAAGCTTAAGGATGGCGCCACCGGCCCGTTCAATATCGAGCTGTTCACCGGTTCCCCGGATGACAACAACGCCAAGTACTTCTTCAAGGGCGCTTGGGATCTGCTGCAGCCGTACTTCGAGAAGGGCGTGCTCGTCTCCCCGTCCCAGCACGGTCAGGGTGGCGTGACCAAGGACTTCACCGTTGAGGATTGGCAGAAGATCTCCGTGATGAGCTGGAAGACCGAGCAGGCGCAGAAGGACATGGAATCCATCCTTGACTCCACCTACGCCCACGGCGAGAAGCTCGACGCGGTCCTCACTCCGTACGACGGCATCGCCCAGGGTGTGATCAACGCCATCGAATCCAAGCGTCCCGACATGAAGCCGGGCACCGACTCCTGGCCGTATATCACCGGTCAGGACGCCATGGAGATCGCAGTTGCCAACATCGCCAAGGATAAGCAGGGCGAGACCGTGTTCAAGGACGTGAACAAGCTGGCTGACGCCGTGTACGACATGGTCGTCGAGATCGCCGAGGGCAAGGAAGTCTCCGGCCTGAACGGCAAGTTCAACAACAACAACATCGACGTCCCGTCCAAGCTGCTTGACCCCCAGAACATCACCAAGGACAACCTCCAGGATCTGGTCACGGCCAACTACATCACCCAGGATCGCTTCGACGAGCTGACTAAGTAGTCTCATCAGGCAATCCGTAAACAAAACACAATGATATGCGGCGCATAGCCGATATGCGCCGCATGTCCATGAACACAGAACTGTGACGAGGAGTGGTGACATGTCATCAAATGACACCATCTTGACGATGGAAAACATCACGAAGACGTTCGGTCCGGTCAAAGCCCTCACCGATGTGAATCTTTCCGTCGATCGCGGCGAGATCCACGCCATCTGCGGCGAGAACGGTGCAGGTAAATCGACCCTGATGAACGTGCTTTCGGGTGTGTACCCATACGGTAGCTATTCCGGCAAAATCACCTTTGATGGCAAGGAATGCAAATACCATACTATTAATGATTCCGAGGCCGACGGCATCGTAATCATTCATCAGGAACTGGCGTTGAGCCGTTCCTGTCCATTGCGGAGAACATCTTCATCGGCAACGAGCAGGCCAAGGGTGGCGTAATCGACTGGGACAAGACCCGTGCCGAGGCGAAGAAGCTGCTCGATCGTGTGGGACTTCCCGAAGACCCGGATACCAAGGTTATGGACATCGGCGTCGGCAAGCAGCAGCTCGTCGAAATCGCCAAGGCATTGTCCAAGGACGTGAAGCTGCTCATCCTCGATGAGCCGACCGCTGCACTGAACGATGAGGATTCCGCCCACCTGCTTGACCTGGTTCGTCAGCTACGTGACGAGCAGGGCGTGACCAGCATCATCATCACTCATAAACTCAACGAGGTCGCCGCCATCGCCGACAATGTCACCATCATTCGAGACGGTTCGACCGTCGGTGTGATGTACGTGACGCCGGAGACGCCGCTCGACCAGGAAGAACTCATCCGCAAGATGGTGGGTCGTCCGCTGCACAACCTGTACCCGAACCACCCCTCCAATACCCCGGGCGAGGAATACCTGCGTGTCGAGGATTGGACCGTGCATCATCCGCTCGACGCGGAGCGCGTGATCGTAGACCATGCGAACATCAACGTGCATGCCGGCGAGATCGTCGGTCTGGCGGGTCTGATGGGTGCGGGTCGTACCGAGATGGCCATGTCCATCTTCGGCCACTCTTACGGTTCCAACATCTCCGGCAAGGTGTTCGTCAAGGGCAAGGAAGTCAAGATGCCCAACGTGCAGTCCGCGATTGACGCAGGTCTCGCCTACGCCACCGAGGATCGTAAGGGCAACGGTCTGAACCTGCTGCAGAACATCCGAGAGAACGCGTCCCTGGCCTCCCTGACCAAGATCAGCAAGGGCGGGGTTGTGGACGACAACCTTGAGCGCAAGGAAGTTGAACAGTACCGCAAGGACTTCAACATCAAGTGCCATGACATCGATGTGAATGTCTCCACCCTCTCCGGTGGTAACCAGCAGAAAGTGCTGCTCGCCAAGTGGGTTATCTCGCAGCCGGACATCCTCATCCTCGATGAGCCGACCCGAGGCATCGACGTCGGCGCCAAGTATGAGATCTACGAAATCATCGATAAGCTTGCCGATGCAGGCAAGGCCGTCATCGTGATTTCCTCCGAGCTGCCCGAGCTCATCGGTATCTGTGACCGCATTTACACGGTGTCCTACGGTGTCGTCACCGACAATGTTGAGAAGAATGGATTTACCCAGGAATACCTGATGAAGGGTATGACCAAGGAAAGGGAGGTGGCAGCCTGATGAGCGCCGCAACTGCAACACCTGCAAAGAAAGAAGAAAAGACCGGCCTGCTGGCCACGGTTGCAACAATGCCCGTCAATACGGTATTGTCGGCGCACTGCTGGTCATCGTCGTGGCCTTCGAGGTCCTGACCGGAGGCGTGCTGCTGAAGCCGAACTCCTTCGTGTCCCTGATTCAGCAGAACGCTTACGTGATCATCCTGGCCATTGGTATGGTGATGGTCATCATCGCCACCCACATCGACCTTTCGGTTGGTTCCTTGGTAGCCTTCATCGGTGGTGTGTGTGCACTGCTGATGGAACGCGCCGGAGTCAACTGGATGCTCGCCATCGTCATCGCTCTGGTCGTCGGCCTGATCGTCGGCGTCTGGCAGGGCTTCTGGGTCGCCGTCATCGGCATCCCGGGCTTCATTACCACTCTGGCCGGCATGTTGATCTTCCGTGGTCTCGCCACCGTGATCGTCGGCGAATCCGTGCCGATTACCTCCCTCGAATTCCGTGGCATTGCCCGTAACTACCTGCCCAACATCCTTGGCTGGTGGGGTCCGTTCGATGGTCTGACCATTGTGCTCGGCATCCTGTGCATCGTCGGCTTTGCCTGGAGCCAGCTGCGCAAGCGCGCCCGTGTGGCCAAGGTCGGCCTGGTGCCCGAGCCGATGAGCCTGACCGTCCTCAAAATTGTGCTTGCCGCGGTCGTCATCGCCTTCGTCACCTACCTGCTGGCTTCCTCCGGTAACGCTGATCAGGGTGGTACCCCGATCATGCTGGTGATCGTCGGTGTGCTGGTCTTCATCTACAACTTCATCCTGACCAAGACCGTGTTCGGTCGCCACGTGTACGCCGTTGGTGGCAACCGCAAGGCCGCCATCCTCTCCGGTATCAACACCCGCCGCGTGGACTTCCTGCTGTTCGTCCACATGGGCTTCCTGTCCGCAGTGGCCGCTGTCTGCATGCTCTCCCGTCTGGCTTCCGCAACTGCTCAGGCCGGTATGGAGTTCGAGATGGACGCCATCGCCGCCTGCTTCATCGGTGGCACGGCCGTTACCGGTGGTATTGGTACCATCCCGGGCGCTGTGATCGGTGCATTCGTGATGGGTGTTATCAACCAGGGTCTGTCGATCATGGGTGTTGACACCGCCGTGGTGAAGACCATCAAGGGCCTCGTGCTCCTGCTGGCCGTCGCCGTGGACATCATGTCCAAGCGCAAGAAGAGCTGACCTTCCCCTTTCTCCTCCTCGATGTGGGATTCGTGCCGGTGCCGCTGGTGCGGATCCCACACTGTTATCTGCCGTCATTCTTGTAATCAAAGGACTTTTTCCGCCATGAAACTCACCGCGCGCTCCACCTCCCGTATGTATGCATTGACCTGCTTGGCCTGCGTTATCTGGCTCTGGCAGTCACTGGTCGAGGCCAATAACGATGGCTCGCTGTTCAATTGGGCCACTATTGTCTTCTCGCTGTGCTTGCTAGTGGTCATCGGATGGAGTGGTTGGAATGCCGTCGCCGGGTGGAACGCCAAGGAGACTGAGGCCGCCACGGCAGGTGCCAAGGATGATGAGGGCAGCACTGATCGGTAGCGTATATACGGCTGTTGTTGCCGGGGACATATAGGTCCCGGCAAATCTGCAGCGATATGTGCATTGCAAGCCAGGGATTCCCTGGCTTTTTTATGTCGAAACGGAACTCGACACGGGCGCGCAGGCCGTTGGGTTTGTCTAGAGCCTGCATATAGTTACTTATGGTAATGACTATTGGTAACTAATTGGAGGTTGGGCCAGCGATGTGCGATTCCCGAACCGATACCAAGACCGGCTTGCTTCCGGTGAATGAGGTGCGGAGCCTCCTGGATGTCTGCTGGAAAGCGAAGGCTATCACCGAGCTGATGCCGGCACTGCCCAAAGGCCTGAAACCGCGCTACGTACACGTCATTGATGCCGTCTGGCATATCAACGAAACGAATGGGCAGGAAATCGGCACCGCACGGGTAAGCGATGTCAGCGCCTTTCTCGGCGTCACTACGCCGAGCGTTACCAAACTCGTTGGCGAGATGGTGGAGCTTGGTCTGGTGGTCAAGCATATGGATGCCGCCGATCGGCGTGCGGTGACGCTCACGCTCACCGAGCGTGGACTAGATATCCGCCGCGTTTACGTAGAGGAATACCATGCGCATCTTAGCCAGCTATTGGGCGGGCTGACCGTGGAACAATGCGAAACCACTGTGCGCACATTGACCGAAGCCCTGCGGCTTATGCAGGAAGACGCGCAGCATCGCAAAAGCATGTGAATGAATGGAGGAGAGCAACGATTATGACTGATTCAGCAACACAACTACCTCACGGCGGCAAACAACCCTTTTCCGGCAAGCTCGTCATCGCGGTCGTCTCGCTTGCGATTCTGACCTTCCTCGGCATCCTGTCGGAAACCTCACTGAACATCGCCTACTCCACGCTGATGGAGGAGTTCTCCATCGGCGCTTCGGTGGTGCAGTGGCTCACCACCGGCTATCTGCTCTTGCTGTCAGTATCGATTTCGAGCTCGCCGTTCATGGTGCGCAAGTTCGCCACCAAAACCCTGTTCATCATGGCCGTCGTGATCTTCGCCGCCGGCACACTGCTGGGCGCGCTCGCGGTCAACTTCCCGATGCTGCTCGCCGCCCGACTGGTCATGTCGCTCGGCACCGGCATCTCCTTGTCGCTCATCACCAGCATCATTCTGGAAAAGCGCCGCTTGAACAGCGCGGCTCGATGCTCGGCATCGTCAGTCTGGTCACCTGCGCTGCACCGGCCATCGGCCCGGTATTCGGCGGCGTGCTGAAGAGCCACTTCCCGCCCAAGTTCATCATCATCGGCTTCGCGGGCACCGTAATCATGGACGCGGTGTTCGTGACGCTGTCCGGCAATGTGTGGGTGGTGGCCATCGCCGCGAACGATGGGGCAGACGCCGCCGGTTCGTATATGATCGCCTTCCCACGCAGCATGATGGTGTTCGCCGGCATGGCCGTGCTCGGCGTGATCCTCGCCTCGCTCATGTTCCGATTCTCCACTCGCCGCCCGCCGGAAATGAGGGAAGTCAAATAGTATGCCCGCAGCGGATTGGTTGGCTTTATGATGGAACAGATATGCCATCACAGGAGAAGCAGGAGAACTATCATGCTTGAACCACCGGTCACTCCGATCCGCAAGGCCAACGACGGCCTCGAACTGCCAGCCACCGGATTCGGCACCTACAAGGTCAACGGCCTGGCCGGCGTGGACGCCATCAAGTCCGCCATTCATCAGGGCTACCGACTCATCGATTCCGCCTTCAACTATGAGAATGAAGGCGTGGTGGGCCGCGCTATCCGCGAATCCGGTGTGCCGCGCGAAGACATCATCGTCACGTCCAAGCTCGCCCGGCCGCCACCACGCCCATGACGAGGCGCTGCTCACCATTGAGGAGAGCGTGTGCCGTATGGGCCTCGACTACATCGATCTCTATCTGATCCACTGGCCGAACCCGAGCCAAGGCCAGTTCGTTGAGGCATGGGAGGCGCTGGTCGAAGCCCGTGAACGTGGGCTGGTCAAGCATATCGGCGTCAGCAACTTCTTGCCCGGCCATATTGATCTGCTCATTCGCGATACGGGCGTGACCCCGGCCGTCAACCAAGTTGAGCTGCACCCGTACTTCCAGCAGCGCGAACAGCTGCCTACGACAACGCGCACGGCATCATCACCGAGGCATGGAGCCCGCTGGGCCGCGCCAACCAGATGCTGCGCGACCCGGACCTGAAGCGTATCGCCGCCAAGCACGGTATTTCCGTGGTCCAGGCCATTTTGCGCTGGCACCTCCAGTACGGCGACGTGGCCATCCCGAAGTCCTTGAACCCGGAGCGCCAGCGTCAGAACCTCGACCTGACCGCTTTTGAACTCGATGATCAGGACATGGCCGATATCGCCGCAATGGACAACCCCGAAGGTCACACCTTCGGCCAGAACCCCCATTGGCACGAAGAAGCGTGATTCCAGCATGCAACGTCCTATTATGACTTCGCGGTCGTTTTTGCGCACGCCGTCCGAAGCGGCCGGGCCCGGCGACGAGCAGGTGATCGAAGACCTCGTAGACACGCTGGAGGCCAACCGTTCACGGTGCGTGGGCATGGCCGCCAACATGATTGGCGTAGGCAAACGCATCATCGTCTTTGTGGATGAAGACCTTGGCGGGCGCATAACGGTGATGCTCAACCCCGTGATTACCGCTTCGGACGGTGCCTTCGATACCCAGGAAGGATGCCTGTCCCTGACCGGCGAACGCCGCACGCTGCGTTATCGACGTATTGAGGTCAACTACGAGAACCGTCGGTTCCGCGCCCGCCACGCCACCTTCGCCGGTTGGACTGCGCAGATTATCCAGCATGAAGTCGATCACTGCAACGGCATCATTATCTGATTCATATCGGTGCTCATTGCAGCCCAACTCCCGAGCTGGTCATCGCGATTACGATGCGATTACATCGCAACCGCTATGACCAGCCTTTTTGTGCACTGGTGGGGTGGGTGTTCTCAGCGGTGTTGGGGTGCCATGCGCTGGCCGGTTGGCTTCGCTGAGGGGTGTGGGTGGTGTCATGTTGCCAGCGGTTGGCTGGTTGGCTTCGCTGGAGGTTCTCTCAGCGTCGGTGATGTGCCAAAGAGTGGCGGGCTGGCTTCGCTAAGGAGCGTTACCGTCGGTGGAGAACCAGTGCGTGACCTGCTGCCGACGCTAAGCGTTCATTAAGCGTCGTTAGCGGCCAAAACTTGGACGTGTAACGATGCTGGGCGGTTTTAGCGTCGTTGCTGTGCCAAGTCGTGGGCCTCTGCCGACGCTGCCAGTGCAGTAGCGTCGGCGTTGGGACAGGTGTTGGGCCTTTGCCGACTCTATAAGCGGGGGGAAATCATTCGCTGGTGCCTAAGTGGGTCTATTGCCATGCTGAATACATCTGCTGAGTGTAGCTATGCGTTCGAAGGCAATTTCGGGACCTTTCTCAGTAGCAAATATGCCTAATGCGCGGAGTTATACACTTCACCGTGCACTTATACACGCCAAACGAAGCAGAAATCGACTGCTGACAGTGGACGACACGCCAGAGACGATGTGGATAACCCAGAGACGGTGGATAACAGCTGCGCGATCAGTGGATAACCTGCAAGAAAGTGCGGTTATCCACCGACGGTAGCCACTGTTATGCACATTCCATACCCCTTGGAATCATTGGGTTTTCCACTTATCCACCATCTCGCCATGTGGGCTTGCGAGCCACCGCACGAACGTCATACAGTGTGCCTTACGGCGGGCAACGTAGCCCGCCGTCCACATCACATGAAGGGGAAACACCATGAGCACCGCAATCACTACTACTGCCGAAAATGCCGGTTTGCCAGCAATGCTGGACACCAAAGACGTAGCCGAGATGTTCAAACGCTGCAATCTCGCCGTCTATGCCGAAGCGAGACGCATATATTATCGCGAAGTGAATCTGAACCCATGCAAAAAGTATCCGAAGCAGGTGCTGCAAAGGATCGAATGGTGGTTCTGGGATTGGTTTGCCTATGACTGCGCCGTCAGCGGTATTGGACTGACCGGCAATGAATCCGAAGATTTACGTATCGAATTGCAGTACGGTCCGGGCGCAGGTATCTCGCCATTCCTAGCCTTGGCCGAATTCATGTATGACAAGGACGAACGTATCGGCACACGCGAGATACGTGATTTTCGCGAACTTGATGACACCAATTTCGCTTCGATGTTCTGGATTCGCGATGCCAGCGCGGTCAAAGGTCGTCTGACAGTTGAGGACATCATTCATGGTGGTGTCTACGAGGTGGCGGACGTACATGCCGCCTCGCAATACGATGGTGCGCACGGCGGCATGATCGTCAATCGCATCGCACATGTGAGAGGCGTGTGGCGATCCTGTTCCATCCCGATCTATGAGGCACGAAGGCCTGATGACCCGCAAATCGGTGATTCGCTGGCCCGTTCATTCCGGGAACCGGATATAAACCGGACTTTGCCGGTCTGGTGCGGTTTTTCTACGGGAGGGCCAAAGACACCGGTCTCGACTGGGAAGATGTGGAAGCCGCGCGCCAAGCCGGTACTTTGGACGCGCTGATCAAGAAGGCCAGCAATCGGTGAAGGATTCGCCTAACGCTGCTGTCCAAGTCGGCGGCCGCGATCACGAATGAAGAGTGACGCAACCAAACAGACCGCGCACACAATGGCGACCGTGCGGAACGAAGCCCGCACGCCAATGGCCGATGCCGCCGCTTCCGGCACTCCGGTGCGCATGGCCGCCGCGGTGTGCGTGTTCATGATGGTGACCAGCAGCACAGCCGCAGACGTCATGATCGCGAAGCCCAGTAAGGCGAGCGGCCGGTCACTGATACGGTCATACATCTTGCCTGCCACCGGGTTCAGGATGCCCATGGCGATGCCGCTCGGCATCATCACCAGACCGGACACCAGTGCATTAACGCCAAGATCATTCTGCAAATATGTCCATCGCGTACAGGAACAGCTGGCGGGTGGTGAAGGTCTCGATGAGGAACGCGGTGATCGGGATCATGATGCCGTTGGTAAGCATGAATCCGGTGGTCAGCCATTGCACGGTGCTGCTGGGCACGTCGAACTCGTGCATCAACGTGGGCAGGGCGGAGATCATCAGCGTTTGGTTGAGGATGGCCACAAACGAGCCGATCATCAGGGTGATGACCATGGCGGTGGTGTTGGCGGGGGTGGTGCTGTTGGAGTTGGCGGGGTGGTGGAGCCGGCCTCAGCGGTGGCCGGCGAGGAATTGCGTGACGTCAATTATCAAGTCTCGTTTTCTTGGCTTGCCCATACTATCTGTGCCTTGACTGCATTCGAAAACCATTGCAATGACTAGCAACACGCTGAGACGCGGCGTATTAATTCAATCATTTGACAAACTTAGTTCGTTCGTTTTATTATTGGTCCTGCAATCCGTAATATCGCCTACTGCAAAGGAGCGCCCAAATGGGTCTGTGGGATGTTGACAAGATCGAGTACGTCGGCCGCGCCAAAGGACCGAAGGAAGACTTCGCCTTCCATTACTACGATGCCGACAAGGTCGTTGCCGGCAAGAAGATGAAGGATTGGCTGCGCTTCGGCGTTGCTTGGTGGCACACCTTCAACCAGGAACTGGTTGATCCGTTCGGCACCGGCACCGCGCACCGCCCGTACTACAAGTACACCGATCCGATGGACCAGGCTCTGGCCAAGGTCGACTACGCCTTCGAGCTGTTCCAGAAGCTGGGCGTCGAGTACTTCTGCTTCCACGATCGTGACATCGCCCCCGAAGGCGACACCCTGCGCGAGACCAACGCCAACCTCGACAAGGTCGTTGACAAGATCGACGAGAATATGAAGTCCACCGGTGTCAAGCTGCTGTGGAACACCTCCTCCCTGTTCACCAACCCGCGCTTCGTGTCCGGCGCCGCCACTTCTCCGTTCGCCGACATCTACGCCTACGCCGGTGGCCAGCTCAAGAAGAGCTTGGAGATCGGCAAGCGCCTGGGCGCCGAGAACTACGTGTTCTGGGGTGGCCGCGAAGGCTACGAGAACCTGTGGAACACCGAGATGAAGCGCGAGACCGACCACATCGCCAAGTTCTTCCACATGTGCGCAGATTACGCCAAGGAAATCGGCTTTGAGGCCCAGTTCCTGATCGAGCCGAAGCCGAAGGAGCCGACGCTGCACCAGTACGACTTCGATGCCGCCACCGCCATCGAGTTCCTGCGCAACCACGACCTGACCGACGTCTTCAAGCTGAACTTGGAAGGCAACCACGCCAACCTGGCCGGCCACACCTACCAGCACGAGATCCGCGTGGCCCGCGAGTCCGGCTTCCTCGGTTCCCTCGACGCCAACCAGGGCGACAAGCTCATCGGCTGGGATATGGACGAGTTCCCGACCGATCTGTACGAGACCGTCGCCGTCATGTGGGAAGTCCTGCAGGCCGGCTCCATCGGACCTCACGGTGGTCTGAACTTCGACGCCAAGCCGCGCCGTACCTCCTTCTACGAGGAGGACCTGTTCCGCTCCCACATCGCTGGCATGGATGCCTACGCCGCCGGCCTGCTGGTTGCCGACAAGATGAACCAGGACGGCTTCATCCAGAATCTTCAGGCCGAGCGCTACAGCTCCTACGACTCCGGCATCGGCAAGGACATCGACGAGGGCAACGTCACCTTGGCCGACCTCGAAGCCTACAGCCTCGACAAGCCGCAGTCCGAGCTCATCGCCGCCACCAAGTCCGATCACCTCGAGTCCGTCAAGGCCACCATCAACAACTACATCATTGATGCCCTGGCTGAGGTCGAGTGACCATCGGTCTGACCGATTGAATTCGCTCCATCGGGCGTGTACACATCAATTATGATGCCAGTGCGCCCGATGGGCTGATTCGATAGTTTCGCCATGTGCGGTGTTGTGTTATGCCCGCATGGCACCTTTCCATTCCTTCTTTCTCCTTTCTCTCCTTCCGCTGAAAACGGGACTGTCTCTCGAAGTGTGTAACTGGCCTTAACTGGCCGGTCGTGTGGCCGGTCGGAAAGGCTGGTGGACGATGTCTGCTGGGACAAGGGGAAACATGACACCGACGAAGAAGCCGGACGCGGAAAAACGCAACGCCGAGCGGGAGGCGGCGCTCACATTCGTGCGCATGGCCAAGGAAAAAGGACTGGACCTGACAGGGCCCGACGGACTGCCCAAACAGTTCACCAAAAGCGTGCTGGAGACGGCCCTGGACGAGGAGATGGCCGAGCACCTGGGCCGCGCCAAGCACAAGAAATCCAAGGACGGCAGGGCCGCGAACACGCGCAACGGCACCACCGCCAAGACCGTGGTCACCGATTCGGTAGGTCCGGTCAGGATCGAGGTGCCGCGAGACCGCGATGGCTCGTTCGAGCCGGTCGTCGTCAGGAAACGGCAGCGGCGGCCGCCCGGGGTGGACGAGGTGGTGCTGTCCCTGTATGCCAGGGGCCTGACCACCGGCGAGATCAGCGCCCACTTCCAGGAGATCTACGGGGCGGACGTGTCCAGGGAGACCGTCAGTCGCATCACCGAGCGGGTCGTGGCCGAGAAGGACGAATGGTGCTCGCGTCCCCTGGATCGTGTGTACGCGGCCGTGTTCATCGACGCGACCGTCGTCAAGGTGCGCGACGGGCAGGTCGCCAACCGCGCGTTCTACGTGGCCGTTGGCGTGGATCTGGAGGGCGGCCGCGACGTGCTGGGCATCTGGGCGTCGCCCGCCGCGGAGGGCGCACGCTATTGGCTGTCGGTGCTCACCGAGCTGAAGAACCGGGGCGTGGACGATGTGTTCTTCCTGATCTGCGACGGGCTCAAAGGCCTGCCCGACGCGGTGGGCGCGGTATGGCCTCTGGCCATCGTGCAGACCTGCGTGGTGCATCTGCTGCGCAACACGTTCCGCCACGCGTCGAAGAAGGACTGGGACGCCATCAAACGCGATGTCAAACCCATCTACACCGCGCCGAGCGCCGCCGCCGCGGCGGCGGCCCGCGACGCGATGCTGGACAAGTGGGAGGCGAGATATCCCGCGATCCGCAGGCTGTGGATGGACGCGTGGGAACGGTTCATACCGTTCCTGGACTATGACGTGGAGATCCGGCGCGTGATCTGCACGACCAACGCCATCGAATCGCTCAACGCGAGATTCAAGCGCTCCATCCGCGCCCGCGGCCACTTCCCCGACGAGCAGGCCGCGCTCAAGTGCATGTACCTGACCGTCCGCTCGCTGGACCCCACCGGCAAGGGACGGATACGATGGAGCGCGCGCTGGAAGCCCGCGCTCAACGCCTTTGCCATCACCTTCGCCGACCGCTGGCCAAGCGAGGGAACACAACAATGAAAACGCCAGTTACACACTTAACGAGACAGGCCCGTTCGCGCCCGCAAGCGCAACATCGTGTCAAGTAATCGCATGATAGCAGGTTTTGTCCGGCTGCGACCGTGGCCACGATGAGCGGCATGGGACATGATGACATGACCGGGGCTGCGGCGCGGTCGATCCGTATCGCCCGTATTGGACAATGATCCGTTCGCCCTGGATGCGATGTGCGCGATGATCTCGGCCGTATCCAAGGACTTCCATGTCATGTGGGGCACGGGTTCGCCCGCGGTGGCGATCGAGCATTGCCATAACCCGCATACCAGGCCGGATGCGCTGGTGTTGGATATGGCGTTGGGGGGAAAAATCACGGGCGCTGACGTGTGCCGGCGCATCCGTCGCAGGAGCGGCGGGACGGGCAGCGTGTTCACGTACGTGCACCGCGTGGCCGACAAGCTGGGAGTCGCCAGCCGCAAGGAGGTGCTGGACGCATGCGCCAGATACGATCTGCTCTGCCCCGGCTTTCCGACCGGCTTGGCCTGCGGCATGCCGGGCATCCGGTGATCGCGGCGTCCTGCGCCGTATTGTACGTGGCGGTGCTCGCGGAGTACGTGTTCTCGATGGCGGCATGGGTCCCCGGCACCGCGACCGTGCGCGATATCATGTTGGCTCTGGCTGTGCTTGCCGGCCTGGTCGGCGGCATGTTCCGCCCGGACCGGTTCCTGTGGCCGGCGCTTGTCACGGGCGTAATCCTCATGCTGGATGTCCCGATGGTCACGCCGGGACCGACGGCATGCCCGCCGACGAACACGAATACCAGCAACAGCTCGACGAATTGCGCGACGCCGCCAGCCGGGCCATGGGCCACACGCACGAGGTCATCGACTCGCTCGAAGAACACACACCAGCGCAAGCCAGCCGGACACCGAACAAGCCCACTGGCAGCTGGAGGCCGTCATTCCCTTTACCGGCGTGTTACAGACAATGGAATGGTGATGTTCGCGTTCCAGTTGTCGGAATCATCGGTGATGTCGAACGTCCCGGACATGGATTCGATAACGGTTCGGTATCTCTTGAGGCCGCTGCCGAGTCCGAGCCGTACCGCTTCGTCCTTTAGTACGTCGCTTGCCGAAATGATGACGTGCCGCCGGTCGAAGGAGATCGTGACGGCGTACCATTCGTGCGGGGCGGCGTGCTTGGCGATGTTCGCGTACAGTTCGTTGAGCAGTCCTTCGAGAAGGTCGAGGATGTCGTCCGCCAGTGGATGGTCGAACGTCCCGAGGATGTCGTCACCTTGGAATCCGAGGCCGCCAAGGCGACGTCGTTGCGATTGAATGATGCCGTCAAGCCGTTCACGCTGCTGTTCGATTTTCCTGTCGGTTTTGTCGTCGTTATTTATTTTGACGATGCGGCTGCGATCGTCTGGTTTGTCGGTGCGTTCAAGTTGTCGTATCACCTGGTGGGTGTGGTCGAGCGCCGTTTCGGCGATGGCGCGCAGATCGGTGAGTTGGCGCTGATATTGCTCCCGATCGGCGGGGCAATCACTGCGGCTTGCCTGGTCGATGCGCAGGATCATGTAGGCGAGGTCGTTGCTGATGGTATCGTGCAGGTGACGCGCCGTGTGTTCGCGGTCGAGTCGTTGCCTGAGTGTCGCGGTCGCCTGCCGTTGGGCGAACAGCAGGTTGAGACTGAACCCCAGCGACAATGGGCATAGGCACATGATGATCATGCCTACGATGTTCGACGAGGTGAGGTTGTTCTGCATGTTGTTCGCGGCGAGGGCGGCGAGGGCCGCCAGTGCGGAAGCGGCTCCAAGGCGGGGTTTGACGAACGAGAGGACCGCTATGGAGGTCAGTGCGGCGATCATGATGGTCGTCAACGGCGAGAACAGCCACAGCAACGCGTATCCTGAGACCGCGAACAGCAGACAGGCGGCCCATACCGGTGCCGCTCCGAGCATGGCGCACAGGACGGCGACGAGCAGCGATATGCGTATGGTCGACCATGACAGCAGGTTCTGGGATGAGTACACGCCCATCTCTACAGGGATCGCCACTGCGAGGACCAGCCCCGCGGCCAGTATGGCTGGGTGGTGTATACGGTTCAGAGCAGATCGTATCGGGCGCATATGGCGAGGGCCTCCTTGCGGTCGGCGGCATGGAGCTTGCGGCATGCCCTGTTGACGTAGGTGAAGACGCTGCCCTTGCTGACATTCAGGAGCGCGGCTATCTCGTCGGTGGATGATCCATGCGCGTAGAGGCGCAGTACGTCCCGTTCCCTGGAGGACAGCGATGGCTTGTCGTTTTCCGGCAGCCGGCCCTCGGTCGCGTGTCCTTCGTTGAGTTTGCGATTGGCTTCCCGTGCGGTGGGGAATCCGGTGCCGGGGACGGGCTCGCCCTGTGCCGCGCATCGTATGGCCTGCGGGAGCTCTTTGACGATGTCATCTTTGGCTATCAGGCATTGTGCGCCCGCCTCGACCGCGTCTTGCCGATATGGATCAAGGTCATAGGAGGTGACGCACACCAAGCCAATCGTCGGAGTGCGCCGACGGATTCTGGCGCATATGTCCGCGCCGGTGATGCCTCCCAAGGCCATGTCGACGACCAGCACGTCGGGTCGCGCGCCGTGGGTCATGCAGCGCTGCAATGCCATCGCCGGGGACGTGGTGCTCCAGATGATGTGGAACCGCGGGGAGAGACGGCTCGTCATCACGGCTATGGCGTTGAGGGCGAGCGAATCGTTGTCCAGCACCCCGATGGAGATGGTATGCGAGTCCGATAGGTCTGTCATGCCACCCATCGTATGCGCATCCCATGCTCCTCGACGTATCGTTGTCATGCGCGCGCATGACAGTCTTTTGCTCCCGGATCGCCGTCTGTGGGCTAATGGTTGGCGACAGTTGTGCAATCGTCCGAAGGGGCATGATGATGAAATCGGGAACACGACGCAGGGCCGCCATTCTGACCGCAGTGATGCTGCTGTCCGGTTGCGGGACGACTCCGAACCGCGGCACCTCGGGAAGTGGCGGCATGCTGACCTGGCAGCAGGCGAACGAGGAATACAAGGCGACCGTCGAGGATTTCCCCTTTGAACTGATGAACGGCGATGCGTTTCCAGCGAATATACCCAAGGCGCAGGCCGCGTCCTCGCTGTATGCCAAGGGAAGTGGGGAAGGACAGGCGTATGTCTACTGGCAGTGCTCGGTGGAACGCGACATTCTCGACAACAGCCAGACCAACGCGGAAGCAGCCCGAGGCGCCCTCCAGCAGCTGCGCAAGCTGCTGGATACCGACTGGTTCAAGAACTACTACGAGGACAAGGATGGCATATACGAGAACGATGTGATCGGCAAATCCGAACTCGGCGACTATTCGACCATGCGGGACTTCTACACCACGGACTGCACATGGTACCGGCATGAGAACGGACTGACGAAATGAATGCGATCGCACCGTTCAAATGCCTGTTGGCGTGCGTGACGGCCACGACGATGTGCGCGATGATGACGGCTTGCTCGCCGTCGCGGACGCATCGTCCGACGCCTCCTCCACGGCGAAGCGGCCAGCATCCACGGTCGAGGTGCGTAGGGGCGGCATCACGCCGTTGTCCTCTTCCTCCACCGGCGTGCAGGTGGCTCCTGTGTTCTCGCTTACGACTCCGGCGAAAGGCTGGTTCCACTCCACGACTGATCAAGGAGCATACGTGCATGCGGGCGACGTGTTGGGTACCGTCGGCGATCAGCAGGTCACGGCTCCGGTCGACGGCGTGATCGAAACGGTCGCGCAGGACAACGACATGGCCGCGGACTATCCGCTGTTCTCGATACGGTATGGCGGCATGAGCGCCAGCGTGGATGCGACCGCGCTGCTGGCGACCATAGACCCGGACCAGCCGTTGACGGGCCGATTCCAGATCACCGACGCGCAGGGGCCCACGGACTGTGCCGCGGTAGTGAATGACGGCGTCGCCACTCCGCCCTCTTCAGCGGAAGATACGGCCGGATCGGCGACGACTGCGCATGGGACGGAATCGACTCGCACACTGCAATGCCTGTTCCCAAAGGACGTGCAGGCGCGTCCCGGGCAGAACGCCACCGTGGTACTGACCGCGACTGCGGTCGAGGACGCCTTGATCCTGCCTGTCACCGCAGTCGCCGGCAGGCTCGCCTCCGGCCAGGTCAGCAGGCGTGACGGAGATTCGTTCGCCACCGTGAACGTGAAGTTGGGGGCATCGGACGGCACGTCGATCATCATCCTCGACGGTCTCGAGGAAGGTGACATGGTGTCCGCGACAGCTCCGAATCTCACACCGGGAGCGCAATCATGAGCACACTCATCCGGTTGGAACATCTGAGCGCCGAAGTCCGGCTGCCCGACGGCGAACGCCTGACGATGGTGGACGATGTCAGCGCATCGTTCGAGAGGGGAACGTCCACCGCCATCATCGGGAAATCAGGATCCGGCAAAACCAGTCTCGCCTCCATCGTCGGGCTGCTCAACAACGACTATGACGGAACGCTCTCCTATGACGGGCGGGACTGCGCCGCGTGGAACGACGCCGACCGGGCGCGCTTCCGCTGCCGGCATGTCGGCTTCGTGTTCCAGAACTACTCCCTCATACCGCATCTGAGCGCATGGGAGAACGTGGCACTCCCATTGCAATACCGGGGAGGCATCCCCCTGCGGGTCATCAGAAGACGAGCCTCGCGCATGCTGCACACCGTCGGGCTCGGGAGCCGGACGGTGTGCAGCATGCCGTCGCGCCTGTCGGGAGGCGAACAGCAGCGCGTGGCCATCGCCCGAGCGCTGGTGGGCGATCCCGATCTGCTGATCTGCGACGAGCCAACCGGCGCGCTCGACACCGAACCGGCGACATGGTCGCCGACATACTGTTCCGACATGTTCGTGAACTCGGGGTCACACTCATCCTCGTCACGCACGACCCGCAGCTCGCCGCCCGATGCGAACGCCGACTGACGATCGACAGGGGGCGACTGTCGTGATCCGCATGATCGCCAAGGATCTGCGCATCAACCCGTTGCGTACCAGCCTCACCGCCCTGTCGATGTTCATCGGCATCATCGCCCTCATCGCCGGCGTTCTCGTCGGCACGCTCGGACGCGACTATCTGGAAGCGGTCAACGCGCGACTGGGAGGCAAGTCACCCACCTATAGCGCCATCGTCGACGTGCCATCATCGGTGAACATACAAGTCGTCACGGCTTTGCAGGAACGCCTCGCGCATTTCCGTCCGGGAATCGCATCGGCGCAATATCACCTCAACGACCTCGCCATATGGGCGTCGTCCGATGACGGCAACACGGAGATACGCCGCGTCACCATCATCATCACCGACGCCGAACGGACAAGAATCATGCCCGCCCCCATCATCGAGGGCACATGGCTGACCGGAGCGGACGAACCCGCCACGCTGGAAACCGCAGTCAACGAAAGCGCCCGCCAATACGTGCACGATGGCACCGTGGCACTCGCCCGGACAGGAAATCCGCAACAGGTGCCGGCACGGGTGAACGGTGTCATCGCCGACGGGACGGACACACCCACCATCTACGTCAACGCGACCACACTGCAACGCTACTGGCCGCAAGCCTGGGAACCGGATGGGCTGACCATCCTCGTCCATCCCAATGAAGGCGTGGACGATCAACACGCCAAAACCGTGTTGGACGATCTGTTGTCCGACGTCGAGACCGGCAGCATATCGTCATGGAACCGTTCCGACAACGCCGATGATTACGAGCAGGTCATCGGTTTTCTCCAACTCGGCGTCACCGTCACCGCGATATTACTGTTGTCGGTATCCGCCATCGGCATGATCAACATCGGATTGGCCGGCATCGAGCAATGCTCGCACGAGCTGCTCATCCGCCGCGCACTGGCGCGACCAGAGCCAGCATAGCCATACAGGTCATCGGCTCGTCCGTGCTGCTCGGCCTCATCATCGCCTTCGCCGCGGTGCTCATCTCCGCGGTGCTGGTCTGGGCAATTCCGTGGATGATGCCCGCCGACTCGCCGCTGGAACCGCCCGCATACCCATATACGGCGGCGATGATTGCGGCCTGTGCGTCCATCGTCACCTCGCTTGTCGGCTCTCTTGCCCCGGCCATCAAAGCCATACGGCTGCAACCCGCGCTGGCGTTGCGATGAACCAGAAGCCATTCTGGACAAGCCCGCCGACAGCTGGATGGTCGGCATTCCGATCATCGATTGCATCCGGTAAACGATCCGCTTGCGGGATGTGTACCATGGTCGAGATGTCGCAACCGCAGAATGTTGACTACTAGCATACAAATACATACTATTGTCTTACGTAATGATGGTGGAGGTTAATGTGAGCATGGCATCCGTCACAGTCCGCGTGGATGCGGACACCAAGCAGAAAGCCGCAAACATAGCCGAGGATCTCGGTCTGGACTTGTCTTCGGTCACCCGCGCCTTCTACAAGCAGATTGTCCGGGAGAAGCGCATTCCCCTAAACCTTTCCTATACGATCGTGCCGCCTGAAACCATGGAGGCCCTTGACGAGGCGAAGAACAGGCTCGCCGACGGCCAACCTCGCTTCAACAGTGCCGATGAGATGTTCGATTCGTTGGGAATCTGATCAATGCTCAAACCGGATTACACGGCGGCATTCCAGCGAGATATCAAGAAGCTCAAACGCAAGCACACTGATTTACGCCCGCTGAAAGAAGTCATTCGTCTGGTTCTTGAGGACACGGCGGACTCCAAGGAAGTATTGAGGCGTAGGCATCGCGCCCACACACTTACCGGTGATTTAAACGGCGTACTGGAATGCCACATCGGCAATGCCGGCGACTGGCTACTTCTATGGATTCGCGATGATGGTACCGCCATGTTCATGCGAACCGGCAGCCATGACGAACTGTTTGGGCAAATAGCGGGTTTACATCCTGCTTTGAACCAGCCGACGGCGATTTGAGTGCGGCAGCCGGCCCGTGCCCGCAGAAGCCGGCATCGCCGCGCAGCGTGCCGGTCTGCAATCGCTGATCGACGAGGAGGAGTCCAGACTCGAAGCCCCGGGATTCACCGGCGACAACCTGCTCGCCGAACCACACCGGCCGCTCACGCCGGAGACCATGCGACTGCTGTCGGGCCTGCTGGCGGAACTGTACGCGAACATCGCCAAACACACAGATCCGGGCGAATTGGTGCGCCATCTGCGTCACCTTCGACACGGACGCCATTCACGTCTCCGCCAGCGACACCATCGCATCCGATGACACGAGACTCGGCCTGGGCAGCGGCCTCGACCGCTACCGGACCATCATCGAAACACGCGGCGGCACCTTCCAAACCCGCGCCGGACAAGCCCACTGGCAGCTGGATGTCAGCATTCCAATCGATGGCGACCGGTAAAACATGCATTCGCAGACCAGCCATGTCAAGCAATCGCATGACAGCATATTCACGCAGGATCGCGCCTCATTTCGGCTGATCCCGCACGCCCTGTTCCGACGCGAATTGTTCGGCGATTTGCCGTGCGTGGATGTTCTTGGCTTCGTTAACGAAGTCGGCGCATGCCTTGCTGCCGTAGAGCGCCTCACCACACGGGTCAGCGAAACGCGGGTCGCCGGCCAGCGCGGAGCGGATGGCCCCGAGCGAGCCGGACAGCGGCATGGCGTTCATCACGGTCGCGGTTTGATTCTGCGCCTCCTGGGTGCGGGCGGTCTTGATGTCCCGGTCCAGGATTCGTTCGGCGTATTGCACGCCAACATCAAAAAATGCAAGAGGCTGAAAGACCTGGCTGCTTCCCTTCACGATATCTACTGTTCTGATTTGACCGGCCCAGTCGTATATATCCTGAAATAATTGTCGATGAATCTGCTGCAGTTGTCGCAAAGTACCTTGAGCGACAGGAAGATTCGATTGGAATTCCAACATTCTGGCAGATACAAGATCGTTTTCAGCCGCTTCAAGTTCTGTAACGGTTGTGGCACCGATAAGATTGCGCAGTACGTTTGTGCCGGGAATCAGATATGTGTCAAAGGTTTCGGGCAGTTCAATCACACGGATTCCAGACCGTATCGGCGACGTGTACGATTAACCAATTCGTGTGCGTCTATTTGTTCTTCGATATAGTCGCGCGCGTCTGCAAAAAACGAGGATGTGACACCGCCGCCTTCCATACGGGCAGAATGGACGGCTTCCGCCACTCTCATCGCACGTATCTCTTGTTCCGTCATGTCAACCTCCTCATTGCAAACAATCATACCTACCGGAATAGGTTCCTGCAGAATCGGCAATCCCGTTCCGAAAAAGCGAATGCACTAATCAAAAGACACTCGCATAACCACCACTACGCATCGCCAATAACATACCGATGAGCCAGAATGAGGCCCCGGCCATGATGCTAATCCGTGAATGACGCTGGTCAGAGTGGCAGGTACATTGGTCTTATGGCTAAGCGCAAACATACCGGCACTGTTGTTATTGCAATACTGGTCGCTATTCTGCTGGCGGTGGGCGTTTCCGGCTGGCTGTTCTGGCAGTCGGTACAACGGGTGATCGGCGAGGCGCAGCAGGCGGGCGAATATGCGGCTGAAGCACAGCAATCCGTCGGGCAGGGCGACTTCAAGCAGGCGCTTGAGCAGATGGACAGCGCTGGCAGTCACATCGTCGCGGCGCGAGACGAAACCCAGGGCATGCTATGGCAGGCCGCCGAATACGTGCTGTATTACGGTTCGGACGTGAAGGCGGTGCGCGGCATGCTGGATGCGGCCGCCGACGCCGCGACCAACGCCCTGCCCAAAATCGACAGTGCCGCGCAGGGCACGTTGGTGGACTTCAATATCGAAGAGCTGCTGTCCGGCATGAACTTCTCCGACGGCACGCTTTCCATTCCCAAAATCGCTTCCATCAAGCAGGACCTGTCCGACGCCGGTGCGGTCTTGAAGCGCGTCAAGACGTCGATTCATGCGCTGCCGCAACCCCGCACGGAACAGATCACCGAAATGGTCAACCAGGGCAAGCAGGTAGTGGACCAAATCGATGAGACTTTCGACACCTTGAACACCATCGTCGAAAAGATTCCGGGCTGACGTTGGTTCGTTCTTGTCGTATATTGGCGTAACCTCCGCATAAGGCTAGTCCATACAAATTTATGTTTAAATTTGGGATAGGAGGTGCCAATATGCCGACACGCACACCAATCCCGGTCAGTCGGGCGATGCGTCAGATATCCGCCAACCTCGATTTGGCGCGCAGACAACAGCGCATTCCCGTAGCCTTGCTGGCCGAGCGGGCTGGATTATCCATGCCAACGGTCACCAAAATGCTGCGTACGGGTAATGGCAGCTTTGAGAACTTCCTCCGCATTGCTCGTCTGCTTGGACTGCTGGACGGCGTACAGCAAGCGACGGACCCTCTTAACACAGATATCGGCAAATTACGCGCCGACGAAGACACTCCAAAACGTATTCGATAGTACAGCAGGAGGCGCAACACATCATGGAAGCAATCGTCACCCTGCAGTTCAACGGCACAGACGTCACCGTCGGGAAATTATTCACCAGTATCAGGCGCGGCATCGAATCGGCACATTTCACATACGATACGGCCTATATGCGCTCTTCAAACGCAGTATCCCTCTGTCCAGAGATGCCCCTCTCCCCCCCGGAACGTTCCCGGCCGAGCATAATGCGATGCATCGCATCTTTCAAGACTGCATGCCGGATCGTTGGGGCAGGAACCTCATGCTTCGTGCAGAACATCAAGATGCTCGTTCGGAGCATCGCACAGCACGCACACTATTTGAGGGAGATCTCTTGCTATCCGTCAACGATGAGACCCGACAAGGCGCATTGCGCTTCTGGAACAACGACGGTGACGCGCTAGCTCCCAGTGAGACCGGCGGTCCAAGAGAAGTGACCATTCAGTCCCGCATCCATAGCAATGATGAGCAGCTGCTTTGAATCCGGCATTGCGCGGCTTCGCGAAGCAAACGCACAATGACTTCACATTCCCGCCTTGCACCAGCTGGCTGCAATCTGCGTATGGTCATGTATCTGTAGGCCGGCACGAATGCGGCTGATGGGTGCGGCGAATCGTGACATTGCTTATTACCCATTCGCCCCTTCAGTCGTACCATTCGGGTCGTCGCAGTTCCAGGAATGGCCGCTGTTTGCGCGCTGCTGCGGTCTGTGTGAGATCGATGTCGACGATAATCAACTGTTCTTGGTCGTCGGCCTTGCTGACGACGTTGCCGTACGGGTCCACCACCACCGATTGGCCGGCGAACGTCACATCGCCTTCCTTGCCGACCCGGTTGCACATGACGATGGCCACCTGGTTCTGCATGGCCTGGACACGGATTTTCCACAGGAACGGCTTCGACGGTTCGGCGTCAGTGTTCGGAACCGATGCTCGCCGTCGGCACGATGACCAGGCGGCGCCGCGCAACGCGCATGTGCGGATGCCTTCACGGGGTTCACTCAAATAGCGTCATCCAGTCGGGATCGCGGTGGGCCGCAAAACACATGGCGATTTGTTCCGCGGTGTTTCTTGTTTCCGAAAGCCGCGGCAACCGGTCTTCCTCGAAGTAGCGGATTTCCGTCGTTTCGATGTTGGCCGAGAACCAACCGCCGGCGCGGCTGCACAATACGAAGAACTTGAGCACCCCGTACGGATAGGTCAGCGCGTTGTGATTGGCGCAGTCCTGCACCGCGATGAGTCGCTCGCCCCTCACATCGAGCCCAGTCTCCTCCTTGACCTCCTTGACGGCGTTGGACCGAATGGACTGGTTCTCGTCGACCCAGCCTCCGGGCAGTGACCATTCCCCGCTGTTCTCATGCGTCATGAGGATCCTGCCTTCTTCATCGAAGATGGCCGCACGAGTGTCGAGTTTCGGCGTCGGATATCCGGCGCTGAGCAGTCGACTCACCTGTCCGGCCGGCGCATCAACCTGCGTGGAGAGCATGTCGACCGCCATCGCGCGGATACGCTCGTAGCGCTCCCGGTCGAAGGGGTCCTTGCAGTACATCAGTCCGGTCTGGGCCAGCGCCTGCAATTCTCGGGCCTGTTCCAGTAATGTGCGGTTCGTGGCCATCATCGTTCATCCTGTCATCGTAAGGTCTTGGATCCGTTTGCACTCAGGCATCGCAGCGTAGTGCAAGCAGTATAGCACTTCGAACCGTTCCGGGGACGAGGGTCTCAGCGCATCCCCCGTAACCTCTCCCATGTGCCATCAACGCTTGGCGAGCTGCACGTTCTTGCGCTGTCTGCGATTGCGGCTGGCGACCGACTTTTCACGCTCGCGGCGCACGTGGGCCTCCTCACGCGCGGCCGCCGCGCGCTCTTCTTCCAAAGACGGCAATCCGGAGGCGGCGCGGTGCCGGTTCTCCCGCTCATGGTCGCGTTCGGCCTTGCGCTCCCCGCCTCGGATCCGGGCGCCGGAAACCATCGCAGTTGGCAGAGCGTCTGGCCGAAGTTCCACAGGTTATTGGTCAGCCAGTACAGCAGCACGCCGAACGGCAAGGTGCCGCCCGACACCACGTAGATGGCCGGGAACACAAACGCGGTCAGCTTCTGCGTGCGGAACTGCGGTGAATCCATGGCGTCCTTCGGCGTATTGCGATGGATGAGCAGCCACTGCATCGCGAACAACATCAGACACATCAACGCCACGGCCACGCCGATGACGACGTGCGACTGCGGCGAGACGACCGTGCCGAACGAGTCGGCGATGCGCACGCCGAATATGGACGATGATTCGATGTCGCCCGCCATGACGCGGTCGATGCCGCTCAACGGTTCCGCATTCCCGGCGGCGCTTGCGGGCAGGGATTGCAGCGTGTAGAACAGCGAGCACAGAATCGGCGCCTGAATCAGCGAAGCAGGTATGAACCGAGCGGATTGGCGTTATGCCGCTGCTGCAAAGCCATAATTTCACGTTGCATGGCTTCTTTGGAACGCGGATCCTTACGCGCGGCGTACTTGCGTTGGATACGTTGGATTTGCGGTTGGAGCACCTGCATACGCTGCGTCGCGCGCATTTGGGAGAAGAAGAGAGGCAATAGACAGATACGGATGATGAGCACGAGGCACATAATCGCGATGCCTAAGCTGTGCGGCACCGACTCCTTCTACGGCGGCGGCATGGTCACCGGCCAGCCCATCGGCACCATGATCGGCTCTCGCATGATCAACAATGCGCAAGCCGGCTTCATCATCGGCGCCGTGATCATGGGCTTCCGGATTCGTGGCGCTTGACATCTGACCTCGCGAGGAATCCTCAAAGGACATGGAACGCACCAAGATGACGCTCAAGGATCTCGCTGTCTCCTTCCACTTCCCGAAGTTCTCCACCTCGCGTGACTTCTACAAGGCGTTCGGCTGCCGAGTGTGCATGTTGCTCAGCTACCAGATGATCTCCGTGTACCAACTCTACATCGTCGAGGATTACGTGCACCAGACCAAGACCGAGGCTGCCGGCACCATCGCCACCATGTCCATCATCACCATGGTCGTTTCCCTGACCGCTTCGCTGATCTCCGGCCCGATCTCCGACAAGATGCACACGCACAAGGTACCAGTCATCATCGCCTCGCTGCTGTTCGCGATTGGCACCGCGATGCCGTGGATCATGCCGAGCGTCACGGGCATGTACCTGTATGCGGGCATCGCCGGCTTCGGCTACGGCGTGTACTCAGCCATCGACCAAGCGCTCAACGTCGACGTGCTGCCGAACAAGGAAGAGGCCGGTAAGGGCCTCGCATCCTCAACCTGGCCACCACGCTCGGCCAAGCAGTCGGTCCCACCATCACCTCCGTGGTCAAGACCACGACCGGCACCTACACGCCGGCGTTCGCCATCTCCATCGTCATGGCCGTGTGCGCTGCCGTGTTCGTGCTGCGTATCCAGAAGGTGAAGTAGCCGCTGCGAGTGCCTATCTCCGTTTCAAGGGGCTGATTTTGACTTTGCGGAACATCTACTTCCGTTTCAAGGGGCTGATGCCAAAGTAGCCACTGGTTAAAAACGGCGGAATAGCGATAGAGCAATGCCATTTCTATCTGCGTTCCGCCAGTTGACCAGCCCCTTGAAACGGAAGTAGACCTCCGGCAAACGCCAAATCAGCCCCTTGAAGCTGATTTTGACTCAGCATCATGCAGCGCAGCTATATCCTCGGTGCGGGTATACTATTCCGGGCCGTCACGACGACGCCTATGGAACGCACGCATGGCAAAGAGAGAAACATGAGTCAGCCCGACACCGACACGGCGGCACAGTCGCCGTCCTCGCAACAGGAACCGCAGATTCAGACGGATGGCCGTCGAAGCCATTCGGAACAGATGAATCAACCAGCGCAAACCAGCCAGTCCGAGTCGTCACATGATGGCAAAGACGAGCACGCCCTACATACCAACCTGAAGCGCGGCATGGAATCCCGCCACCTGCAGATGATCTCATTAGGCGGCGTGATCGGCACCGGCCTGTTCCTGAGCTCCGGATACACCATCCAGCAGGCGGGCCCCATCGGCACGATCCTGGCATACAGCATCGGCGCGCTGATCGTCTACCTGGTCATGCTCACGCTCGGCGAACTGTCCGTGGCCATGCCGGTGACCGGCTCCTTCCATGTGTATGCCGAGAAGTTCATCGGCCCTGGCACCGGCTTCGTGATCGCAATCCAGTATTGGCTCACCTGGACGGTGGCGCTCGGCTCCGAATTCACCGCCGCCGGCCTGCTCATGCAACGCTGGTTCCCGGACAGCCCCACATGGGTGTGGAGCGCGGCGTGCATCATTCTCATCTTCACCTTAAACGCCTTGTCGGTGCGGCTCTTCGCCGAAGCGGAATTCTGGTTCGCCTCGATCAAGGTGTTCGCCATCTGCGCGTTCATCGTCATCGGATCGCTCGCCATCTTCGGCGTCATCCCGGTCGCCGGCTACCAACATGCCCCGATGTTCGTCAATCTCATCAAGGACGGCGTCTTCCCCAACGGCTTCATGCCGGTGTTCGCCACGATTCTGACCGTCAACTTCGCGTTCTCCGGCACCGAACTCATCGGCGTGACCGCCGGTGAGACGAGGGACCCGCAAACCGCCGTGCCGAAAGCCATCCACACCACCCTGTGGCGTCTGGTGCTCTTCTTCATCGGCTCAATCACCGTGATGTGCGCGCTGATCCCGTGGCGCAAGGCCGGCGTGGGCGAAAGCCCGTTCGTGCTCGTGTTCAACGGCATAGGCATCCCCTATGCGGGAGACATCATGAACTTCGTGGTGCTCACGGCCGTGCTCTCCGCCTCGAATTCCGGCCTGTACGCCTCCACGCGCATGGTGTGGTCGATGGGCAACGAAGGCATGATTCCGCGCTGGTTCGCCAAAACGAACCGTCGCGGCGTGCCGATGCTCGCCTTGTGCGCCGCGATGGCCGGTGGCCTGCTGGCGCTCCTGTCTTCCGTGATCGCCGCCTCGACTGTGTACCTGGTGCTGGTGGCGCTTTCCGGCCTGTCCGCCGTGGTGGTGTGGATCGCCATCGCCTACTGCCAGATCGTGTTCCGTCGCCGTTGGCTGGAGTCCGGCCATTCCACCAGCGAACTCAAATACCGCACGCCCGGCTATCCGTACGTGTCTTGGGCGGCGTTCATCCTGTGCACCGCATCGTTCGTATTGGTGATTTTCGACGTGGAGCAACGGTTCGCGCTCGTGGCCGAGCTCGTGTTCATCGTGGCCTGCTATGGGGCGTATTTCCTGCAACAGTGGGTACGCAAGCGCAAAAAGGCGACCGAGGCCGACGACCTCGATACGCTTTGGGTCGCGCGCGACTGAACGGCTCGCGACCTACCGGCGCACCGCTATTCGCGCCGTGAACGTGCACTGATCCAACGCAATGCCAGACCCAGCAAATCCACACCGCCACGATTGCCCATGATGTGGGTTTGAGCGCGGCCGGGGAGAACGGCAGCACCTGCAGGCCAATGATGATTAGGCCGGCGGCCAGCAGCGAAGCTGAGATGACCATACCGAACTTCTTCCAGTCAAGGCCTTCGCTTGCCTCTTCGGCACTCTGCGGAATCGTGTCGAAACCGGTGTAGAAGAGCGGCGTCATCACCAGCACTCCGGGCAGAAACGACCCGACCATGGTAACCGCGCCGGACGTCGAGCCGATCGGCAGCAGAAACACGGCGCCCAGCACGAAGGCGATCATCGCCTCGACCGGGCCACCGCCGACGATCATCCAGTCACCGACCAGCAGCACCCATACGGTGCCGATGATTGCGCCGAATCCCATGGTGAAGTAGTTCCACAGGCTCAGCGATCTGACCATGCCGCCGTCGTCGCCGCTGCCATCGGCACTACTGTCGCCGTTGCCGTTGTTACCATCCTCGTGCACAGGAATAGCGGCACTGGGCAGGCCAGTCGATTCCACCAAACTGGCCGTCATCGTGCTTGACGGGCTGAATGCCGTGGATGCGGCGACCATGACCGAGCCTCCTTTAATTCGGCCTGACTGTGATGATAACGCCGTTCACGATATGCCGTATTATGAACGCAGTGAGAGCCCGCTTCACCGGCCCTATTCGGCTCATGAATAAACTTCGCCTATCTGCGGCACTGAACACATGACCATAGTGTGATACACGTCACTTCCTGAAGTACGTAGTCGTTATGGAATCACCCGCACGTTTCCCGTATCGGAGCTGTACGATAGCTGTGAGACAGGGGGGGCAGATTCTAGTGGTGGTTGCAACACCTGAGGTTTGAGCGGCCTTCCATGGTCACGTTGTCGGTTGTTGAGGTTATCACGCGGCGTCGAGCAGTTCGATGATCTTCTCGCTTGGTTTCATGAACCCGAGG